>WNFG01004338.1_pt1 | contig 11914 bp, 9 predicted proteins | sample 5400431 | NCBI WGS metagenome assembly WNFG01 (sample SAMN13153346, study PRJNA577476) | soil metagenome | isolation source: 120 cm saprolite under Douglas fir tree site 2 hole 3 replicate 2 | place: USA:California | collected 2015-04-18
TGAAGGAAAACAGTGCCGCGGTGCACGCCCAGGTGCCGGTGGACGTCGCCACGTTCCTGCTCAACGAAAAGCGCGCCGACATCCATTCGATCGAAGCGCGGCTGAAGGTCAACGTGGTGCTGATCCCGAACACGAATCTTGAGACTCCCAACTACAAGGTCGAACGCCTTCGTCACGACGACCTAAATCAGGCTGATGCGCTGCCAGCGAGCTACAACCTCGTCAGCGCGCCGGTCGAAGAAGAAACCAAGGAACCCGCGGCGCAGGAAGCGCGCCCGCCGCGCCAGCAAGCCGCGGTGCAAGGCGTCACGCCGGAGCGGCCTGCGCCGGTGAGCGCCCAGCAGGCCAGACCCGAGGCGCCGCGCCCGGCCGAACGGCATCCGGGCTTCATGGATCGCATCTTCGGTTGGTTCAAGGGCGACAGCGCTCCTGCCAAACTCCAACCGGCACCAGCCCCACATCGCGAGCAACAGATGCCCCGGCCGGAACGTGGCGATCGCGACCGTGGCAACCGCGACCGCGGCAACCGCGACCGTTTTCGCGGGCGCAATGACCGCCCGGACCCGCGTCAGGGACGCGGGCATGATCAACGCGGTGAACGGCCGCAACGCCAGGACCGTCAAGACCGCAACTCGCGCCCCGAGCGCCCGCCTGGGGAGCAAAGGCAGCGCGGCGAGCGTCCCGAGGGGCAGGATCGTGCATCTGCGGAACGGCCCGACTCGCGGGAGCAGCGTCCACAGGAGCGCGGGCGCCCGCCTGCGCCTCAGGCAGGCGCGCCTGATCCGCGCGAAGGCGATCACGAGCGCAAACGCCGTCGTCGCGGCGGCCGCGACCGCGGCGAACGGGGTGAACGCCGTGGGCCTCCACCGCCGGCGCCCCGGAGCGAGGAAAACCACGTTGCAGCAGGTCTCGCCCCGGCCGAAAGACCGGCATCGGTGCCCGACGCAGAGCGGTTCATAGCGCAGCCCATTCAGGCCCCGGCTGAGCGCGAGCAGGTGCACGAAGTTGTGATGGCTGAGAACCCTCAGCCGGAATACAGGCCCGCCCCTCCGGCTCCGGTAGCGGCGGCGGTTTCGCCCGCACCGCGCGAGCCCGACCCGGCAGAGATCGAGCGCGCGCTCAAGGAAAGCGGGCTGGAGCTGGTGCAGACGCGCTCGGGTGCCACGGTCGCGTCCGCACCAGAGCCTGAGCAGAAATTTGTGCCCGCCAAACGGGAGCGCCGACCGCCTCCTGCGGATCTCGACGAGCCCTTGGTTCAGGTGGAAACCGGGAACGAACCGCCGACTCCGAAGGTTTGATTCCGGAGGGCAAGCTCAGTCCCTGTGCAGAGACTCGAGCAAGCCCTTCGCCGCATCCTCGAGCATGTCGAGCATGCGCTCGAATCCCTGCGGCCCGCCGTAGTAGGGATCCGGCACGTCCCGCTCTTTGAAGCGCCGCGCGTAGGACATCATCAGCTTCAGCTTGTGTTCGGCTGAGGACCCTGCAATACGCGAGAGAATCGCGTGGTGCTCCTGGTCCATCGCCAGGATCAGGTCGAAGCGCCGAAAATCCGCGCCCTCGATTGTGCGCGCTCGCAGCGCGCTGAGATCGTAGCCGCGCTTGGCCGCCGCCTTCTGCGCTCTGGGGTCGGGCGGCTCTCCGACATGGTAACCGTGCGTGCCGGCCGAATCGGCCGTCACCGTCTCCGCCATCCCTGCATCGGCAGCCAGCTTTCGAAAAATCGCCTCGGCGGTCGGCGAGCGGCAGATGTTTCCCGTGCATACGAACAAAACGCCGAACTTGTTGCAGGACATCGGTCTTCCCAATATAGAATCCGCTCGTGAGACATATTTTGGCACTCCTCGCCGCCGGGCTGCTCGCGCTCGGGCCATCGGCCGGACGAACACAGGACTGGCCCAGCAAGCCTATTCGCGTGGTCATTCCATTCGCCGCGGGAAGCGTTTCGGAGGCCATATTCCGGACGATATCCCCCGGGGTAGAAACCAACCTCGGCCAGCGCTTTATCGTGGAAAGCAAGCCGGGCGCCGACGGCGCCATAGGCACGGGCGAGGTGGTGCGCGCCGCCCCGGACGGCTATACCTTGTTGCTCGGGCCGACCGCCGTCTATGCCGTCACGCCTCACATGTTCAGGAATCTGGGTTTCGACCCGCTCACGGCGCTCGACCCGATTTCGCTCCTCGCCGATGCCCCGCTCCTTGCCGTGATCGCTGCGGGCGTGCCCGCGAATTCGCTCCAAGAGCTGGCGCAATACGTCCGCGCCAGTCCGGGGAAATTCAACTACGGGTCGCCGGGGTCCGGGTCGCCCGCGCATCTCACCGGCGCTGCGTTTTCACAGCAGACCGGAAACTCGATGGTCTACGTTCCGTACAAAGGTACGCCTCCCATGGTCCAGGCGCTGCTCGCCGGCGACATCCAGGTCGCTTTCCCCACCTTGACGGGGATCATCGGACCCGTGAAGGCCGGCAAGCTCAGAGTGCTCGCGGTGATGGCGCACCAGCGCATGGCCGAGCTGCCCGATGTCCCGACGACGGTCGAAGCGGGGTTTTCGCAGCTGGTCGCCGGCAATTGGTGGGTGCTCGCGGCGCCCCGCGGCACGAATTCACGCATCATCGAGCGGTTGGCTGCTGAGTTCCGGACGGCCTTGGCGGAACCGAGCGTGCGCAAGCGCGTGAGTGACTTCGGGCACGTCGCGATCGGACTTGCGCCTGCCGAGACAGCGGTCTTCCTCAAGTCGGAATCGGCGCGCTACAAGTTCATCGTCGAACTGGGCGGTATCAAGCCCGAGTGAGCGGGCTCTCCGGAAACGCGCGCGCTGAGAGGCGCGTCCGGCTCGCCGCAGCGATGGCGGATGAAGGGATCGACATCCTCGTGGTCGCCGGGAATCCGTGGCGCTGCGACTATCTGCGTTTCGCGGCCGACGTCACTCCGGTTGAAGGGCACGCTTTTGCGTTCATCGATCGCGAGGGACCGGCGCGCATCATCACCGAACACCCGGCCGAGGCGAGGCGCCTCCGTTCGGAGCAGGCGGAACTCGATGTGAGATGGTCCCTTTCTGCGATCGAGGAGACCGAGACCGCGATCCGCGAGCTCGGCAAGCGGCGGATCGCGCTCGCGCCGCGCGCCGCAGTACCCTATCGCCTTGCGATGGGGCCGTTAGCCGCCAGCATCGCGCCGGCGACGGCCTTGCTCGATCGCCTGATGCTGCGGAAGTCGCCGTCCGAGATTGAGGCATTTCGCCGCGCCGCAGTCCTCGCCGACGAAGGCTACGCCGTTTTTCGCGACGCGGCGCGCGTCGGGCGGCCGGAATATGCGCTCGTCGCGGAAGTCGAAGCTTTCTTCCGCTCCCGCGGCTGCCCGGAAAATTTCCAGATCCTCGGCGCCGGCGGCCGGGAGGTGCGCGGAATGCATCCGCCGACGGAACGGCGCCTCGCGCCCGGCGATCTGGTGACGACCGAGCTTACCCCATGCGTGGACGGTTATTACGCGCAGATCTGCCGCACCCTAGTGCTCGGAGAACCGAGCAATACGCAAGAACGCGCCTTCGCTGTCTACAACGAGGCTCTCGAAGCCGGCATCGCGGCCGTTCGCCCCGGAGCCAAGGCGGGAGACGTCGCGCGGGCGCAAAACGAAATATTTCGCGCCCATGGCCTGGGCGACTACGTGACTTCCGAGTACACCCGCGTGCGCGGCCACGGTCTGGGCCTTTACGTAGACGGGCGACCCGCCGTGCTCGAGGACGTCGATCTGGTTCTCGAGCCCGACATGACGCTCGTCGTCCATCCGAACACCTATCATCCGGAGGTCGGGTATTTCGTGCACGGCGATTCCGTGCGCGTCATGCCCGATGGCTGCGAGGTCCTGACCCGGACTCCGCGGCGCTTGTTTTCGGTGCCCCTGGACTGAGCACATGCGGCGCGGATTGATCAGCTGGTCGCGCGACGAAGTGCCGCCCTCGGTCCTCGAGCGGCGCGTGGCACGCCTGCAGGAGCAAATGCGCGCCGCGGAACTGGGTGTCGTGCTCATCTACACGTCCTTCGCGCGCCCGAGCGCCGTGGCTTGGCTTACGCATTTCGTACCGTACTGGAACGAGGCGTTGCTCGTGGTCCTCCCGACCGAAGCGCCGGTGCTGCTGGCGGCGTTCTCCAAACGCGTGCACGACTGGATTCGAAGCGTCAGTCACTTGGGCGAAGTACGCTCTGCGCCGGACTTGGGCCGAGCGGCGGCGGCGTTCTTGAAGGAACGTCCTCCGGAGCCCTCACGTATCGGCGTGCTCGAACTCGATGCCCTGCCTTGGCCGGTGGCGGAACCGATCATGAAATCGGAATACGGCGGAGCGGTCGTCGATGCGACGGACTTGTTCGCCTCGATCCGCCAACCGGCTGATGAAGCGGAAATTCGGCTAGCACGGCGTGCGGCAACGATCGCCGTGCAAGCCTTCAAAGCGATTCCCACAGCAGCGAAGACCGCGTCGGAACTGCTCTCGGTGCTGGAACGCTCGACGCGGCTCGACGGTGCGGAAGAAGTGCTGCCTCGGCTTGCACCGGACCTTCGCGCGGACGCGACACTACGCAGACTCGAAGGTGACGCCCTCCTCGGCGAACGCTACGCGGTCGAGTTGTCGGTCGCTTACAAGGCCACCTGGGTACGCATCACTCGGTGCGTTTCCACCCAAGCGGTTCCGCCGTCTTGGCGCGGCGCCGCGGATCGCTTTGTCGAAATCGCCGAGCGTCTGAACGAGGCGAATCTTTCCCTCGAACCCCAAGTCGCAGGTAGCGTGCGACCAGGGAAAACCGCCGCTTGGACCCTCGAGACTTGCCGCGGCAGTCCGCCGCTTTCCATCGTGGCAACCGGGGAAGCGCGGTCGCCATCGGCACTGCCGGGCGGTTCGCTTGCCTGCCTCTCCTTGCAGCTAGATCTCGACGATGGCCCTTGGCTTGGCGGCGAGCCCCTCATCCTCGGGAGCCGCGGGCAGCCGAGCCGTCTTTTGATCTAACAGTTTGTTGAAAAACGCTTCTGCGATACAAAATCGACTCTTGCGGGGTTTCACCTCCAGGGAATTCAGACCCTTAACCCTCCACGCGCAACCTATCAAGACCTGAAATTCTATGTCGCACTCAGACAGTCTTGATTTGGAGGAACATTTCCGACAAGCGTAGACTGAGGCGCCAGATTAGTTGGTTTTTCGGAAGGTGATTGAGCGTTATGTGCCATAGATGAAAAAGCTTACCGTCATCCTAAGCGTACTAGTTGTGGGTGTGGCCATCGGCTTTATTGCAGGGGCCAGAATTGGCGTATGGGAATTCACGTTGGCCAATGCTCAATACCAAGCCTCCATTTTGGCGACTCAAATTAGATCTATTAAGGCCGGAAAGACCGAGCCAATCATTGTCGGAATGGAGATCTCACTGAATGGCGAGCTTTCTAAACATGGTCAATATATGGAAAGCCATTTCTCATGGCTATGGCCAGAACTGAAGTCCAAAGAGGATCAACCAATCCGCCGTGCTGTAGCCTATCGATTAGCAAACCCATATACGGGACCAGATCTATCGAAGGCCGAAAATTGGAATCCTGGTATAGACATGCAGGATGACTTTGTGAAACAAGTAATCGAAGGGCAGAAAATCGAGGGACACTACCTTGACAAGGTTCTGAAGTACTACGGAGATATGGCACATAACAGCTCGTTAGGCCTTCCTCAAACCTCGGCGGGTTAAAGTGCCGTCCATTGAGAACTCCGCTGCACGCTGTCGGCAGCGTCGCTGATGTACCCAAGTCGACAGCATCAACGAAAGGAGCTACATCATGCGTCTCGCAAAGGCAACTCTCTGGTTCGTGCTTGGGCTACTCCTCTTTGGTAGTCAGGCCAGCGTTGCTCAAAATAAGCCGTACAAGGAAGGAACGGTTTGGACCCTTACATTCATAAAAGTCAAGCCGGGGATGTTCGACGTGTACATGCGCGACCTGTCAGTGCAGCGCAAGAAGCTGATGGACGAGGCGAAGAAGCAAGGCCTTATCGTTTCGGAGAGGATGCTCTCAGGCTTCGCAGTGGGTCGCGAGGACTGGGACCTGATGTTGATGGTCGAGTACAAGAACTGGTCCGCCTTCGACGGGCTGTCAGACAAGTTCGACGCTCTCGCACTTAGGGTTGTCGGCTCAGAGGAGAAGCAGGTCCAAATGATGGTCAAGCGGACTGAAGTTCGTGAAATCGTCGGACAGAAGACACTTCAGGAACTCACATTCAAGTAGCCGTGCGGCCTAACCCTTCCACCGAACGGACACACAACGGCGGGGCACAATGTCTCCCTCCCTGGAGGGTGGTGCCACCGTTGTGTGCCGCTCATGTCAAACGTTAGGCGTCGTACCGCACTATCATTTCACCTCCCGCTCTTCTATGGAACCTCACATCACGCTTCTCACGCTCGGCGTCGATGACCTCGAACGCGCCGTGGCGTTCTATAGAGACGGTCTTGGCTTCAACACGAAGGGCATCATCGGCACTGAGTTCGAGAACGGAGCCGTTGCCTTCTTCAATCTCAAGTCTGGCTTGAAGCTGGCCTTGTGGCCACGCAAGAGCCTCTCAGCCGACAGTGGCCTACCTCTCCAAGGACCAAGCGGAACTGAGTTGTCCCTCGGCCACAATGTCGCTTCGCAGCGAGAGGTCGACTCTGTCATGCGGCAAGCAGAGCAAGCGGGCGCCAAGATCGTCAAACCTGCACAACCAACGTTCTACGGTGGCTATGCTGGCTACTTCCAAGACCCGGACGGACATTTGTGGGAGGTTGCGTTCAACCCAGGCTTCGCATCACTGGGGTGAGCCGCTACTGCAGCACCCAGCACTCTCAATGGAGCCGACGCCTAACCCTTCCATCGAGCGGATCCTCTCCGGCACCGCCATCGCCACGACGGTAGCCACCTAACCGATGGCGCGAGCAGTCTCCTCGGGCGAGGCGCCAAAAACGCTTCGCTTGAGCTCCGCAAGACGATCGCGCGCTTCGGCGGCTTTTTCGAACTCGAGGTTGCGCGCGTAGTCGAGCATCTCCTTTTCCAGCCGCTTGATCTCCCGGGCGAGCTGTTTTTCGGACATCGATTCGTAGCGCGCCTGCTCCCGCGCGGCTTTCAATTGCAGCTGCACATCCTCGAAGTCGCGGGCGCCCTCGATCATGTCGTGTACCGACTTGGAAATGCCGATCGGCGTGATGCCGCGCTTCGCGTTGTATTCGACCTGCCTCGCGCGGCGGCGATCGGTTTCTCCGATCGCGCGCTTCATCGAATCGGTGACCGTGTCGGCGTAGAGAATGGCCATCCCGTTCAAATGGCGCGCGGCGCGGCCGATCGTCTGGATGAGCGAGCGCTCCGAACGCAGGAACCCTTCCTTGTCCGCATCGAGGATCGCCACCAGCGACACTTCGGGCAGGTCCAGGCCTTCGCGCAGCAGGTTGATCCCGACCAGGACGTCGAATTCGCCCAGGCGCAGGTCGCGGATGATCTCGACCCGCTCGACCGTCTCCACTTCCGAGTGCAGATAGCGCACCTTTACGCCGTGCTCGGCAAGGTAGTCGGTCAGCTCCTCGGCCATGCGCTTGGTGAGCGTAGTCACAAGCACCCGTTCCCCGCTCGCCACCCGCAGAGTGATCTCGGAGAGCAGGTCGTCCACCTGAGTCGAGGCGGGCCGCACTTCGAGGCGCGGGTCGACCAGGCCCGTCGGCCGCACGACCTGCTCGACGATCTGCCCCGAGGTTTTGCGCTCGTATTCCGCGGGAGTCGCCGAGACGAAGACGGTCTGGCGCATGACTTGTTCGAATTCCTCGAACTTGAGCGGCCGGTTGTCCAGGGCCGAGGGCAGGCGGAAACCATAGTCGACGAGATTCTCCTTGCGCGAGCGATCGCCTTTGTACATGCCCCCCAGCTGCCCGATGGTGACGTGCGACTCGTCGATGAACATGAGGGCGTTCGGCGGCAGGTAGTCGATCAGCGTCGGCGGCGGCTCGCCCTCTTTCCTTCCGGACAGGTGCCGCGAATAGTTCTCGATGCCCTTGCAGAAACCCAGCTCGACAAGCATCTCCAGGTCGAAGCGCGTGCGCTGCTCGATGCGCTGCGCCTCCAGGAGCTTGCCCGTTTTCTGGAAATGCTCGATCCGCCCGGCGAGCTCGATCTTGATCGCTTCGATCGCGCGCAGGGTCGTCGCGCGGGGCGTCACGTAGTGGCTCGACGGATAGACGGTGAAGCGCGGCACGCGCTGGCTCGCGTGCCCGGTCAGCGGGTCGAACAGCATCAGGCTCTCGACTTCATCGTCCGTGAGCGCGATGCGCAGCGCGGTCTCGGAATTTTCTGCCGGGAACACGTCGAGCACGTCGCCGCGCACGCGGAAGGTGCCGCGCTTGAATTCGAGCTCGTTTCTTTCGTACTGCATCGCCGCGAGGCGCGCGATCACGTCGCGCTGGGACATACGCTCCTTTTCGCGCACGTGCAGGATCATGCCGTGGTAGTCGACCGGGTTGCCGATACCGTAGATGCAGGACACCGTCGCGACGATCACGGTGTCCTTGCGCTCGAGCAGGGATTTCGTCGCCGACAGCCGCATCTGCTCGATGTGCTCGTTGATGCTCGAGTCTTTCTCGATATAGAGGTCTCGTGAAGGAACATAGGCCTCGGGCTGGTAATAATCGTAATAGGAGACGAAGTATTCGACCGCGTTCTCGGGGAAGGACTCGCGCATTTCGGAATAGAGCTGGGCGGCAAGGGTCTTGTTCGGCGCGAGCACGAGCGCCGGCCGCCCGAGGCGCGCAATCACGTTCGCCATGGTGAAGGTCTTCCCGGAGCCGGTGACGCCGAGCAGCGTCTGGTACGAGAGCCCGTCGCGGATGCCGTCGACGAGCTTGTCGATCGCCTCGGGCTGATCGCCTGCCGGGGGAAACGCCTGGGCCAGACGGAAAGGGCTGTCGGGGAAGGTGAGGATCACCGGTGCCGCACTGCAATCGGAAACATGAAAGCTTTCGAGTCTAGCACGACGAAACCCCGCGCAACGGGACTCCGATCAGGCCTCCAGAAGCGTTGTTACCGTGTCCAGAAGGAAGTCTATTTCGGCCTCGCCGATGACGTAAGGCGGCATCCAGTAGACGGTAGCGCCCAAAGGGCGGAGCAGCACGCCCGTCTCGACAGCGCGTCGATAAAAATCCAGACTGAATCCCGGTTTGGCTTCCCGCACGTCGAAGGCCCAGATCATTCCCGTGTTGCGGAAGTGCGCGACGCGTCGGTGCGTGCGCAGGCCCTCGGCGCGCCGGTTGAGGGTGGCCGCCGTGTTTCGGTTGCGCTCCAGCACCCTTTCTTCCTCCAGGATGTCGAGCACGGCCAGGGCTGCGCGGCAAGCAAGCGGGTTGCCGCTGAAGGAATGCGAGTGCAGGAAACCCCGCTCGAGCTTGTCGTCGTAGAAAGCCTGGTAGACGCGATCGGTCGCGAGCACCACCGAGAGCGGAAGGTAGCCCCCCGTCAGACCCTTGGAGAGGCACAGGAAGTCGGGCGCGATTCCCGCCTGCTCGCACGCGAACAGAGTTCCGGTGCGCCCGAACCCTACGGCGATCTCGTCGGCGATGAGATGGACGTCGAAACGATCGCAAAGCTCGCGGGCGCGGTGCAGGTATTCCGCGTCGTACATGGCCATTCCGCCCGCGCACTGCACCAACGGCTCGACGATGAGCGCCGCAGTCTCGGTTGCGTGGCGCTCGAAATGCTCTTCGAGCGCCTTTGCGCAGCGGCGCGCATACTCCTGCGGTGTCTCGCCCGGCTCGGCCAGACGCCGGTCCGGAGAAGGTACCTGCGTACTGGCGCGAAGGAGCGGAGCGTAGGTGTCGCGGTAGAGCGCGATATCGGTGACCGACAGCGCGCCCAGGGTCTCGCCGTGGTAACTATTGGCAAGGGTCACGAATCCGCTCTTCGCGCGGCCTGAGTTTCTCCAATAGTGATAGCTCATTTTCAACGCGATTTCGACTGCGGACGCCCCGTCGGAAGCGAAGAAGCAATGGCCCAGTCGGCCGGGAGCGAGCTTCGCGAGTCGCTCGGAGAGCTCGACAGCCGGCGCGTGCGTGAACCCTGCGAGCATGACGTGTTCCAGTGAATCGAGCTGGCGCCGTAGTGCGGCGTTGATCCGGGGGTTGCCGTGCCCCAGCAGGTTGACCCACCACGAGCCGATCGCATCGAGGATGCGGCGGCCTTCGAAATCGTAGAGCCAGACCCCTTCGGCGCGGCTGATCGGCACGAGCGGCAGCGTTTCGTGGTGCTTCATCTGCGTGCAGGGATGCCAGACTGCGCGCAGGCTGCGCTCGAGCATCTTTGCGTTCCCGTTCACGCTGCAGACTCGATCAGCGCATCGAAGGACAGAAGACCCGCAACGCCCGCAGGGGTCAGTTCGCGCAGAAATGGCACTACGCCGAGCAGTGGACAGGCGAGCCGCTGCTCGAGCGCGCGAATGTTGTGGTCCAAATGAGGCATGTCCGGGAGGATGCAATTCGCCACCCAGCCCGCGCAACTCAGGCCTGAAGCCTCGATCTGCCGGCGCGTCAGGAGCGCGTGATTCAGGCAACCAAGCCTCATTCCGACCACGAGCACAATCGGCAAACCGAGCCGCATCGCGAGATCCGCGCCGGTTTGGCGTGCATTCAAAGGTACCAAAAAGCCCCCGGCACCTTCCACGACGACGACCTCGGCGCACTGCGACAGTTCCGCGTATGCGTGGGCGATCGGTCCAAGTTCGATCGCGACGCCGGCGAGTTCCGCTGCGATATGCGGGGCAATCGCCGGCTCGAAGGCGTAGGGATTGACGATCCGCGAATCTGCGCGCACCGAGCTCGCGCGCGCGAGGGCTTCGACATCCGCAATGCGGCCGCCTTCACGTCCTGCGGCGACCGGCTTCATGCCCACCACCGACTTCCCTGCCCGGGCAAAAGCGGTCAGAAGAGCGCAGGCGACAAGCGTTTTGCCGACTCCCGTGTCGGTTCCGGTGACGAAAAAACCCCGAGCCACGTTCAAGCGCCCTCGTCGGCGCCTTATGCGTGTGCCGCGATGCCGCTGCGACACACCTCGCGCAGCGCCGAGGCGAGACGCATCACCTCATCCTCGCTGTGAGCCGCAGAAAGCGAGATGCGCAACCGCGCGGTGCCCTCGGGAACGGTCGGCGGACGGATCGCAGGCACGAGAATGCCGCGCTCGCGCAGCGCCGCACTCACCCGCACCGCCTCGCTGTTGCCTCCGAGGACGAGCGGTTGAATCGGCGTATCCGAGGATGCGAGTGCGCTCTGGATCCCTCGCAGCTCCCGTTTCAGGGCCGCGATCAGCTTTCGCAGCCGCTCGCGACGCCATTCGTCGTCCCGGATGAGCTGAAGACTCGCTTCGACCGCGGCCGCAAGCATCGCGGGCGCGGCCGTGGTGTAGATATAGGTCCGCGCCCGCTGCAGCACCGTTTCCACCATTTCCGGGGCGCCCGCGACGAAAGCGCCCGCCACGCCTGCCGCCTTGCCCAGAGTTCCAACGTAGACAATGCGCGGGGAGCGCAAGCCGAAGTGCGCCGGCGAGCCGCGGCCTTCGGGGCCGATCACGCCGAACCCGTGCGCGTCGTCGACCAGGAGCCAGGCATCATGGCGTTCGCACAAGTCGAGCACGGCCGGCAACGGAGCGATGTCGCCGTCCATGCTGAATACGCCGTCGGTGACGATCAGTCTCGTTCTTGCGCTGGATTCGGCCAGCGCTCCCGACAGGAAGCCGAGATCCGCGTGCGGGTAGCGAACCACCTGTGCGCGCGACAAGCGCACGCCGTCGATCAGCGATGCGTGATTGAGCGAGTCGGAGAAAATCGCATCCTCCGGGCCGGCGAGCGCCGTGACGGCGCCGATATTTGCCTGATAGCCGCTGGAAAAAAGCA
>WNFG01007288.1_pt1 | contig 11914 bp, 10 predicted proteins | sample 5400431 | NCBI WGS metagenome assembly WNFG01 (sample SAMN13153346, study PRJNA577476) | soil metagenome | isolation source: 120 cm saprolite under Douglas fir tree site 2 hole 3 replicate 2 | place: USA:California | collected 2015-04-18
GCAGATGGCGATTTCTTCCTCGACCAGGGCGCGGCGACAGGCCTTCTGACAGGGAGCCGGGCAGGTCAGACCAAGAATATAGGGGAAGGGCAGCACTTCTTTAACCAGGCGTGCCGCCTCTTTCATCGAACCCTTCGCAATCAGTTCCAGGTAGCCAGGAATGTCGATATGCGTCGGGCAATCGACCTGGCATGGAGGCTGACAATAGGCATTGTGATCTGAGAGCATCATTTCCAGGTTGGTACGGCGGATATGAAACAATTCGTCCGACTTCGATGTGACCACCATGCCTGGAGTCGCCGGGGTATTACAGGAAGGCAGAGGCCGCTCTACGCCCTCGATATGCACCAGGCACATGCGACAGGCCGAGGTTGGCTCTAGCTTCTCGTCATTACAGAGATTGGGGATATCGTCGATCCCATTGTCAATCGCCACACTCAGAATGGTCTGGCCTGCATAGGCCTGGACAGTCTTGCCATCAAGGGTGAAGGTGAAGCTGGGTTGCCCAACATCATTCCGTACCATCGGCCCTGCTGGCTCCTGAGTGGTCGGCGAAAAATTATCTCGGATTGATATAGCCATGTAGTTCCTCTTCCGAGTTTCAAATAGTTACGGTAAGACATGCTTGGTTACAAAACGATGGGCTCGTACCGGAACGCAGGTGCCGGTCGGGCATTGTTGCTCTTCAATGTGCATCTGGAAATGATCGGGCCAATAGCGTCTGGCTGTTTTAAGCGGATTTGGAGCTTGCACACCAAAACCACATAACGAGCCATCTGGTACGTACCTGGCAAATTCATCCAGGACTGCCAGGTCTCCACTGACGCCAAGATCACTGATAATGCCTTCAAGTATACCCTCGATACGTTTGACTCCTAAACGACAGGGGACGCATTTGCCACAGGATTCTTTCGCGAGATAGCGACTGCGTTCCATTGCCCACGCGACCATACAGGTATTCGCCGAAAGCAGTTCTATGACGCTGGAACCTACGATGGCACCGGCATCTTCCAGGGGATCATAATCAAAAGGCGTATCCAGTAAAGACGTGGGGAGAGCACCACCCTCGGCACCACCAACCACGATGGCACGCAATTCACCATCAGGATGATTGTAGCCGGCATGGCGCAGGATTTCGCGCAGCGTTGCACCGAAAGGCACTTCAATCACCCTTGGTTCGCTATCCGGCAGATAATCGTAGACGGTCAATACCTTCGTGCCGCCGGTGGTAGCTGTTCCTACACTCGCGAATGCCTCTGCCCCACCCCTCACGATGACAGGCACGTTGGCCAGCGTCTCGATGCAGTTTATGGCGGTTGGCTTATCCCACAGGCCATACTGCGCGGGGAAAGGTGGACGCTGTTCAGGCATACCGCGCCGCCCTTTGATAAGAGCGATTTGCACGGTCTCCTCGCCACCCATGAAGCCAATATCGGCACCTATCACGTTGATCGTGCAACTGAACTCAGTGCCTAAAATATCGCGTCCAACAAGGTTGGCATCTAAGGCCTCATTCAGGGCTTTCTGCACCGAGGCTACCCCTTCAAGATAAATGTTACGGGTAAAGAGGTATGCTTCTGATGCTCCCACAGCGTAGGCCGCAAGAACGATGCCTTCAATAACCTGGTGTGGGTTGCGCTCCAACATTGAGCGAGCCGCCCACGCCCGCGGGTCGGCGTCGTAGGCGTTGCAGATAACGTATTTCTGGTTGTCATCGGTGTTACGCACAATGCGCCATTTTTCACCGGTCAGGCGACCAGCGCCGCCGCGTCCGCGCAGCTTCGCATCGATTACCTGCGCAATGATCTGCTCAGGAGTCTGTTCGCGAATGGCTTTTTCTAACGCGCTATACCCGCCAGCGCGGCGATAGGCATCCAGTGAGCGTACATCGGGCTCACCGCGCCGCCGCAATACACGATATGAAGAATCAATTTCAGGCATTTGGCTGCCTCTCATGATGAATATTTCCCCACACGCCGCGCTTATCGGGTGCCAACCCACGTTCGGGCTGATCGTCGCGTTTTATGCCTTTGGCGGCAGGGGCGGGTTTAAATTTAGGACTCATGGTAGCGATGCCGAAGAGATCGCTCAGATCGACGCCACGTGCCTGGACGATACGTTTGGCCGCCGGTAAAGGCAAATAGCCGTAGGTGTCCATCACGGCATCTAAAAGCGCTGGGAGATCGCCAGCTTCTTGCGGCCAGGTCTCCAACAATGCATCGACCCGGCTGAGATCAAGTTCAGGCTCCAGGTAATCCTTGACAGGCATGGCAACACAGGGAGGGACTGGTTTGTTATGATACTCTGTCGCGTATTCTGATATACGTCGAGTGTAGTAGCCCGCCTTAGAAGCACCCGTGGCGGCTGTCAGTTTACGCGGCGTAAACTTTTCAGCGCCCTCCCGGATGTAGGACTTGAACCATTCTCGCTCTCGCCAGGCATCCATTGGTTCATATTCAATGGTGATGGCACGCGGCGGACAGGCCTTCTCGCACAACAGACAGGCCTCACACTTGAGGTTGAAGTCCGTCATGAGACCTTTCTCCGAGATTAATTGTATCAGGCCACGGCTGCGTGGTGGCAATTTTGGTTTCTCATAGGGATAGAGCCGAGTTACCTTTGGACGGAAGAGATGGCTAAATGTCAGTCCCATTCCTTGAAGGATGCCCTCGCGCAGCTTGAGGATACCTTCAATCAGCGCTTCTGGCCGGGGAGGACAACCAGGGACGTAGACGTCCACCGGTACAATCGTATCGACGCCCTGGACGGTGTAGTAGCTATCGTAAAATTCACCGCCAGAGTTGGCACATTGGCCCATGCTGAGAACCCACTTGGGGTCTGGCATCTGCTCCCACAGAAGACGCAGTCGCGGCCCCATCTTGACGGAGACGGTGCCGGCCACGATCATCAAGTCAGCCTGGCGCGGGCTGGAGCGAAAGACCTCCGAGCCAAAGCGCGAAAGGTCATAGTGCGCCTGTGCGCTAGCCATCATCTCGATAGCGCAGCAGGCCAGGCCGTACCCCAGTGGCCATACAGACTTGGAACGTGCCCAGTTCTGCGCCCATTGCAACATGTCGGCAAAACTGGTGATCTGGACCGGGAGTTCCTGGTCTCCTGGTGTGTATTCTTGAGGGCCAGAGGCCATAACAATTGGCACCGGCTTACGTCGTACACCAGGAACCGACGATTTCTCATTTTCTGAATGTTCGCTGCTCATTGATAATAGCTCCTCTGCAAAGGTTTAGCAGCACCGTTGCTCGGTTGGTTGTTTGGTAGGAGGGAGGCGTTTGCCCCACCCCAGGGTACCCGTAAAGGGTTCCCCTACCATGGATGGTGCAGCTTATCCGCCTTCTTTCTTGCCTTATTATAGCACGCAGCGTCTAAATTGACCACTAAACAATAAACGGCCCCTGGTCTATGAGCACTCCTGCAGGTGCCGACTCAAATTGCTCACGCCAATGCAAAAACATTGTCTTTGACTGATGAATGTCTACTTCTGGCATATGCTTGCTCACAAGTTCGTAGACCTCTAGCATCAACTTCTGTGCTTCTTGCATGGCTGTAAGGGGCTCGATGCGAAAAATCTCTTTGATGCGAACGGCAAGATCGGGAGGAGTAATCTGCATCTCGCCAATCCAGCGGTTCATCCACTTGAAACCAGGATGGTATATACGATTTAAGCCCATCAGTATGCTAAGAACCTGGAACGTGGCATCACTTAAGGATTGATAAACCAGGGGCCAATCTTCGCGGCTGATAAGTTGATCGACCCACCAGCACCAATCGTTAAGCTGTACGTTCTCCCGCACCATTGCCCGTGCTAGTTCATCAGGATAGTGGGCCAACTTGCTCTTCCACCGCTCAAGCAGCGGGACGTTGTACAGTGGAATGGCATACTTTACGGCTGATATCGTAGCCTGTTTGAATGCGGAAGCATCGAAGAGGTCAATGACATCTCGTAAGAGGTGTTCCATCCTCTCAACCGGGAGGTTTCTCACATCCATCTTGACTCCGCCCAGTCCCCATTCTTCCATCCAGATCTCATCCTCAGGGTCGTAGGGATCAAGTTCCCAGAACACTCCACCAGCCGGTGCGATATGAGCCATGCGTTCTTCGTCACTGGGAGGAGAAGTCCAGAATACTCCTATCTCGATGTCAGAGTAGCTGTCAGCGCACCCATTTGAAGTGGAGCCAGCCAACATCACTGCTTGCACCTTGGGATTGGTTGCAATGATTGGCGCAACCTTCTGCGCAAATGCCAGCCGCCACTGGCTTGCCTGGTTCATGTTTTGCTTTGCTCGCACGATCTCTCCTTGACTTGCTTTGATATTGTATATTATGGCACAGTCCTTCTTTCGGCTGCCTTCGCTATTCACAGGTATTAGGATATTTTCAACTGATTTGACTCTGGCACACTGAAGGAGTGTGGATCTTCCTGCTCGATCAGCTCAACACACACAAATCGGCCACACTGGTAGATCAGTCTAAACATCAAAAGTTTACAACCAAAATCAAACGATCATCACCCAATCATAACCAGATCGTTACCGCTTCCCTCTTCTCAGCCTTCAATGTTGCTGCAAGAATGGATGCAAGGATTTGGATGTTTCGATGCATATGAAATACCTTTCACAGAAAGTTCCTCTATAGTCAAAAGTCGAAACGTCAGATGAAAGAAGGAAAAGCAGGGATGAAGCGGCAGGAACTGAAGATGGCTGCAACTGAGCATGAAGCAGTCTACCACGCCGCTCGCTGCTGTCAAGCCGCTTTATTTCCCTTGCCAGGCGCCACGCTAGCGGCCTACCCTACTACAGAGCCATATCATAGACCGAATTGCCTGGAAACTATCTATTCAGAGAAGGAGAGTCAAGGATGCCGATTTACTTCATCCGTCATGGTGAATCTGAAGCGAACGAACGTAACCTATTCACTAGGAGTCTCAGTCGTCCTTTTCAGAGCAATGCCCTTCTCCCTCTTTGAGTGGAACACGCATTCGTTCCTGCCAATCACACCCAGCGTGCTCCTCATTCCGGCAATAGGACTGGCACTCCCCGCCCTTGTGGCCCAATGGTACCGCTTCAGACAGCCAATCAAAGCAGGTGCCCTCAGTACAAACTGGGGGTGGATTGGGGGAACGGCATCACTTCCACTCGCATTTCTCGCAACCTACTACTTTACTCCTCTCTCTCTGGTTGAGCAAGTGATGACACCAGAGGGAGGGATGCTCCTGGGCAGTGCGTTCCTCCTCATGGCGGGAGCGTTCGGTTTACTCCTCTTCATTGCACGATTGATCAAGGTACGCAGTTTTGAGGATGAAACTGGGCGAGCTCAGCACCTTGCAGCGACCACGCCAAATGTGTTTCTCTGGTCCGCGATTTTCTCCGCACAGTTTGCTCATGATCCATCGTCTGTGTTGGGAATGCTGGTGATGTGGGCGATGCTGATCTTCTTTGTGGGACTAGTTATCAGGGAACAGTGGCTCGTGCGCCGTATGCGTGAGAAAATTGCGATCCCTCTGGGAAGCATGCCCTATTCCGAGGTGACCGAGAAGGTCGCCTCCCTGAGAAAGGTGACGGAGTCATCCTCCCTGGAGTCCGAGGTGACCGAGAAGATTGCCTCTCTGAGAAAGGTGACGGAGCCATCCTCCCTGCTAAGGCAACAGAGTCGAGCGCAAATTGACACAGAAGAGGATGGACACCTGCCTGTTCTATTCCTTGCTCTAAAACACCTGCCTGGGCAATCAATATTGCGGCCTGATCACCACAATCCTCGACGCCTTCCGGAATGCCTCTCATGAAAAACCGGCCAATCGCAGTGAGATTTCAGTTCTGCTGTGCTGAAGAGGGCTCTATCGGCTCCTCTTCATTGCGCTCTCCTGCGTCTTCTTGGCAGTGTTATCGGCGTGAGCATTTCGGCCAATCTGAGCTTGAAGGGCAGTCGATCGAGAGCCGGGAATCGGCTCCGCTTCAAAGTCTGCAGGTCTGGTGGCATCCCGTCCGGCTGAGATACCTATCATCCGAAACAGCAGGGTGAGTACCGTACAGAAGACCAGGTTCACGACGAGCGCGCTCACAGCGGCATAAACCGGTATACTGAGCCCCGCAACGGAAACGGTGTACACGGAACTCACAAAATTCTGGATGACGACCATCCAGGTGCCAACAATCAGACCTCCTACCAACCCAATGGCGAGGGCATGGCGGTGGAACCAATTGGTGTAGAGGCCGAGAAAGACTGCAGGCAAGGTCTGAATAATCCAGATGCCACCGAGGAGTTGGAAGTTGATGACATCAGTGGTCGGCAAGAACAATATAAAGGCCAGTGCCCCGAATTTGATCGCTAGGGAGATCGTTTTTGCGACGTTTGTCTCCTCGCGCTCAGTGCATGTGGGTCGGAAGTACTCCTTGTAGATATTGCGCGTAAACAGATTGGCGGCGGCGATCGACATGATTGCCGCGGGAGTCAATGCGCCAATGGCAATGGCGGCAAAGGAGAAACCCGCGAACCAGGGAGGAAACATCTGTGCAAACAGTGCAGGTAAGGCGATATTCGCTTTATAGATGGGCGAGAGTTTGACACCAGCCGCAATGGCCATATAGCCAAGCAACGCCATCAGGCCAAGCAAGAGGGTGTAAGCGGGAAGGAGTGCCGCATTGCGCCTCACCACTTTCCGACTGTTGGTACTGAGTATGCCAGTGAGTGTATGTGGATAGAGAAATAAGGCGAGGGCAGATCCGAGCGCTAACGTCGCATAGGCGCTATATTGTGTTGAGGGGAGCAACTCATGAAACGTTGCTGGATTGTGCGCGGCTTTTTGCTGCACCGCGTCGAAGATTTTCCCGAAACCTCCCAGCCTCATCGGAATATAAATGAAAGCCACGATAACCACTAACCAGATACACACATCTTTCACCACTGCAATCATGGCTGGTGCGCGCAGCCCACTGGTATAGGTATACGCAGCCAGGATGACAAAGGCAATGACGAGGGAGACCTCAATTGGTACGCCCATCTCGGCAAGTACCACCTCGATGCCAAAGATCTGCAGCGCAATGTAGGGCATTGTTGCCAGGATACCTGTTACCGCTACCAGCAACGCCAAGAGGCTACTATCAAATCGTTCGCGTACAAAGTCGGCAGGGGTGATATAGCCACGATGTCTGGCCACGGTCCAGAACCTGGGCAAGACGAGAAAAACAATGGGATACACAATGATCGTGTAGGGAACGGCAAAGAACCCGAGGGCCCCTGTTGCAAAGACGAGTCCTGGCACAGCGATGAAAGAATAGGCGGTGTAGACATCCCCACCCAGGAGAAACCATGAAGTGATCGTGCCAAAGCGTCGCCCTGCTAATCCCCATTCTTGTAACCTCTCAAGGTCCCCAGGACGCCACCGTGCAGCCCAAAAGCCGAGGGCCGCTACGGCAGCGAAGATGATTACAAAGACGGTTAACATTTCCCAATTGACCATGTCGCTTCCCCTTTTCTGAGTGCTTCCCTTTAGTAGCCGGGCAGTAGCAAATTCAGCTCTTGAGCCGTACGCGTATCAATCAGAATCTCATAGAGCGATGTGCTATCCACCTCCGCGAACTCACGTGAGGTGGCGCCTACATATTGCAGATTCGCACCGCGAAAGAGGGCATTGGTAAGCACGGCCCCAAACAATTGAGCGAATTGGAATGTAGCTCGTGTACAGTTTGTGGCACGCAGATACGCGCCTCGCAAATTCGCCCCGGTCAAATTCGCCTCCTGGAGGTTCGCCTTACTCAGATCTGCCTCACTAAGGTCAGCACCCATCAAGTTCGCCAGGCTGAGATTCACTTTGCTGAGATCAGCCTTATGCAAATTGGCCTGAAAGAGGTAAGCTCTACTCAAGTTGGCACCGCTCAGGTTCGCCAGGCTCATGTTGGCTCCGATCAGATTGGTTCCGTGCATCGTTGCCCCGCACGCGTAGGTTCCGCTCAAGTCGGCCCTGCTCAGGTTCGCCAGGCTCACGTTGGCTCCGATCAGATTGGCCTTGCTCAGTTTCGTTCCCCCCAGCTTGGCACCAACCAGGGCAGCCCCACTCAAGTCAGCCCGGCTTAGATCGGCTCCCTTCAGGATTGCATTCGTGAGATTCGCTCTGCTTAAGTCCGCTCCAACCAGATTGGCGCCACTCAGGTTCGCCCCCTGCAAGTCTGCCCTGGCCAGGTCGGCCCTGCTCAAGTCCGCGTCAATCAAGTCGGCCTCAACCAGGTTGGCCGCAGTCAGGTCGGCCCCGCTTAAGCTCACGCCGCATAAGTCGGTTGCACGCAAATCAGCCGAACGCAAAGACGCTCCGCGCAGGTTCGCACCGATTAAATTGACGCCGATCAGCACCGCTTTGCTCAGATCGGCTTTGCTGAGGTTGGCCTCACTCAAGTTGGCCTTGCGCAGATAGGCCCCACAAATATAGGCCCCACTCAGGTTGCTATTGGAGAGATTGGCTTCCCGAATGTTCCCTCCACTCAAGTCGGTTTTGTGCAAGTCGGTTCCGCTTAAGTCTGCATAGTCAAGCATGGGAACGCGCTCTTCTCGCTGTGCATGGATAATTTCGGCAAGAGCCTGGTCTCTTGTCAGAGCATAGACTATCACATCAAACATCTCTGTTCTCTCTCTTGTAGAAGGAGTGCATGAGCCGGTGTGCCCTCCCCTGTATCGAGGGCGCGCATGGCAGTGGGCAGTGCATGCGATCCTACGTTATTCGGATGGTATGAATACGCTCGAGATCCCCTAACAGTTTGTAGATCTCGCTCTCCCTTTTTCCCATCAGTCGTCCTAATTCTATGATGGAGCGACGTCCATCAACTAAGTAAAACAGCTGCCGGTGGACACGTGAAAGCCCCTGCTGCTCGATCAGACGCAGCGCCACATCGATCTGCTTTGTAGGATAGGGCGCTGCAGAAGCAGGTGTGTCTGTTCGTTCTTGCTTCCCGGTCCTCTCCCATTCGCCTGCTACCCGTGGTCCTTCTTGCCCCTCAAGGGAAGAAGGCACTGGTGTATGAGGGTCTGGCAACCTCGTGTATGTCTTGTGCTGAGGAGGCCCGAGCGCCAACGGGCTTGTAGCAATACCCTTTGCAGGCAAAGAAGGTTGGTGAAGGTGAACTCCAGCTTCTGAAAAGGCCGGCACAAACAGGAAACGACAGCGCCCCCAGGTACTGAGCCAGTTCAGTGCTGCTGATCCACGACGTCGACCGACGCTTACCCGGGAAACCTGCCCATTGGCAAAGACAATAGTGCCTTCTTCAAGGGTATTTCCCTCCCCTCGTTTGGCCGTCAACACACCGTTCCTTCTGCTACGCTGAATGGAGGAAATGACGCTCACCAAGTGGTCTGTCATCATTTCTTGCTGCTGGGCCATATGTAGACTCCAAGCTATAGCCAGTCCTTCCTCTACAACCCACACGATAGACGAGCAGTCTGTCACCGTTCATGGAGGGATGAAATGTGTTGAGCCCCTCGCGGTGTCAAGCTCACTCCTTTCACATGAACGGTGACAGAGCACTAGCTGTACAGAATACGATGCATTATACTACGAGAAGGAGATCATACTATAAATAAATCTACTAAGCAATAAAACAGGATGAATAGCATTTTTGGGCTAGTCATGTTATCCAAAATGATGATGCGTATGATGAGGAGCGCCCTTGTCCCCTCCCATACTCGGACCCCATTCAGGCCGTTTTACATAAGTAGGCCACGCTTATGTTGATTCAGGCCGTTTTACAAAGGTGAGTTATTCAGGTACAATGGCAGGCGTGTTTGCAAAGACCAGGAGTAACAAGGAATGAACGACTATCAGCAGATCATTGCTACTTTACGCATGGCATACAATCGCGAGCAAGCTGAGAAGCGAGATAAGGTAGAGAAAGAATTTTGGAAAATTACTGAACGACAGCAGTTCCTCACCCTTTTACAGCAGGAGTGTAAGACCACTCTGTTAGAGATTGGCGCCGGTACAGGCATTGATAGCCTTTTCTTCCGTGACAATGGCCTGGATGTGGTCTGCACTGACCTCTCTCCCGATATGGTCAACCTCTGCCGCGAAAAAGGGCTCGAGGCATACGAGATGGACTTTCTAAGCCTGAATTTCCCTCCTGGCTCCTTTGACGCCATCTATGCCCTGAACTGTTTGCTGCACGTTCCTACGCACGATCTACCTACGGTCTTGCGGAAGCTGCGGGATTTGCTACGTCCTAAGGGTCTCTTCTTTCTTGCCGTCTACGGCGGTTTTGAACAGGAGGGTGTGCATGACGACGACCAGCACAATCCACCACGCTTCTTCGCCCATCACACAGATGAGTTCATGCAACATGTCACGGCTCCGTTCTTTGATCTTGTGTCTTTTAAAGCAATCCCCATACAGGGTAAGCCATGGCACTTTCAGACTATGGTACTACGGCACAAAGAGGGGTGAGAGGCTCTCTCAGTTTCAGGGCAAAAGTCACTCTTGAGCTCACGACGGCTCGCTTGCGAGCCTCTTCTATAAAAACATATGGCGGTTTTTGTGCGCTTAAAGCGCACAAAAACCGCCATATGTTTTTATAGAAGAGGCAGCGCCGCAGGCGCAAAGCGACTTTTGCGAAGCCCTGTCTCTCAGCTTACAAAATTGACAGGGATTTAGAGCCGATATATAATTCTGGCAACGAGAATGATTGTAGGCGAGGAGCACCTTTGATGAGAAAGTACACCATTATTCTGGAACCTGGCACTGAAAAAGGTGGATACACGGTGACAGTTCCTGCACTGCCAGGATGTATCACACAGGGTGACACTATTGAACAGTGTATTGAACGAGCACAAGAAGCAATTGCAGGTTACATTGAGAGCCTCATTGCGGACGGTGAACCTATACCAGAAGAAACCAAGCGCCCTCAGATTATTACAATTGACGTAGCGACATAAGGAACCTTGTAAGGAGTATTTCGATGATACCTGTGAACATAGAAGGCGTCAGAAGAAACTTCGGGATTAGCAGCGTATATATGTATACTGTCACCTTAATCGATGAAACAGAGCAGCGCATCTTCAATATTGGTGTCGAGCGACAGGATGCGCTGCCCATTGTTGCAGCACTCCACCATTTTGTCCTGCCGCGCCCTCAGACTATCGATATGATGGCCGAGACACTTAAGGCTTTCGATATCATCCTCCAAGACGTGTGCATCGAACGGCTCCAACTCTCGCCGGTTGTGACCCTTTTTGCTCTGGCTCGACTACGCTGTGGTGAAACGGTGCGAGAAGTGGATATACGTCCCGGTGATGCGCTGGGCCTAGCACTCCTCATGGAAGGTCCGATCTTCCTCTCCGACGAGCTGGCGAAACAAATAGGCGTCGCCTTGGCCGAAGGGCAAACTCCTGAGCTTTTCATGATTGAGGACCTGCTCAAACGCGAAGGGATCGCTCTGTTAGAAGGGAAACAACTGCGCCTGGGCTACAGCAAAACGCCTATGTGCGATGCCCTCGTCAAAGAGTTTAAAGCCTCCCTCTTGGGCAAAGCACCACCTTTCCCCGAAGAGGATCTGGAGCAGCGAAAAAAGGACTACCTGGCCTTTTTGTTAAGAGAAGGCGCATCGATTGATGACGGAACCAGGGCTATTTCCACCTGAAAGCCCTGGTATGCACCGCGCTTAGCAAAAAGAATGAAGGGAAATAACATTGGGTACATATGCTATTGCTATCCTGGCTGGTGACGGCATTGGGCCGGAAGTTATTGAACAGGCGGTGCGCGTATTGCAAGCTGTCGCCGATCGCTATGGACATATTTTTACGTTGACGGAAGCTCTGGTGGGTGTCGCTGCCATCGACGCCGAGGGCGATGCTATTTCTGATGCGACGATGGAACTGTGCCAGCGCAGCGATGCGATCTTATTTGGTGCCGTCGGAGGTTCCCCCC
>WNFG01004340.1_pt1 | contig 11910 bp, 7 predicted proteins | sample 5400431 | NCBI WGS metagenome assembly WNFG01 (sample SAMN13153346, study PRJNA577476) | soil metagenome | isolation source: 120 cm saprolite under Douglas fir tree site 2 hole 3 replicate 2 | place: USA:California | collected 2015-04-18
TCCTTGATTGTCGTTTCCGCCCGCCAGCTTGCCCCGTCTCGAGCGCCCTGGGAGCGGCGAAAGCCACATGCGACGCCGACAGCGAGGTCACAGCATTGCGGAATTTTGCCCCGGTCACATTGTGCAGAGCCGCCACCAGAGAAGACTCGCGCGCATCGCCAAGCCGTTCAGCGGCGGATTGCGTGAGCGTGTGCCAATCGTGCCAATCGCCAAGCGCGTCCTGTATGCGCTCGATCTGCGCAATGAACTGCACGCTGTGTGGCGACTTCGACGCAAATTCGGCAGCATAGCGTGCCCGCTTACCGAGGATTCGATATTGATGCACCAGCTCCTCGCTGGGCAAGCCATCCGCTCTCGCAATGGGTTCAAGGATCTGTCTGGCCACCGCTAGAGGATCGCGGTTTACCTCAGGACGAAAATCCTTGCGGCCCCGCTTCAGCCTCTTGTGGATTTCGCGGACCGCTTCTCTGGTCAGAGCCTTGCTCAGTTTCTTTTCCCGCTGCCCACGAAGCTCAATGAGTTGGTGCATCAGCTGAGTCTTCGGACGGGGTTGCTGGGGGAACTTCAAGCTCCGCAGGGCCGCGAGTTGCACATCGAGATCACGCACTTTCCCGGCTTTCTTTCGAATACGGGCGAGGAGCTTCAACAGTCTTCTCTGGTTACGATCGCGAGCTGGACACAACTCTTCGAGCAGCGTCTGCAAGCGCCCCACGCCGGTGCGGAAGCGGTGAACTTTCTTCGCTTCCGGGTGGGCGGAAAGCCTGTCGAGGTCTCGTTCCAGCTTCTGAAAGACAAGCCGGCAGCGTTCTGGTGCAATCGACATAATTCAAACAGAAAAAAAGGGGGAGTTGAAAGATACAGGCTCATCCGTGAAAAGGCAACCGTCAAACAAATCCCGTGACTGGCTGCAGCCAGGATTAATTTTAACATCCCTTTAACAAGCCTCTGCTACGGTGAATTCTTGGATGGCGGATCCTGCCCTAAATTCGCCTAATATGCCGGGACCGCAACCCGTTGAAAAAAATACGCTTAGGCGTGCGCCGACGGCCCGGGCAGCGGCCCCGCCTTTGCTCTCGACCTCGCGCTACGAAATCGGCGATCCCATCTTCAAATTCGCCATGCTGGCTTGTGCGCTCACGATTTTAGCCCTCTTGGGCCTCATCGTCTACGAACTCATGTTCCGCTCCGCCATGTCATGGCGCGCCTTTGGTTTCGGGTTTTTCGTGGGCAGCAACTGGGATCCCGTGCAAGAGCAATTCGGCGCCTTGCCCTTCATTTATGGAACGTTGGTTTCTTCCCTCCTGGCGCTGCTGATCGCTGTGCCCCTGGCGGTGGGAGTTGCTGTGTTCACCACGGAGATGTGTCCGCCAGTGTTACGGGCCCCGCTCTCCTTTTTTACGGAATTGCTGGCCGCCATCCCCAGCGTGATCTACGGGCTGTGGGCGATTTTTGTCCTTGTGCCCATCCTCCGTAACTACGTTCAGCCATTCCTGGCCAGGACTCTGGGCTGGACCAGCTTGTTTCAAGGAGCGCCATACGGTTACGGAATGCTGGCGGCTGGAATCATTCTCGCGATCATGATTGTGCCCATCATTTCCTCGATCACACGCGAAGTTCTGATGGCGGTGCCCCGGCATCAGCGCGAAGCCGCACTGGCTCTGGGCGCTACGCGCTGGGAGATGATTCGGATCGCGGTGTTGCGCAACGGACGCGCCGGCATTGTTGGAGGCGTCATCCTCGGGTTGGGGCGCGCGCTCGGAGAAACCATGGCGGTCACCATGGTAATTGGAAATCGACCAGAAATCGCCAAGTCGTTGTTTGCACCCGGCTATACAATGGCAAGCGTATTGGCCAATGAATTCAGCGAAGCCACCGGAGACGTTTACCTCTCCGCTCTGATCGAAATCGGGTTGGCGCTGTTTCTGGTCACCATCGTGGTGAATGCGTTGGCCCGGTTTCTTCTGTGGACTGTGACCCGGGGCCAGTCCATGAGAGCGAACCTTGCCTAACTCTTCCATCGCGGTTGCGGCGCAGCATACCGTGCCTCCCGTCAGTTGGCGCCGCCGGATCGTCGATCACGCCATGACCGGAGTCGCTACCTTGACCGTGATTCTGGTTCTGGTGCCGTTGATCGCGATTTTCGGCTACGTGGTGTATCGCGGTATCGGATCCATTAACTGGGCATTTCTTACCCAGACCCCCAAGCCGGTGGGCGAGCCGGGCGGCGGAATGGCCAATGCCATTGTGGGATCGGCTTTCATACTGACGATTGCAAGCCTGGTCGGCGTACCCCTCGGAATCGGCGCCGGAATCTACCTTGCGGAATTTGGACGCAATCGCTTCGGCGATTCCATTCGCTTCACCGCAGACGTTCTGAACGGCGTGCCGTCGATCGTGATTGGTATCGTCGCGTATTCGATTGTGGTATTGCAGCAAAGGCATTTTTCCGCGCTCGCGGGCGGGGCGGCGCTCGCGATCATGATGATTCCCACTATTAGCCGCACCACCGAAGAAATGTTGCTTCTGGTGCCCCAGGCGCTACGCGAGGCGGCGTATGGGCTGGGCATCCCCCGCTGGCGAACGGCGCTGTCGATCACGCTGCGAACCGCTACTTCCGGAGTGCTGACGGGTGTTATGCTGGCTTTCGCCCGAGTCGCGGGCGAAACCGCGCCATTGTTGTTCACCGCCTTTGGCAATCAGTTTTGGAACCTGCGGACCGACCAGCCCACGGCGGCGCTGCCCTTGCAGATTTTTAGCTATGCGATTTCGCCCTATGACGAATGGCATCGCCAGGCCTGGGCCGGAGCGTTAGTATTGATTGTTCTCATCGTCAGCGCGGTTGCGGCCGTACGCTTCGCTGTGCGACGTGGCAGCTTCGGGACACAGTGATTTATGGGCGTTGGGGTTCAGGTCGATAAGCTGAATGCATGGTACGGCAAGAGCCAGGCTTTGTATGACATCGACCTAAAGGTCGCCGCCAACCATGCCACCGCCTTGATTGGCCCCTCGGGCTGCGGCAAGTCTACGTTCATTCGGTGCCTGAACCGAATGCACGAGACCATTCCTGAGGCCCGAATCACGGGCCGCGTGTGCATCGGAGAGCTAGACGCTTACAACGGGACGTCTCCGACGCAACTTCGGCGTCGGGTCGGAATGGTGTTTCAAAAGGCCAACCCATTCCCCACCATGTCGATTTATGACAATGTGGCGTCGGGATTAAAGTTGAACGGCTTCCGGGATCGCCGTAAGCTGGATGAAGTCGTACAGCGATCGCTGGATGCCGCGGCGCTTTGGGACGAGGTCAAGGACCAAATCCATAAGACATCCGGTGCCAGCCTCTCCGGTGGGCAGCAGCAGCGCCTGTGCATTGCACGTGCCCTGGCGGTTGAACCGGAAGTCTTGCTCATGGACGAGCCTTGCTCGGCACTCGATCCCATTTCCACGGGGAAGATCGAGGAATTGATCTTTCAACTCAAGGAACGGTATACCATCGTAATCGTAACCCATAACATGCAGCAGGCGGCCCGGGTTGCTGAATTCACCGGCTTTTTCCTGCTGGGCAAGCTGATTGAGTTCGACAAGACAGAAAAGATTTTCACCAAACCGTCGAACAAGAAGACGGAAGATTACATTACAGGCAGGTTCGGATAATGCGTACGCGGTTCCAACAGGGTCTCGATGATTTGCGGCAAAAGTTGCTGCGCATGGGCGGATTGGCCGAGCAGGCAGTCGATCGCGCCCGTCAGGCATACGTTGACCGTGATCTGACGCGATGCCAGATGATATTAGAGGGCGAGACTCTGATCAACTCCGCCGAACGCGAAATCGACGAGGCCGCCTTTGACCTGTTGGCCATGCAGCAGCCCATGGCTGTGGACCTGCGCTTCATCCTCGCCGTCACCAAGATTAACTCGGACCTGGAACGCGTCGGCGATCAGGCGGTCAACATCGCCGAGCGTGTCATGGACATGACGGAACAACCCGCCGTGGATCTGCCCATTGATATCGCGCGCATGGGCGCAGCTGTGAGTGCCATGGTGCGGCGGGCTTTGGAGTCTTTCATCGAAGGCAAAGCGGAGCTGGCACAGGCTGTGCTCGAAATGGATAACGTCGTGGATCGGATGAAGGACGATGCCTTCATCCAACTGGTGAAGACCATGAACCAGCGCCCGGAAGTCGTTCGCCAGGCTCTGGACGCATTGCTCATTGCCCGCAATCTGGAACGCGTTGCCGACCATGCCACCAACATCGCTGAGGACGTGATCTTCTGGGTGCAGGGCTCCGATGTGCGTCACAATGCTTCCATAGAGCGTCCCGACGCGCCCGCGCTAGGGGAATCTTCGCGGCCCACCCGAGCCTAGTGAGTTCTCATCCGCGACTTCCAGGGGCAATTGCGAAACCCTTCCATTCCTGCGGGCAGTTCCTCTGCCACTGGAATGTCTTTCCGCAAGATACGTGGGTCGATTGGTTCTTGTATCCCTGTGGTCGTTTGGGGGAGTACCGTGAGTCCATTTTCCTGTAGGCTCCATCGTCTGCGACTGGCTGTATTTTTTTCCCTGACGCTGGTTACTCTGGCTTGCGCTCAGAGTTCGGCACAGGGCAACCGCCAGTCATTACCTTTAGCCAGCAGCAAAATGTTGAGCCTACCCTCGCCTGGCGGGATCGGCGACACCAATAGTTTCCCCGCCACCATTGCTGTCAGTCCAGACGGGCGCTACGCCGCCCTGCTCAATGACGGATATGGCACCCAGGAAACTCTCGCGCAGCAGTCCATTGCCGTCGTTGACTTGAAGAACAACCATATCTTCGATTATCCCGACGCTCGACTGAGTGAGGAATCACATCAAAGCTACTTCCTTGGCTTGGCATTCAGCTCCGACGGAACGCACCTCTACGCGTCGGTAGGTTCGGTGACCGATCCCCGAGGCGAGAGGGCGGGGGATCTGGGGAACGGCATTGCGATATACAGCTTTTCCCAGGGCAAAGTAACTGCAGATCGCTTCATTCCCATTGCGCCACAGCCGATTGCGCCGGGCAAGACAGCCGCGATCGCACTCCAGAAAACGCCGCCCCAGACCGCCATCCCATACCCGGCGGGCCTTGCCGTGATTTCGGCATCCACCGCCGGAAATGCCATCCCGGGATCGGGCGACGACCAACTCCTGGTCGCGGATAATCTTTCCGACAACGTTGTACTGCTCGATACCGGCAGTGGGAAACTATTACGGAGATTCGACCTAAGCACGAGCGATCTTATTCCGTCGTCGTTCCCCTACACGGTAGTAGCGACCCGGGATGGTCGCCGCGCCTGGTGCAGCTTATGGAACGCGTCTCAGATTGTCGAACTCGACCTGAGCAGCGGAGAAGTCGTTCGACGGATCAAATTGCTCGAACCTCAGGATCCCATCGCTCCAGGGTCGCATCCGACAGCACTGCTGCTGAGCCCGGACGAAAAGATTCTTTACGTGGCGCTGTCCAACGCCGACCTCATCGCAGCCATCTTGGTAAGCGACGGCCGGCCGATTCACTATTTGTCGACCAACGCCCCCGCGCAAAAGTTCGCCGGCAGCCAACCGACCGCGCTGGCCCAATCTTCCGATGGCAAGTTTTTGTTTGCCGCCGATTCTGCGCTGGACGCGGTTGCGGTCTTCGACACTTCGGCACTCGCTGCCAGCGGCGATCCCGGAAATCCTCAGAGTGCCTTGGGGTTGGTCCCTACGGACTGGTATCCGAGCGCCCTCGCGGTACACGGCGACGATCTCGTCATCGCCACCGCAAAGGGGAAGGGAAGCGGTCCCAATACGGCAATGGGAAAAACAGCGGATGAGAAAAAGCATCATTCGCACGCTTACATTCCCACCCTGCTCAGGGGCTCGATCGCGCGGCTCAATATCCAGTTCGCTCTGAGCAAACTGGATGAGCTTACACGCACCGTCGCCGAGGACAATCGGCTCGACAGCGATCCTGGAAAGATTCAGTTTGCCCAAGGCTCAAACCCCATCCATCACGTGATTTATGTGATCAAAGAGAACCGCACGTACGACCAGGTGCTGGGCGACCTGAAAGTGGGTAACGGAGACCCGGCGCTTAATCTCTATGGTTCCGATATCACCCCCAATGAACACAAGCTAGCCTTGCAGTTCGGCGTCCTCGACAATTTTTACGATAGCGGCGAGGTTTCCGGCGACGGGCATCTCTGGTCGACCGCCGCCATCACCAGTGATTACAACGAAAAGACCTGGCAAATCGCCTACCGCGGCCACGAGCGTATCTACGATTTCCAGGGCACCGTAGGGGATGAATATCCGCTGGATCACAACCAGCCGGATGTCGATGATCCTTCCACCGGGTTCCTGTGGGACAATGTCGCACGCCGTGGTCTAACCTATCGGGACTATGGGGAGTTCGTAAACGCGGAGTGGTGCGGCAAGAATCGGCGCGCTTCGTCGCCTAAGCAGGGAACTCCTTCCCCCTTGGCGGGTGCCTGCCCGCGCACGGAAATCAACCCGGGCGATCCGCTGCCGCCCAACGTCGGCGATCCGCACGCCGCCCGAAGTCCCTGGCCGTGGCCCGTACCCTTGCTGAAACAAGTCAAACCGACCAAGGCGGTGCTCCGCGGTCACTACGATCCGTTGTATCCGGATTTCAACACCGACTATCCCGACCAACTCCGCGCCGATGAATTCTTGAATGAGTTCGGCGCCTATGTGCGCGCCCGCAAGGACCATGCCGGCCAGGAGCTCGAGCTGCCCAACTTCGTCTTGCTCTATCTTCCCGATGACCATACGGGCGGCACGCGGCCCAATCGGCCGCGGCCAGCCGCCTCTGTGGCCGACAACGATTTGGCCCTCGGCCGCGTTGTCGAAGCCGTCTCGCGCAGCCCGTACTGGGACGATACCGCCATCTTTGTGCTCGAAGACGATGCTCAGGATGGCGCCGACCACGTCGATGCCCACCGATCCATTGCTTTCGTGGTCAGCAAATATTCGCCAGGGTCGCTGGCGCTGCCGTTCGTGCACCATGGTTTTTACACCACCGTGAACATGATCCACACCATGGAGATGCTGCTGGGCCTTCCTCCCATGAATCAGAACGATGCCTATGCCCCGGTTATGGGACCTCTGTTCTCGGGTGTCGGTGATCAACCGGCGTTTGCTGCTGATTACCGCAATCGCGACAACGGTCTGATCTATGAAACCAACAAACGTGAAGCTCCGGGCGCAAATGCTTCCTCAAAGATGGACTTCTCGCGCCCTGACGCGGCGGGGGCAAAGCGTTTGAATGAAGTTCTTTGGCGCGATCAGAGGGGCGACACCCCTGTGCCAGCACCGCGGCATGGGGTATTTCCGGCTGACGGCAACTAGCAGTCTGTCGCGCTGCTTGTACCTCGCTTGTTCGCCAGCTCGGCGATGGAGTGTAAGCGTTTGACCAACCCAGCTGGTCGAGAGGAAGCCTCTGCGGAAACTCGCCCCTTACCCCAAAAGCGATAGCTCAAGACTTCCTGCTTCCTTGTCATCGGCGGCGAACGCCAGTGGACCTTCCCGCAAACCGCCATTCGGATCCAGTTTGCCGAGAAAGAGACAGTCCCGAATTCTCATGGTGCCGGGAGTTGCTGAGCGCAGGACGGAAGCGCCGGCTTTTCTGATAGGATTTCTCGACGTTTTCACCGTAGCTTTTGCCGTCGCCGCACAACCGGCGACGGTTGGGATCATCCCCAATACTTCGATCACAATGCGCTTTACCATGTTCTCCAGGCCATCGCACGGTTCATGGTCCGTCCTCGCATCACGAGAAACTCCGAAGCCAGGGGAGTTTGTCAATTGATCAATCGACGTGAGCTCCTCGCCGGATCGGCAGCTTTCTACCTCAGTTCGCGATTGGCTTTCGGAGCGGTAGACGATTCCGCGACAGTGAATGACATCCACTCGCAACTCAATCGCACGCGCGTTGACCGCATCCTCAGGCCTAAGAGCGTCAAAGAACTCCAGGCGGCGGTGCTTACAGCGAAAACTGCCAAGAAGCCATTGTCCATAGCGGGCGGGCGACATGCCATGGGAGGCCAGCAGTTTGGCACAGATATGATCCTGGTCGACATGACCGGTCTCGACCAGATCGTCAGCTTCGATCAGAAGCGGGGCTTGGTCGAGGTGCAGGCGGGAGCCTTTTGGCCTGAATTTACAACTGCTTACCTTCAACGCCAGCAAGGTGCATCCCGGCAGTGGGGTTTCGCCCAGAAACAGACTGGTGCAGACAACATCAGCATCGGGGGAACACTGGCGGCAAATGCTCACGGACGCGGCCTTTCCATGCAGCCGTTTGTAAGCAACATCGAGTCATTCACGCTAGTCGATGCCGATGGCAACCTCGTCCCGTGCAGTCGTCAACAGAATCCAGAGCTTTTTCGGCTGGCGATCGGCGGATACGGTCTGTTCGGAGTCGTCTCTTCGGTCAGCCTGCGTCTGGTTCCGAGGCTAAAGATTGAGCGAATCGTAGAGGTGCGGGAAGTGGATGGCTTGATGGATGCCTTCCGAGAACGCATCCGCCGTGGGTTCCTGTACGGCGACTTTCAGTTCGCAATCGACCCAGCTTCGGATGACTTCCTGCATAAGGGAGTCTTTTCCTGTTATCGCCCCGTCGATCCGGCAATCCCGATGCCAACCGAGGAGAAGAGTCTCTCCGATGAGGGCTGGACGACGCTGCTTTATCTCGCACACCAAGACAAGAAGCAGGCCTTCCGCCGTTATGCGGATTATTATCTCTCCACCAACGGCCAGCTCTACTGGTCGGACACCCATCAAATGAGCATCTATCCCAAGAACTACCACCTGGAGATCGATAGGAAGAAACACGCCAACAATCCCGCCACTGAAATCATCACTGAGATCAACGTGCCGCGTGACGCTCTGGCTTCGTTCCTGGCCGAGGTTCGAGACGACTTTCGCATGAACCATGTTGACCTGATCTACGGCACGATCCGGCTGATTGAGAAGGAAAACGAAAGCTTTCTGCCCTGGGCGAAACAATCGTATGCATGCACCATCTTCAACATCGACACGGTCCACACGCCGGAGGGAATCGAACATTCCGCAGAGGCGTTTCGCAGGCTGATCGATATGGCGGCGAAACGTCACGGCACCTACTACCTGACCTATCATCGCTTCGCCCGCCGCGAACAAGTGCTGGCCTGCTATCCCAACTTCGCTGAGTTTCTCAAACTCAAGAAGAAGTACGATCCATCCGGGCGCTTTCAGAGCGACTGGTATCGCCACTATCAAGTCATGTTTGGAGAAGCGCTGTGAGCCAAGCGGCCATGGCCAATCATTCTGCCGCTCCCGCAGCTCTCAAACAGCGCTACCTCGGGGTGCTCATTGCTCTCCTGTTTCTGTTCTGCCTCCGCGTCCTCGGTCAGATTTTGGTGGCGTTCTTCCGAGTTACTTTTCTACCCCCGATGGAGGAATGGTTCTCAGGTCTTCTGCCCTACCCGGAGTTGTTGACCACGCAGATTCTGATCATTGTGCTCTACGGGAAAATCTGTCTCGACTTCGTCCGCGGATCTGGCTTTTTCGTGACTCCCCGCAGGCGATTGGGGACAGGGCTGGTTATATTCGGATCGCTTTATCTCGGCGTGATGATCCTTCGTTACGTCGTGCGCATGAGCCTGTATCCGCATGAGCGCTGGGCGGGCGGATGCATTCCCATCTTCTTTCATTGGGTACTGTCCTGCTTCCTCCTTGTGTTGGGAAGCTACCACTGGCGGACGACTCAACCCCCTGTGAAACCGAGTATCGGAACGCGGTGTCTTCAGGGTGCCGCGGTAGCGGTAGCGCTGCTGTGCGTCTCCGCCTGGGCGATCTACCAGACGATTCCTTCGCTCCTGGCGCACCAGCTTGGATTCCGCCGATCCCAGTTCGCCGTCCGCGCACAGAAGGGCAGGCTGCTCACCTCCGATGGTATTGCTCTGGTTGCTGATATCTATCGTCCTCAGCACACTGCCCATAGCCCCACCATCCTGATACGCATTCCGCTCACCCGAGACTTCAAGAACTCTTTTTTTTCCAGCATGATTGGCAAGATGTGGGCGGAGCGTGGCTATACCAGCGTTATCCAAGGAACGCGCGGCAGATTCGGTTCCGGAGGCACCTTCTATCCCTTGCTAGGGGAGCGGCAAGATGGGATAGAGACCCTGCAATGGATCGCTAAACAACCTTGGTTCGATGGGCACATTCTGACTTGGGGAGGCTCGGCTTTTGGCCACACACAATGGGCGATTGCCGATCAAACTGCGCCAGGACCTTCCGCGCTTACCGTCTACTTCGCCAGCACCAATTTTCACGATGTGTTCTATCCGGGCGGTGCATTCTCCCTCGATAGCGCCCTGAGTTGGGCCATACGCAGCCACGGTCCGAGGGACCAGACCGACTGGCCTTCAGCGGATGAGGTCCAGCAGGCAGCCCATGGATTCCCACTGCTTAACGCGGACCGGCGAGCTACCGGTGCAGACGTTCCCTTCTTCAAGGATTGGGTTGGGCATCCGGATCGAGACGCCTTTTGGGTGGGTATTGATGGCGAAGACCGACTGCAGTCGCTCAGAGCGCCCGTCCTGCTCATGGCTGGCTGGTACGATCCCTTTCTGCCGACGCAACTGAGTGACTTCACCCACATCCGGCAATCGGGAGAGCCTGGCGTGGCCCGCCACAGCCGCTTGATTATCGGGCCATGGACGCACGCCAGTGAGGTCACGTTCCCAGACGGAACCAGAGCGGAAAACTTCAGGCGCCAGAGCCTGGCTGTCAGTCTCCCGTGGTTCGATGAGAACTCAGGACTGGCAACATCGCCACCGACGACCAATTTCCCGATCAGGCTCTTTGTGATGGGCAAGAGTGAGTGGCGAGCCGAGCAAGAATGGCCATTGGCCAGAACACAATATGTTCCGTATTTCTTGCGCAGCGGAGGAGCAGCGAACAGCGCTGCTGGAGACGGAACACTGAATGCCGTTGCGCCAACCGCACTTGAACCGGCCGATTCCTATTCCTACGACCCTCTGCATCCAGTGCCCACGGCGGGCGGAGCCATGATCGGCGGAGCCGCAGGCATCGCCTGTCAAAACGACATTGAGGCCCGGCAGGATGTGCTGGTGTACACAACCCCATCCTTGAACCAGGATGTGGAGGCGACCGGGCCTATATCGCTCATCCTGTACGTCTCGACAAGCGCGCCCAATACGGACTTCACTGCCAAGCTGGTGGATGTTCATCAGGACGGCTCCGCCTTCAATATCTCGGAAGGAATACTGCGGCGCTCCTATCAAGAAGCGCAGAGCCCGTCAGCCGCCAGGAAGGTGCAGGAAATCCACATCGAGCTTTGGCCAACCAGTATGCTGTTCTTCAAGCGACATCGAATAAGGCTGGAGGTTTCAAGCAGCAATTTCCCGCGCTTCGATCGCAATCCAAATACCGGGAACAGGATCGCATCGGAGGTGAACGTCATCTCTGCGCAGCAGACGGTATGGCATGGTCCGGAATATCCCTCTCGTCTTGTACTGCCGATCATTCCGGCACAACAAAACAGAGGTTCGAGCCATCACCCACTGCCCGCAGACCCTGTCGGCTGGTAACGTCCACTGGGCACCTGGGGGGCGCCGCCGTGCTGCATGCGAAGCGCTCGCAGTGGCCCGTCTCTTCACACCAACAGCGATTCGATATGCTCGCGGCGAGCGTTCGTGCAATGGCTGACAGGGCGCAATCGTTCACTGTTTCGCACGACCGCCCTGTGTCGTCCTTTCAACAGGTCCTGAAGGGTGATCGTTCCATTGATTCGCTGCCCGACGCCCAAGCCTCGCGGAAAGACAAAGACCCCCAATGCCGACGTCCATACCGCCGTGTGTGGGCCACCACATTCAGTGGACGGGCA
>WNFG01006049.1_pt1 | contig 11910 bp, 14 predicted proteins | sample 5400431 | NCBI WGS metagenome assembly WNFG01 (sample SAMN13153346, study PRJNA577476) | soil metagenome | isolation source: 120 cm saprolite under Douglas fir tree site 2 hole 3 replicate 2 | place: USA:California | collected 2015-04-18
CGCAACGAAAGGCCCCATGCAATCGCCACTCCTCGAATTGACAGCTTATCCCCGATGGCTTCCCTGCCTGCCGGGCGACCGCCACGATGACGGATGGTCATCTCCAACCGTTGTGCACCATCGCCTTTGACGGCAGCTTATCCTCCGATAGCTTCCGTGTTGGGTGGGTGTCGGCGACGGCAGAGTTGGGCCATAAGGCGACATATGCACCGCAGCATGACATGCCCTTATTTGATCACTGGACGATCTCGCTCGCTCAAATGGCTCACGCGGCCAATCGGTCTCCAAATAGTCCGCCTTCCAATATTTTTTTGCCATCGCTGACATCAATTGAATCTTCGCTTACGTCCGCGCGACGGCTAAGAGTCGAGAAGGGTGCCCAACACCGCGGGCCAGCCTCTCTCGAAATCCTCCTTCTGCTGCAGTCCACGCTCCAACAGAGTTTTGATTCGCCTCTGCGATTCAGGCCACGTAAGTGCCGTTTGAAACGAGTTGAGGGCGTCGAGGAGCCGGTCGGCCGATGGCAGCGAGACGCGATTAACGAGAGTTTTCGCCGACGCAATTGCCCTCCGATCGAAGGATGCTATCCGGCGCGCGAGTGCATTGACAAAGCCGTCGAGCTCCACATCTGGAAGCGCCCGGTTAACGTATCCGTAGCGCTCCGCGGTTTCACCGTCGAAATCGTTCCCGCTGAGAATGATTTCAAGCGCGCGCCCGCGACCGACTAACGACGGAAGACGTTCCGTGCCGCCGCCGCCGGGATGCAATCCTACCGCTACTTCGGGTTGCCCCAGCTGCGTGTTTTCGCGCGACGCGAAGCGCATGTCGCAGGCAAGGACGAATTCGCTGCTCACGCCCCGGACACAGCCTCGAATCTTCGCGATGCTGACAACAGGCGACTGTGCGAGGCGAGCAAACGTATCCATAAGTACCGGGAGCCCGGAAGGCCCGACAGACGTCATGATGTTCCCAATCTTCCCGGTCAAATCGAAGTGGGACAGATAGAACTTAGGATTCGCGCTCTCGAACACGACCACGCGCAGGCTTGGGCTGCCGTCCATTTTGGCTAGAAGATCCTGAAGGCGCTCGAACATGGAGGCGTCCACAATGTTGAAAGGCGGATAGTCGAATACAGCTCTCCAATACGCGGACGATTCCTCGATAAGCCGCACATGCGTTACTGATTCAGTCATGTCACACTCCTTGGTGCGCTCCTCATCCATCTTACAGACATGAATTTGGCGCTCGCGGATGTCCGCTTTCTTGCAGACCAGAAACGTACGTATAAAAATCAACATTCGCCTGCGGGTCGATGGCGCTATCGCCCGACAAAGGCCCATTGTGCTAACGCGCGCGACAAGCCTCGAACAAAAACCAAGTCCGCCTTTCGGCCTCGTCGATCCAGACTTCCAACAAGCTGGCTGTTGCTACGTCGCCGCGCTCGTCGCAAACACCATGTGTTTCGCGCAGGCTCGCGGTAAGCTGTTTATTGTCATCACGCAGCTCTGCGAGCATATCCTGTGGCGAAACGTAATCGGCATCGTTGTCGAGCAGCCGCTGCAAGCTGTGAATATGACCGACCGACCGCAACGTTGTGCCACCGATTTTCCGCACGCGTTCTGCGATCGCGTCTGTCGTAGCAAAAATTTGTTCCGCTTGCTCGTCGAGCAGTAGGTGATAATCACGGAAGTGCGGCCCCGAAATGTGCCAGTGGAAGTTCTTCGTCTTCAAGTAGAGCGCAAATACATCGGCGAGGAGGGCATTGAGCGCGGCGGATATCTCTCGCACGCCGTCGGTTTTGAGATCCGTAGGCGTATCAAGCGGCGCCATCCTGCGTAGCTTCGTGGCTTTGCGATCCATGTCAGTGTTCTCCATAGTTGCGGACATTGCAATTTGATCGCCACGCGGCAGCTAATGACCCTGGCTGTGTGGGCGTTTTCACACAGCCAAGACCCCAAGCAGACATTACGCTGGTCCATCTCCGCCGTTGTTCAGCGCCAATAGCGGACAGGACGCGCCTATCAAAAAAAGAAAGACCGCCTTGCCGCGGTCTCTCAAAGGTCGCGTTACGCCTTCGATCACGCGGTTCTAGTTGCCAAGACGCGCCCTACGCTGCCTTGGATTTCTGAACGGCCTTCGCGGCGTTTCGGATCACGTCCAGCACGGCCTGCGGTTGGGAGAGCATCGGAACGTGACTGGAGCGCAACTCGACCGTTGTGGCGTTCATCCGCTTTGCCGCGAAGCGCTCCAGTTCGGGATGGACGGTGCGATCTTCGGTGGCCACGATGGACCAGCTCGGCTTCGTCTTCCACGCAACGCCGTCATGCTTCTGATCGAACAGATCCGGCGCCGGCACACCCTGCGTTGCATAGACGAGCTTCTGCTCCGCCTCGGAAAGGTCTCCGCAAAAATAGGAGATGCCGCTCTGCTTGAGCCAGATGCGCCCGTCTGTCACCTCGATGTGCGCAAATACATCGGTCTTGGGAAACTTGTTCTGCTGGGCCTGCGAGGTCTCGTCGGCATCGGGCGCGAGCGCCGCTATATAGACGAGCGCCGCAACGCGCGGATCGGTCCCGACATGCGTGATGAGCGTGCCGCCATAGGAGTGCCCGACAAGGACTACCGGGCTGCTGACCCGCGCCAAGCAGGCCTTCACGGCAGCGACGTCGGTTGCGAGCGAGTCGAGGCCGTGCTGAGACGCCATTACTTCGTGGCCTTCAGCCAGCAGCGCCGGTATCAATTTGCTGAAGCATGAGCCGTCGGCCCAGAGACCATGAGCGAAAACGATACTCGGTTTGGTCATGGTGATATCCTCCAATTGGTGTGAGAGCAATTGGCGTTACGTACACAAGGTGCTCGGCACCCGCGCACACACTATCATTCTAAGCCCGCGCAAAATTGTACGAACTTGACTGTCTTGTAAGATTTTGCGTGAAAAATTGTTGCGACGGCAACGTGCCTGGCGATTTGCGACTGTTTTTCGAGCAATAGCCGTTGTATTCTTTTCACACCCGGGACAGCCGCTGCTCGCAGGGAAGCCGCGCGAGCGTTTCTTGCTCGGGGAAGAGGCTGTTGCGGAGAGCAATGATGGACGGGAACGCAATCGCCGAAGTCGTTGCTGAACGCTTTCGGATCGATCGTCCGCCCACGCTCTTGGCGCGGAGATCATCAAAGGCACGAATCGGGTTCACGCGCATGCGGAGCAGCCATGCGATGCGTGGCCATTCCCTGACGGTGCCGCCAGAAGAGGCTTTTTCATTTCACGTTCCTCTGTCGTTGCCGTTTTTCACGGACCTGTGGACGGCAGGACGGCGTAGAGAAGTGCCTGACTTCCGCCTCGGTGACGCACAGCTCGTTGACCTGCGCGACAATCCGCGTGTCAGTTTGGATACTCCTTTCGATTCACTTCGCTTTTACATCCCTCAAATTGCGCTCGATGAGATGGCCAATGAAGAGGGTATTCGGCGGGTGAAAGGGCTTTACGCGCCGAATTTTGGCAGCTGTGATTTGGTCATGTACGGTCTGGCACAAGCGCTCGCCGCCGCGATGGAGCAGCCCGGCGACGGCACTGCCATGTTTTCCGACTATGTCGCGCTCGCTTTTTTCGCTCACATTGTGCGCGCTTACGGCAGCGTCTCGGCCCAAGGAAGGAACGCCCGCGGCGGCCTCGCACCATGGCAGATGCAGCGCGCCCGCGACTTCATCAACGCCAACTTGGCAGACGATCCTTCAATCTCCCAGGTCGCAGATGCGTGTGGACTGTCAGCCGGCTACTTCGTCCGTGCGTTTAAGCAAGCGATGGGCGTACCACCCCACCGATGGCTAACCAAACAACGCGTCGAGCGCGCCAAAGAACTTTTGCAGGACCCAGGCCAGGAGCTTTCTGATATTGCCCAGCTCTGCGGCTTTGTTGACCAAAGCCACTTCACGCGTGTTTTTTCCAGGAGCGAGGGTTACAGTCCGGGACGGTGGCGCCGCTTCCACTGCCGTTAGCCCGATGAATTTTTGTGCTGCTGGGATCGCCCATCAAACCTCTGTCTATGTCCGCTTCGGGTCAAAATGAGCCGAGCCACTCGCTTCGTTGGCAGGCAGATCTACCTCAGTAAGCGGACCCATTTCGGTCCGGTCGGATCGGAGCAGCCTTGGGCCACGGGCGGCCGTGCCGAGCATGTCGCCGCCGCGATGAGTTCACCCAGTGAGCGGACCCGCTGGTCCGCGGCCAGCGCGTCCGGGTCGGGCCACAGGAATGAACCGCGATGTATCGTTATCGTGCTGCGTCCGTTTTCCATTCATCGATTAGCACGTTGTTCCGCCGGCCCGTCATAGCGGGTAAGATTGTAGGCGGTATTGACGAGGCAAACGTGGCTGAACGCTTGAGGGAAGTTTCCCATCTGGCGCTTCGTCCTGGGGTCATATTCCTCCGCCAGCAGCCCCACGTCATTGCGAAGCGCCAGCAGACGCTCGAACATCGCGCTCGCTTGGGCGACACGACCCTGGAGAATCAAGTTGTCAACAAACCAGAAGCTGCAGGCGAGGAATGCCCCCTCGCCAGGAGGCAAGCCATCTTCTGTTTTCCCCGTGTCATAACGGAAGACAAGCCCGTCCACCAGAAGCCTTTGTTCAATTGCTTGCAGCGTTCCAACAATGCGTCGATCGGACAGGGGTAAAAAACCGACGATCGGGAGAAGCAAGAGGCTCGCATCCAGTGCCTTCGACCCATATGCCTGCACAAAAGAACCGAGTTCGTAGTCAAAGCCGTTTCGGCAGACATCGGCATGAATCGCCTCTCGAATTGTGCGCCAGCGCTCTATTGAGCCCGGCACGCCGAGCTGCTCGACTGCTTTCACCGCCCGGTCGAACGCGACCCATGCCATGACCTTTGAGTGGGTAAAGTGTTGCCGAGGGCCGCGCACCTCCCAGATCCCTTCATCAGGTTCGCGCCAAATCGTTTCGAGATGATCTAGAAGAGCGCGACCGATAGCTGACCACCGATCAACCGGCGGGAGTCCATGCGCCCGTGCGTGGAACATCGCGTCGGCGATTTCGCCATAGACGTCGAGCTGGAGTTGCCCGGCAGCAGCGTTGCCGATCCGGACTGGACGAGCGCCTTCAAAACCGGGCAGCCACGGCACCTCCCATTCAGGCAGACGCCGTTCACCGCTAAGGCCATACATAATTTGCAACTGGTCCGGGCGGCCGGCAACCGCACGCACCAACCAGTCCCGCCAGCCTCGGGCCTCTTCGTAGTAACCAGCGGTGCCGAACGCGAGCAGGGTGAAGGTGGCGTCCCTCAGCCAGCAATAACGATAATCCCAGTTGCGCACACCGCCGGCCTGTTCGGGGAGCGAGGTTGTCGGTGCGGCAACGATGCCTCCGGTCGGCAGATAGGTCAGCCCCTTCAGCACGATGAGCGAGCGCTTAGCCGCTTCTGTCCAACGGCCAGCGGGAGCGCAGCGATCGGACCAGTCGCCCCAATATTTTTCTGTCTCACGCAATGCACGCTCGGGATGAATTCCTTTCGGCGGCGGCAGATGAGAAAGGCCGTAGCTCAAGATAAATGGCACATTCTCGCCGGCGCCGACGTCGAACTCGGCGACGCTGATAAAGTCTCGGCCATGCAGAGGCACCGGTGTATGCAACACAACCATTTCAGGGCCGGCAATGGCCCGTAAGCCTTCATCGGGTAGATGTTCCACCCACGGCACGACCGAACCGTAATCAAACCGCAGAATGAACTCGGTGCGCAAAGAGACACGACCGCGAATTCCGCGAACAATTCTAACAAGATTGGCGCCATCGTCGCCCGGCGGCATGAAATCCACAAGCTCGACTGCACCGGTTGTGTTCTCGAACGTGGTCACAAGAATAAGCGAGCTGCCGAGGTAACGACGGGTAACCCGCGTCGCGGTTTCGTCTTTCGGCGCGATCAGCCATCGGCCGTGCTCTGAGCCACCCAGCAGTGCGGCAAAGCACGCCCCCGAATCAAACCGTGGCCAGCAGAGCCAGTCGATTGAGCCATTGATGGCAATAAGCGCCGCCGTCTCGCAGTCCCCGACGATGGCATAGTCTTCGATCCGCCGTGGTGCAATTCGCAGATCGCTCATCACCCCTCTGCCCACTGTCTGGAATCGTAACTGCGCGAAGCACCCAGGCCTTCACCCGGACGCTCCCGTAGCGCCCACATAAATTTCTCGTTCCGAATTGCAGGTAAGCTTATCCCGAGCACGTTCGTCCAACAACATCGAAACAACTTTCCGCGAAAGCCTAAGTACACGCTCAGGACCGAGCGCGGGCTTGGTGACCGCAGGCTCAGCGTGCCGCCGCTTCGGCGCTAACGGCAGCTTCACCCAAATAGCTTCCGTGTCGAGGCAGAACGCGCAATGCTCCACGAATGAGGCGTGCCAAGCCCATGCCAGCTGGGCGGCGGCGCATAAGCGTCTGTCCTGTTATCAACGCCTTTTGTGCTTAAGAGCCAGCACCGCACCCAAATAGATGGTCGGTGCGCGTGGCGGGCGCGTTGGGTGATGCCCGAAGAAAGCTGCAAGGTACTGCCTCCTAGCGATGGTGTGATGGACATCACGCCATAGTCGATTTTGCCGAGCATCGTCTAAACCTCCGATGCGGACATAGCGACCAAGTTGCAGTGGATGGTGCTTATGAGCACCCCACTTACAGAAGGAGAAAGCGCCGCCAGGCACAGCCATTTGGCCAGGCCGACCGTGGCCGCAGCGGTCTTCGTCGTCAAGGCGCGCACGCTGCGCCGCGTCGACGGAACGAATCTCGATCTCGGTCATGCCTTGGCGCTGCGTCCTGGTTCCGGAACGCGGCCTCCCCGGCGTCCGAGATCTCGACCCACGTCGGGTGGGGCGTGGCTTCGGCAGCATAGTTATCGTGCCAGTTCCACCACTTGTACGGCGGCGTCTGGGGATATCCCTCGGGCGAGTCCTCCCAGACCTCCTGGCGGCCGAGGGGGGTGATGTCGAGGTAGCTCCAGGTGGTCCCCATCGCCTCGTCGCCGCGGCTGTTGATGAAGTAGGTGCGGAACACCCGCTCGCCGTCGCGGAAGAACACGTTATGGCCGTGCCATTCGTCGACGCCGAAATAGGCGTCGAAGCTGTCGGTGATGCCGTACCAGGGCATCTCCCAGCCCATCCGCGCCTTCAGTCGCGCGATGTCGGCCTGCGGCGCGCGCGAGACGTATGCGAGCGTGGTGTCTCGGGCGTTCAGGTGGGCTAGATGGGCGACCTGATCGGCGCCCAGGGAGCAGCCGCGGCAGGCATGCTCGGGCCAGCCGAACACCCCGGGTTCGAAGAAGGCGCGGTAGACGATCAGCTGCCGGCGGCCCTCGAACAGGTCGAGCAGGCTCACCTTGCCGTTCGGCCCCTCGAATTCATACGCCTTCTCGACGGCCATCCACGGCATCCGCCGGCGTTCGGCGGCCAACGCGTCGCGGGCGCGGGTCAAAGCCTTTTCCTTCACCAGCATCTGCTGGCGCGCCGCCTCCCAGGCCTCTGGCGACACGACCGGCGGCGTGCGCATGACGGGCTGTTCGACTTCTTCGCGCGTTCCTGTTTTGTGGTCGATCATCGTTTCTCTCCTTTGCTCTGGTACCCGTCGTCGCTTGTTCCGCCCCGACATCCCCATGCTGGTTCGCTGTTCGGGAATCGACTTAGTGGCGGGCGTCGAACGGTGGGAGTGACAAGTGTGGCGGGATTCCGATGGACTCGCTGATCACGGCGGGGGCGCGTGCGCTCGCCAGGGGTGAGCCCCTCGGCACCTAAACCGGGTCGCCCCCGCGTGAGTATGGCCTTGCGCTTCGAGGCACCGCGATGGCGCAACTCAGCGATGTCGTTCGCGCGACACGAGGGCCGGCGGCGGGCCGTCGAACATGTTGAGGCTGAGCAGACCGACTATTGGCCGCGGGCGACCGGCTGGTGGCACAACTCGGGCTGACGAGCTCCCGTTTACAGATTTTCTCGGCAATGAGCCTGAGCACGCCGACTTCTGGTGTGGGTCATACGCGGCCGCGCCGACCACTCCTGGGCGCGACGTATGCGCGGCCGGTGCTCCCCAGTAAGCGGACCCATGCGGGGCGACCAGATCGGGGCAGCCTTGGGCCATGAGCCGACATCGAGGATAACGCCGAGAGGCGAGCCAAGCTCGAGGAGACATGCTATAATTTTGGTCCTCTCTGGAGCGACCTGCAGGAAAGGAGCACCGGATGGATACTACCCGACGCGATTTTTTAACAGCGGCGGCTGCGGCTGCAGCGACGACAGCGCCCGATCTCACACACGCGCAAACTCACGATCATGATCACCAGGACGTTCCTTCAGACGTGGCGCTGCGGGTCAAATCGCTCGAATCGCTGCTTGTTGAGAAGGGGATAGTGGATTCTGCGGCTCTGGACGCGCTGGTCGACGCTTACGAACACAAGATTGGACCGCGCAATGGCGCGCGGGTTGTCGCTCGCGCTTGGGGCGATCCTGCCTACAAGCAACGTCTGCTGGCCAACGGCACCGCTGCAATCGCAGAGCTTGGTTACGGCGGGAGCAATGGCGTGGATCTCAGGGTGCTTGAGAACACAGCCGCGGTGCACAACCTCGTCGTCTGTACATTATGCTCCTGTTATATCTGGGCCATTCTGGGGCTGCCGCCGGTCTGGTACAAATCCGCGCCATACCGGTCGCGCGCCATCATTGACCCGCGCGGTGTGCTGAGCGAGTTCGGAACCATGCTGCCGGAAAATATCGAGATGCGCGTCTGGGACAGCACCGCGGAGCAACGCTACTTGGTCCTGCCGGAGCGACCGGCCGGAACCGAGGGGTTTAGCGAAGAGGCGCTCGCCTCGCTTGTCACGCGCGATGCAATGATCGGAGTCGCCAAAGTCACGCCGCCACAGAAGGGAGGCCGCGGATGAACGGTATTCATGACATGGGCGGCATGCAGGACATGGGCCCGATCAAATACGAAACGAATGAGCCGGTTTTCCACGCGACTTGGGAGGGCAGGGTCTACGCCATGTCGGCCGCGGTGACGGCGACCAGAAAGTTGCGGCTCGGCCTTCGTCCGCCGATTGAGAACCTTCCGGCGGCCGAGTATCTGCGCATGAGCTACTATGAACTGTGGCTTACGTCGCTGACAGAACGACTGGTTGCGAGCGATCTGGTGACGCGTGCCGAGTTGGAAATTGGCCGGGCGGCGCCGGGAAGCACGAAGGCCGCGCTGGCAGTGTCGCCGGCAGATGCCGTGGCGGCAATATTCCGGGTTCCGGCGAGGCGAAAAGAAGCGATCGTGCCTCGGTTTCAGGCGGGGCAGCCGGTGCGCGCCCGCAACATCAATCCGGTCACCCATACGCGCCTGCCCCGTTATGCCCGGGGCAGGGTTGGCACTATCCACCGCGACCATGGCGTCTTCGCGTTCATGGAGACCAGTGCCTATGGTCTCGGCGACAAGCCGCAGCACTTGTATTCGGTCCGGTTTTCGGCGCGCGAGCTGTGGGGCGAGCAGGCGCCGCCGCAGGATAGCGTCTACGTGGATTTATATGACGACTACCTTGAACCTGTCTGACTCGGCTGGGGTCGCTGAGCGCTTAGCTGCACTTCCGCGGCTTCCGCGCGACAACGGCGGCCCGGTGTTCGCCGAGCCGTGGCAAGCGCAGGCATTTGCGCTCGCTGTCAAGCTCTCCGAGCAGGGGCATTTCAGCTGGACTGAGTGGGCAGAGACGCTCGGAGCCGAACTCAAGGCTGCGGTGGAGCGCGGCGAACCCGAAGACGGCTCGCGTTATTATGAACACTGGCTCGCCGCGCTGGAACGGCTTGTCATCGAGAAGGGGCTCACTGATCGGGAAGCGATGCGCGAACGCAAAGAGGCGTGGACGGAAGCCTATCTCCATACCCCGCATGGCAAACCTGTTGAGCTGAACGGCAGCGATCGCGAACACAAACACGGGTGAGCCGTAGCGTCGAGCGACGTCGCCTTCGGGTCATCAGTGTCGATCGAGACATGCCCGCGACAGGTCCGCTCTACCGCCGATCGCTCCCGAATTGGCGCGCCGCAACAAACGGGCGATGGACCGTGTAGTCACCGCTTGATGCCAGTCCCATCGCACCGCTGACACCTCACAACCTTGTTTCCCTTCTTAAGGGTGCCTTTGCCCTCACAGTTTCTCACAACCTTGTTTCCCTTCTTAAGGGTGCCTTTGCCCTCACAGTTTTTGCACTTCTCTTTCTTTTTGCCGGCATTCTTCTGCATATTGTCTCCCGAATCTGGTGGTCGAGCCTGCCCGACGCCTTCTTGGTGGGCTACGCCGTAGCCTGCCGATGTGCGGATACCGGCAGCGCTCGGGGCTTGTGCCCGGCCTGAGTGAGTTTCAGGCTCAGTCAGCGGTGAACTTTTAGATTCTCCGCCGATGTCTTGCCCTTATTGGGAACTTCATCGTATTCGACGATCTGCCCCTCATTCAGACCGCTGAGGCCTGCCTTCTCGACAGCGGAAATATGGACAAACACGTCCTTTCCGCCTCCGCTCTCCGGTTGAATAAATCCGTACCCTTTTTGCGAATTGAACCACTTCACAGTGCCGCGAGCCATTTTGAAATCTCCAAATTGATCATCAACGATAGTGTCGCAAAAGTGCGATCCGGCAGGACAACGGGCCTGCGGGCATTACGTCCCCGCGGCCGTATTGAGTTGAGCAAATTCGACATCACTGTAGACGCGGCCATCTGGGGCCGTAATGTGAACATCTCTCGCACCGTCCCTCATAAGCTCAGCGGCCTTTTTGACAGCCGCCACGGCGGAGTCCCGTTTGAGAGACAACACTCCTGCTGAGTTGGTACCGGTGATGATGTAGCTCATGAAGTTCCCGCTGCTTGGTGTGAACCCTAGCACACTGATATGAAAAATGACGACCGAATGAGTGGCAGCTTGCGCCGCTAGGCCGATTGTGCGGGGACAATCTGCTCATGCCAAGCTTACGAGTAATCTCTGTGGCGAACGGCAGCGCTCAGACAGTGTGCGCGAGATGCAGGGTCATTTCGAGTGCGTAGAAAGCCACGCTTCGGCCTCCTCCAACGAAAAGGAATACTCGTGATCAAGAACGTCGGAACGCATCCTTCCGCCCTCAGCCACGTTCATGATGTAGAAGCGGCCATGCCCCTTTCCGTGTCCTGCCTTTTCCAGACGAAAGCCCTTGAGCTCAGCGATGCGATTGACGCGCTTTTCTTGTGCGTTAGTCATGCGGTCGCTCCTGTCGAGCCGTATGGATTATACGTCCGATGAGGGGGAGTGGGAAGATTTTCGCCGTCAGTTGCGGGCCGACGGCGGTCGCGAGTTCCGTCGTTTCGGGCTCCGCGATCGTGGCGCTCGCCTCGCGGCGGCTGTCAGAACGCTCCCTCATCGCCTTGCAAATCGACTTTGTCTTGTGTTGCTGCGATGCACAGGTGATGGCCGCTAAGGGTCAAATTCGGCCGTCGCGAGGCGCCGCCGAGGACGGCCGGTCTGCCTCCGAAAGCGGAAAGACTTGCCGCTCGCCGAGCGGCTGCATTTCCGCTCACGCCGGAACCTCTTGAACCATCGCGATTCACCTCCTCGCGCTCGCCGCGGCCGTCAATGCGACAGCGAGCGGATCGCAACAGAGCACCATGAGGGCGATCAACCACCGGATTGCCCGCTCGCTGTCGGTATCGGCGCCAATGAGTTCGGCGACGTAGCGGATGGGCGCGGCCTCGGTTTCGATCTGCCGGCCCTTGGCGGCCGTGGCGGCACGCTCGGCCTTCAGGTCGGCAAGGGCCACGCCTTCGCGCTGGCGCTGTCCGGCAAGCTCGGCACGGGCCTTGCGCTGGCCCTCGATCGCCGCAAGCGCGGTCGTAGTCCGGCCGCGCTTGGCCGCTTCCTCGATCGCCACGTC
>WNFG01004341.1_pt1 | contig 11909 bp, 9 predicted proteins | sample 5400431 | NCBI WGS metagenome assembly WNFG01 (sample SAMN13153346, study PRJNA577476) | soil metagenome | isolation source: 120 cm saprolite under Douglas fir tree site 2 hole 3 replicate 2 | place: USA:California | collected 2015-04-18
CCAGTGGACCGATACGTGGGTGAAGATGCCGAACGGGAAGTGGCAGTGTGTCGCGAGTCATGGCTCGTCAATAAAAATGTGAGTAACCACACAACGCTCAATCGAAGTGGCCGCCTTCCTCTGTGGCGGCCATTTTTTTGCCCCCTACGCTCCGTGCCACAACCATTCCAAGTTAATTTTCCGGACCTTCCCTTTTCCCCATCGCCCGACGTATTCTTCCCGAAATTTTCGAAACCAAGGACCACCGTCGAAATGAGCGAGCGCAGGATACTGCGTCTAGGAAGTTTGAAGGACGTGGCGCAATTTCAGGAGCACGTGCGTTCGCTGCAAATAAAGATTCCTTGCGACCGCGAAATTGCGCGCGCCGCGCGGCGGACGGGGCGCTCTGGCCTTGGCTCGGGCGCGCCCTGTCCAAATACAGCCTGTGCGAGTTTGACCAAGTTTTATGAATCATGAAGAAGTGCGGTCAATCTCGCCAAAACTTGTTGCCCAAATCGTTGCCCAATTTCGCGCCGACCCCGCCCGTATCATGCCAAATTGCCCCAACCATTACCTGTTCAAGCGATTGAAAACATTCAACCCGATTTCTTCCGATACGTTTTCAAGACCGCCGGTTTCAACCACTCACCCACTCCTCCGTTTTTAAGTATAGCGTACTCTATGGTTTAGGCTGCCAATCTGGGATAGTTCGGAACTTGATCTGCAAAACGGGAACGCGCTTACGCCGTAGAAGAAGCGGTCCTCGATCTAACGGTGCGGGGATTCTGCTACTCTCCCAGAGTCCGTACCCGCAATCGTCGGATGGGAATCAAGCCACCAGCAAATTCTCTCTAGAGAAAACACATGATCGAAACAGTGACCTCATCGCTATGGGAAGATCTGATTCACAGCCAGCGCTGGGAGGAATTGCGCGCCAGATTGACGGCGACCCATTCCTCCGATATCGCAGAAGCAATGGGGCAAATCCATGCGAAGGAGCAAGCGGTTGTCTTCCGCCTCCTCTCACGCGACCACGCGGCTCAGGTGTTTTCTTATCTTCCCGCCGACCGGCAGAAGGAATTACTTCGGGCACTCTCCACCGACGAGGTGAAAAGTGTTTTGGATGGGATGCCTCCCGATGACCGCACGCGCTTCTTCGAGGAATTGCCCGCCACGGTGACCCGGCAGCTGCTGGAAGTGCTTTCTCCCGAGGAACTGAAGAATGCTCGCCAGCTTCTAGGCTATCCGGAGCACAGCGTCGGGCGGTACATGACCCCCGACTATGTGGCCATCCGCCCGGAGATGACGGCCTCGCAGGCTTTGGAGCACATTCGCAAAGTAGGACGCGGAATGGAAACGCTCAATGTCATCTATATCCTCGATGAGAATGGAAAGTTGTTGGAAGACGTGCGCCTGGGTTCCTTGGTTCTCGCAGACCCTCAGACCGTGGTTACGGCCATCGCAGATCCTCCCCTAGTCTCGCTGCTGGCAACGGATGACCGGGAACGCGCTCTTGAATTGTTTGAAAAATATGACCGCGTAGCCCTCCCCGTCACCGATGCGCTCGGGAACATGCTCGGCATCGTCACCGCCGACGATATGCTCGATATCGCGGAATCGGAAGCCACCGAAGACATCCAGAAACTGGGCGGCTCGGAAGCTCTCGAAGCCCCCTACATGCAAGTGGGACTCTGGTCCATGATTCGCAAGCGCGGCGGTTGGCTATCGGCGCTCTTTCTAGGCGAGATGCTCACGGCTACCGCGATGAGTTTCTTTGAACAGGAGATCGCCCGTGCCGTGGTCCTGGCGCTGTTCGTTCCACTGATCATCAGCAGCGGTGGCAATTCTGGATCGCAAGCGGCTTCGTTGATTATCCGCGCTTTGGCGCTCCGGGAATTGAAACTACGTGATTGGTTCCGAGTATTCAGGCGCGAGCTCATTTCCGGACTCGCACTTGGCTCCTTTCTCGGCGTGATCGGCTTCTTTCGGATTGTCGCCTGGCAGCATCTCCACCTCACGAATTATGGGCAGCACTATCTTTTGCTCGGAATTACGGTCTGGGCCAGCCTCATCGGAGTGGTCATGTTCGGAACGCTGGCGGGAAGTATGTTGCCGTTCGTGCTTCGTCGTCTGGGATTCGACCCCGCCGCGAGCTCGGCTCCTTTCGTAGCTACCCTCGTGGATGTTACAGGGCTCTGCATCTATTTCATGGTTGCGTTGGTCATCCTCCGGGGCACTCTGCTATGAATGGAGGCCGCTCGATCTTGGGGCGGGGGAACAGGATGAGGGACGCCGGGGACGGGAAAATGGAAATCCTGGTATACATCTGCGCGTTCCCGTCGCAAGCTATCTTTCCTGGCGATTTACGCATCGTAAGGATGGGGGGGAGAATTCCTTTGCTGACTGGGCCCATCAGACGCAAGCTGCTCTCAAGCGGAATCTCTGATCCGGAATGACCGCAAGCAGCGCACTTTGCTGGCGGAAGAGTGGACAGAAAAAGGACCATCACGGGTGCAGACTTCTCAAATATTTCAAGCCTGGGGCAAGATCCTCAAGGGCGAGGTCCCCTCGCTTTCGATAGAAATCACGCGTGAATGCCCTTTGAAATGTCCGGGCTGTTACGCGTACGACGACGCGCATCTTGGCGGCGGGCAGACCTTGCGCGACCTGAACGACCGAAGGGGTCAATCCCTGGTGGACGGAGTTCTTGAAGTCGTCGATCGGCTGAAGCCTTTGCACCTGTCTATCGTCGGCGGCGACCCGCTAGTACGCTATCGCGAACTGGAATTGCTGATTCCCTCGCTCTTGGCGCGCGGAATCCACGTGCAGATTGTTACCAGCGCTTTCCGAACGATGGGTCCGACTTGGGCGAGTCTGCCGCGTCTGCACGTAGTCGTATCCATCGATGGGTTGCAACCGGAACACGATCTCCGGCGAGCGCCGGCAACCTACGATCGCATTCTTAGGAACATCGCAGATCAAAGGATTACGGTCCATTGCACAGTCACAGGTCAAATGATGAAGCGGCCAGGATATTTGGCCGAATTCCTCGAATTCTGGACGCGACGTCCGGAGGTCAAGAAGGTATGGTTCAGCCTGTTCACGCCCCAGGTGGGAGATCGCATGCCGGAAATCCTGAGTTCCGAGGAGCGGGCGCGGGCCATTGCGGACATGGTGGAATTGCGAAAGCAATATCCGAAACTGGACATGCCAGAAGCCGTAATCCGGCAGTTCGCTTCACCGCCACACAATCCCCAGGATTGTGTTTTTGCGCTCACGACCCAGACGTTGTCGGCAGACCTTCAGACAAAGATCACTCCCTGTCAGTTTGGCGGAAACCCTGATTGCGCGTCCTGCGGATGCATCGCATCCATGGGGTTGGCCTCCATAGCTGCGCACAAGCTGGGAGGAATACTCTCCGTCGGGACCATTTTCAAAGCCTCGGTCAAGATTGGCCAGAAGAGCGCGAAATCCAAAGAGAAGTATCAAGCCAAAGACGCACTAAGGATCCTGCAAGCAAAGGAAGAAACGGGTGTCAACCAAGAACACAGCAGGAACTAGTTTGCGAGGTCTTCAGCTCCATCAAGACGCTTGACCGCAAATTCGAGCGCATGGTCTTGGTAGCGATGAATTTACAGTTGCCGGCTGGAAGCGGTGTAGAGGGGGGTATGGATGGAATTCACTTCTAGCGCAACGGCTCCGTTCTGTGCCCCTTCGAGATAGGCCCAGTCAAAATTTTTGAGCTGGTTCGCCGTCGCAGTTTGCTCGCGAGCGGACAGGAGGAGCAAGTGCTTCGAAAGGACCTCACTCCGCCGGCCCGACCGTGCGACGGCCGTGGCGGAGCGAATTCCGCTGATAGGCCATCCGGTGCGTGGGTCAAGGATATGGCTCAGGATTTGCCCGCTGGCCTCGAACTGCCGCTCGGAAGTGCCGGAAGTGGAGAGAGACCATCCTGGCTTGAGTAAGAGATGCACAGGACATTGCGTCGCGTCGCCCGGGTGGATAATGCCGATCGGCCATTCCCCAAACGCAAGCCCTGTTTCGTTGCAGCGATTCTGCACCGTCGCAGCTGAAACAACTTCCGATGCGCACAGCGAACTCCCTCCCAAATTTACCAGCGCCGCGGTGATCCCCTGCTTCTGCAATACGCGCGCGACCCGCTTGGCCGCATGACCTTTTGCCAGACCTCCAAAATCGAGGTGCATCCCTTGCCTGAGAAACCGCACCGTTCGCATGCGTCCATCCAGGCTCACCTTGTTGTTGCCCACCAGCCCTTGCGCTTCGAGAAGTTCTGTCCGAGAAGGCATGCGGGGTTCGCATTCCCTGAAGCCCCACGCTCTCATGAGCGGGCCCACGGTCACATCAACTGAACCGGCATACTGCCGCCAGGATCGACCTGCATACCGCGCCAGATCAAAAAACTCTTCACTCACCTGCACCGGCCTGCTTCCTGCATTCCCGTTTACCAAAGCGAGTTCGCTGTCGTCGCGGTAGGCGCTGAATACGCGCTCAATTCGACCAATCTCGGCGAATCCAGTGGCGAAGGCGCGGTGCGCTTCGTCGGCGGAACGGCACCAAAGTCGAATCTCGCAAATGCTGCCCATGGCATACCGGCTTTGGCGGTACAAGTCCAAACTCCCCTGGGAATCCGCGGATGTTAGGACTGGGGATATGGGAAGTGGCAGCGCGAACTGGCTTGCAGGCGCCAATTTGTAGCGGGCTTCACCGGGATAAAAAGCGTCGAACAAAAAAAGCGCTCGCTTGACGCCGCGCGCCACGGCTTTCGAACTCAACGTGGCGCCCGTGTAGTTGATGATATCCTCGTCGACGCGGATGGAATTGCGGAGCGTCTTGCCCCGAAACTGATTGAGAAATCGCTTCTCCTTCACTTCCCAGCCGCGGTTTTCGCGGAAAATCATGATCACGACTTCCGTGACCTTGCCTTCCGGACTCATTCCCACCATGAACGTAATCGGTTCGGTTTTGCCGATTTCGTTTACTTGGATTGCGTACTTCTCGGCTCGTCCGGCTTGCGCGGCAATAAAGAAGGTGTAGGAAGATTCCGGGAAACGAAGATTGCTGGAACGCTCCAGTTTGGTCCTCAGCGTTTCGTCGAGAGTCTTTTGCTCCTTCCGCACGACCGCTCTTTCTCCCAGGACCATCGCCAGCGCCTGTGCTTCGCTCAGGTAGACTTCTCCCGCGGCAGGCACTGCGCTGGCCGCCATCACCGCGGAAGCCGTCAGCCATGCTGCTCGTTTGGAATGAGTCGTTACCATGCTCGAAAGATTCCTGCGAAATTGGCTCCAAGCGTGAAGTGTATTCTAGAAAACATACGCTACGGAACCCGTGAACCCGTTCTTCCCGTAGTCGAGATGCGGCAATGGATTATTTCCGAAATCCGCCCCGCCGATGCTCCCGGCAATGTTCGGCACGGGCCCGAACGTGTGGTTCAAAATGTAATTCAGTTTGAAAATCACACTCGGCGCGGGCGCAATGTTGAACCCGAGAGTCGCTCTTCCCTGGTTTAGGTAAAAGTTGGATAACGTGCGGTCGCGCCGGACGGTTTCGAAGCGCACCACCGGCATCACATACGCGCCTTCATCAAACAATTCCCGGTTTCGGAAGAGGCCTCTAAAAAACTTGTACCCCGACTCGACGTAAAAGCCATCCTGTCCCGGCGTGGTCTGCGCGACGTAGTCGGATAGAGCCGCGATCGTCAGCGGATCATTCGGATTCACGACGGGTGGCGCCGGGCTTTGTCGGAGAACTCCAGCGCCAACAATGTTCGAGCGGCCGTATTCTCCATTCAGGACGAACGGGCCATGCTGATAGGCTGCGTCGAACATGACAATCGTCGCGGACTTTTGCGGATCACCCACATTCGTGAACTTGCCGGCGTAGCTGGAAACACCAAATTCCAGCCCGAGGAACGGCGAGAACCCGATTCGCTCAGCCACCGCTTTGCTGTTGCGTGTCGCTTGAAACGCGATCAACCCTGGTTCGGCAGCCGAAGCCTGTCCCAGCAGCCGCGAGAACGGCGTCGGTTCGCCATCCCCATTGTGTGCCTGCATTCCGTTCAACACGTCCGCTTCGTAGAACAGCTTCATCTCCCGCGGCAGCCGGAACACGCCGCGAACGCCGATACCCGCGTCCCGGTACGCCGTGGGCACGATGAATTGGTTGAGCAGCGGGCGCAGTGTGGTGATATTCAAATTCGAATCATGATAAGTATTGAAACGCCCCAGAGCAGGCACGATGATTCCGCCGCGGAAATTGAACTCCGGGCGAACTCGCCAATCGATGAAAGCCTGCTCGATATCAATTTCGTGGGATCCGAGCTCATATTCGATCTCGGTGTTGAACACAATGTTCTGCTTTTGCGACAGCACCGCTCCGATGCCGAGGACAAAGCGCGTGCTCTGAAACGTCGACGTTCCTCCGCCATCCGCGCGCTCGGATAGCGATGGAGTTCGAAACTGGAAATCGCCGTAGCCTCCAACGGTCACCCGGTCCGTGCGTAAAAGATTTCCCGCTCCGGACAGGTCTCCGCCGTGAGCCTTTGTTGCAATAGCCACTCGGGGGTCGTCGGACCTTCCGGTGTACTGTGGCACACCGGTCTCTCCAGGAGCCGGTTTCGCGGCTTGTGCAACAACGCCCGTGGGTGCAACTGCCGGTTGCACGGCTTCGGCCGGCTGGGGCGCTGGCGCGCTTGCGCTTTCGGACCCAGCGGGACGCGGCCCAAGCAGGGCGTGCAGGCGCTTCAAATCTTCCCTCAACTCGCCGACCTCTTTCCGCAATTGGTCAACTTCCTTCGAGACTGAATTCTGTTCTTGCGTAGATCCCTCGCTGGCCTTTTGCTGAGTCGCCAGGGCGCTGCTGGAATTCGTAAAGCAAAGCAATAGAGTCAGCGTAAGAGCCAAGCCTGCTCGCAGGCGAAGCCTCGCTGTCCAACTTCTTTTGCCGTGATAGTCCTTTTCTGTTGCGAATACGCCCGCAGCAGCGCAATTGCGTGTAGCCATCCGATCCTCCATGAGATTGCAAACCCGGCCTCTGCCGCTCCCGCGGCGAGGCCGTCATTCCAAAAACCCTCGAAGCAGCCCCTGCGCTTGAGCTGTCGCCAGCGCACTTAGAGCTCAACCATCCTCGCTAAATGCAAGACATTTGCATCTGGAAACCGCGCATTTCCTGTCTCCCTCAGCCGCCGCCCTGCGCAACCTACTCCCTCAGTTGTTTTCTTCCGGACATTCTTCGCACGCGCCTCGATCCGGCGCCTTCCCATTGGCACGCTGCTTGGAGAGGTACATCACTACGCCCGTCGCCAGCATCACCAGCCAGACCAGCGTTACCGCATCCAGGAACAACGCTCCTGCTACCCCGAACATCCTTCCAGAGTGAAGATCGGCGACAACAATGTCAGCCCGAACTCCGCTTCCAACATCTTGGGGCCGATACCCCGAAGGAAGAATCTTTCGCGTCAAGCTGCGCTCATCCAGCTTTAGCAGCGTACTGTGCTGCAGCAGAAATCCTGTCGTGATCAAAACAAACAGGTTCAATGCCGATACGATTCCCAGCACGGCGTGCACGCGCCGCACCCATGGACGCCGCCGAGTGCTCGAACACAACTTTGCAGGAGGTCCTAGCGGGACCACCGTCGGCGAAGCGAGAGCGTCCGCTCCGCTATTTTCGTGGGAAGGTTCCCCTTCCGTCTTCTTGCAAACAGTTTGCATAAATGACCGCACACCCGCCCATCGATTAACCTGATCCCCGAAACAAAAAACTCTATCTCAGTTGCAAACGATTTTCAACTGTGGAAAGCTTACCCGTTGCTTGAATTCCCTTCCAACCTCTTTGCAGCGAATGGTCGCAAATCCCGCCTGGATGGCCTCTAAAGCACGTGGAGCTGGGGAACGAGCATGAAAGCCGCCTAATCCAGTCGTATTTCTTCAATCCAGTTTCTCGCAAAAGCCCTCGGCAGTAGCCCCTGTTTAGGCTGGCATGGGCGCGGCACAGAGTGCGGCGCCCCCCGCGATTCCAGCATTCTCGCCGTAGCGCGCCGGCACCAGCGGGATCTCCCGGCAGCGCGCATTCACGCACCAGGCCGGCAAGCGATCGCGGATTTCCCCGAAGAACGGGCTCAGCATGGTCGCCACTCCGCCGCCGAGGATCACGACGTCGGGTTCCAGCAGGTCCACGATGTTTCCCAGCCAAATGGCCAGCAGTTCAACGGTTTCCAGCAGAATATCTTTTGCGAGCGGATCACCTGCAGTGTAGGCTCGTCCCACGATCTCGCTGGTGATGGCCTCGACGTTTCCACTCGCCAGCTCCAGCATCACCGACGAGCCTCCTGCTTTTTCCGCGAGTCTTGCCCGCGCCTTTTTGCCGATCGCTGTGCCCGAGGCCAGCACCTCGATGCATCCCCTCTTGCCGCATCCGCAGCGAGGTCCCTTGTAATCGATGCTGACGTGCCCGCCTTCGGCGGCCGCGCCCGTCCGCCCGTAATAAATCCGTCCATCAAAAAGTATGCCGGTCCCGATCCCCGTGCCGATGCCGGCGTAAAACACGTTTTTGTAGCCACGTCCCGCGCCCCACAATCCTTCTGCGAGCCCGGCAGCGTTGGCATCGTTATCGATTCTTACGAAGCCGCCGTATCGGCGAGCGATTTCCCCCGCCAGCGGAAAATTCCGCCAGCACGGCACGTTCGGTGGATTCAGCACCACGCCGGTCCGCGGATCGAGCGGCCCGGGAGCGCAAATCCCGATGCGCTGCACGCCGCCGTACGTCTCGGGCGCCATCTTCAGCAGCGTGTCAATCGCGGTCGTCACGGCGGCGAGGCCTTCCTCCGCAGTGCCGCGGGGATTCATCGCTGTGCGCGTATGCTGCGTGATTTCGCCCTGTGCATCGACAAAACCCGCGGCCACTTTCGTGCCGCCAACATCCACTCCAATCGTCCGGGTTCCGGGGTTCACCGCATCGGGCATTCGAGCAAGCCTCGTATTCGTGCATCTAGCCTTGCCGCGAGGCCACACAATGCCGCTCCGCCGCGGCCCGCGGACAGCGCAAACGAGGCATAAACATAGCAGAGCGCGGGGAGAATTAGCGCATCTTGAGTTTCAAACGAATCGGCGCCAGCCACACATCTCGCGAATAATCGCGGCTCCTTGCGGCTCGCCAACCTAATTCTGTCTGTAACTTCTTCGCATCCCATGACTCACATTGTACGAGTACGGCAAACGGCGTGATTCTTCGCCCAAAGAGGTCAAAAGTCACGTGGCCAATTTCCGGCATCTAACACAACTAGATGTACGTAATATGATAGGGAATCAGAGCCATTACGGGACCTCTGGAGGAAAGAGATGTTGATCCGCAAAGCCCCGGATTTGACTTATGCTGATGTGACGCCCAGGTCTGTGTACCTGAACCGGCGGAAGTTCCTCCAAGCCATGGGTATCGTCGGCGCGACCGCCCTCGCCGGCAACGGACTGTTCGAACTGGCATCGCCCTCGCAGACCGCGTTCGCCGCAACCAAGCTCACCGGCCTCGCCAAGAGTCCCTTCAGTACGACGGAAAAACAGAATACCTTCGAAGACGTCACCCATTACAACAATTTCTACGAATTCGGCACCGACAAAGGCGATCCGGCAAAAAACTCCAAAAACTTCAATACCTCCTCGTGGTCTGTCTCCATCGAGGGCGAAGTCAAAAAGCCCCGCAAGTTCACCATGGACGAAATCCTGAAAATCGCCCCGCTCGAGGAACGCATCTATCGCCATCGCTGCGTCGAAGCCTGGTCCATCGTTGTTCCCTGGATCGGTTTTTCCTTTTGCAATCTCATCAAGCTCGTCGAGCCCACGCCCAAGGCCGAATTCGTCGCCTTCCAGAGCTACTTCGATCCTCAGCAGATGCCGCAAGCAAGATATGCCGGCATCGACTTTCCCTATGTCGAAGGCCTGCGCATGGACGAAGCCATGAATCCCCTCGCGCTTCTCTGCGTCGGCATGTATGGCGAAACGCTGCCGAATCAGGACGGCGCGCCGGTTCGCATGGTTCTCCCTTGGAAATATGGTTTCAAGAGCATCAAATCGCTCGTCAAGATCAAGTTTCAGCAGAAGATGCCGCCAACCACCTGGAACCGCCTGGCTCCCAATGAATACGGTTTTTACTCCAACGTGAATCCCAACGTCGACCACCCGCGCTGGACCCAGTCGAAGGAACGCCGCCTCGGTGAAATCTTCAAGCGCCCCACGCTCATGTTTAATGGTTATGGCGAGCAGGTCGCCAGCCTCTATAACGGCATGGACCTGAAGAAAAATTACTGATCCGGGATCACCGCGTGCGAAGAATTCTCACCAGCAAATGGACCAAAGTCGTCGTCTTCCTGTTTTGTCTCATCCCGTTTTTCGGTCTCGTCGATCGCGCGCTGCACAACAGGTTGGGCGCCAACCCCGTCGAATTCCTTCAGCACGCCACCGGTGACTGGATCTTGCGCTTTCTCGTCTTCACCCTGGCCATCACTCCGCTCCGCAAACTTCTCAATCTGCCGGATCTCATCCGCTTCCGCCGCATGCTCGGCCTTTTCGCTTTTTTTTACGCCTGCTTGCACTTCCTCACCTATCTCGGGCCCGACCAGTCCTTCGATCTATCCGCGATGTGGAAAGATGTCGCCAAGCGCCCGTTCATCACCGTTGGCTTTCTCGGATTTGTTTTGCTGATTCCGCTGGCGCTTACTTCCACTACCGGCTGGATTCGCCGTCTCGGCGGCAAGCGGTGGCAAATGCTGCACCGCGCCATCTACATCAGCGCCATCGCCGGCGTGGTCCATTACTATTGGCTGGTAAAATCCGACGTCCGCAAGCCGCTTTTCTACGGCGCGCTCGTCGCCATTCTTCTTTTGTGGAGATTGGGCAGTTGGATTTCCAGGCGCAGGAGCCAGGCGCCCGTGCGCGTGGCAGCGCCAGGCGTTTCAGTTAGCGGCTGAAGAATTATCCGCAGCAGCGTCGCTGAATTCCACGCCCCAGAAGCGCGGCGCCGGCGTCAAAAACTCCACTCCCACGCGCTGCCCCTTGCCGACCGGCTCACCCAGATATACCACCCGGCATTCCAGCTCTTCCAGCGTCTCTGGATTGGTAATCACCAGCATCTCGCCGGTGTCGATCTCGTGCTTCAGAAACAACAAGCCGCCATGCCCGTTGACCACCACGGTCTCACAAGTCTCGCGGAACTTCTTGCCATTGTGCGCACGGCCCTGCGCCAGCACACGCATCTTGTGAAAGACGCGCGAGCTCCGCCGGTGAGAGGCTGCAGTAATTTCGCTCATAGTGCCATCTTCAAACGCCCCTGCGTCACGGTCAATTGCCCCAACGGTCAGGTGTTCCCGATACGCAACTCTGCGGCGGCCGCCGGTGCCCCGAAAACCAGCCGGAGCGGAACTTATGCCGAGCTATCGACGTACTTTCTGCAACGTGTTGCATGATAGATTTATCTGCAAGGACGCTAACTATGGAGAGTAGGCAGCATCTCCGGTTTGCCGCGCGCCAGCTAAGGCGTAATCCCGGGTTTACCGTGACCGTCATCATCACCCTGGCGCTCTCCATCGGCGCGAACACAGCGATCTTCTCCTTGGTGAATGCGCTCATGCTCAAAAGTCTGCCCTACGCGCATCCCGAGCAGATGGGCACGATTTACGCGCGGGTCACCGGTACCCACTCTTCTGACGAGCCCATCAACATCGACGGCGAGAGGTGGGAGCTGCTGCGCGACAATGTGCCGGCATTGATCTCCGCCGTATCGGGAGCAACCTCCGGCGTAAATCTGCGGGCGGGCTCGCACGTGCAGTACGTGCGCGATGGCCGCATCTCCGCCCACTACTTTGACGTGCTGGCGCTTCAGCCCATCATCGGGCGCAATTTTTCTGAGGACGAGGATCGTCCCCA
>WNFG01023447.1_pt1 | contig 11907 bp, 10 predicted proteins | sample 5400431 | NCBI WGS metagenome assembly WNFG01 (sample SAMN13153346, study PRJNA577476) | soil metagenome | isolation source: 120 cm saprolite under Douglas fir tree site 2 hole 3 replicate 2 | place: USA:California | collected 2015-04-18
TATAAGTCCATGGTTAATTGCATCCCTGGCCATTTGTAAGATTAACGCCTGATCTGCGTCAAACTCAGTCGTAGTAAGTTGATAAAAACGCAAGAAAGCAGCTATACCCAGAATTGGATAGATTTCCCATACGCAAAACCAGGAACCTATCTTCCTCAGGATGGTACTTCTCTGTGAATGGATTTCTTTAGCCGTTTGTATAGAATCGATTTGTACCTTTGACATTGCATTTCCAGGAGGGTTCTCCCTCAATAGTAATATTCTTCAGTGCAAGATAGTACAATGTGCATCTATAGGGAAATTTTGTTTGCTAAAGCTCTTTTTACCGCCGTGATATTTGCCGTAATAGCATTATCCTGTTTGTCTTGAGGGATACCTGTCTGGCTGTCCTTCAGTAAATTACCGGTCAGTATGCCGACAACACGCTCCTCACGCTTGATGATACCACGCTCCACTAGCTTGTGTGCTCCCGCTAAAGTCGCAGCAGAAGCAGGTTCGCAGCCAATACCGGAACGGTCAATCACTGATTTCGCCGCCAGAATTTCTTCGTCAGTAACTTCTTCAACAATACCGTTGCTTTCTTCAATGGCCTGGCGGGCGCGTGAATAACTGACAGGATCGCCAATTTTGATTGCTGTGGCAATGGTTTGTGCCTGGACATGTTCCCTACGGCTAAAGCCATTCATAAAACTACGAAAGAAAGGATTAGCTCCTGACGCCTGAATTGCGGCTATACGGGGCATATGAGCAATCAAACCGAGTTGATAGGCCTGTCGAAAAGCTTTACCGATGGCCGAAGTGTTACCCAGATTGCCTGCCGGCAATACCAGCCAGTCGGGAGCCTCCCAGTCGAGTTGTTGTAATAACTCGAAACCAATCGCTTTCTGTCCTTCAATCCGAAAAGGATTGAGCGAATTAAGCAGGTAAATGTCCAGTTCGTTGCAGGCTTGCTCAACTAAGCGCATAGCATTATCGAAATCGCCTTCAATCTGGATAGTTGTGGCACTATACGCCAGGGATTGCGCCAACTTACCTCTCGCAACATGAGTAGCTGGCAAGAAGACGATACATGGCAGACCAAGCTGTGCAGCATATGACGCCAATGAAGCGGAGGTATTACCTGTTGAGGCACATGCGACAGCACGTGCCCCAAGAAGATTGGCCATCGTCACCCCGACTGTCATACCGCGATCTTTAAAGCTCCCCGTTGGATTTTCACCCTCATGCTTCAGGAAGAGGTGGTCCAGTCCCGCATACCGGCCAATTTGCCGGTGCCCGGCGCGATGATTGCCGCAATTTTCTCTACCAACAGGATACAGACCAGTATTTCCTTCAGGGCGACTAACTATGTACTGTTCGGGAATCGGTAGAATCATCTCGCGGTAACGCCACACGCCGCTTTTGTCAGGTAGCTGCTGATCGATATTAATAGACCAGGTTGGAGATTGTGCTGAGCGTTTATCAAAAAGCTGTCGCCACTTAATACCGGCAAGAGGCCATACATCAGTTTCAGAAGCCGTAAGAGCTTCAAACCTCACTTGTAAAGCAGGTTCCTGTTGTGTTGGATGATGAATTTTTGCTTCTACATCGAGAACACCACCACAATCACAGCGATAACGAGGTTGATCGCTTACTCCCGGATAGAGTGAGGCACATTCAACGCAGCGCAACACAATAACGGATGCTAGTTGTTTCAGCGCACTACTGTTTGATTGATTAGACTGTAGGTCTGTAGGGTTCGTCCCCATAGTGGGTACTGAAATCCTTTCGTTTTCGGATACGTGTGGTTTTAAGGCAGAGAATTGGATGGAAAGTGATAATCGCTATGCTTTCGCTTCCTGCTTCGGCTAGTTGAAATTACTCTTGCGCCAACCTGATCTGCACGTAAAATCATACCACTCCCATCTACACCTGATGAACGGGCAGTTTCCTGCATTGCTCGCAAAATAATCTGAAAGTTGGAACTGGCAAGCGCAATTAACGATGACCCTCCACCAGAAAGACTGGCTCCATGCGCTCCAGCATCAAGAGCGGCCTGAATAATGTCAGGCATAGCTGGAAATAGTGCCAGGCGATAGGGTTGATGCAGGCGATCCTGCATAGCTTCACCGATAAGCTCGTAGTGCCCTGTCTGCAAAGCTGTTAAAAAGAGTGCCACGCGTCCTGTATTAAAGGTGACATCATCCCTGGAATAATTTGCAGGGAGTAACTTCCTGCCAGTTACAGTATCCATAGGGAATGAGGGAGTGAAAATTATCGCCTTGATCGAATCGGGAAAGCGCGTCTTCACTGCGCGAAACTCCCCATCCACAGTTGTGGTGGCAACCAGGCCACCAAGTAATGCTGGAGCGACATTATCAGGGTGATTGCCTGCCTCGGCTTCTACTGCTGGTGCCAGCAGTTCCTCTTTCGGCACTGCAAGGCCCTTGATACGCAAAAGCTCATTCGCAGCTATCAATCCTCCCACTACGGCAGTTGCGCTGCTGCCCAGTCCACAGCCTTGTGGAATATTGATAGACATGCGTATCTTCACGGCAGGCAGGTCAACTTGCTTACGTTGAAAGAGCACCGTAAAAGCCTGAAAAAACAAGTTATCCGGTCCGGTAGAAAGTCCGCTTCCCAGGTCACCCTGCACATCGATGTGTGGGATCTGAGGATCTCCCTCTACTACTTCAACATCAAAACGGTTGTAAAGTTGCAACGCAAGTCCAAGGGTATCAAATCCAGGGCCTAAATTAGCCGATGTCGCAGGTGTTAAGACAGCCACAGAAGTGGGTAGTGGTACGAGTACCAATGTGAGAATCCTTTACTATGATGTACCTTTAGTCACACCGCTCAGCGCAAATATATGCCACTGGGAGCGAAGCACCTCTATTTTAGCAGGTTTGCCGATAAATGTAACCACATGAAGAGGCCGAAAGAAAACATCGTCCTTTACGCTAGACGGTTGGATTTCGAGAAGGAGCATTCTCTCAAGCAAGTATACTTTGCACCTGTTCGTGAAAGCTCGCTCTTCATTACGCACAATTGGTTCACCCTGTATATAGGTGAGGATGCGCCAGCTCGTCTGCTGTGAAGCAGGTGTTGCAAGAGTTGTTGTTCATCAGCTACAAGCGGCCGCTTGATGCGCGCTAGTGTAAGGTGAGGCGAAAAAGGTCGTTTTTCAACCTCGAAACCATGTAGTTCAAGTTCTTTAGTAAGTACGCGGTGTAATTGCTGAAGAGGTGACCCTTGTATTTGACCTGACGGCAGGTCTTCAATGCCCATCCAAATTACGCGAGGTTGCTGTGGCGAACCAAAGATACCCAGCCCTTTGAGACGATACTCAAAAGGTGTAGCTTTTTGTGCAGCTTCCTCAGAAGCACCGATAGCCGCAGCTAATTGTTCATCGGTCAATTCACCAAGAAATGCCAGTGTTAGATGAATTCCTGCCGGGTCGACCCAACGCACATCAGGTAACTCTTGTGAAACATGGCTAATAATTTCGCCAAGAAAGCGCTGTAACGCTGCATTCAATTCAAGCGCAATAAAAGTTCGTGTCATGCTGTAAATAACAGTGCGTCAAGCTCCGAGCCATCAATAGTTTCGACCTCGATCAGATGTTCTGCAATGCTGATAAGTTTATTCTTCTTTTCGCGCAAAATGTTCAATGCAGTTTGATAGGCTTGTTCAACCAGCAACGAAATCTCTTTGTCGATCCTGGCAGTCGTCTCAGCGCCGATAGTAGAAGAACCATCAGATTCGGCCTTGAACGAAATAAGGCCAAGAGAACTCATACCAAATTCACAAACCATGCGCCTGGCTATATTCGTGACATACTCGATATCCTGGCTAGCTCCTGTCGTGATGTCACCAAAGATGATCTCTTCAGAAGCGCGCCCACCCATCGCCCCTGCCATTTTGGCCAGTAACTCAGACTTGCGCATGAGATAGCGATCCTCGGCCGGAGCCTGCACCGTAAGGCCAAGAGCCATGCCTCGTGAGATAGCCGTTACTTTGTGAACGGGGTCTGCGCCAGGTAGAGAACGCATTACAATAGCATGGCCTACTTCGTGGTAAGCAATAATTTTCTTTTCAGCTTCGGTAATCACACGACTTTTACGCTCAGGTCCCGCCATGACACGTAGAATGGCCTCTTCCAGTTCGGTTTTGCCAATCTCATCTTGATGGCGACGCGCAGCAAGTAAAGCCGCCTCGTTCAAGAGATTGGAGAGATCCGCTCCAGAGAACCCTACAGTCTGACGAGCCAGTTCCATTAAGGTGACATCGTTTGCAAGCGGCTTGCCTTTTGCATGTACTTCAAGAATAGCAAGTCGTCCACGAATATCAGGTTTATCCAGCATCACCTGGCGATCAAAACGACCCGGGCGCAACAAGGCAGGGTCAAGAACGTCAGGGCGGTTGGTGGCAGCAATGACAACAATATTGGTATTTTTATCAAAGCCGTCCAATTCAACAAGTAACTGGTTGAGCGTTTGTTCTCGTTCGTCGTTGCCTCCTACGCCCGAGTTGTTACGATGGCGGCCCACAGCGTCAATCTCATCGATAAAGATAATGCAAGGAGCGTGCTCTTTTGCCTCCTTAAAGAGGTCACGCGCTCGCGCTGCCCCGACACCTACAAACATCTCAACAAATTCCGATCCGTTGATACTGAAGAAAGCCACATTCGCTTCACCTGCAACCGCGCGTGAGATGAGTGTCTTTCCAGTGCCGGGGGCACCCACCAGGAGCACACCTTTAGGTGTTCGTGCACCCATGGAGACAAATCGTGATGGGTATTTGAGGAACTCTACGATTTCCTGAAGTTCCATCTTCGCTTCCTCTACCCCTGCAACATCTTTGAAAAGCACCGATGGATGTGACTCATTAAAGCGTTTAGCTTTTGAACGAGCAAAAGTGCTCGCCTGAGCACCGATGCCACCGCGCCGGAAGAAGAGATAGAGCACGCCTATAACGAGGCCTAATAATAAGAAGTCTAAAAATCCCTGCATCAATTGGTTTTGTTGCCCATCGTCGATGTTGACGGTTACACTATCATGACGGAAGATTTCAGTAACGGATTGCCCATCTTCTTTGACCGCGTGATAATGTTGGCCTTTGTTATCTACCGCAAGAATATCATTTCCACTAATTGTGACTGACTTCAGCACATGGTGATCCGCAAGATTGAGCACATCACTGATCGGTTTCTCCTGAGTGTTGATGTGACTCATATTATTGCTTACCACACGAGCGACTACAATTCCTACGAGCAGGACTCCCATGAGCACAACAAGGATAGGGATACCAAAACGAAACAATATGACTCGTGCCTTTGTTGCTTTTTGAGGGGAACGTGGTGAATCCGGATCTTTCGGTACTGTAGTGACCATCTGACCTCAGGCAATGGCCATTCAAAGCGTAACAAACTGTACTATGATGTGTCAATAAGGGTATGTTGGAAGTATATCCCATACCGCACAGGTAATCAAGGTCATTGTTTAGTCGATCTGAGAATCGGCTCAAGCCTTCAGAAAGTTTCAAGCGCGAACAAGAAATTTTAATGTTCGCTTAACATTAGTCCTGGTCCGTTACTGAGGCTGGCTACCCGCGTCTTAATCGAGTGAACGGCATCGCGCGCAGTAATGTAAGGAGTATAAAATGGACCAATCATCTTCCTGGCCTCCACCGCTAACGCCTCAATCTCTGCCTGCTCAGGTCTGGCAGAGGCAAGGATCCTCACTCTCAGTAAAGGCGCTGCATGACCACGATCATGGTGTGCGAGAACCGCAGGCAGGACCTCAAACGCCTACCCAGAAGCTGGTTGCCGGCCTGGATCCGGCAAAAATCCAAGAAGTGGCCGCAACTCAAGTTGTCATTAGCGAGACGTATTACAGAACGAGTCTTCAACACGCACAGCGACTTTTTCGATGGGCAGTTATTACGGCAGGAGCTGGACTCATCTTCTTTCTTGTAGCAGTCGCTCTTCTAGTCTTTCAACAGTCTGTCAACGGGGCCTTGATCAGTCTGACGTGTGGAGGAGTGCTAGAAGCTCTCGCCGTGCTAAACTTCTGCCTCTATGGGTGGGTATTCAACCAATTCAGGGCGTTTCATGAGCGCCTGGATAGAACCCAACAATACCTGCTGGCCAATAGTATTTGCGAGAATCTCAAGGGAGACGTCAAGCAGGCAACACAGATCGAACTCATACGAGCCATGATGCATTCTTTAGCACTGCAAGAAGAAAAGACGAAAAAGACCACCGCAAAGTGACTTTCAGTCTTACCTCTTCACGAGCAAACGCATGCGAAGAGTTCACGTAAGCAGGAGAAATGACTGTCATCATCTGTCTCGCTGCCAGGCCCATCTATGTGCCAAACAAATCGCTAAAACATGGTACAATATCTACTATGGGAGCTGGTGATGTAACAGTTAATACAGTTCATCTCGAAACCGAGGTAAGTATCCTATGCAAGAACACCTTTCACCTGCAGAACTTGAATTCAATATCCCCTCTATCGTCACACAAGCCATGCAGGTAGGCTCCAGGACGCAACCTTTCAGTCTAGAGAGTCGTGAGATAGTCCCGCGTATTCGCGATGCGAAAGTTGTGCATAGTGTCTGCCCCTATTGTGCAGTCGGTTGTGGCCTGAATGTCTATGTGAAAGATGGTAGAGTAATCGACATTGAAGGCAACCCGGATAGCCCAATTAATCATGGAACATTGTGCCCCAAGGGAGCAGCCACATTCCAATATACAGTAAATCCCAATCGGCTCACGCAGGTGCTTCACCGCGCACCATATAGCGATCATTGGGAAGTTAAATCGCTAGAGTGGGCAATGGAACAGATCGCGCAGAGGATCAAACAAACTCGCGATGAGACATTCGTGGAGCATCTTCCTGATGGGCGCGAGGTGAATCATACCCTGGGCATTGCTTCACTCGGTGGTGCAACGCTGGATGTCGAAGAGAATTATTTGATGAAGAAGCTCTTCAGCGGCGGTCTTGGCATTGTTTCGATAGAGAATCAGGCCCGTATATGACACAGTTCCACCGTACCCGGTCTGGGTACATCGTTAGGACGTGGCGGCGCCACAACATTTCCGCAAGACCTTGTGAATAGCGATGCCATATTGATCATGGGCAACAACATGGCCGAAGCCCACCCGGTTGCTTTCGCCAATGTAGTGAAAGCGAAAGAGCGCGGAGCCAAAGTAATCCATGTAGACATACAGAAGACCTCGATGGGCTTTTCTCCGGATTTGATCCAGCATCCGAGACATATGCTGATCAAAGCAGTTGGGACTATGAGCGCGATGCAGAAGGGAGGCCGCTGACCGATCCAACCTTGCAGCACCCGCGCTGCGTATTGCAGATTATGCGCCATCATTTTGCACGCTATACTCCTGAGATGGTTGAAGAAGTCTGTGGCGTATCCCGCGAACAATGGATGCAGGTTACGCAAACACTGATCGAGAACTCTGGACGCGAACGCACTTCTGCCATCTGTTACGCGGTCGGCTGGACACAGCAATCCAAAGGCGTGCAGATAATACGCGCAGCCGCGATCATCCAGCTCTTACTCGGCAACATTGGCCGTCCCGGTGGGGGCATCATGGCGTTACGCGGGCATGCATCGATCCAGGGTTCCACGGATGTACCGACATTGTATGATCTGCTGTCGGGTTACATGCCTCAGCCAGGCGCTCTCGTACCACAACAAACACTGGATGAGTATATCGCCACGTCTGGACAGAAAACTGGCTGGTGGTCGAACTTCCCGGCTTATATCAGAAGCCTGCTGCAAGCGTGGTATGGTGAAGCTGCTAACGAAGAAGAAGGCAATTGCTGTTATCGCTGGCTTCCTAAGACCACTGGGGATCACTCGCACCTGGCAACCAGCTATGAAATGCTGGATGGCAAAGTGCGCGGCTATTTACTCTTTGGTCAGAATCCGGCTGCAGGCAGTACCAACTCGCGTATGCAACGTAAAGCGCTGGAGCAATTGGACTGGATGGTTGTACGCGATCTCTACGAGGTCGAATCGGCGGCATTCTGGTATAAGCAGCCCGGATTTGGGCCAGATACCAAACCTGTTGATTCGAGCAAGATAAAGACGGAGATATTTCTCCTTCCTGCCGCCGCCTCAACAGAAAAAGAGGGATGCTTCACGAATACGCAGCGTCTCATACAATGGCGAGACAAGGCGGTTGATCCGCCTGGCGATGCGCGTTCAGATCTGTGGTTCGTCTATCACCTGGGAAAGCGTTTGAAAGAGCTCTACGCCGGTAATGATGCACCGAAAGATCGCCCGCTGCAGGCATTAGCCTGGGACTATGATAGTGAAGAGCCGGAGCCTGGCTCACGTATACTTGACGAGCCAGATACCTTGCTCATTCTAAAAGAGATCAATGGCTATTACGTACGTAGATCGAACCAGGAAGATAAAGAGAGCGGCGTGGATCAGGTCTATACACTGCGCGATGCACCACATGTGCCTGGATTTGCAGCGCTCAAGAGCGATGGAAGTACGGCTTGCGGCTCCTGGATTTATAGCGGCGTTTATCCAGAACCCGGCAATAACCGCGCAGCCTCGCGCATCTCTGATGGCTACACATTCCTTCAGTGGGGGTTTTCCTGGCCAGCCAACCGGCGTATTCTGTATAATCGTGCATCGGCTGACCCGCAGGGCCGTCCGTGGTCAGAACGCAAGAAATATGTATGGTGGGATGAGGAACAGCAAAAATGGAGCGGCGTAGATGTGCCAGACTTCCCAATAAACAAACCACCGAACTACACTCCCCCCACAGGCGCGATAGGAATGGATGCGCATTCTGGTAGCGACCCATTCATCATGAAACCCGATGGGAAGGGGTGGCTCTTTGTACCCAGGGGGCTAAAAGATGGCCCTCTACCCGCACATTACGAAGCGGCGGAGTCGCCAGTTCACAATGCGCTCTATCACCAGCAGAGTAACCCCGCTGCAAAGTACTACCGCGACCGCCCTGATAATCGCCTGGCTGCAGTTGGTGACCCAAACTACCCTATCGTGATCACAACTTATCGTTTGACTGAACATCATGTCAGTGGGCCGATGACACGTTGGATGCCATGGTTGAACGCATTACAACCGTCACTATTCGCTGAATTGAGTCCCGAACTGGCGGCGGAGCGCAATATAAAACACGGAGAGTGGTTGATCATCAGTACACCACGCGGGGAGATTGAAGCACGGGCAATGGTGACACGACGTATGCGACCGTTACTTGTCTCAGAGCGCATGGTTCACCAGATCGGCCTACCTTTCCATTGGGGCTTCCAGGGAAAGAGCACCGGCAGCATTACCAATGACCTGACACATATGGTGTTAGAACCAAACGTGAGTATTGAAGAGGCCAAGGCGTTTACCTGTAATGTTCGCCCTGGACGCATTTAATGTGCTAATCTACAGTAGCCGCGCAGATCGTTGGAATCATGCTAGAAATGCCGGAGGATTCTATGGCAATAGACCTTACCAAACGTGCCAATACGCATGGATCATCCCTAAGGTCCATGGTCTCTTCGCTCATAGGAAGCAAAGAGCCTCCAATGGCGCCTCAAGCAGCGATGGGTTTCTTTACTGATACGAGCCTGTGTATCGGCTGCAAAGCCTGCGAGATTGCCTGCAAACAATGGAACCAGTTACCTGCCAGTGATCCAGTATGGACAGGCTCTAGCTACGATAATACAGGGCAATTGAGCGCCACAACCTGGCGTCATGTACAGTTTATTGAGCATATAGGCCGTCCTGATATCCCCTTAATCCAGCCAGGTTCGGCCCTGTCGTCAAGCCCACAAAGTACGGCCCTGCCGTTTTTCAATAGCGATCGCTGGTTGATGCAGAGTGATGTATGCAAACATTGTGCTAACGCACCGTGCCAGGAAGCGTGTCCAACGGGATCGATAATTCGTACCGAGTTTGACACAGTCTATGTACAACAAGACATTTGCAATGGATGCGGTTATTGTGTCATTGCGTGCCCTTTCGGTGTGATTGCGCGCGATCAATACGGAGATCGTACTGCACACAAATGCACGCTTTGCTATGATCGATTAAAAGATGGGTTCGAACCCGCGTGTGCCAAAGCATGTCCTACAGATTCGATTCAATTTGGCGAAGTGGAGCAACTCAAAGCGCATGCTCGCGAGCGTCTTGGTATTTTACACGAGCGAGGAGTTAAGGAGGCGCAGCTCTACGGTGTAGATGACACCATCCTCGATGGAGGCCTGAACTCGTTCTTTCTGCTATTGGATGAGCCAGAGATATATAATTTGCCACAGAATCCCCAACGCCCATCGAATAATGTCATACCAGCATCCTTCTGGACGATTGTGGCAGCAGCAGTCATGGGCTTGTTCGGGATTCTCTTTTTTAGAGAATAAAAGAAGGAGGACACAATGGAGGAAACACGTCTTCCACAAGTATTTACCAGGGGCGTATTACCGGCTGCCATTGCCGAGCAATTAGCAATGCTCACTACAGGTTATACACCAGACCCTGAACGCGAGCTACAGGAGCCATCATATTACGACTATCCTGTACTGAAAGCTCCAGTGTGGCGATGGGAAATTATCTGGTATTTTTTCTTTGGAGGGCTGGCAGCAGGCTGCTACGTAATTGCCAGCATCGCCGCACTTTTTGGTTCGCGTGAAGATCGCATCGTGGCTCGCACTGGATATTATCTTTCACTTCTATCTCTGTTACCGTGTCCGGTACTACTTACTAAAGATCTTGGCAGACCCGAACGCTTTTTGCACATGTTGCGCATCTTTAAAGTCAAGTCGCCAATGTCAATGGGAACGTGGGGTTTGGTAAGCTTCTCGCTTTTTAGCGGAATCACAGCAGTGATCCAGGCGGCTCGAGATGGTATTCTAGGGCGCTGGTGGGGGCCACGATTGCTGGCTGCGTTACCTCAAAAGCTCCTGGCCATCCCCGGTTCGGCTCTGGGTGTTTTCCTGGGTGGTTACACTGGTGTGCTACTAACTGCCACGAGTATTCCGCTCTGGTCACGTAGCAAGGTTTTAGGTGCGATTTTTATCTCTTCCGCAGTTTCTACCAGTTCAGCGTTGATCTCATTAGTATTACACTTTACTCGCGCACCTGTCCAGGTACTACATAAACTGGAACGCCTTGAATGGGTAGCATTGCTGGTTGAGATGATAGGGTTATTTGCCTTTTTACGTGGTACAGGTCGCGCCGCACGGCCACTGGTTGGAACCGCACCCACTGAGCATGGACGTACCTTCTGGAGTTTTGTTGCAGGTTCAGGACTGGCGCTGCCCTGGCTACTCCAAACACTTTCGCTATTGGTAGGTCGTTCAGGCAAACGGAGAAGTAGCAGAGGAATTGTGATTTCCTTATTAGTGCTCATGGGGGGCTACTTTTTGCGCCGTACAATGATCGAAGCAGGACATACTTCAAGCGCTGATGCACGCACAACATTGTGGAATGCAAAACGGTAATGTTACAGTGAACGGCCCAGAAAGCCCTGCGCTGATCTGAGCCAGGGATGCATGGGCCTACCTTTTGGGGCGCGATGGGTGAGGGGTACACGTTGGGTCATCCCAAGCCAGGTAAGCATCAAGCGCTCGCCTCACGATCTCAGCTTCAGGCAAGTTTTCCTGCATGCTCTTCTTTCCTAAACGCTCAACCTGCTTGTCTGTGAAGTAGATATTCTTTCGCCTCTTGGGCATTGTTTCACCTATTGCATTGCACTGTTATTATGATGTATCTTTGTAGCAGAGAAAACAGGAAAGGGCAAGCGTCATGCAGATCTACGAGTACAAGCTAGACGGCTCCAAAGCGCAATATGCCGCTATCGATGGAGCCATCAGAGTAGTACAGTTCATCCGCAACAAGTGCTTGCGCCTGTGGATGGACGAGCGT
>WNFG01007620.1_pt1 | contig 11906 bp, 11 predicted proteins | sample 5400431 | NCBI WGS metagenome assembly WNFG01 (sample SAMN13153346, study PRJNA577476) | soil metagenome | isolation source: 120 cm saprolite under Douglas fir tree site 2 hole 3 replicate 2 | place: USA:California | collected 2015-04-18
AATCCCTGTCCACCCACAAATTGTCACCTGTGGTCAGTGGCCGGTTAGGCACGGCGTCAAGCCAATCACCCTCGCCGCCCGGTTGGAATGAAACTGAGCCCTGAACAAAGCCGATGCGTCCGGCGCGGGTTGGTGGATCCTGATAGTTGTCTTGCGCCCAAGCCCTTGGCGCGATGGGCAGCAGCAACAAGATTGCAGCCACCAGTGCTAAAACGGACAGTTTCCTATTAGTCTTCATTGGCATTCCTTACTGCGGCTTCGGGGCCGCTCGATCGGTATCATATTCATTAAAAAGACGCCCATATGTTCAATTGTGCTCATTTACGCGCACCCGCGAACCCATAGTCATTAAACCCTCGCCAACCAGACAAGTTCCATACGGTGAGCAGGGTAAACTGCCAAGAGCGGAATGGTAGATGGATATGCATGAAATGACTGGGGTTATGCGAAAGCGCTGTCTGAAACGCCGAGCTTATTGTGCTTTTGATTGCAGAGGCTTGGTGTAGATTAGGGTAGCGAGCACCGAACGGCATGAAGCAAAATGCAATCGCTGCTGGATTGAGCTTAGTTGTGGGGCTTCCCCTGGGGTGGATTGCCGCCATGCTCCTTACCCCGGTGCTCTGGCGGCTGGAACCGATTCTCCACATCGAACTCGCAGGCCACTCCGGCCCCTCGGATTGGGTGTTTTATGTGGTGTGGGCAATCGTGCTTCCAGCACTCTTCTGGCTGGTCAGACTCGTAATGCTCCCGCGGCGCGAGGCTTCTCTTCACGTTGATCCGGGCAAGGCAAGCGAAAATCGCTAGCTCACCGTCTGCTCCGCCAGCACCTTCTCCCGCTCTTCAGCGTCCCGCTGCTCCTCGCGTACGGTCGTTGGTAGCGCCAGTTCGAGCACTTCACGGATGGTCTTCACATAATGCACATTCAGATTTTCCAGTTGCTCGGGCGTCAGGTCTTCATCCACGTTCATCTTGTTGTCAGCCGGAAGAATCACGTCGTGAACTCCCGCACGCTTGGCCGCCAGAACTTTCTCTTTGATTCCGCCAACCGGCAACACATTTCCGCTCAGCGTGATTTCACCCGTCATCGAGGTCAATGGCCTTACCGGACGATCTTTCAATAAAGAGACCAGCGCCGTGGCCATCGTGACGCCCGCCGACGGCCCGTCCTTGGGAATCGCCCCAGCCGGAACGTGAATGTGAATATCGTGGTCGGCAAAAAAGGCTTCGTCAATTCCGAGGGGCCCGGCATTGGACCGCACCCAAGTCAAGGCCGCCTGCATAGATTCCTGCATCACCTGACCGATTTGCCCGGTCATGGTGAAGCCGCCCTTTCCCTTCATAGTATTGGCTTCGACGAACAAGATATCTCCGCCCGAAGGAGTCCAAGCCAAACCGACCACGACTCCGGAACGCTTGGTGCGCTCGGCAATTTCGCCTTCGCTGCGGACTTTGATTCCACCCAGAAATTCCTGAATGATCTCCTTCGTGACCACCAATTTTTCGGTCTTGCCTTCCGCCAACCGCCGTGCCTGCTTCCGGCAAATGGTCCCGATGTTGCGCTCCAGGTTGCGGACGCCGGCTTCGCGCGTGTAATGGCGAATCAAATAACCCATCGATTCGTGCGGAAATTCAATCTGCTCCGCCGTGATTCCGTTCTCTTCAATCTGCCGCGGCACCAGATACTGGAAAGCGATGTGGACTTTCTCTTCTTCGGTATATCCCTGAAGCTCGATAATCTCCATGCGGTCGCGCAACGGCTCCGCCACCGGGTCGAGCATGTTCGCCGTGGTAATGAACAGCACCTTCGATAGATCAAAAGGTACGTCAAGATAATTGTCACGGAAAGTCGCGTTCTGCTCCGGATCAAGTGCCTCCAGCAGCGCCGATCCCGGATCGCCTCGGAAATCGCGGCCGACTTTATCAATTTCGTCGAGCATGAACACCGGATCTTTGGTCTCCGCTCGGCGAATGCCCTGAATGATCTGTCCCGGCAATGCCCCGATATAGGTACGGCGATGCCCGCGAATCTCAGCTTCGTCGTGCACTCCGCCCAGCGAAATGCGGACGAACTTGCGTCCCAAAGCCCGCGCAATCGAACGTCCCAGCGAAGTCTTGCCCACTCCCGGAGGCCCAACAAAGCACAGAATCGGCCCCTTCATGGACGGCTTCAACCGACGCACCGACAAGAAATCCAGAATGCGATCTTTCACCTTCTGCAGGTCGTAGTGGTCGGTGTCGAGTATCTCTTTGGCCTTGAGAATATCCACTTCGCCGCCGGAAGTTTTCGCCCACGGCAGCACGGCAAGCCATTCCACGTAATTTCGTGTCACGCCATAGTCCGCCGCCATCGGCGACATACGTGCCAGACGGCCCAATTCTTTCAGAGCCTCCTTCTTCACGTCGTCAGGCATTCCCGCGGATTCAATCTTCTGCCGAAGTTCCTCGGTATCGCGCTGCCCTTCATCCTGCTCGCCCAGCTCTTTCTGGATGGCTTTCATCTGCTCGCGCAGATAGTATTCGCGCTGGCTCTGCTGCACCCGGTCCTGCACTTCGGACTGGATCTTATTTCGCAGTTGCTGGACTTCAAGTTCCTTGGCCAGATGCTGGTTCACCTTTTCGAGGCGCACCCGGACATCAGTAGTTTCAAGCGTGTCCTGCTTGTCCGCAGTCGACAGCGATGGCAAAGACGAAGCGATGAAATCCACCAGCCGCCCCGGCTCCTCAATGTTCATGGCCACCGTCGAAAGTTCGTCCGACAAAGTCGGAGACCCGGCCACAATCTGCTGGAACAGCGTTAGCACGTTGCGCTGCAGGGCTTCGACCTCCGACGTCTTCGGCGGAACTGCCTCAGGCACCGTCTCCACCGTCGCTTGCATGTATGGGGTAAGCTGAGTAAATTCCTTCAGCCGCACCCGTTCCAGACCCTCCGCAAAAACGAAAAGGCTCTGGTTCGGCATCTTCACAACTTTGTGCACCACCGCCAGGCTACCTACGGTATAAAGATCGGTCGGCTGCGGAACGTCAACCCTAGCCTCGCGCTGCGCCACCACAATAATGGTTTTATCTTCGCCGAGGGAGTTGATGAGCTGCACCGAGCTCTCGCGACCCACCGTTAGGGGCAGCACCGCATGGGGGAACAGCACGGTGTCGCGCACTGGCAATACTGGAAGCGATCGGTTATCTTTCTCTTTATCTTGATCTTCAGCCATATTTTTCCCATCGCGCGATATGCGTTTGCTATCTGCGCAAAAGTCTTGCTATTTTTCTTGAGTGTATCTTACTCAACTTTGATGTTTTGTTTCTCTGGAAGATTCATCCGCGACCGCACTTCTTTCCGACCTTCGCGCTCCCTTTGTATTTCCGATTAATACGTCTCCGCAGCCGCAGCAAGTCCGAGTTTCTCCCCAAGCCTTTGGATTCTAAACCTCCCTCCGCGGTTTGTGTGAGAACGAAGGGCCCTGCCGAGATGCACGAAAGGCTTGCCGTCAGGCTTACGCCGACCCTCCTGGTCCTGACTGTGTATCCGGAAACCAAATGGGCTCGCGGGAAAGAACTTCAGAAGGAATTCTCGGTGGCTGGAGCAGGGTCTCAAAGGCAGGTCCCCGCTAACTTCTCTGGATAGCCAACGTCTAAACTCTTTCTTGGGTAAGACTTCGGTGAACCTGGAAAGAAAAAGTGATCCAGCGATCTCTTCTTCGAGTGGCGACGTTCGGCATACTGTCTTTCATCGCTGTGCCACGATCCCCGGCGAAGGCATTGCATTCCAAGACCCCCGCGAACGACGTTGAGGCAGTCATTTCCCACGCTGCCGAAGAATTTTTCAAGAGTTCACCACAAGCCGTCGGGGTTTCCATCGGTGTTTTCAAGGACGGAAAAACATAGACTTACAATCGTGGAACGATAGAAAAGGGGAAAGAGCATCTGCCCACGGCCCACACCCTGTACCCCATTGCGTCCATCACCAAGACCTTCACTGGAACTCTTCTGGCGCAGGCCGTGATCGAAAAGAGAGTGAAATTCGACGACGATGTTCGCAAATATCTAGACGGCGATTACCCGAATCTTGAGTTCCAGGGACATCCCATACAGCTCGGCTATCTCGTCAACCACAACTCCGGATTGCCGTTTAATCTACCGGACATCCCCGAAAACCGGCCTCCATTCACCTCCCCCGTATCGCCCGAGACTCGGGAAATGCTGGACCAGTACAGCCGCAAAGACTTCCTGGCGGATTTGCACAAAGTGGAACTCAAGACAGTTCCCGGCGAGAAATTCGGCTACTCAAATACCGCCGCCGTGCTTCTCAGCATTGTCCTGGAACGCGTCTATGGAGCGCCTTACGATGAACTCGTTAAGCAAAAGATCGCTAAGCCTCTGGGCATGGCGGAGACCACTATCTCCGTGAGCAAGTCGCAAACCGGCAGGCTAGCAAGAGGTTACGACGAGCACGGTGCGATCGTCCCTTATCCCACGGAAATGCTGCTGGGCGCTGGAGCGTTGAAGTCCACTGTGTCCGACTTGCTGAAATACGCTCGTTGGGAGCTCGCCGAAGAAGACCCTGCCGTGAGAGTTTCGCACGAACCGCGTTTCATTCTCACCGATAATTTTTCGGTCGGACTGAATTGGCAGATGATTCACGCAGGCGGCAATCGCCGCATCTGGCAGGAGGGAAACCTCCCCGGCTTCGTAAGCATGTGCATGACTTTCCCGGAGCTGCATATGGCCATGGTTTTTCTCGCAAACGAGGACGACCCCAAGTCCTCACACGCGCTCTCCCTTATGGCCAATCAGATTGCCACGACGCTGGACGCGAGGTCGGCGCCTCTAAACCCATAAGGTCTCACGCCGCCGGATACACTCCCAGCACCTTCACCATGTCCGCCACCGCCTTCAACTGCAGCAGCGCTCCCTTGGACAATCGGTCGTCTCCGCGCAGAAAGTCGGCATAGAAAACGTACTCCCAGGGCCGCCCGCGAATAGGGCGAGACTCAATCTTGCTCAAACTAATATCGCGCTCAGTGAACACACCCAAAGCCCGGTGCAACGCCCCCGGAACGTTCTTCAGCCCGAACGCGATGGAGGTCTTATTAGCTCCCGGCAGAACGCGCCTCTTTCTCCGCAACAAAAAAAAACGCGTGAAGTTCCGCTTATCGTCTTCAATCCCCGCTGCGAGGATGCGCCCCTTGTACACCGACGCAGCATGACGGCTGGCAATCCCCGCCGCGTCGCGAAACCGGCTCGCGATTACATGCTTCACGCTCCCCGCGGTGTCGTAAAACGGGGCAGCTTCAATTCCCGAATTCTTACGAAAAAAATCGCGGCACTGATCAAGCGCTACCGGATGCGAAAATGCACGGCGAATCTCCGCTTGCTTCACTCCCGGCGCCGCAATCAGGTTGTGCACAATCCGCAAATGAAACTCGCGCTGGATGAACACATCACGCGCCAACAGCAAGTCGGCGTGTTCCGTCACGGTTCCAGCCAGTGTGTTTTCGATGGGAATCACCGCGATCGGGACTCTTCCCGCTTCCAGCCGGTCGAAGACTTCCGCCGACCGCGCACATGGAACAATGCTGCAACCCGGCAGCATCCGCCGCGCCGCTTCGTGACTGAACGATCCCAGCTCTCCCTGGATGGCAACTTTCATCTCAGCACGCCTGTAGATACAACCGGCAAAAGCAAATCCTTTTCCAACAGCAGAGCGTCCATGCCGTTTGAATAGTATCGGGGAATGGTCTCGAGGACATTGTAGCCGCGCCGTTTGTAAAACAAGAGTGCGGCGACATTGTCCACCGCGGTTTCCAATCGGACCAACTGACATTGCGCGGAGCGCAATCGTAGCTCCGCAGCGTCGAGCAGCGCCGAACCCACGCGATGCCGGCGTGCCTCGGAACGGACATCAATCGTGATGATGTGTCCAATCTTCCGCCGTCCGCACTCCGCTACCAGAAATCCACACACCCGGTCTTCTTCCTGGATCTCGCCAGTCCGCTTCAGAACCTCGCCATCACGGCCACGATCCACGCTGTTCCCATCAACCGACTCTGCCGCAGCCTCGGCGACCAGCGTAAAAGTTCCCCCGCGCCGCATATACGCCCTCAGTTCGTATCGCGAATAGGCAATTCCCGGAGCAAAGCAAGACTGATCAATCTTCCAAAGCGTGTCGAACTCTTCCGGCCGGTGGTCGCGGACTGTGTATTGCACCCACCCATTCTAGCCGCGCGTCCCACGCCGCGCTGCAAGGTTCGTACAATCAGCGACTTACCGTACTCGGGAAACTTTGCGAAAATATACAACGAAAATCTTGCTCGTTTGCACCCCAAGTCGTACCATTCGCATCTGAGGAGTTTGTGGTGCGTCTCATCGTCATCGCCGCGTTGTGCGCCGTCGCCGTGGACGTGGCATGGTTCCTCGTCTTCGCCCATTACAACCGCCGCAAAGGGATTTTGGTACTGCGCTGGGTGGAAGCCGCCTGTGCCACTGGCGGCCGCGTCCTGGATACCAAATGGCTCAGCAAAAGCTGCCTGCAAGCCCATGTCAGTTTCGCGGCTCAGTGGTTTGAAAATGCCCGTGTCACCGTGAAACTTTTGCCGCGGCCCATTCTTATCCAGTGGCTTGTATGCCTATGGCGGCGGCAGCGCGAAACCGTCACCTTCGAAGCCGACTTGGATGATTCTCCAACCTTCCATTTGGAGATCTCCCGCCACCGCTGGCTGACCCAAAAACCAAAAGAAGTTTCCAGTCCCACCCGCAATTGGACACTCTCCAAGCCCGGCCCGGTCGTCCTGACGACGCGCACCGAATGGACCCACGAACTTACCCCGGTCGTGAACACCCTCATGACCTCACGGGGCCACAATCTGCTGACCGTACGCTTCCGCCCCGACTCGCCCAATCTATCGGCAACTATTCCTCTCGATGCCCTCTCCGATGAGGAAACCACAGCGGCATTCCTGAGCGTCCTCCGAGATCTGGCTGCCGGCGCTTCGGCCTCACGCCACTAAGAAACGCCGCTTGCAGAATAAGCTATGAACGTCACGTTGCTCCGAACTCTGGTCGCGCTACTGCCAGCGTGCATGCTGTTTTTTGGCTCGATAGCCTTGTATTCCAGAGGAAAGACGGTGTGGTCTTTCCTGCAACTATTTGGCGCGGGATGTCTGGTGATGGTCGTTCTCACGCATCTCTCCGAAACACTGCACCTGTTTCCCTGGATGCACTGGGGACTAGAACACTCTGTCGGTCATTACCTCGATCTCTCGTGTGCCGTACTTGGCCTCACGCTGTTCCCCATAGGATATTTGCTTCATGTCCTTCCAAAGCGGCCACACGTATAACAACTATTAGTCTGCGACAAGCGCACTACTAAGGGGTTCGTTAAGGATATGTACTCCAACAATTTACTCCAACAATTTCCTTCCAGCCCGCAAATTTCCATGCTATGCTGCGCGACAAATGCCAAACCTACCAACTCCTCAGTTTGGGACCGCAGAATTTGCCGGTGTACCCGGAACTGAGCATTGCCAGTTCTGCCATCAGCCAATTAGCCGCCGCTACTATCGCGTTAACTCAGCCATGGCCTGTGCCGCTTGCGGGGAGCGTGCGCAACATGAATTACCCAAGGACAGCCATGCTCTGTTTATATGTGGCTTGATTTTCGGCATTGGGGCAGCGATCCTGGGCTTAATTCTGTACGCTACGTTCGAAATTGCTACTGGTCTGATTATTGGCTATGTGTCGCTGGCGGTTGGCTACCTTGTCGGTAAGGGCATTAAGATGGGATCGCAGGGAGCAGGGGGCCGCAAGTATCAGATCACTGCCGCAACTCTGACCTATGCCGCTGTTTCTCTGGCGATCGTGCCGGTTTTAATTTCGCAATCTATGAAAATGCCGAATGCACCGCGGGTAAGCTTGGGGAAACTCGCGTTTTATGGGCTGGCATCGCCTATTCTGCAATTGCAAGATCCTTTCCACGGCTTGATCGGCCTGGTAATTCTCTTTGTAGGAATTCGGATTGCCTGGAAATTGGCCGCTGGAACCGAGACCCAAATCTTCGGCCCCTTTGAAAGCGCGCCGGCCATCCCCTGAAACCTCATCCGTGTCCACCATCACACCCGAATTCATTCGCAACTGCTCCCGCTGTTCAAACGAACTCCCGGCGGGAGCGCTGGCGTGCGACAAGTGCCATGCCCTGGTCCATGCCAGCGAATTGGAGCGCATCGCCGCAGACGCAAAAGCCCTGGAGGCGAAAAACGAACTGCGGCAAGCGCGCGAGCAATGGCTCATGAGTCTGCCGCTGCTGCCCAAAGGATCGAAGCAGGCAGACTGGGTCCGCGATCACGCTCTCGCGCTCGACGCAGCTGCCGATCGGCAACAAGTTCCGGAAAGCGAAAACAAGTGGGCGCAAAAACTCGGCCCTGTCGGCCCCATCGCAATCGTTCTGGCGAAGAGTAAAGCTGTTCTGGCGGCCATCTTCAAGCTGAAATTTCTTCTCAGCTTTGCTGCATTCTTCAGCCTCTATTGGGCGCTCTACGGAGCCGCTTTTGGCCTCGGCTTTGCCGCTCTTATCCTCATCCACGAAATGGGCCACTTCATTGACGTGAAACGCCGCGGCTTGCCGGCGGAGATGCCCGTGTTTCTACCCGGGTTCGGGGCATACGTGCGCTGGCGGGCTCTCGGAGTCTCTCTGGAGACGCGCGCCGCTGTCAGTCTTGCCGGGCCTCTGGCCGGCGCAATCGCCGCGGTTGCGTGCGGCGTAATTTGGTGGAAAACCGGCAACCCCATCTGGGCAGCATTGGCCCGCTCCGGCGCATGGCTCAACGCGATGAACCTGATCCCGGTGTGGATGCTCGATGGCGGTCAGGCAGCCCTGGCACTCAGTAAGCTGGAGCGCATCGGGCTACTGACTCTCTGCCTGGCCCTGTGGGTATTCCTGGGCGAGAGTGTTTTCTTTCTGGTTGCGATCGGCGCGGCCTATCGCGTATTCACCAAAGACACCCCGCCTCATCCCAGCCTGGGTACCAGCGTCTATTTTGCTGCGGTGCTCACATGTCTGGGCGTGGTGATGTGGATGATGCCAGGCCAGGGATTCGGTCCGCGGTAATTCACTCCTTCTCCGCTTCGAACCGGTACCCCACCCCGAGATTTCCGCGACACCACCCGCCCACGATTCCGTACCAGATGCCGAAGCAGATCGGCCTCCATCACCGTCAGCTGCGTGGTCGTGCCCTTCACGCGGAGTTCCAAATTGCCAAAATCAATCGTCTTCCCATCAAACGTGAACTCGCCAAATTCGTCCGCCGCGTGATTGGACGGCTCCGCCACCGCCGGCTCTGACATTTCGGCATGGCGCATCCATTCCCGCCGCCGCAGCAGCCCCTGCAACCGGGCAAGAAGAATTGGGAGCTCGAAGGGCTTGGGAAGATAATCGTCCGCGCCCGAGGCAAAGCCCTGCAGAACATCTTCCGGACGCCCGCGAGCCGTAAGCATGAGAATGGGAATAAAGTTGCGGGCCGCGCGTAGATCTGCCGCCACCGTAAACCCGTCTTTTCCAGGCAGCATCACGTCCAGCACCATGGCGTCAAACGCTTCGCGTTTGGTGAGCAGCAGATCGAGTGCGGTTTCGCCGTCGCCGGCTACTTGCGCTATGTGTCCTTCGGCATTGAGGTTGAACTGCAGACCATTGGCGAGGTGTGCCTCGTCTTCCACGATAAGAACTCGGCTCACGAAGTTCTCCGTGGAAGCTCAAGAATCACAGTTGCGCCTTTGCCCTCGCCTGCGCTCTCCGCCGACACCCGGCCGCCGTGCCGCTTGGCGACGGTTCGCACTAGAAAGAGGCCGAGCCCAGTTCCTCTCACCTGGGCCAGAGCGCGTCCGGGAACACGGTAAAAGCGCTTGAAGATGCTTTTCAGTTCGTTGCGAGGAATCCCCATGCCGCGATCTTGCACTCGCAAGATCAGGCGTTCCTGCTCACCCAAACCTAATTGCACGGAAATATCAACCTGGCTTCCGGAATACTTCACCGCATTGTCCAGCAGATTCGAAACCGCTGTTCGAAGGTCCTCCGGATCGCCCGTCACCTCCGAGCCTCGGCCATTCAACGAAGATTCATAACGCAGAACTCCCGGCGGCAGGTGATAGCTGTTCCGCGCCGTCTCCACGCACCTCTCCACGAGACTGGCAAAATTAACCTCCACGTGCTCCGCCTTGCGCGCTCCCGCCCTCCCCGCCTTGAGCACCTGCTCGACCGTATTGCTGAGCCGATCGGTGTCCTCAATCATCAGCCGATAAAAATCCCGCCTTTGCACCTCTTCGAGTTCCCGGCGCTGTAGCGTCTGCAGGTAAAGGCGGATGGACGCAATCGGAGTTTTCAGTTCGTGCGTTACCGCGTTGATGAAGCTGTCGTGCTGTTCGTTCTTTCGGATTTCGCGGACCAGAAAGCTGGTATTGAGGATGAGCACGGCAGCGATGGCCGCGAAGAAGATGATCCCGAGAAGTACTTTAACGCCTTCCTGCCAGTTCAGGATTATCCAGCCGAAGCCAACCCCCACGACCGTGGCGGCCAGCAGCACTCCCAAGGAGAGAAAGAAGAAGATCTTTCCGCGCCGGGTGATCCGCATATCAGGATTCTAACGCGGCGAATCGTCAAGCGGCAGAAAGGCTGAACCAGGCGGCATCTGGAACAGCGGATTTCGCGCTTGCCAAGCGCTTCGGGGATTAAATTGAAACCAGCTCCGGCTCGGCGGGAGCCAGCTTTTCCTGCTCGTGTGCCCGTTCCATCTGATGTGCCGGCTCCTGCTCGCGTAATTCTGCAAGCTTCACCCGATACACATGTCGGGCCAAGCCGAGCTTTTTCAGGGCCCAGATTCCGTACCAGTTTAGATCAATCTCGTACCACTTCAGCCCATGGCGCGCCGAAACCGGATGCGCGTGATGATTATTGTGCCAGCCCTCGCCAAAAGTAAGCAGCGCCACCCACCAGCTATTGGTGGAGAGATCGCGAGTGCGAAAGCGTCTTGTGCCCCAGCTATGCGTGGCCGAGTTCACCAGCCATGTGCTGTGCAAGCCGATTACGGTGCGGAAGAACATCCCCCACATCAGAAACGGAAGCCCGCCCATCGCAAACAGCGCGATCCCAAGCACGATCACAGGCAGGTAGTGATACTTGGTGATCCAGATGTGGTAGCGCGACTTCGCCAGATCAGGAACATAGCGCGACAGCGTTTGCGTGTCCTGATGCAGACTCTTGCCGGTCAGAATCCATCCCGCATGCGCCCACCATTTGCCATCAACCGGCGAATGCGGATCGCCTTCTTTGTCAGAAAACTGATGATGAATGCGATGCGTGGCCACCCAGAAAATCGGCCCGCCTTCCAGCGCCAGAGTCCCACAAGTCGTCAGCAAATACTCCACCCATTTCGGAGTCTTATACCCGCGATGCGTCAGCAGCCGATGGTAGCCCATCCCGATTCCCATGCCGCCCGAAATCCACCACAGCAGCGCGGACACAAAAAAAGCCTTCCACGTAAAAAAGAAAAGCGCCGCAATCGCCCCTACGTGAAACGCCACCATGAAGCCGGTTGTAATCCAATTAATTTTGTTGTCATCGCGCTTTTGCCGCGCCGCGCCTTGCAGGTCTTCGATTTTCACCGGCTGGATCTTCACGGGGGATCTCCTGACTTCGGTTGTGGTAAGGCTCTTTCTAAGTTAGCAGCGCACCTTATTGGACCGGTGTAATAGTTCTGTAATAGGCGGGAAGCGTAGTTACTCCGGTAATCCGAAGTACGAAATTTCCCGCAATGGCGCCGCCCGCACTCAACCCGCGAGGTGCCTGATTTCCTCGCGTTCTTTGCGAGCACTGAAAAAATTCCAGCCCGCGTTACATGTCGCGCGACGGGCGAAACTGGGTA
>WNFG01004346.1_pt1 | contig 11903 bp, 13 predicted proteins | sample 5400431 | NCBI WGS metagenome assembly WNFG01 (sample SAMN13153346, study PRJNA577476) | soil metagenome | isolation source: 120 cm saprolite under Douglas fir tree site 2 hole 3 replicate 2 | place: USA:California | collected 2015-04-18
TCGCCGCCGCCCAGCAACGTTTCCCTTGTGGGCCTCCTACCACAGTTTTTCAGCACGGAGCGGATCGTGTGGAGTTGTGGGACGCGGAGGACTTCGATCCCTGGGAAACACTCGACTGGGAAACCGTGCGCGTCTTCTTCTATCGCCAACACAAACCGGACAGCACGGTGGTGGAAGCCTACTGGCTGACGAATTTCCCCTGCTCCACGGTGGGCCCTCAGGCTCTATTCGACATGGCCAAGAGCCGTTGGGAGATTGAGAACCAGGGCTTCAATGACGCCAAGAGTCGTCACGGCCTTGAGCATATCTGTCATCATCATGCTAACAGTCTGCTGATCGGCTGGCTCCTCACCATGCTGGCCTTGACCATCGAACGACTCTACCGACTCCGTTACCTCCACCGTGGCAAACATCGCGTGCACAGCAGTGCTCAGCTGCTGCTCCACCTGTGGCTCAGTCTTTCTCGCCCGCGTGCCTCCGATAGCAGTTGAAGCACGGCAGAAAAACCGCGTATTCCCATTTTGCAAATCAGACCACGCTGCAACACGAAACCGTGACCGGGGCTGCAACACCGAAGGAAAAGATCTGTCAGAAAATGGGCCCCGCTCGCTGCACTCAGTGCTCGAGCAAAAACCCGGCCTCAATCCAGGCTCCTTTCCCGGGCGTCCTTAATACTTCCGAAATCGCTTACCAGGGCGATTGGAGGTTGACGCGAGAGGACGGCGGGCGTATGGTTTTGCGCAGAAATGGAGTTGAAATCGGAAATTCCGGCTGAAGAGGTCGCTCGATCCATCAGTCCTGGCAGCATGCTGGCCCTCCGTGACCCGGAGGGAGCGATGTTTGCTGCTCTGCAGGTCGAAGAGGTCTGGAAGCCGGACCAGCTGGAGGAGGCGCAGCTGATATACGGTACGACAAACTGCGAACATCCTGGTGTCGAGTACCTGTTGCGGCGCACGCATCCCTGGTATGTGGGCGGTCGCTTGGAGGGCGTTCATCTGCCATCGCATTACGATTTTCGCGCGCTGCGCCCGACTCCGTCCCAGCTAAGGGAGGAATTTATCCGGCGCGGTTGGCGCAGGGTGGTTGCATTCCAGACCCGGAACCCGATGCATTGCGCTCACCAAGAACTGACTTTGCGGGCCTCCAAAGAAGTTCAAGCAAATCTCCTGATTCATCCCTCTGTGGGCATGACGAAACCCGGGAATGTGGAATATTACGTGAGGGTGAGATGTTATCAGGCACTCCTTCACAAGTATCCAAAAGATACGGTAATGCTCGCCTTGTTACCTCTAGCCATGCGGATGGCATGCGCGCCCGGTGCTTTCATTCCTAGCCGCAGCGATCAGACGCGCTGATGAGCGGCAGGCCTCAGCGGGTTGTGCTGACGGGCGGAGCGGGTTTCATCGGCTCACACGTGGCTGAGGCATTGCTCCGCCGCGGCGACAACTTGACAATTGTAGATAACCTTCATGAGTTCTATTCGCCAGATTGTAAAAGACAAAATTTAGAGGATATTCGGGACACAGGGAATTTTGATTTCTGTCGCGTGGATATTTGCGACAAGCAGAGTCTCCGTGAGGTGCTCTCCCGTAGCCGCCCGGAATTGATAATTCACCTGGCGGCGCGCGCCGGTGTTCGCCCCTCGATCGAAGAGCCGAGTGGCTACGCCGAAGTAAACATAAACGGGACTCTGAACCTATTGGAAATTTGCCGTGAGTTTCGAGTCCGAAAATTAGTTTTTGGTTCGTCCAGTTCTGTTTATGGTGCAACAAGCCGTGCGCCGTTTTCCGAGGACCAGGTCGAGTTGCGGCCGATCTCTCCCTATGCGGCAACAAAGCTTGCTGCTGAAATGCTTTGTTACACATATGCACACCTATTTGGAATCCCTGTGATCTGCCTGCGCTTTTTTACGGTGTACGGCCCGCGACAGCGGCCGGACCTCGCCATTCACAAATTCACATCATTGATCGAGGCTGGCAAGCCCGTGCCGATTTTTGGGAACGGCTCGAGCGGCCGTGATTATACGTACATCGGCGACATTGTCGCTGGGGTTCTCGCAGCGACTGAGTATGAGCTACCCTCCAGACACGGTGCAGTGCCCTTTGAAGTCTTCAACCTCGGCAATTCGCATCCGGTAAAGTTGTCGGAGTTGGTTGAATTGTTGGAACAGATTACTCACAAGAAGGCCATGCGGCAGCAAAGGCCTTTGCAGCCTGGCGACGTTCCGCTAACATGGGCGGATATTTCGAAGGCTGGTCGCTTGCTTGGCTACCGGCCTGCCACTCGGCTCGAGGAGGGCTTGGAGCAGTTCGTCGCGTGGTATCGAATGGTCAGTCCTAGTCGCTGGGCGTAAAGCACGACAAGCTCGGCGTCGGTTGCCTCAGTATCAAGGGACATTCTTTGATATCGATCAGCGTAGTCTGGTACTTCCCCGGGTCTCTACAACTGCGTGGACGTTTCTCTGCGTATCCGAGAGATCGCGCAAACCAGAGTGCGCTACGGATACCGGAAGATCCGCGTGCTACTGAACCGTGAGGGCTGGCAGGTGGGCAAATATCTGGTGGAGCGAATTTACCGGGAAGAGGGATTAACCCTGCGCCAGCGACGGAAGCGGCGTCGTCGGGTAGCGGAGCATCGCCGCGAACGGTTTCATCCACGAGACCGTATCCATGCAGCGGCTGAAATTATAGTTAACCGTGCCCTGAAGACCGCGCGCGAAGCGCTTCACCGCCGTTAACTGCAGCCCGTGATAATGGCTGTTTGCGCCGGTGGAAAATTGTGTCACCGCAGCGAATCTGGGATCGTTCGACTGCAAATACGGAAAGGGAGCAAAGCAGCCTTGGCAGACGGTCTGATAGCGATTTACTCGCGTCATGGAGGGCATATTTAAAGCTCGAGTGCCGACGTACTGCGCACGAACGCTGATCGTGCTTCCAAACTGATGCTCGATCCCCAGACTCCACTCCATAAAATACGGGGGATGCAGTTGGCCGTCGGGCACGGCCGTAAGCGCGACTGGCTGAAGACAAGCCGCAGCGCTCGCCTGCGGCGATGCGCAGGAGAGCTCGCCTCGGGCAAAACCCGAACTGAACGCTTGGTTAGCAGCCACGGCAGCATCGACCGCGCTGTTCGGCACTCCCGGTGCGATGGTTAACCCTCCCACTGTCCCCAGCAACCCTCCCTGAAATGTCTGCACGTACGGCGGGTTCATCCCGATTGCATCGGCCACGCTGCCCGGCAAAATGTCGCTGAAGAGCCCGATTCGGAGCACGGAATTGGGCGCGAACTGCCAGGCGACAGCTGTTCTGGGTTGCAGAATCGCGATGGGCGTCGAGGCAAAGAGATTGTTGAGGCCAGTATGAATCGCCGCATTCAGCGGTTGCTTGACAGTCGTGAGTGATCGCATCGAATGAGCCATCCAGGCGTGCCACCTCAGCATGCGGATTTGCGGGGTTCGAATTGAATGCAAGAAACTCAGGCCCAGGGCTCAGACGATTTCGAAAGCCCGCATGCGAAACCGTATTTTTTGTACGTCGGGCGCCTCGAAAAACTAAAAGGAGTGCAGATCCTTATCGATGTTTTCCCCAATACTATCGCGCAGACTTGCTCATCGCGGGCACGGGTAGTTTTGAACAGGAACTTCGGCATATGGCCGAGGGGGTTTCGCACGTGTCGTTCTTGGGAAGACTCGATCACGTTCGGCTGGCGTCTTTTTACAAGCACGCAGTGGCAGTCCTGTCCCTCCCTGTGTTTTGAGACCTTCGGGTTCACGGCCATCGAAGCCTTTGCGAGACGAACACCGGTGATTGTTCACAATCTCGGCGCCCTGCCAGAAGTCGCTCAATCCGGAGGTTTCGTATATGAGAACCAACAGGAGCTACTGGAGGCGATGGAGAAACTGAGGACAGATCCAAAGCTTCGCGAAAAAATGGGAGAAGACGGTTACTCAAGTTATCTGAACCACTATACCGAGGCCCATCATCTGACATCCTATTACGACCTTATCAGCGAAATTGCGGCCCGCCAGAAAGCTGAGGCCACAGCGTGAGATTGCCGGTTATTACTTATCACGCTGTCGGGGACGGGCCTTTTCCGCTCTGGACACCGCCCGAATTGTTCGAAGCGCATCTGGCAGCATTCTCAAACGCGGGATACCGTACGATGAATCTGGCTCAGGTGGCAGAGTTTGTTAGCCGGGGTGAGGCCTTACCTGAAAATTCGATTGTCCTGACGTTCGACGATGGCTACGAAAGTGTGTACACGGAAGCGTTCCCGCGTCTGCAGGCGAAGAATTTCACGGCGACGCTGTTCGTCATTTCGGGTTATTGCCGACGGTTCAATCAGTGGCCGACTCAAGGATCGGCTATTCCAATTGCGCCGATTTTGAGTTGGGAGCAAGTCTCAGAACTGGCCGCCAACGGCTGGGAGATCGGAGCACACACTCACTCTCACGCACCGCTGAGGATGTTGAGGGACGACCAAGCGGAAATGGAAATTTTGGAATCCAAGGATCGAATTGAAAAACGTATTGCCGGCCCGGTCCGGGTTTTCGCCTATCCTTATGGCGACGTCACTCCGTCGATTCTCGGCTCTGTACGGAAGAACTTTTCAGGAGCCGCCGGAACCCAACTCGGATTCGTCGAACCCCGAAGCAATCCGTTCATTCTCCCTCGGATCGATGCTATTATCTGACTCGCTTTCTGGTGCCCAACTTCAGAACCCTTGCGTTTAGGCAGTACCTGGCCTTCCGCCAAAGGATCCGCTCCGTGCGCAGCCGCATGACGCATCCGTGGAAGATGCAAGCGCAGACATAATTTTAGATGCCGGTGACGTTTTGAACCAACTGTTTAAACAAATTTATCACAGCACGGTTCTCAGGCTTGTGGTGCTGTCCTTTGTCGTTTACAACGCTAATCTCCGGTCAATCACGAGCCTGGATACTCTGGCTACACGATTTGTCCCGATCAGCATCATCAAAGAATTCAATCTGGACCTTGATGAATTTCCCGTTCTTCACAAGCGTCCCGTTTGGTTAGGCAGCCAGTCTTCTGGGGACAAAATCGACAAAAATAGCGATCAACACAGTGACGAAAATGGAGTCCCATATTATGTCCGATTTACTCGCGGACATTACATGCCCACCTTTCCGGTAATGGGTGCCGTACTGTCAGTGCCGGTCTACATCATACCTGTGCTTCTTGGCCTGACGGATGGTCCTCCTTCTGCTACGGGATATACGCGGACGGAGATTATGGCAACGTTCCTGTCGAAAATCAGTGCCTCGCTTGCCGTCGCCATATCGGTAGGATTCGTTTATCTGACATTGCTGCGTAGCACCAGTCGAACAGGAGCGTTGTGGATCGCGTTGGTCTATGCGTTTGCGACGGGTTCGTGGTCGATCAGCAGTCAGGGCTTGTGGCAAAGTGCTATGGGCCAGCCGGCTCTAGCGCTGGCCTTCTACTTTTTTGTCAAGGCGAGGGAAAACGCGCGTCATGTCATATATGCTGGTATCCCGCTTGCGATCAGCGTCGCATGCCGGCCATCGAATATTATCTTTGCGGTGGTTTTTTTCATTTACGTCATTCATCGATACCGGTCAGAAGTTTTTCGCTTTATGGTGTCCCCCACGATCTTAGGGATGTTCTTGGCCGCTTATAACCTCTATTATTTCGGAATGCTGGGCGGCGGCTACTCGAATTCAGGCACCTTGGACACTGTTACATCTTTCAGGTGGGACGCCTTCCTGGGACTCCTATTTAGCCCTAGCCGGGGGTTATTGATCTATTCTCCGGTGTTCATTTTCGCATTCTTCGGAATCAGAAAGACATGGAACCGGACGAAGGACCCTTTATTTATTTATACGGCCGTTGCCACAATTCTACTGATCCTCTTCTATTCGTTCTTCCCCGGTTGGCACGGCGCGTTCGGCTATGGCTACCGCGTGCTGGTCGAGTTAGTGCCAGGCCTCTGCCTTCTCCTGGGAACTGTCTACGACAGGATTTTCGCTAATCGATGGACCAGAACTGTATTTGCGATGCTTTTCCTGTATTCGGTCTCTATTCAGATGATCGGTGCGTTTGACTATCCATGCGGTTGGTACGATTCACCTGCGAACGCCCTCGAGAATCCAAAAAGATTCTGGGACTGGCACGATCCGGAGTTTGCGCGCTGCCTGCGTGCCGGTCCCGTTGATCCAGACGGTCTTCGTCTTATTAGACAGATTGTTGGGAAGCATTGAGCCGGCCACAGCAATGAGAATTGGGATTGCCAAAGCGGTTGCGATGCTTGTGTGTTTACCTCTGGCATATGGAGTATTAGCGTATACCTACCTGGCTATGTGGCATCGCCGCGTGTGGTTGTTTGAAACGATCGTTCACGAGAATGGCCGGTTAACGCTCTTGGGGAGCGTTTTCTATTTCGACCATTTTCTCGGCGCTGTGCCGATGATCGCTTTGTTCGCATTATTGACAGTTGCGGGCGTTGCTTTGAGAGGAAACATATCCAGAGACTTCAGTGTGTCTCGTGCCCGATTCGCTGCGCTGGTACTTCTGGCGTTTTCGGCCTCATTCTTCGTGCTTGCATTTGCCGCATCCATAAGCACGGCCGGCTGGCAGCGCACCGCCGACTATTTTTTCCAGCGGATCGAACGTGACAACGTTATGTCCAGTGGAGGAAATTGGAACCAATTTCAGTTGAGCAACTTTCCGATTGGTCTTGGAGCCCTGGGAATCGGATATGCAACAGTATTCGCGCTCGGACCGGATTTGAAGAGGAGCGCAGGTTTAATTAGGGGTGGCCTCGTCTGCATCATCATGGCGGCTGCGCTCTCGGCCGGTATAACCGCGTTTACTTGGCCCGGCTGGGCAGCATTTCTAAATCCCAGGTGGGTGGCTCATGGCATCCGGGAGATCGCGACATTTCCACTCACCGGTGTTCCCATCGCTTTGGGCGGTATTCTTCTAACCGAACGTTACCTATCCGGCGCCAAGACTGTGACAGTCAACATTAAGGCGACGACAGTGTTTCTTACCGGCATGGCGATTGCGATTCTAATCGGCGAATTGATTTTGCTCCGTCATGCAGACATTGGCGGAATGGCTCAAAAACCCGCATTCGCCCCCCAGGGCCTCTCGATTGCATACTTATTGTCGGCACACGTCTTTGAACACTTCCTGGATTTTCTTTTTATTGGCGGCTTGAGCGGGGGTATTTACGCCTCCGTACGCTCGCTGACTGCTGCATCGTTCGGGTAGAGCAAGTCGTTCGCAAAGGACAGAATGGTCAAGAATCTCACTCTTTTGGTTGCCAGTGTGGCGTTAGCTTTGTTAGCACTTGTCAGTGGCGCGAAGCTATACGCGTATTCGCTGGGCATTCAGGATTCGGGTTTTCGCTACGAGAACCAGCTCGAGATGTGGCAGCCTGACCCCGCATTGGGTTACATCAACAGACCGAATTTTTCAGGCTACTCCTTTGGCAATGTTCGCGTGCAAACGAACGCGGGTTCCGTGACATTGAGCCAACGGAAATCACAAAAGCTGGCGGAGCACTGCGCATTGTTGGCCTGGGAGATTCCGTTATGTGGGGATCTGGAGTAACGCGGGAAAATTCTATTCTTGGATTTCTTGAGCAAAAGTTGGATCCCAAGGGTTCATATGAAATCGTCAACGCCGCGGTCGTGGGATATTCGACATACCAAGAGCTGTTGAACCTGCAGCAGAATATCGTGCCTCTAAAACCCAATATTGTCCTGGTCAACTTTTGTGAAAATGATCTTTTGCCGACCGAAGATCCTTTTAAAAATGCCCGGCAAATACACGTTCAATATCTCAATCACCTTCTGGAAGACCGCAACTTGAAATTTACTCCGCAAGAAGAATCAGGTATCAAGGATCTCATTCGCACCTTTCAGTCTGCAGAGCTCGTTTGGCCCGCGGTGAACAAATTCCAGGAGCAATCGCCGGATCAATCCGATCTCGCCTGGAAAGTCTTCGTTCTGATACCCATGGCGCGAATGGCTGAGTTAAGCAAGAAAGCCGGCATACGCCTGATTTACCTCTTTATCCCGCCAAGAGGTCACAGTGTGCTGTATGCACAGGCGGTGGAGCAATTGAAAAAGCTCTTGACCGAAAAACGACGCGGAGTTCCTGGATCTACAAGCAGCGCTGGTCCCAGACTCCAACGAAGTTACAATCATAAGAAATAGAAGTCGTTTGTTTCTGAAGTGGATGTGGCCTCGTGAATTAGCCCAGATTCTGCTGGTACGAACGGCGCGAACCGTCCAGCGGAGGGACAAATTCATCGATGCACTGCATCCAACGGAAAAAGGTAACGAGATCATTGCCGAACAGATTTATCGTTATCTGACGACAACGCATGACCGAGACGTCGTGTCCGCTCATCATTTGAGTGCCCTTCAATAGGAATAAGGCCGAGCAGGAGAACTGAAGGATGAAGTTATCGATCATCGTCCCCGTATACAACGAAAGAAAAGTCATCACGGAAGTTTTGGAGCGAATTGAAGCGGTCGGATTAGAGAAGGAGATTGTTATCGTTGATGACGGCCCTAATGACGGCACGACGGAATTGCTCCAGAAAATCGAGGCGAGCCGGCGCTTGCCGTCCGCTCGCTTCATCTTCAAAAGAAAGAATGCCGGAAAAGGGGCGGCACTCCGTACCGGAATCGAGGAAGCTCGAGGGGACATCGTTCTCATCCAGGACGCGGATCTGGAGTACGACCCACGGGAATATTCCCGACTCATCGAACCCATTATTGAGGGACACGCCGATGTCGTGTATGGCTCACGATTTCTATCCGGGCCGCATCGAGTCTTATTTTTCTGGCATTCGGTTGGTAATTAACTCTTGACGCTCTTTTCCAATATGCTGACGAACTTGAACCTCACCGACATGGAAACGGGTTACAAGGTGTTCCGGCGCGATGTATTCAAGAAGGTCGCCATCGAAGAAAACCGTTTTGGGTTTGAACCCGAGATTACCGCGAAGGTAGCGAAGCTGAGATGCCGGATCTACGAACTCCCAATCTCTTATCACGGTCGTGACTACAGCGAAGGCAAAAAGATAACGTGGCGAGACGGCTTCGCCGCGTTCTACTGCATCATCAAATACAATCTTGTGCGGTCTTAACAATTACCGCTCCTGAGTAAGACGAACACAGGCCTACCAGCATGAAAACCACAGTTGACAACCTTAGAAACGTGTTTGACAATAAAGAACTCCAATTTACAACCGTGCCGCCGAAGCACAACGAAGCGTCACCTACAGTCACCAGCCTTGGTGTTATTGTGGCAAGTGTTCTCCTTCTCTATGGAATCACCGGCGTCGTGCGTTCTCTGCAGTCTGATCGGCTGCGTGACTATGTTCAAGATTGGACTTCCGCCCGAAACTATTGGGCGGGGAAACCGATCTATATGGACTTCAATGAATCGGTGGCGCTCCACCTTGATCCAGCCAGTTATGGGAAAATTCCAATACCTCAAGGCTTTATTAATCCGCATCCGCCCACGTCGGTTCTCTTGGCGCTGCCTTTTGCGAAACTCCCGTACCACAAAGCCTATTTGGCCTGGAGTCTCGTGTCCCTGGCAGCCTTTGGGGCGAGCGTCTGGTTACTCCTGAGCCAACGCTGCCTAGGCTATTCGCGGTTGGACGCGCTGACCGGTGTGACAGCCTTGATCATAAGCTACCCATTCCGCATGCACATGTACCAAGGCCAGTTGACTCTAATTCTTCTATTGTTGCTAGCGGTTTGGTGGGTTGCACAGCGAGAAGGGCGATTCGCCCTGAGTGGCCTTATGGTGGGCATAGCCACTGCGATCAAGGTGTTTCCTGGGTTCTTGTTTCTCTATTTTGTTGTGCGACGCCAGTGGCGTGCGTTCTTTACCGGAGTCGCGGCCCTCGTCATCTTGAGCGTAATTACGGGAGCTATATTAGGCTTCAACGTCTTCCAGGTTTATCTCAATGGGGTGATAAACGACACGGCTGCCATTCATGATATGTGGCTGAATGCGTCACTGACGGGCTTTTGGAGCAAGCTATTCGACGCCAAGAGCGGCCATGTCATTCCACTTTGGCAAAATGCGGGATTAGCAAGATTCTTGATTGTCTTTTCGTTCGGACTATTGTTGCTGGCACTCCGCTGGAAGACCCTTACGGCCAAGTCGAAAGTGGATGATGACCACATTTATGGCTTGTGGATTATCGCCACGTTGTTAGCCTCTCCCGTCACGTGGGATCACTATTTCCTCTTGCTCACAGTGCCGCTGGCAGTGATGTGGAAATATTTACCGCCCTCGTTATTCAATAGATTCTTCATGGCCGGAGTTATCGCTATCCTCGGAAGCATCCAGTACCGGACGATTTTCGAGGCTATCGTTCCGGGTGATGGAGAATTTGCTGGCGCGGGTAAGTTAGCGTCGGTGGCACTGCCGATACATACGTTGACGGTCCTTTCCTATCCTTTCTACACCCTTCTGGCTTTATTCCTTTTCGCGCTATTCAGCAAGCCTGCGGCTCGGCTAGAAGCTGCTTAAGACAGTTTGAATTAACTGCTCATTGGCTTCCGAAGCCATTTCATTTCACGAATGTCTTCAGCTATGAAGGCTCAGTGCGTGAGTCATGGCTAGTTGACCTAAGCCAAAGAGAAGGTCAGGTGCACCATTTAGGGGACTCCGCAAGGGCACTGACGTGGCTATCCAAGATGTGAAAACTTTTTCACATCTTTGGCCTTGTGTGGCAGCGAAAACTCGCAACTCGCAGTAATCTCTTGTAAGTGACTTATATACAATTAGTTACAAGGAGTTGCTACCCCGCACTCTAGGGATTCTTAGGACTCTTGCGTGCTTCATCTTACGTTTGTGAGAACGAACCGCGCAGGTCGAGTTCGTCCAAACCGCCCTGGCTCTATGTGCCGGAAAACAGAAAGGCTTACGCTGTCGCATTCTAGGGAGCTGGAGGATTACTTCGCGGAGCCCCACGCAGTCATCAGTCGTAGCGGGAATTATGTCATATTCGGGAGCAATGCGGCTTGGGGGTTCGACAGGATGCGGGAGCGACGGGACCCGACCGACTCTGATGATTTATATTTGATAAAAATACACTGAGAAAATGCCTTCTTAAACGATATAAACTCTCTCATTCCCGGTGGTACAAAAAACTCGGTCTGGTCACATTCGGACTTGCCCGGCGTCATTGCGAGCGCCTACGAATGGATCCGCCGCCATCCTGACGGATACGGAAACGCGCAGGACTGAAGTCCCCACCCAATCGAGGAGGTGCGAAGATTGTCAGCGTTCCTGAGGGGGGTGGCCTGATGCGAGTGGCTTTGTTCGGCCTCGGTGGTGTTGCGGAAAGAATTCATCTCCCAGCCTGCACCGCGGTGCAGGGGATTCAGCTCGTCGGGGCGTGCGAACCGGACGCCGGGCGGCGCGAGGAGATCAGCCGCGCTTTTGGTCTTCCGAAGACCTGGTCGGACCCCGAAGCTTTGCTCCAGCAGGCCCAGCCCGAGCTTGTGATCCTCGGGACGCCCCCCGCCACCCATCGAGACCTCTCCCTGCTGGCCCTCGAGAACGGTGCGCACGTCTTCTGCGAGAAGCCGTTCGTCAGCAGCCTTGCTGAAGCCGACGAGGTAATCATGGCCGCCGACCGCCGCGGGCTGCGGGTCGCAGTCAACAACCAATCCCGCTACATGAAGATTTTCGAGGGCGTGAAGGAGCGTCTGACCCGGGGCGAGTTCGGGCGTCTCTTCCTCCTCCAGTGCTGGCAGCAGATGTTTCACCCTCCCTCGGCCGAGAAAAACTGGCGGGCCGGCCTGAAACAGTCCACGCTTTTCGAATTCGGCACTCACGCCTTGGACCTGATCTGCTTTTTCTTCGATGCGCTGCCGACCG
>WNFG01006013.1_pt1 | contig 11901 bp, 14 predicted proteins | sample 5400431 | NCBI WGS metagenome assembly WNFG01 (sample SAMN13153346, study PRJNA577476) | soil metagenome | isolation source: 120 cm saprolite under Douglas fir tree site 2 hole 3 replicate 2 | place: USA:California | collected 2015-04-18
CAGATCCTCCGCGGAGAGATCGGTGTCCTTCTTTGCCGCGGCCGCCTCCTTGTGCCGTTCCAAGAGGGCCTCGAACTCGTGCCCGTCGAGATCCTTCACGATGCGCCCGAACATCGCGATCAGTCGGCGGTAGGCGTCCCAGGCAAACCGATCGTTGGAACTCCTCGCGAGGACGTCGACCGTCGCATCGTTGAGCCCGAGGTTAAGGACCGTATCCATCATGCCGGGCATCGAGAACTTCGCACCGGACCGAACGGACACCAGGAGCGGGGCGGCGGGATCCCCGAGGCGTCGACCGATCTTCGCCTCGACGGCGGCAAGACCGACTTCGACCTGTTTCCAGAGGCCGGGAGGATAGCGTCCGCTCCGGGCGTAGGCATGGCACGCCTTGGTCGTGATCGTGAACCCAGGGGGGACAGGAAGGCCGAGGCGCGTCATCTCCGCGAGGCCCGCCCCTTTGCCGCCGAGCAGGTCCCGCATCGAGGCGTTACCCTCCTCGAACAGGTACACGTACTTCGGCAGCCCGGGACCCCTATCGCAGTAGAGTCCGTCGCTATTTAATCGTATTCCGAAGGCCGTCGAGGAATCGTCCGAGGGCGTCCATCGCGGGGAGATTGGGACCGGCGAACCGACGCCGAGCGGACCCCCTGGACGTGGATGCTATCTGCCACCGTCAGAATCCCATCTGGTACGCCTTGAGGTCCGCCCGCTTCCGCTCGAGGAACCGATACACGGTCTTGTGCTCGCTGCCCCGCAACAGCATGACGAGCGCCTCTCGCGCAATCACCATTTCGAAGGGTCCGCCAATGATCGCCACGGTGTGTCCCCACACGCTCATCTCCACGCCCGTGAGCTCCTCGATGATGCGGCGCGTCTTCCCCCGAGTCCCGATGAGCCTCGCCCGGACCTGGGCGATCCGGTTCTTGGAGTGAGCGAAGTCCTTGATGTCGAGGACCTCGAGGTAGGCGTCCTCGTTCAAGAGTCGGAACGCGCGATCTTCGGAGAATCCGCGGGCCACGGCCTGTACGACGTCCCGCGCCTTGAGGGCCAGAACCGGGTCCGAGGCGCCCGCCTCGTCGATCGACACGTCGCCGCTCGCGGAGTCGACGAGAATCCGCGTCCCCGTCAACTGTTGGAGGCGTCTCTTTGTCTCGCCATCGGGGCCGATCAGCACCCCGAGCCGGTCGGCGGGAATTCGGGCGAACAGCATGTCAGCCTCGCAGGACTTGCTCCAGGCGGGCCGGAGTCGTGTCGACCCCGAGCCTCTTGAAGAATCGGGCCACGTTGGTCACGTCGCGGCGGAACCATTCGTCCGCGTGCGGATGGTCCAGGGGGACGGCCTGGCCCACATCGATGACGACCACGCGGTCCTGCCACCAAAGGAAGTTGTACTCGCTCAGGTCCGCGTGGACGAGCCCGGACTTCCGGATCGCCTTCAGGTTGGCGACGACATCTTCGTAGACGGCGCTCGGGTCCTCAAGGGCGACCTCACGCAGCGTGGGAGCGGGTCTCGACTCGTCCCCGATATACTCCATCACCAGGACATTGTCGAGGACGCGTTCGGGATCCGGCACTCGGACGCCGGCATCGCCCATCCGGACGAGGTTCTTGTACTCCTTCTGCGCCCAGGCAAAGATCGTGGGCTTCGTTCCCCGCTTGACCCGCTTGAACCGCGGGTCCCCCTCGATATACAGCGCGATGTTCCGGAACGTTGCCGTCGCGATGCGATAGATCTTGAGCGCCTTGCCGCGCCCGGAGGCGTCCGTCCCGTGGAAGACACTGGCCTCCTTGCCCGTGCTGACCGGAAACACCTGGTCATACGTCTTCCGCGTCGAGGAGTCCTTCTCCTTGGAGCGGAGCGCGTCGACCTGCCGCTCGAGATGCTGCATGCGTCGTTCGTCGATCATCGACGGGGAAACGGACGGCCGCGTCGACTAAGAGCTTTGCGGGCGTCAGAAGACATTGATCGACTTCGGGATCAGGCCGCGGCGGCTCATGTAGCTCGCCTCGGTCTTCGTGTACCGATGCTTGATGTCGCACTTGTCGTCCTGGAATTCCCAGATTTTGAGGACGAGGAGGTCCCCTTCCCGGATCCACATCCGCTTTTTCAGCTTGCCCGGGATCCGGCCGAGGCGACTCTTCCCGTCCTGGCACATGACCCGCACCCGCGAGGCCCCGAGGAGCTGGTCCGCGATTCCGAGGATTTCCTTGTCTTTCGTCCGGGGCATGCGGACGCGGACGACCTCTTCTTCGGGCACTTTCGCATCGATGGGGAGGGAATCACTTAACGTTTGCGGGTTCGCTCACTCCGGGAGGTCCAGCGCATCCGGGACCAGGGCCTGTTCCGGCAGCCGCGTCTCCCCGACCGGGGCATACGGGAACGGGACCGGGGTCGCCTCAAAGAACGTCGGACCCACGATGTCCACGCCCTCGGGGAGGTCGTAGGGCACGTCGTCCACGTAGCCGAACCAATAGACCACGGCCCCATCGCCGAACAGGTCGCTGTAGGGTTGAAGCTGTTTCTTGATGTGCCGCCGGACCTCGTACGGGTCTCCGAGAGTCGCTTTCGACTCGATCCAGTACTTGCGCGTTCCGTTCATCTCGATGGGCTTGTGCAGGAGGATGTCCGGCGTCTTGTCGTATTTCGCTCGGAGATCCTTCTCCGTCTCGTACTGGAGGCCGCGGGCGTCCAGCCATGTGTGCAGTTTCGCCTCGCCCCAGCGCCCCCGCGCATATTGGCGGTCCGACCCGCTGGGCGAATAGACGATGTCCGCCGCGTTCACGTCCTCCAGTTCCCGACGCAAGCGGCGGTCTTTCACGGCGCCGAGGTCGTTGATCATCTTCCAGAAGTTTTTGCGGGAGATCTTTCGCTGTTCGAGGACCATCAGGGACGCGAGGATCGGCGGGAAGTCGAACCGGCGGGCGATCTCGAGGAGGGACGTCCCGTTCTGCCACATGAAGGCCAGCCGGCGGGCTTGGGCCTTGACCCGATAGAACTTCTTCGTCGTATCCCGGACGACCCGTTGGGTGTAGATCACCAGGAGAAGTTCCTTGTCGTACCCGAGGTTTTCCGCCAGGAAGTCGATGTCCTGCGGCGTTCCGAGTTTACGGTAAAGGTCCTGATACTCACCTAATTTCATCGATAAAGCCACTAGACCACACTGAACGCCGAGAGGAACTGATTGCACGAATTGAGCAGCGTACTTAAAGGTTTGCGGGTGGGATGCAAGCTTGCGAACACGAAGGCTCGCGGCGAACTCGGGCTCCGGGAAGCACCGAATCCGACGTAGGATTCCGACGTTGGCCGCGAATGGCTAAATAGGTCCGCTCTCGTCGTCTGTCTCGTTGCCGACCGACATCTCAAAAATCGTGAGCGACGCGGCCTATCAGGCCTACGAACGTCGGCTCCTCCACCAGGTGCGGCAATCCCCCATGCCGAACCATGTGGCGATCATCATGGATGGAAACCGGCGCTTCGCTCGGGAGATCGGCCTGGGGAACATCCTGGACGGGCACGCGAAGGGACGGGACAAGCTCGAGGAGGTCCTCGAATGGTGCTTGGAAGTCGGAGTGCGCATCTTGACCGTGTACGCCTTCTCGACGGAGAACCTCCGCCGCGCAACGGAGGAAGTCCAGCATCTGATGCATCTGTTCGCGGAGAACTTTCGGCGGGTGGGCGACGACGATCGAGTCCACCGTTACAAGATCCGCGTGAGCGTCCTCGGGAACCGGGACCTGTTGCCCCGCGAGGTGATCGACGCCATCGAGTACGCCGAGGGACGGACGAAGCAGTACGACCAGTATCGCTTCAATCTGGCGGTCGCCTACGGCGGGCGGGAGGAAATCCTCCGGGCCATTCGCGACGTCGTCCAAGACGCGAGGGCGGGGAAGGTGGTCCCTGACGACATCGATGAGAAGTTCTTCTCCAAGCGCCTGTACACCGCGGACCTTCCGGACCCGGACCTCGTCCTACGGACGAGCGGGGAGGAGCGCATCTCGAACTTCCTCATTTGGCAGCTTGCCTATTCGGAACTCTACTTCGTCGACGTGTATTGGCCGGGCTTCCGGAAAATCGACTTCTTGCGGGCGCTCCGATCCTACCAGATGAGGCAACGGCGATACGGAGAATAGGGGACACCGGAGCCCTTAAGCCCCGTCGCCAGCTTGCGCGGCCGACATGAGGGGCGAGGTCGTTTTCTACCGGTTGTTCGACATCGGGGCGTCCGTCGATCTGGACGAGATTCAGAAAACCATCGACATGCCATTCCTGTCCGGGCGCTTCCCGAGGGAGAGGGCGGCGCCGCGGTACGCGCGGTTCGCGCAGCCCTTGCTCGTGTTCCTGGACGAACGCAGCTTAGCGACCAACCTCGGGTCCGTGACCGCTTCCATCGCGGTGAAACTCTATGGCGTCGGCGCCCTCGCCGTCGTCGTTCGGATGCCCTTTGAGGTGACGGGCCTCCGAGATCTACGACCCTACGCGAGCCTCCGAATTCAAGGCCCGTCCGCCGAGGAGAGCCTCACGGAATATTGCGGCCGCCTCACGGAGCGGATCATCGAGGACCTCGTCCCCTTCCTCCACGATTCCTACGAGGTGACGGTGGACCCCGAGCCCTACACGATCTACTGCGTCTCGGTCACCGAGACCCCGGTCCGAGAATTCACGACGACCTGGCGGCGCGAGGTCACCGCGCTCCTAGCGAACGATCCTCGACCCGAGGCGATCAGCGACGAGGAGGTCGAAGACACCTGGCGAAACTGGTTTTCGTATTACCAGGACGACCTGGTCGTCCTCGAATGGGATGCGGCCCTCGTCGTCGAGCCGAGCGCCACCTACGAGGACACGTTGACGGTCTTCGAGCTCGCAAACCTCCAGCTCCTCGAACTCCGAACGTACGACGCGTTCCTCGACAAGGTCGTCGATCAAGCGTATGATGACCTCGAAGATCTCTTCGCGCGGAGTTCGTTCCTCCGGAGCGGGCACGACATGGTGAAGGAACTCGCCGGCCTCCGAATGGACCTGGGCGAGGCGACGTTCCAAGTCGACAATATCTCGAAACTCTGGGGAGACTGGTTCCTCGGGAAGGTCTACCGAGGCTGCGTTCGCAAGTTCGAGCTGGACTCTTGGCGAAAGACCGTCGGGGAGAAGATGAAAGATCTCAGCGACATCTACGAGGTCGCCCATGCCGAGGCGGAGGCGCGTCGGCTCCTCGTCCTCGAATTCCTCGTCGTCCTGTTATTCGTCGTCGACCTCATCCTGATCGCCTTCCGCCGCTGAGCTCGCATCGAATTCAGGCCTCGACACCGGATCGTCACAGGGCGTCTGGGATCACGCCGTGGCCAGCGGGACGGACAGTCCGATGGCGTCATAGACACGGTCGATTGCGGCCCGAGCGACATGCTCGTCATCGGTCTTCACGAGGATCTTTCCGCTCTCGTAGATCGTGAGCTCGGGCTCACCTTCCACGATGAGCATGACCTTCACGTCGCTCACGACCCAGCCGCGCTCGCGCAGCCGTTCGGCCGCGCGGGCCAGATCGACTCGCCCCGATTTCTTCAAGGTCGAGATGAACGCCGTCGCCGTGCGGCACGGCTTGAGTAGGTAGTAGGTCATGCGGCTGTCCTCAACCTCGCGGGCTCATGACGAGCGGGTGGTCCCCCAAGAACTTTTCCGGTTCGACGCCCGCGAGGCAGTCCCCGACGAGCCTTGGGAATTCCAGTTTGGCTTCCTCCGCGAGGATCTGCTCCATCCGGGCGTGAGTTGAGGGACGGGGCGGTCCGAGGAGATCGCAGATCTCCGGGCCCCTCGACACCTCGTACGTCCCGATCTCGCGGGCGCGGTCCACGACCTCCTGCTTGTCGAAACCGATCAGGGGACGCAGGACGGGCCGCCGAGCGACCGCGTCGATTGCTCGGAGGCTCCCGAGCGTCTGGCTCGAGACCTGCCCCAGGTTCTCGCCTGTGACAAGGACGTCCGCGCTCTCTCGGTCGCCAATGGCGTCCGCGAGCCGGACCATCAGCCGTTTCGTGAGGACGAAGTAGAATCGACGGTTCGCCAACTGCGCGACCTCGGCGAAGGCCTCCCCGACCCGCACGACGTACAACGATGGGATGCCTAGAATCCGGCACAGGGTCCGGGCCTTGACGGCCGCCGAATCGTCCGTGATCGGTTCTAGCGAGAAGTGGGCGGCAATGAGGTCGAGGCCTTGACGGGACATCAAGTGCCCCGCGACCGGACTATCGAACCCTCCGCTCAGGAGTAGGATCCCTTTGGTCGGCATGTCACATCCCGATGTATTTCGCGTACACGGCGCGGGCCTCGCTCTCATCTCTCACACCGCGGATGAGGGCCCGGCCGTCCGGGAAGACCGTGAGCCGGCGACCCTCGACGTCGGCGACGAGGACGCCGCCCGCCCGATGAGCGGTGCCGAGTCCCTCCAACCGATGCCTCAGGCCGTCGAGGTCGATGAGTTCCTCATGATTCGGGTCGAGGGAGATCGTGTCGCTCCCGCACAAGGACGCGAGGACCTGAGTTCGCCGCGCTCCGACGTACTCCCGGGCTCCGTCGACACAGGCGGGGCAATTCGTTCGGCGAGCCACGTGAATCCTCTGGATTTCCGGCCGCCAACCGTCGACCACGAGGAGATCGCCGGATGGCGCCTCTCCGAGGAGAAGGCGGAGAGCCTCGGCCGCTTGGAGCGCCCCGACTTGGGCCGACACGGGATTGAAGATGCCCGCCGTCTCGCAGGTCGGCAAACTTCCCGGCGGGAGAGTCTTCGGGTTGAAGCAACGGAAGCAGGCCGTATCGGGGCTGTGGATCGCGAACACCATGCCGTATGTGGCGATCGCGCCGCCGTAGATGAACGGGATGCCCCGATCCAAGGTGGCCTCGTTCAAGAGGAATCGGGTCTCGAAGTTGTCCGTCCCGTCGACGACGAGACGGGCGCCCGCCAGAATATCGGATACCGTGCCGGAATGGACGTCTCGGGGAACCGCATCGATGCGTACGGTCGAGTTCACCCGGCGGAGGCGTTCCGCCGCGGCCTCCGCCTTCGGCTTCTCGACATCGGATTCCGAGTAGAGGGTCTGACGCTGCAGGTTCACGAGCTCGACCACGTCTCGATCGACGAGACGAACGTGGCCGACGCCTGCCCGTACCAAGAGATCGGCGGAAACGCAGCCGAGGGCTCCCAGGCCGATGATGACGACATCCGCTTCGGAGAGCGCCCGCTGACCCCGGGCGCCGATCTCGGGAAGGACGATCTGACGGCGATAGCGATCCGGCCCAGCCACGGCGGCCTAAGGGAGGGAGGGCTTATGGCCTTTGCCGACGTGGATTGACCTCGTCGAGTTGATCGCCACGCTTCGCCGGTCGCGACGAGGATCTCGTGAGCCGTCGCGGCGAAAACCGAAGAGACGATGACCGAGGAGATGGGCTACGAGGGGAAGACAAAGGAGAGCCGGAGTTGTGACCGAATGTCTGCGACTTCACGTCGCACGTCTTCCCCTTGAGCCGCCCGTACGATCAGTCCCGCCATGATCTGCATGTCCTCTTCCGTGGCTCCCATCCTGGTGATTTCGCTGGTCCCGATGCGGCCGACCGCGTCGACGATCAAGTCGTTCGCCTCGAGTCGATCCGCGAACTGAGCGGATGTCAAACCAAAGGACGCCTTCAGGACCGGGAGATCCACATGAATTTGATGACACTCAGAAAAACCCAAGGCACCGAACCTCACCGGGAATCCCCACTTCGTCAGTTGGCTGCCGAGCGCTTTCGAATTGACGACGATTTGTCTTGCATACGCCGGCCCGAAGGCTTTCATCTCAAGGAGCGCTTGGGTCGTGGCGGCGATCCGGTTCCAGTGCGCGTTGTCTTGGATTCGCCACAGGAAGGTTTGCATGGCGCGGTCGTACAGATCCTTGCGGTTCGACAGGAAGAGGCCGCCCTGCGGGCCCGGGAACGACTTGTGGGTGCTCGCGCTCAACACATCGACCCCTTCGAGCAGCGGCCGCTGAAATTCGCCGCCTGCGATCAAGCCGAGGACATGGGAAGCATCGTATCCGAGAATCGTCCCCACATCGTCGCAAGCTCCCCGGAGCCACCGCAGGTTGTACGGGAACAGGATGAGGCTCGCACCGACGAGGACGAGTCTGGGCTTCGCTTCCAGTATCGCATCTGCCGCGGCTTTGGCGTTCACGTTCCAGGAATTCTCGTCGAACGGGAGGAAGTCCACCGTCAACCCGAGATATTCCGGCAGAAACCCCGGCATGTAGCCGTCGTACCCGCCATGGGCCGCGGAGATCACGAGGATGCGGTCGCCGCGCTTGCAACAAGCCTGGAGCAGCATGAACCCGGCCAAGTGGCCGGACAGCGGCTTGAGAGACACATACGTGGCGCGGAAGAGCTCGCGGGCATGCCCTTCCCCCAGGGCCTCCATCGCGTCGGTGTGTTTGGTGCCCCGGTATGCGTTCTGCAGACCGGCCAAACCGGGAGCCAGCTCTTCGGGCAGAGTGTAGCGGTGGGCGAAGTCGGAGCCGAGGAGGGACCGAGCTTCCGCACTCATCACATTCTCGGACGCCTGAAGATTGATCGCGCGGTGGAGCCGCCATTCCTCTTGGGCTTTCACGAGGTCGTTGAGATCGGCCACGGCCCGAGGGAAAGCGGTCGCAACTATAAACCACGAAGGTTGACGGGCCGGCCGAGAATCAGTTGTAGAGGTTGAATTCGTCCTTCTCGGGGACCGAGTCCCAGTCCTCTTCTCCTTCCTCGAAGACTGCATTGAACAAGGCGCTCACGACCTCGCGAAGTTGCTGAATTTCCGTCCGGAGCCGCGTGAGCTCTCGCATCAATTCCTCGTTGGACGGAGGCATCGAGAACCTCTTCGCGCTGCTATTACGGGGAAGGTTCTTATCCCTTTGCCTTCGATTCTTGATGTCAATTCTCGGAACTCAATTTTCAGAATTTTTCCGATTCGTCACCGACGTCGGCCCCGATCGCGATCCCGTCCACCCGGACCCCGCGAACCCCGGTCATCGCGACCGCGACCGCCTTGTCCGCGATCTCGGAAGCGGTCCCGGCCTCCGCCGCGACCTCCCCGATCGCGACCACCGCGCCCTTCCCCTTCGTCGCGGCCTCCGCGATGCTTCTCGGGGATCTTGCCGCCGCCGAGTTCGCTCGCGGGCACCGTAAGCCGGAGCTCGTCGTAGTCAGCCGCGATCTTTCGTCGCTCCATCCGCTCGTCCCGGGGGCAGTACAAGTCTTGGCCCCGGAGTTCGAGCGGTTCGCGGCAGATGGAGCAAATCGCCTTGACGACTCCGAGGTTCGGCTCGGCGGTCGTGAGCTGGACCGATGGTTTGACCTGAATCACTTTGGCTCGGACGATATCCCCCAGGTGGAACTTGTCGTGGATATCTTCCGTGTAGTCCTCGGAGACGTTCGAGATATGGATCGTCCCTTCCGCTTCGCCGCTGATCTGGCGGGACCGACCGTGAATCGCCTGGATCGTCGCCGTCGCCATCATGCCGCGGATGTCGTCGACCACGCCATAGACGATGTCCCCGACCTTCAGCTCGGCCGGTGGATTGAACGCTCGGACGCGCGCGACTCGGTTCTGGGAGTCGAGGATGAGGACTCCGGGCGTCGCCGCGAAGACGAGCCCGTCCCGTTCGTACGTCCCCTCTCCGGGCTCAAATTCCTCGGCGACCGCGATCTCGTCTCCGGGCAGGACGATCTTGGCTTCCATTGGCGGGGCTCCAACGCTTGCGTTCGCGAGAAGAACAGACCTCGGTATTTATCCCTTCGCCACCTCGACTCGATACAGGAGGACGGGCTGCGCCCGCACCTCGTCGCGATGGAACGGAAAGAGGTGCGGGATCGGGAAGCGATACTCGAGTCGTTCCGTAATCCGTGCACCGGAACTCTCGAATCGCCGACGGACGAAGTCCTCGGAGTTGGGGTTGAGGAACGTGTAGATGACGTGTCCCACGGCCATCGACACGTCGAGGAACGGACGATCCGCGTGGTGCGTCTGGGCTCCGAACGGTGGGTTCATCAACACGGTATCGAACGAATCGTGATAGCGGCTCACGTCCGAGAGGACCCATTCGATCTCGACCTCGCTCCGCGTGGCATTCCGACGAGAGACTTCGATGGACCCCGGATCCGAGTCGACGCCGACGACCCTGGACGCGCCCGCCAGTTTCGCGCCGATCGCAAAAACGCCGTTCCCGCAGCCCAAGTCTACGACGGAGCGACCTGCGATGTCGCCGCGGCCTACCGCGAGATGAAGGACTTCCGCCGCGATCGCCGCGGGAGTCGGGTACTGCTCTACTGATGGCTTCGGGCTCGGGACGGGATGCAGCGACTGAAGGACCCGCTCGAGCTGGCTCTTCTTCGTGTGCCTCCCTCCGGAACGAGGCGCGTCACTCCTCGTCCCAGGCCGTTGCCTGCTTCACGGCGATCTTGCCGCGAGGTGAGATCGTCACCGTGAAGTCCGAAGCCCCGTACCACAGGATCGTCACTAGGCCTTGCCCTTCGAGGCCCTCGAGCTCCCTCTGGAGGTCCTCGTGCTTCACGCCGCGAAGAATCTCGTACAACTGGTGCCGCTTCAGGCCAACCGAGCCGCGCTTCTCTAACAGCAACAGCAATCGGTGCCGCATGCCGCGGTCCGCGGCTCGGGCGTCCTCCTGCCGGTACGCTCGGTCGACCATTTCGATCGCCAGGAGATTGAAGGCGTCCTCGACGGATTCGCCGGTCCGCGCCGACGTCAAGATCAAGGGAGCCGCGAAGGATTCGGCAACCCCGCGGATCTCCTCATCGCCGATGACCCGTTGGCTTTCCAAGTCTCTCTTGTTGGCGACGAGATAGGCTGGTACGTCCCCGGTGATCTCGAGGGCGGTCGGAATCCAATCGTTAAGGGCGGACAGGCTGTCCTTCCGTGTGAAGTCGCACACCGCGAGGAGCCCTTGCGCCCCGTAGTAATACGTTTCCCGGACGAGATCGCGAAATCCTTTCTGCCCGGTGATGTCGAAGATGGCCATGTCCATCTGCACATCCATGTCCGCGCCGTGCGGAACGGTCAGCTCGATCCTGCTCACCTTGGTCCCGACCGTCGGGACGTAGGCGTCCTCGTATTCGTTCAAGATGAAACGCCGGATCAGGGATGTCTTGCCGACCCCGCTCTCGCCCACGAGCACAAGTTTCGTCTTCATTCGTCGGAGGGTTCGCATCGGAATCCGAGATGGCTCCACATTCGGGCCTCCACTATAAGGGGTTTCGTCGGTCCCTACCAACCAAGGTTCACTTTTCATCGATGCGAGGATCGCCCGCTGCAGGGGACCGAGTCCACCCCATCCCCTCTGCACACGGACGCGTTCTGTCTTCTAAGAATAAAAATCAGCACCAATGTCGATGCCTTTATCCCCCTCTCGAAGAAACCACGTCTCATGCGACTTCGCCCCGAAGGGCCGCGGATTGCCGTGCCCAATTGGCTCATCGAGTGGTCGAAGTCCCGCGACTTGTTCCTGACCCTAGCCCATAATCCGTGGGTCTTCCGTCCGAACTGATCCCCCGCCGGATCACAAGACGAAGATGTTATAGCGCCTTGGCCTATCCACCGCGCCGGACGAGGGCGGATGGCGCATTCCGATGTCGCCGGGGAAGGCGAGGAGGAACACCACGGCAGTCCATGGCCCGTCATCATCGCCGTCGGAATGGGCGTCGGCTATGTAGGCATCGTCTTGGCGAGTATCCCGATCCTCTTAGTGGGAGTCGCGATCTTCGCGAGCGGGACAGGCGGGTGGGTCCACCAGGACCTACAGCGGCCTTCGAGCGCCTTCTATGGCCTCGTCGCCGCGGTGGAATCAAAATTCCCGCGGGTCAGCGCCCGGAAGCTCGGCATCTGG
>WNFG01004348.1_pt1 | contig 11900 bp, 11 predicted proteins | sample 5400431 | NCBI WGS metagenome assembly WNFG01 (sample SAMN13153346, study PRJNA577476) | soil metagenome | isolation source: 120 cm saprolite under Douglas fir tree site 2 hole 3 replicate 2 | place: USA:California | collected 2015-04-18
CCAAGGGCTTCGAAACGAAAGCGCTCGAGATGGCCGCGAAGACATGGAACGGAAAAGATGCATGGAAGATCGGCGGCGGCGACGTGTGGACCGCCATCACCTACGACCCCGTCACCGATCTCGTTATTTTCGGCACCGCCGGAGCGGGCGTGGATTATGGAGAACTCTCCTCCATCAAAGTCACTGGAGACAAGCTTTTTGCCGGATGCATTATCGCCGTCAAGGCCGACACGGGAGAATACGTTTGGCATTTCCAGACCAGCGCTCCGGGATTGCAGACCGAGAACAATCACATCCTGATGGCCGATCTGGTCGTGGACGGTGAGCAGCACCACGTGGCCATGACTGCGCCCAAGAACGGATTTTTCTACGTCCTTGATGCTAAGACCGGAAAGCTGCTTTCGGCCAAGCCACTGGTCAAAGTGGCGTGGGCTACGTCTTACGATCTTCAGACCGGCACAGCTGTCGAGATTCCTGCGTCCGAAGGCGGCGGAAGACAATGGACCGTACACAACTGGTGGCCGATGAGCTACAGTCCGCTCACCGGTCTGGTCTATGTTCCGGCCACCGACCGCCAGGCGGGAACTCACACCGCTGTCGAGTCCGGCGAATGGATGAGGGGCACGCAAGGGAAACTCATTGCGTGGGATCCTGTGAGTCAGTCTCCGCGCTGGACTGCGGAGGAACCGATTGCAACCAACGGAGGCGTTCTCTCCACTGCCGGCAACCTGGTTTTCCAGGGGCAGGGAAGTGGTGAGTTTGCTGCCTATGCCGCTGACAGCGGGAAAAAGTTGTGGTCGATTCAGACCGGCTCGGCCATTGATTCGGTTCCGGTAACTTTCACCGTGAGTGGCGAACAGTATGTTCTCACTCCCGTCGGATGGGGTTCGGGTTCCAGGCTGTTCGCTCCCGCCTGGACTATGGCTACTCCACAATCAAAACGCGGGCCCACGCGCTTGTTGGCCTTTAAGCTGGGAGCTACTACGCCTTTCCCGACGCCTGCCGATATCGTTCCTCCAGTTCCAAAGCCTCCGCAACAAACTGCGAGCCAGGAAACAATTCATCAGGGCAAACTCCTTTACCGCAAATTCGTATGCGATGGCTGCCACTCTCCGGATACCGACGGAAGCGGGGCCTGGGCGCTGGATGGCGCGATCCCCGATCTGCGCTACGCTCCGCCCGAGGTTCATCATCAGTGGTACGCCATCGTTCTGGCCGGCACCCATTGGGATAAAGGAATGCCGGGCTTCGCCAATCCTCCGAAGTTCGCGTTTCCCAACCTGAGGATGACCACGCGCGACGCGGATGCAATTCATGCCTACGTGATTGACGAGGCTTGGAAAGCTTTCAACGCGGAGCAGGGCAAGCCACAGGTGACGAAGGCGCGCTAGTGATGCAAGACGGACAGTTCTACGCGATCACCCCTCAGGGGTAATTGTTCGCATCATCAAAGATCGCGGGGTGGTCCGCCGCCGCTTGAGTAAGAAAATCGGGGTATCCCCCTCCCCCCTCGAATATTTGGAGTCATGGGTTTAGCAAGAAATTCCCCGCAAAATCCGGGTGGCCTTCTTCGTTGTACCGCTTTCGGCGGGATGTACCGCCTTTGCTGGGGCATTGATGAGACGAATTTGAACGGGGTGCAAGGTTGGATGTCACAGGAGTCGTGTCGATTTGGGCTGGTGGAGCTGGGTTGTTGACTCTCACCTTTTGCGGGCAGTTCCGGCACACTATTTTGCGCAAGAACTGGGAGAGCGTGCGGAATGCAGCGGGGTTTAAGTAGGGATGCTTCGACTCCGCGGGGAGGATCGCTTCGCGCTTCTCCCCGCTACGCTCAGCATGACATCGCCCTGCTCCCTAATCCCTTTGTCATGCTGAGCGAAGCGGGAAGGGCCGCAAGGTCCTCCCAGCGCAGTCGAAGCATCCCTACCCCCATCCCAAATCCGGAAGTATTCAACAGCACTGTGACATTCATCACAGCCCGCCAAGCCACATCCCGTCAATCATCGCTTCATGCGCGACCGACGCTACTACTGCGCCTACATCCTGGGAAGCCTGTCAGGCACGCTGTACATCGGAGTAACCGGCAATCTTCACAAGCGCATCTTCCAGCACAAATTCCACCACTACGAAGGATTCACGGCCCGCTACGAAGTGGTCCGACTGCTCTACTGGGAGTCCTACGACGACGTCCACAAGGCCCTGGCCCGCGAAAAGCAGTTGAAAGGATGGACACGCGCAAAGAAAATCGCCTTGCTGGAACGCCTCAATCCTGACTGGAAGGACTTAGCCTCAGAGTGGTATCCGTGGATGCAACAAAGTGAAGGTAGGGATGCTTCGACTCCGCGCTGAGGATCGCTTCGCTCTCCTCATCGCTCCCGCTCAGCAAGACACACATCATTTTTTGTCATGCTGAGCGAAGCTGGGAGGACCGAAGGTCCTCCCAGCGCAGTCGAAGCATCCCTATAGGCATGCTCGCTGTGTAAGGCTGATGGGAACTCTGACTCTTCTGTGTGAAGCGCCCATTCCTACCAATTGTCACCCTGAGCGAAGCCGCGCGATTCCGCGCGGCGCAGTCGAAGGACCCCTACAATCTTTCCCGCTGCGTAAGTTCGTCGACCTGGTACGCGTAGGCCGGAATCGAATCTCTGGAGAAAGACGCGCATGCTGTCGCTGCCAGTGAAGGTTGCGCTGCAGAATGCAGCCGAGTGAAAGCAGGGATGCTTCGACTCCGCGCTGAGGATCGCCACGCTCTCCTCACCACTCCGCTCAGCAAGACACACATCATTTTTTGTCGTGCTGAGCGAAGCTGGAAGGACCAAAGGTCCTCCCAGCGCAGTCGAAGCATCCCTAAAACCGTGCTCGCTATCCAACGAGACCAGCCCTTTTGCCTTCTCGCTTAAACCATTCGTCCTGCCCCAGGTAATCTGCGACCAATTCTGCACGAGTTGGTTCGCGGCTTTACCCGCTTCGGAAGCGATTCTGGTGAGCCTTGCCTCAAGCTCGGGCGCTAAAGAAATCTCCATACCACTATGGTAGGCGGGGACGTTCAAATCTCCAATCCAAATTGTCAGCGGTGCCTCTGCCTTTCCACAGGCCCCATGTGACATCTGCCCTTTCCCTCCACATACAAACTCCGCAATCATGGTCGATACCGTCAACAATCACTTAGAGCCCAGTTACTCCGTCTCTAAGTCCTTTGTTTCACGGATTTTGATGTCTAAGTTCTTTGACCAGCGGATTTTACGGACAATTTCCTGCTAACCCCATCATTCCTAAGATCGGTGGGGGGAGGGGGATACCCCCGAATTTAATCCGGCGTCGAAGTCGAATGGGGAGAATATGGGTCTGGAAAATGTTCCACGGTGTCAGCATGTGAAGGTGAATGGGACGCAGTGCGGGTCTCCGGCGCTGCGGCGCAGGAGGCGTTGCTATTTTCATGAGCAGGTTCGCATCGAGCGGGCCAGGACTCAGGCAGACGTGTTCGCACAGCGCCGGTTTGAGCTGCCTGTGCTCGAAGACGCGAACTCGGTGCAGGTGGCGTTGATGAAGGTGATGGAGCTGCTCGCGTGCGGGCGGATGGATCACAAGACCGCCGGCCTGATGCTCTACGCGCTGCAGACGGCCACCGTCAACCTGCGCAATACGGACTTCGAGGTGGAGCAAGTGACCGATATCGTGATCGACCGCGATACCGTGAATGCGACGTCTATCAACGGCCCGCAGTGGTTTGAAGATGACTTTGAAGGTGAGGCGGAGGACGAAGACGCAGTAGAGAATGAAGCGGATGGCGAAGACATCGCTGACGCCGTGCAGGTGAAGGCTGAGCCCGTCCTGAAGGCGGCGAACAGTGTAGTGAAGCACGTAAGCTCGGAGAAGGCTCGGATGGTGGTGCAAGGGATCGTCAGAAATTGGTTGTTGGAAACGGTAGGCGAGAAGCCGCAGTAAGGTGAGCGGGTACTTGAGATGAGGGGTGTGAACTGCGGGGTGTGAAACGCGGGGGTGTGAAACGCGGGGGTGTGAGACGCGGGGTGCCCCATGTCTCGCCGGTTTTGCGAGACCCTTCGGCTTCGCTCAGGGCAGGCTATGGGTTTCATACGCTTCGGACTGGCTTCAGAAGCATGGTCGAGCTTTGCTCGACGGACAGCCGAGGCGGCTGTCCCCACGTTAGTTGTGATGGCTTGCTACTTGGCTACGCTGGCGACCTTCACCGCGTGGGTGTTCGCAGCATACCGCGCGATGCCTTCGAGCGCAGGCGATGTTAGGGTGATGACTGGCAAGGTGCGCGGACTGAATTCTTGCATTAGGAATGCGGGAGTCTCCACGGTACACTGCATTCACATGCGCGTCCTGGGCATCGACTGCGGGGGAGAATATACCGGCTACGGCGTGGTGGAAATGCATTCTAGCGGAAAGCTGTGCTGCCTGAGTTGCGGGGCGATCAAGCTTTCCCCGCGCGAGCCGCTGCCCCGACGACTGTCTCGCATCTTTACGCAGCTTGGCGAAATTATCGTGGAGCACCGGCCCGATCAAGTTGCCATCGAAGATGTGTTCTATGCTCTGAACGTGAAATCAGCCCTTAAACTCGGACAGGTGCGGGGAGTGGCGATGCTAGCCGCAGCCTCTGCTGGACTCGCGGTTGCGGAATATTCACCGCTCACCATCAAGTCCTCTGTGGTCGGCTACGGACGGGCCGAGAAGCAGCAGGTGCAGCATATGGTCACGCGACTTCTTGAACTTGCCGAGCCGCCTCAGCCGATGGATGCGTCCGACGCCCTGGCTATCGCCATTTGCCACTTGCACACATCTGGGACTCTTGAAAGACAACGCGCGGTCTCCCAATAACATCCCAACACCATGCCGGACCCAGCGAGATGTATCGGAAGTTTTTGAGAGATACCGCCTATTTTCTTCGCTCTTTTGGCATAATTTCTGTTGTGTTCGCATCGTTGGCTATTTGCCGTCAAATTGTCCCGCGGAAGAACAGCTCCCGGCGCCCCAGCGGGCCACATCGGCGGACTTTCCGATTTATCCGAACCTGCGTCACGCTGGTACTCAGTTGCATTGCCGTCTTCTGGTTCCCTAGCGCCGCCAGTGCGGGCGACCCGGCTACCATCGTTTTTGCGCTCGACTTTCCAAAATCGGACCCGGCGCACTACTCGATTTCCGTCGCCTCCGATGGACATGCAAAGTATGAATGTGTGGCGAAGGCTGATCCCGATGCTGAGGAGCAGCCCTACACATCGGAATTTGATTTCTCGTCCGCCAATCGCGCACGGATCTTTGAACTGGCGGCCCAGGCCCACTATTTTTCCGGCAAAGTCGACTCCGGGAGGCGCAAGCTTGCGTTCACCGGTGCGAAAAAACTCGTCTTCCGCGACGGCCAGCATACCTACACCGCGGACTACAACTACTCTGATGTGCCCGCGGTGCAGCAGTTAACGGCGCTCTTTCAGAATGTGGCGGCGACTCTCGAATATGGACGGCGGATTGCCTACTATCACCGTTACCAGAAGTTGGCGCTGGATGACGAATTGAAGCGCATGGAAGCACAGGCACGGAGCAATGAACTCAGCGAACTGCAGGCGGTGCAGCCGATACTGCAGGAGATCTTTGACGATACCTCGGTCATCAACGTGGTTAGGGCGCGGGCACAGCGGCTGGTCGAAATGGGTAAGACCGCGAACTCAAACCAGCGTTAGCGCGCTTCACCACACTGCCTGGGGACTGGATTTTACAACTCCCAAGTCCAAACCGTGGTCTAATAGGCATGCAGTATCCTTCCGGGAGGCTTCTATGTCCAAAGCCGCTGTGTCAAGAGCTTCTCTCTCAAGAAAATTCGGTCTGGTTGTTTTGACGGCTGTGGCCTGCGCGTTCCTGGCGCTGCCCGCTGTGTCTGATTCGCAAGCTCGCATCGTTCGCTTGAGTGATGTTCAGGGTTCTGTGCAGATCGACAAGAACACGGGCATGGGATTCGAGAACGCTTTCCTCAATCTTCCCATCACGCAAGGCGTGCAGGTGCAGACGCGCGATAATGGCCGCGCCGAGATTGAGTTTGAGGATGGCAGCACGCTCCGGCTCACTCCCAACAGCAAGGTAGAATTCAGCACCCTGGGATTGAATGACTCCGGCAAGCGTATGTCGGTGGTCAATCTCGTTGAAGGCATGGCCTACGTCAACTGGCTCGGAAAGAGCAGTGACGACTTCACGTTGAACTTTTCTCGCGAGACGGTGGCGCTTTCCCGTCCCGCACACTTTCGAGTCGAGACGTCGCCCGCCGTATCGAAGGTCGCAGTGTTTAATGGTGACGTAGAGATTGCTGGGCCGTCGGGCAAGGTGACGGTCGGCAAAAAGAAGATGCTTACGTTCGATGCCGGCGACGGCGACAAATACACGCTGGCGAAAATCGACAAAGGTCCGCTCGATACATGGGACAAGGAAGCAGTTGAGTATCACCAGCAATATGCCCGCAACAACTCTTCGCCCTACGGATATGGCTTGAGCGACCTGAACTATTACGGCGGCTACCAGAATGTTGCGGGCTACGGCATGCTCTGGCAGCCCTACTTCACCGGCGCGGGCTGGAGCCCGTTCGCGGACGGCGCATGGTCTTTTTATCCGGGCCTCGGCTACATGTTTGTATCGTCGTACCCGTGGGGATGGCTGCCGTATCGCTACGGAAACTGGATGTTCGTACCGGGATTCGGCTGGATGTGGCAGCCCGGCGCGTGGAACTCGTGGACGATGGTACCGCGCTATGTTGGGACCGCACCCGCTGTCTTTCATCCCCCAGTTAGGCCGACGGGCAGTGTTGGTACCGTCATTGTCGGAAGAGGAGGAGCTGCGGTTTCGGCTGTGCCACCCAGTCGTCTGATCGTGAATGGCGGCTCGGCGGGGATGGGCATTCCGCGCGGGTCGATGCCGAACCTGGTGCACCTTAACACTCAAGTGGCTAAGACGGGCTCGGCTGAGGTGCGGGCTGCGCCGCAATTTGGCGCGACGACTAGAGGCTCAGTGAGCACTGCTCCCAGCGCTTCTCAATCGAATATGGGCACCGTCAGCCCGGGTCGAAGCGCGAGCGCGCCGGCGGCGCGTGCTCCAAGTGGTGGAGGGCATCACAACTAGCACTCCACCGGCAACAACAAATAGGGCGGCCCCAGGTGCCGCCCATTTTTTTGGTCCCCATGGCGACTTGTAACCGTTGCCGCCAGTTCCGCACACAATCTGCATCCTTCTTAAGTGGTCGACGCGCAACAAATACAGCAAGAACCGGATACGGGCATGCGGCGTTCGTCGCCTAACCTGCCAACGTCCCTTAGCGGGCTATTACAGGAGCGTCGTCATGCCACAAATCGACAGCTGCCACGAATTGCGCCAGGAAATACTTCAGTTGCTTCGTGCGCAAATGCAGGCCTTGGAAGAGCCGTCACGGTTGAGTGATGCGGAGCTGGGGGCTTGCTACCGTAGGCAGGAAAAAGTAGGCGAGTTGCGCGATCAGCTCTTTGTCGCGTTGAATCAGCAGGCAGCGCTTGCACAGGATTGTGGCGATCTGTCCTCTGCACCTATTCCTTCTGGCACGGGCAACAACCCGGCAATTCAGGCTGCGGCAGGCATGTAGCGCGCACCCGTCGGCAAATTGACTACTCTCGAATCGGAGGACAATCGATGCATCGTGCATTTCGACCTTTTGCTCCGTGGTTGTTGACCGTCGCACTCACTATTCCGGCAGGCCTGCTTGCCCAGCCCGCACCACTCAATTTGAGCCAGGAGCGGGAAGAGCACCATGACCGGGACGATCGCGACCGGAATTATCAGCGTTACTACGACCGCGACCATCGTGACTACCACAACTGGGACGATCGCGAGGATCGTGCCTATCGTCGCTGGCTGGAAGAACGGCACAAGTCATATCGCGAATACCGCAGGCTCAAAAGCCAACAGCAGAGGGACTATTGGAATTGGCGTCATAGCCACGAAGAACGCGAAGAGCACGAACACCAATAAGAATTAAGATGGAATCGCACGGTTTGCAGAAGGCCGCCCAGACGCGGCCTTTTTGTTTGTTTCACAAGCGACGCACGCACCAAGCACAGCCCTCAGCGGACAACTACTCCTGCGTATCCGACTACCCTGTCGCGGTCGCCAGAAATATCTCCGGAAGTTGCGTACTTCACTAGCTCTGCAGACTTGGCGCCAAGTTTCCGCGCAGCTGTGAGCATGGCCACTGCAGGGCCGAAGCCGCACATGCTGATGTCCTGCTGCATCACCACGTCGTAGAGTCCGCGCGGATCGAGGGTCAGGATTCGCTCAATGGCACGGTGATCCTTCACACGCGTTACTGTATCGGACTCGTAATGGTTCATATCACTTGAAGCCACGATGAGCACGGCCTGGTTCTGCGCTGCGATGACATCGGCAATTGCGTTGCCGAGTTGTGCAAGAAGCTCGAATTGTCTGGTTCCTAGCGCAATCGGCACGAAACGCAAGTCGGGCTGGCGCAACTGCAGGAATGGTAACTCCACTTCCGAGGCGTGCTCGGCGCGGTGCGCAGCTGAGTCTTCCTGCAGGGCAGGGAAGCGTTGCTTCAGGCTCGCGGCCAGTGCACTATCAATCGGCACGTTGCCCAGCGGCGTTTCCCACTCGCCTTCACTCATGATGGAAAGAGAGGGGCCCATGCCGGTGTGGTTAGGACACAAGACAATGCAGCACGGTGGGACTTCTGTGCGCGCGAAGACTGCTCCTGCCACGTGGCCGGAATACATGTAGCCGGCGTGCGGCGCGATGCATCCTAGGGCTTCGATCGGGCCTGTGGACGGTACATCCGCAAGGTAGGAGCCAGCTTCGTCACGCAGGCTCGCGCCATCATGCGGATAAAATCGTCCGGCTACTGCGGGATGGCGAATCGTTGTGGCCACTGGCCCCTCCTGTTTTTGCGAGCGGGACCGAGCAATATCTTACACTTTGGCGTGGACGCCCTCAGGGGCTGAAGTGTGTGCGCGAGAACTGGTCTTTCGCCCCGCTGGGGCTGGTCTGCTTCCCACTGTCCAGCGGCTCCCGCCGTGGGCTGCATTCTTGCGCCGCTTCGCGGCTAGTAGCTTTGTTCCACCGCACCGCCAAAATTCCAGTTCTCACGCACACACTAAAGCCCGTGTTAATTTTGTCACATTTACGGCGCGGCTTTAAAGCCGCGCCCTTTCAAAACCAAGTCAAAAGCGAGCTTTTCAGCAAACTGTTCAGCCGCCGGAAGTTTACTTTTCTTGCCACGATGGCGCTGGGTATTTTCCTACGAGCCTTCCCCGAGCTTGCGCAAGGCGCGGTACAGAGCCGCGCTCTGTTTGAGGCTCAACGTCTCGGCGCGGGCCGTAGGCTTTACCTTCGATTCCGCCAGGGCCCGCCGCAACTCATTCTCCGGGTATTTCAACTTCAGATTATTCCACAACGTTTTGCGTTTCTGGCCGAACGAAAGCCGCAGGAAGTCTATGAATCCGTCGCCTACGACTCCCAGCTTCTCCTGCTGCGGTTCCAGCGTCAACCGCAGCACTGTGGAATGAACCTTCGGCGGCGGCGCGAACGCCTCCGGAGGCAGCGTGAACAGGTTCTCCACTCTGGCATAAAGCTGCGCAGTAGCGGAGAGCATTCCATAGTCGCGGCCTCCTGGCTCGGCCGCAATCCGGTCTGCTACCTCTCGCTGCACCATGATTACCATGCTCTCAAAGTATTTCGAGAACTCAAAGAGGCGCAGCAAAATGTCGGAAGTGATGTAATAAGGAAGATTGCCGACCACCCTGACAGGTTCGGTCATCAACTCGATCCCAGGACGTCCCAGACCCGGCTTCGGTCCAAACAATGAATCGAAGTCGACGGCGAGAATGTCGGCCTCGATAATTTCCACGTTGCGAACCATGCCGAACTTCAAGCGCAGTTGGGCCGCCAGCACGCGATCGAGCTCCACCGCGATCAGCCGGCGAGCGCGTTTCGCCAGCAGGGAAGTAATGATCCCGCGGCCGGGCCCAATTTCAAGCACGGTCGCTTGCGAGCTGTCACCCACGGCATCGGCGATGCGTGCCGCATATTCCTCGCTGACAAGGAAGTGCTGGCCCAGTTTGGGCTTCATCTGAGGCCGGCGCGCGGCAGCTACCTTCGGCACATTGACCCTCTTTTCCTCGGAGGCATAGACTGACCTGTTTGGACGGAGACGATGAACGCTGCGTCCTCGGGCTTCAAGACCGATATCCATAATAGCGCGCCCCCATCAAAAAAGCGGCGCTCTCACTCCGGAGGTCCTCGCTCCATGCACATCGCTTTCGTTGCTTCCGAATGCGTCCCTTTCTCCAAGACCGGCGGACTGGCTGATGTAGTGGGCGCCCTGCCCAAGGCCTTGGCCGCTCTCGGGCATCAGGTGACCGTCTACTTGCCTCGCTACCGCCAGACCAAACTCACCGACCCCGCGACCGTCGTCCGAAGCATAACGGTCCCATTTGACGACAAGTATCGTTTCGCGTCGATTGTCGCCGGAGGCAGCCAGGCCGGTGTTCAATTCTATTTTGTCGAGTATCCGGAGTTCTTCGATCGCGATGCGCTCTACGGCACTCCGGCGGGTGACTATCCCGACAACGCCGAGCGCTTTGCTCTGTTCTCCCGCGCCGTCCTGGAAGCCTCGAAAGTTCTGGGCGTGCCTAACGTTTTCCATTGTCACGACTGGCAGTCAGCTCTGGTGCCGGTTCTGCTGGGGACGGTATACGCCGAAGATCCCGCATTTCGCGACGTGGGCACGGTCTTCACCATCCACAACATGGGCTATCAGGGATTGTTTCCTCCCGACATTCTGCCACTGCTGACGCTGCCCTGGGACCTCTTCACCATGTCGAAGATGGAATTTTTCGGTCAAGTAAACTTCCTCAAGGGTGCATTGACCTACTCCGACTACATCACCACCGTGAGCAGGAAATACAGCCAGGAGATTCAAACTGCCGAGTACGGATTTGGTCTGGAAGGCGTGCTGCGCGGCCGATCCTCAACCGTAACCGGCATCCTGAACGGTGTGGATTACGATGAGTGGAGTCCGCAGAGCGACAAGTTCACCGTCGCGAAGTTCTCTCCTCAGGATCTTTCAGGCAAAGCCAAGTGCAAGCAGGACCTGCTCGCCGCCTTCGGGATGTCCGCGGCCGACTCGAAACTTCCGGTGATCGGCATCGTGTCGCGTTTTGCCGCGCAGAAAGGATTCGACCTCATCTCGCAAGTCGCGGACCGGCTGGCCCGCGAAGAAATGATTATCGTTGCGCTTGGCGCTGGCGATAAGCCCTATGAGGAAATGTTCGTCCGCCTGAACAAGCAGTTCCCCCACAAGATCGCGGTCAAGGTTGCCTACGACAACGCCATCGCACACAAAATCGAGGCCGGCTCCGACATGTTCCTCATGCCGTCAAGATACGAGCCTTGCGGCCTGAACCAGATTTACAGCCTGAAATACGGCACCGTCCCGATCGTTCGCGCTACCGGCGGGCTGGACGACACCATCGAGCCTTGGGACGCACGCACCGGCAAGGGCACAGGTTTCAAATTCACCGAATACAATGGCGAGTTCCTGCTCCTCACCATCAAGCAAGCGCTGCAGTGTTACCGCGACCAAACGTCGTGGCAGGTGCTGATGCGGAACGGTATGAACAAGGATTTTTCGTGGAACGCCTCCGCCCGCGAGTTTGGCAAGGTCTATGAGCGGGTGCGCCAGTTACGGGGGGCCGCGCCGGCGAGCGAAAAGGTATTGGTGTAGGCCCACTTCAGACTGACTTGACGCGGGCACGGCCGAGCCAATGAGTGTAAGGAGATTTACCACTCGTCGCGATTGTCGTAGCGGTCAACGGGCAACGGTCACTAGCTCAACAAGCCGGTGGTACATCGAGAAT
>WNFG01004349.1_pt1 | contig 11900 bp, 9 predicted proteins | sample 5400431 | NCBI WGS metagenome assembly WNFG01 (sample SAMN13153346, study PRJNA577476) | soil metagenome | isolation source: 120 cm saprolite under Douglas fir tree site 2 hole 3 replicate 2 | place: USA:California | collected 2015-04-18
CGCGCGCCGATCGCACCCCAGCTCACCAGGTCCGCGTAGTACTGCGGCGAGATCATGTCGAGAAACTCGGTGCCCGCGGGTAGCCCGGCCTCGTTGATCTCCATGAGGAGCTCGCGCGCGAGGCGCAGCCCCTTGTTGATTTGAAAGCTGCCGTCGAGATCCGGATCGTTGATCAGCCCCTTCCAGCCCACGGTGGTGCGGGGCTTCTCGAAATAGACGCGCATGACGACGATGAGGTCCCGCTCGAGTTCTTTTTTCATTTCGACAAGCTTGCGCGCGTACTCGAGGCCCGCCTTGGGATCGTGCATCGAACACGGGCCGATGATCACGAGTACCCGATCGTCCGATCCGTGAAGGACGCGGTGAATCGCCTGGCGCGTGTTGTAGGTCAGCTCCTCGGTTTTCTCCGAGCAGGGAAATTCGCGCAGCAGGTGCGCAGGCGTCGCGAGTTCCTTGATCTCCCGGATTCTGACGTCGTCGACTTTGAAGCGCATGGCTGTCGCCGGTACGGCGAGTATTCCCTAAGGAGCTGAAAAGTTTGAATTTTACCCGAATAAGTCCGCCGCGGTCAGCGGCGCGACACCCGCATTCGGCGCGACGAATCGGAGCGACGGCATCGCCTCGTACGTTTCCTCCGACCGTTAAAAATTGCACGTTGTTGGCAGATGCGGGGCGAGAGTGCCAGAAACTGCCGGTCAACGCCGTGAAACCGCAGTCCGTTAGAGATGTCAGATGGATTTGTAGGTATCACTCTTGCGTGATAGCTTGTGTTCGCGTGGAGGCCAGATGACGACAGCAGCGCTCAACATCCCGATCGGAGGATTCAAGGATGTCTATGACGTCGCGGAAGTCGACCGCGCGTTGCAGGAGCTTTCCGCTTCGGCGAACGATGCGCTGAAGACCACCTATGAAAAAATGATCAAGGCGGGCGGCACCCGCCTCACGGTGAAGCCCTCGGGAATTCCGGCGATGGAAAGTCTCTACGACGAGCTTCCCAATTTCGCGGAAGTCCTGGACGACGTCAGGAAGCACCTCGTGCTGTGCGCTTCGTCCAACGACTGCCTGGAGCTGCCGCCGATGCTTCTGCTGGGAGAGCCGGGGATCGGCAAGACTTATTTCGGCCGGCGCCTGTCGCAGCTCCTGTCCACGGGCTTCGGCCTGTGCTCGATGAGCTCGATGACCGCGGGCTGGGTCATCTCCGGGGCTTCGTCGCAATGGAAGAACGCCAAGCCCGGAAAGGTCTTCGAGACCATTCTGAACGGCACCTACGCCAACCCGGTGATCATGGTCGACGAGCTCGACAAGGCAGGCGGCGGCAATCAGTACGATCCGCTGGGTGCGCTGTACATGCTCCTCGAGCGCGACACGGCGGCCGAGTTCGTGGACGAGTTCGTCGAGATCCCGATCGATGCCTCGGGCGTGGTGTGGATCGCCACCGCCAACGACGAATCCAAAATCCCGGATCCGATCCTCAACCGCATGAGCGTCTACGAGGTCGGCTCGCCCGACCGGGACGGCTCGGCCCGCATCGCGCAGGCGATTTACGGCGAGATCCGCGGCAGCCACGACTGGGGAAAGGATTTTCCCGAAGGACTTGCGCAGGAGGTGCAGGATCGGATCGCGGAGCTCTCGCCCCGGGAAATGCGTCGCGCCATCATGAACGCGTTCGGCAACGCGAAGCTTGCAGGCCGCGACGAAATCGACGTTTCCGACATCGGCGACGCCCGCTCGCCGAAAAAGCAGCGGATAGGATTCTAGCTACGGCTTGGTCGGCGCCGACGGCGCCGCGGGGGCCGGCTGTGTCGGCACGACCACTCCGGGCGCGAGCGGAATCTCCTCAACCGCGGTGACTTTGGTCACGTAGTACCGGGTCTCGCCGAAGCAACTCGTCGGAATCCCGACCTTTTCTTCGTAGTGGAGCGAAACGCGCTTGCCCATCACCTTGTTGATCTGTTCGGCGGTTGCATCGTCCCAAACCGTAAAGAAAAACTTCTCGGACATCGAGCCCGGCATCGACACCATCGCCAATTCCCCCTCCCAGGTCTTGCACAGCCATCCTTTGCTGGAGAATTTCTGAATCCACCCGGCGCGCTCGCCTTCCGAGTAGCTCCAATTGAACACGAACAGGAAGTATCCGGCGACGAGCAGGACAATCGCCATCAGGACCGCGAAGATTCTCATGACTTACGCTCCCCGAGGACTTCTCACAGGCGCTGCTCGACCCATCCCTTGACCGACTGCAGGGCCCCCGACAGTTTCGATGCGTCGTTGCCTCCGGCCTGGGCCATATCCGGCCGGCCGCCTCCCTTCCCACCCACTTGTTGGGCGACGAAGTTCACCAGTTCGCCAGCCTTGACCTTCGCAGTGAGGTCGGCGGTCACGCCGGCGATAAGGCTCACCCTCCCGCCCTCGCTCGAACCGAGCACGATCGCCGCCGACTTCAGTTTGTCTTTCAGCTTGTCGAGCGTCTCGCGCAAGGTCTTCGCGTCCGCACCGTCGAGTGCAGCTGCGAGCACTTTGATCCCTTTGACTTCCACGGCTTGAGCCGCGAGATCGGCGCCCTGGCTCGATGCGAGCCTGGACTTCAAGCGCGCGAGCTCCTTTTCCAGCACCCTCTTTTCCTCGCGCTCCGCCTTGAGCTTTTCCTTCAAGACGTCGCCTGACGCCTGAAAGAACCCTTCGACGAAGTGCCGCTCGTCTTCCAATGCCTGCACCCAGGCGAGCGCTCCCTCGCCGGTCGTCGCCTCGACGCGTCGCACACCTGCCGCCACGCCGCCCTGGGACGTGATCTTGAAAAAGCCGATGTCGCCGGTGCGGGCCACGTGCGTGCCGCCGCACAGCTCGCGCGAGGAGCCGATGTCCAGGACGCGCACCTCGTCGCCGTATTTCTCGCCGAACAAGGCCACGGCGCCGCCCTTGACCGCGTCGTCGAACTTCATGATGCGCGCGGAAGTCGCCTCGTTCCTGAGAATTTCCGCATTGACGATCGCTTCGATGCGACGGACCTGCTCGTCGGTCATAGCCGCGTCGTGCGAGAAGTCGAAGCGTGTTTTTTCGGCGTCCACGAGCGAACCCTTTTGCTGCACATGCGGACCCAGCACCTCGCGAAGGGCCCTGTGCATCAAGTGCGTTGCAGAGTGGTTGCGCATGGTTCGCGCGCGCCGCGACGCGTCCACGCGCGCCGCCACCTTGTCGCCCACCACGAGCCGGCCTGTCGCGAGCGTGCCGTGGTGGCCGAACACGTCGGACTGGATTTTCTGCGTGTCGGAAACGGTGAAGGTGCCGCCTGCGGCGACCAACTCGCCCGCGTCGCCGACCTGGCCGCCCGATTCGGCGTAGAACGGGGTCTTGTCCAGCACCACGATCGCGGTTTCGCCCGCGGCGATGGCCGGCACCGAAGTCCCTTCCTTGTAGAGGGCTGCCACTTTGGCGTCATCGAGTGAAAGGGCGTCGTAGCCGCGGAATTCGGTCGCGCCGCCCGAGTATTCGACGCCCGCCTCCATCTTGAACTTGCCGGCCGCGCGGGCGCGCTCGCGCTGGCGTTGCATCGCCGCCTCGAATCCCGCGTGGTCGATCATGATGCCGCGCTCGCGCGCCATGTCCGCGGTAAGGTCGACCGGAAAGCCGAAGGTGTCGTATAGCTGGAACACGGTTTCCCCGTCGAGCATGCGGTCTTCGCGATGCAGCGCGCCCTCCAGGACTTTCATGCCGTTCTCCAGCGTCTCGGCGAAGCGCTCCTCCTCCGCCTTGAGCACCTGCGTCACGCGTTCCCTTGCCTTCGGCAGCTCGGGATAGGCTTCTCCCATGACGCGCGAGAGATCCGCGACGATGCGATGGAAGAACGGCTCCTTCTTTCCAAGCTTGTAGCCGTGGCGGATGGCGCGGCGGACGATGCGGCGAAGCACGTAGCCGCGGCCTTCGTTGCCTGGGATAACCCCGTCCACCACAAGGAAGGAACACGCGCGGATATGATCGGCGATGACTTTCAGCGAATTATTCGAGAGATCTTTCGTGCCAGTTTCGCGCGCTGCGGCGCGAATCAGATCCTGGAACAGATCGATCTCGTAGTTCGAGTGCACGCCCTGGAGGACGGCGGCGATCCGCTCCAGCCCCATGCCCGTGTCCACGCAGGGTTTGGGCAGGGGCGTCATCACGCCCTTGTCGTCCCGATTGAACTGCATGAAAACGAGATTCCAGATCTCGATGTAGCGATCGCCTTCGGTTTCGCTCGATCCGGGCGGACCGCCCGGGATCCCGGGCCCATGGTCGTAGAAAATCTCGCTGCACGGACCGCAGGGGCCCGTGTCGGCCATCTGCCAGAAGTTATCGCTCTGGTATTTCGGGCCTCCGGGCTTGTCGCCGATGCGGATACAGCGCTCTTTCGGCACGCCGATCTGCTTCCTCCAGAGATCGTAGGCCTCGTCATCCTCGTGATACACCGTCGTCCACAGGCGTTCCGGCGGCAGCTTGTACTCCTTGGTCAGCAGATCCCAGGCATAGCGGATCGCATCGCGCTTGAAGTAGTCGCCGAAGGAGAAGTTGCCGAGCATCTCGAAGAAGGTGTGATGGCGCGCCGTGTAGCCGACGTTCTCGAGGTCGTTGTGCTTGCCACCCGCCCGCAGACACCGCTGTGCGGTGGTCGCGCGCTTGTAGGGCCGTGTTTCCCTGCCGAGAAATACGTCCTTGAACTGCACCATGCCCGAGTTGGTGAAAAGCAGCGTCGGATCGTTGGCCGGAACGAGCGGGCTGGAGGCGACGGGCGCGTGGCCGCGCTCCCCGAAGAACTTCAGGAACCTTGCCCGGATCTCGGCTGATTTCATGAAAACGCGGCGACAACTCCTTGAAGCGGCTGATTTTCGCCCGATTCCCCGGTTCGCGCAACGAGACGATCTTCGATTGAGCTAAGCTAGGCGCCTCGTGCCGGAAGTAGCACTGAAGGTCCGATCATGACGAAAAGCGACCCAGAGCTCGGCAAGGCCGCCTTCGAGGCGGGCGCCGCGGCGTTCCGGGCTGGCGACCACTCCGCCGCCGCCGAGCATTTCGCGCGCGCGCTGCGCGCCGATCCGGAACACGCACCCACCTACCAATACACGGCCGGGATCGCTTCCCACGCCGGGCGCTGCCTCGAGGCGCTCGAGGATTTGCAGCGCGCACGCGGGCTCGATCCGAAAAATCCGCAATACCATTTCGACGCGGCAGTGGTGCACTGGAAGCTGGGCGAGTTCGGCCCGGCGCGTGAGTTCTGCGAAGCGGCGCTCGCGCTCGCTCCGGACTTGCCCCCCGCGCACGACATGCTCGCCCACCTTACGCTCCCGGGGGCTTTCTATCTCGACGTGCTTTCGATGATCCATTCACATCTGAGACCGCGCACCTACCTCGAGATCGGCGTCGCGGACGGCCAGTCGATCGCGCTCGCGCGAGCGGAGACGCACGCGATCGGCATCGATCCCGAGCCGAGGATCGCCCGACCGCTCGGTCCCCGCACCGAGATTCGCGCCGCGACTAGCGACCAGTACTTCGCGACTCACGACGTCCGCGCCGAGCTGAGCGGCCTGCCCGTCGACCTCGCGTTCATCGACGGCATGCATCAATTCGAGTTTGCGCTGCGGGACTTCATCAATATCGAGAAGCTCTCCTCCACACAATCGACGATATTGATTCACGACTGCTACCCTTTGAACCGATTCACCGCGGAGAGGGAGCGCCAGAGCTTGTTCTGGAGCGGCGATATCTGGCGGCTCATCCTTCTTTTGAGGAAATATCGCCCCGAGCTGAGCGTCAACGTCATCGCTGCCGCGCCCACCGGCCTCGGGGTCGTGCGCGGACTCGATCCCTCATCGCGGCTACTGCGCGAACGCCTCGAGGAAATCGTGCGCGAGTCTCTGGCGCTCGACTATTCGGTTCTCGACGCCGACAAGGCGGGAATGCTTGCGCTGGTTCCCAACGACCGGGAGACGATCAAGGGGATTCTTCAGTAGCGCTTCGGCCGGCGGGCTCAATTCAGCATGCCCACCACCGAGGCCGCAACGCAGGTCGCGAACGTTCCGGAGACGATGGTTTTCCCTCCGAGGGAAACGATCTCGTCCCGGCGCTCCGGGGCCAGGGTCGCCAGGCCCCCGATCATGATGCCGAGGCTGCCGAAATTGGCGAAGCCGCACAGTGCGTAAGTCATCATCAGGCGGCTGCGGGGGCTGAGAGCGCCCTCGGGAAGCTTTGCGAGATCGATGTACGCGAGCAGCTCGTTGAGCACGGTCTTCGTCCCCATCAACGCCCCCGCCGTCGTCGCCTCCGCCCACGGAATGCCCATGATCCAGACGAGAGGCGCCAATGCGATGCCGAGCACGCGCTGCAGCGTGACCGGCGCTCCGGCCACCTCGGGAAGCAGCGCGAGAATCTGGTTGGCGAGGCTCACCAACGCCACCAGCACGACCAGCATCGCGACGATGTTGACGAGGAGCAGGGCCCCATCGACCGTCCCGCGGGTGACCGCATCCATGCTCGAGGTCGCGGCCTGGGACACGAGCTTTCCCTCCGTGGCCGGCGCCTTCCCCGGAACCATGAGCACCGAGATCGCAATCGCCGCCGGAGTGCTGATGATCGAGGCGATCAGGATGTGTCCGAGGGCATCGGGAATCACTTTCGACAGGATGCTCGCATACAGAGCCATCACGGTGCCCGCAACCGTCGCCATCCCGCAGCTCATCAGGATGAAGAGCTCACTGCGGCTCATGTTCCGGATATAGGGCTTGACGATCAGCGGTGCCTCGACCATGCCGACGAACACGTTCGCCGCGGAGGACAAGCCGATCGCGCCGCCGACGCCCATGGTCTTTTGCAGGAGAAGCGAAAACACCTTCACGATCCAGGGAAGCACCCGCCAGTAAAAGAGCAGCGCGGACAGCGCGCTCACGACGAGCACGAGCGGCAGCGCCCGGAAAGCGAGCACGAAGCTCGCGCCCGGATAAGTCTCCGAGAAAGGAAGCGGCCCGCCGCCCAGGAACCCGAAGACGAAGGATGTTCCCTCCCGCGTCGCTTTCTCAAGCGCGTTGAGCGCATCGTTGAGGAGAAAGAAGATCTCCGTGAACAAGGGCACCTTCAGGAGGAGGACTCCGAGACCGAGCGTCAGCAGCATTCCGGCGATGACCGGACGCCAGGCGACGGTCCTGCGATTCTCGCTGAGGGCCCAGGCGATGGCATGCAGAAGGAAAAACCCGATCAGGCTGTGAACGACGAACCCGGCGCCCATTCCCGATTTCGCGGTCAGGTGAGACTCACGCCGAGCAGCATGCCTACCAAATACGTGACCACGCCCGCACCGCCTCCTATCACGAGCATGCGCAGCCCGTCGCGGAAGGCGCTGCGGCCGGTAAACAGGCTGATCATCGACCCGACACCGAACAAAGCAGCTGCGGTCATTGCAACCGCTGCGATCAGCGCGCCGTCACCCTTCGCGAACAGAAATGGCGCAAGGGGCACGAGCGCGCCGACGGCGAAGGAAAAAAACGAGGACAGGGCCGCTCCCCGAGGCGAGCCGAGCTCCTGGGGATTGAGACCGAGCTCCTCGCGCGCCAGCGTGTCGAGGGCCAGCTCCGGATTCGCGATGGTGCGTTGCGCGAGATCGTGGGCGTCACCCACGTTCATCCCGCGCGCCGCATAGATTAGCGCGAGCTCCTCGGCTTCCTCTTCCGGATACTCGGCAAGCTCGGCGCGCTCCAACCCGATCTGGTGCTCGTACATCTCCCGCTGCGAGCGCACCGAAACATACTCGCCGGCGGCCATGGAGAACGCTCCCGCCAGCAGACCGGCGATGCCGGAGAGCAGGATGGTGGTGTTGTTCGCCGAGGCACCGGCCACACCCAGGATGAGGCTCGCGTTCGACACGAGCCCGTCGTTGATCCCGAACACCGCGGCGCGCAGATTCCCGCCGCCCGCGATGCCTCGGTGGCGCTTGCCGACCTCGTCGACCGAAGTCGGCGCCGGGTGCCCCGGCGCGGCGTGGCTGTACACGGACAGCCCGCGCACCTTCATCGCGACAAGAATCCCGCGCATCGGGCGCGGGCCGAAGTGCCGCAGCAGCCCTGCGACAATGCGGGTGCGTAGATCCGGAACGAAGATGGGCACCGACGCAAGCCCCGCGTTCTTCGCCCAGATCGCCGCCTGCGCTTCGGCCTCGTGCGCGAGCTTCTGGAACAGCTGCGACCGCGGCGAACCGCGCTCGACCTCCGCGATGACGCGGTAGAGATGCGCCGACCGCGTCTCGTCGAGCCAGCCTTCCCCTGATTGCGCCATGCCTGTCCGGATCCCCAGCCGGGATTCTAGGCGAATTCGCGAAAAATAGCGTATTTCTTCCTACGTTCAACAGCTTAACGTTCCCACGCGCGCGTAGCCAGAATGTCGGCAATCTGCTCCATCGCGAAGTCAATTTCCTCGTCGCGATTGTAGAAATGCGGCGAAAGGCGAATGCCCGCCTTGGGGCGGTAGTCCACCAGGACGTCGCGCGCCAGCAGTTCGCGCATCACTTCGGCGGCGTGCGGGCATTCGACGGAAACGGTGCCGCCACGTTCAGCCGGATCGGCCGGGGTGTTCACGCGCCAGCCGCGGGCCTTCGCACCTGCGATCAAGCGCGCCGTCTGGCGGATGGACTTCTCGCGGATGCGCGCCACGCCCACCTCGCGGATGATGTCGAGCCCGGGCTCGCAGGCGTAGAACGCAGGGATTTGCGTGGTGCCGCCCAGAAAGCGGAAGGAGTCGTCGCGGCGGTCCACGGGGCCAACTTCGAAATCAAACGGCCGCTTGTGCGCGAACCAGCCGGTGAAGCGCGGGGCGAGCTTCGGGCACAGGTCGGGGCGGACGTAGAGATACGCAACGCCCGGGCCGCCGCAGAGCCACTTCAGCACGCCGCCTACGGCAAAATCCGTCTGGAGCGCGGTAACGTCCACCGGCACCGTGCCGGTTGCCTGGAACACGTCGAGGACGACGTGCGCGCCAACGTGGTGCGCGCGCTCAATGATGGCGCGCGCGTCCAGGATGGTCGCGCTGCGGAACAGCACCATCGAAATGGGGACAAGCAGCGTGCGTTCGTCAATCGCGGCGAGCAGTTTCTCCGGCGGGATGTGGATACCGTCTGCGTTCCTGACAATTTCGATCCGCGCGCCGCGCGCCTGCTGCTCCTGGTAAAAATAGAGGATGGATGGGAACTCCAGGTCCACCAGCACCACTTTGTTGCGCGGGCCGGAGAAGTCGAAGCACGAAGTGATGACAGCCTGCGTGGTAGTGACGTTCTGGTGCAGCGAGACGCTGCCTGGCGGCGCGCCAATCAGCGCTGCCACTTTGTCGCCGACGGTAGCGGCGAGGTCCCACCAGCTTTCTTCCCACGCGCGGACGCCGCGGGTGGCCCATGACTCGGCGTATTCGCGCACCTTGTCGTACACGCTGCGCGGCATTGCGCCGAGCGAGTTGCTGATCATGTAAGTGGTGCGTCCGAGGATGGGAAACTCGTCGCGCCACTTCAGCAGTTCATCCATGAGGCTAGCGCTCATCTCCTGAAGATGCTCTTCGGCAATCGCACGTGCACACCGTGATTCGGCTTGTCGACCAGCTGTGTCACCGCGACATTGCCAGCCAGGCTCACGAGCTGATACGCCTGATGCCGGGTGAGATGTTTCTCGGCGACCAGGAAATCGATCATCTCCTGGATCGCCGCCTGCGCGGCGACCGTGAGATCCGGGTCCATTGCCATGCTGATGTAGTCGGTCGATGTCTCCGCGCGCGGCCAGGTGAGTTTCATGTCCCTGCGCACGGTCAGGCGCAGACGGCCGCGGAGCGATGTTTCGATCGCGGTTTGATCCACTTCGCCGTCACCCTGCGCAGCGTGCCCATCGCCGATCTCGAACAGCGCCCCGCGCACGAATACCGGAATGTAGAGCGTACTGCCGGCCACGAGCTCGCGATTATCGAGATTGCCGGCGTGCTTGCCCGGAGGGTTGCTACTGACGCGGCCCGCCTGCGGCGGCGGTGCCACACCCATGCTGCCGAAGAACGGGCGTAGTGGAATCACGATGCCGGGCAGGAACTCGGCGGTCATCTTGCGGCGATCGAGCGCGATGATTTTCTGCGGCTGCGTGGTATCACAGTTGTCCGGAAGAAATCCGCGGCAGCCGTTGTAGCCATAGTCGATCGCCATATCGATCGACAGCACGTTCACTTCGAGCACGTCGCCAGGCTCCGCGCCTTCGATGTAGACGGGGCCGGTGAGAATATGTCCACCCGGGCCGCGCCGGTCGCCCGTCACCTGTTCGACCACGGTCTTGAGCGACGCCTGAATTTTCTCATCGGCGACGCCGGCGCGTTTCAACCCTTCGGGCGTATTTGTGAGCAACGTGTCGACGTCGATGATGTCACCTGATTCGATACGCAGCGCGGGGCGCGCCTCGGACCAGTAGTAGCCATACGCCACCGTGCTGGGCGTCACCTCGAGGCGGTGCGTCCTGGGTGCCGCCTGCACGTGATGCGTGGCTGCCACGGCGACCATCGTGATGAGAGAAACTGTGGCGACACCCGCGGCCCGAACTCGTTCGCCTTGCATCGAGAGACCTCCCCGAATCGGAGCGAGTCTAGTGGTAAATTCCTGGGCAATCAATTACAGCCGCTGCGGCGAAGCAAGGCCGGTGCGAGGAAGCCAGAACCGGTCGAGCCGATAAGACGGAAACTCTGAGAATTTTAGAAGATTCTAGAAGAAACCCCTCGGAAACCCGCGCGCATAGGGGTAGCCCGGATTCTAGGCGAATTCAATCCTCGCTGGGGCCGACGACGACGGCGCGGATCGCATCGAAGGAAAACCCGCGCGACTGAAGAAAGCGCATCTGTCTCGCCCGCTCCTCGCGAGTCTCGGGCGCGACCCGGAATTTCCTGCGCCAGACCTCCCGCGCGCGCTCCACCTCGGTCGCGCGGGCGGCCTTGGCCGTCTGCTCGGCGAGTTCTTTGTCGAGGCCTTTCGCGCGCAATTCGTGCGCGATGCGCGCCGCGCCATACTTGCGCGATAGCGCATGGGCGCGCGATTCCGCGTAGCGTTCGTCTGACACGAGCCTGCGCCTCGACAGGTCTTCGAGCAGCGACTCGAGATCGTCCTCGGGCCGCGCGTGCGCCGCGAGCTTGCGGCCAAGCTCCGCCCGGCTGTGCTCCCGCCGCGCGAGCAGCCGCAGGGCCCGCTCGCGCAGGCTGGGCTCGCGCCGCATCGACCGCCTAAACCTCGGCGGTGACGGGGGCCGATGCCTCCGGAGTCTTGATGCCGAGCTTCTCGCGGATCTTCGCCTCGATCTCGGCGGCGAGCTCGGGATTTTCCTTCAGGAAGTCGCGGGCGTTGTCCTTGCCCTGGCCGATGCGGTCCTTTTTGTACTGGTACCAGGCGCCGGACTTGTCGACCACACCGCAGTTGACTCCCAGCTCGAGTATCTCACCTTCGAGCGATACCCCTTCGCCGTAGAGAATATCGAAGAGGGCCTCGCGGAACGGCGGCGCGACCTTGTTCTTCACGACCTTCACGCGAGTCTCGGAGCCGATGACCTCGTCGCCGCGCTTGATACTGCCGATGCGCCGGATGTCGAGGCGGCACGAGGCGTAGAACTTGAGCGCGTTGCCGCCGGTGGTCGTCTCGGGGTTGCCGAACATGACCCCGATCTTCATGCGGATCTGGTTGATGAAGATGACGAGCGTGTTGGTGCGCTTGATGTTGGAGGTGAGCTTCCGGAGCGCCTGGCTCATCAACCTCGCCTGCAGGCCCATCTGCGGCTCGCCCATCTCGCCCTCGATCTCGGCCTTCGGGGTCAACGCCGCGACCGAATCGATCACGATCACGTCGACCGACCCCGAGCGCACCAGCATGTCGGCGATTTCCAGCGCCT
>WNFG01009095.1_pt1 | contig 11899 bp, 9 predicted proteins | sample 5400431 | NCBI WGS metagenome assembly WNFG01 (sample SAMN13153346, study PRJNA577476) | soil metagenome | isolation source: 120 cm saprolite under Douglas fir tree site 2 hole 3 replicate 2 | place: USA:California | collected 2015-04-18
TTGTCGAGAGTCACGTGCGTGACCGAGTCTTCTCCCTTCCGTTCGGTGTGTGTCTTCACGTTCAGCTTGGTTTTCGGCAATTGCGAAAGCGCAGTGTAATCCGCGTAGGAGGCGGTCGGCGTTGTGTACCAGGTTGACTTCTCCCAATCCAATGTTTCGGGCTTGGTGGAGAGCCAATAGAAATTCGACCCGGCTAGTTTTCCGCCCGCGTCCACCAGTTTCAGCGCCAGGAAGTAGGTTGGCGTCAGACCCTGAATTTCCGGTAGCTCGAAGACCTTCTGCGTGCCATCAGCGGCAATATCAACCGTTGCGTCCTTGGAAAATTTCTCCGACAGATCAAGGTTGTAAATCTTGGCTGTGAGTTTCAGGCCTCTCACGTCTTGATACTTACTGTTGACCAGCCAGACCGAGTGGTCGTCATAGGCATACACCGGATGCAACGGCTCCAAGGCTTTCTTGGCGCCAAAATAGCCTCCTGCAGGACGCAGGTAGTAGTCATAGAGGTGCCAGATCATCGAGGGCCAGGCATTGTTGAGCATCCATTGGATTACGCCCGTTGAGGTGTACTTATTACGGCTATAGGCCTCATACATGGCGCGGATGCCCTCGTAATTCATCAATTGCGCTTTGAGGACGAAATCCTGAAGGTTATCAGACTGACCGTAGCGATTGTTCAAGGCATTCACGTACACGTTCATGTTCTTGAACTGCCCACCGCCGGCATGAAAATTCCAGTAGTCGTCAATCGGCCACAAATGGTCCTCTCTCGATTGGAGGAACCGCCGGGCCTGGGCTGGTTTCCGTATTGAAGCCATACGCGCCACCGCATCCCCCCTGATTGCACTTGGTGGTTCGATTAGGGTTGTCGCTATCCTGCAGCCAATATCCCGGTGCGACATATTCGTACGGGCCGGTCATTTTTACCCCGCTGTCACCGCTAACCTCTGCTGGCTTGGCAGTGGCCGACGAAACCACCGGATTGGGCCAACGAAGTTGTTTCTCCACATTGAGATAGGTTTGTTCCACGTCTGGCGGCGGAGGATTGTCGCTGCCATTCAGCCACATCACAAGGCTGGGATGGCTTCGCAACCGGTAGATCTGATCTTGCAGCGAATTCTTTGCAATGTCGTAATCCTGCGGGCTCCACTTAGACCAATGTTCCCAATGATCACAGCAACACCAGCCCGCCATAATCAAAATTCCTTGTTGATCAGCGAGATCTAAGAACTCCTCGGTCTCGAGCTTGCCTTCCAGGCGGATCGTATTCAGGCCCATATCCTGTACGTAACGGAATTCGTCATGCAGTCGTTGCGAGTTCTCGCGCAGTAGCATGTCGGGCGACCAGCCGCCACCGCGAATGAGAATTTTCTTTCCGTTGACCACAAAGGCGCGCCGGTCAGTCGCAAGTAACTCCGACGTGACCTCGCGGATTCCAAAACGTGTGTCTAACCTATCGGAAAGCTTGCCGTCCACATCGAATTCCAGGTTCAGCCTGTAAAGATTCGGAGTTCCCATTTGCGCTGGCCACCACAAGCGCGGGTTGGCGAAGTTCAACTGCAGAAATTTGTCCGGGTCGAAGCTTACGTCTTTGGATTCTCCAGCGGCCAGTTCCACATCCTGCGCGAACTCGACATTTTCAATCTTGCCTTTTAACGATCCCTTTATTGGTTGATTCGCGCCATTTTTTAGCAGAGCGGTGACGGTCAAATGTGCAGGAGCGCTCCCGGGAGAATCAAAATGCGTAAGCACCGTAGGATAGCGGATCGCTACCGGCGCGCTGGTAGTGAAATAGACGTCACGCCATAGCCCCATCTCCTTGTCAGGGGGTGCGGGATTCCAATCCACAAAAGTGATCGCAAGATCATTTTCGGTAGGGGCGTATACCTCGACCGCAAGCACGTTGGTCGCTCCCGACCTGACTGCGTCGGTAACGTTAAATTCGTATGTGCGCCAGGCGCCGGCCACATCGTCCGACTTCGCTATCTGCTTGCCGTTGAGCCAGATGTTCGCGCGATAATTGATCCCCTGGAAATTCAACCAAACAACTTGGCCTTTATAGCTTGCTGGCAACACAAATTGCTTGCGATACCACCAGGGCACAGCGAACGGACTGTCCGGCGGCATCGGTAAATTAGAGAAATTAGCGCCGATCGGATAACTCACACCCGGATACTGCCGAACATTCATGCCAAAGCCGGGATCGGGATAAATCTCTTCTTTTACCAATGCAGCTACAACGGTCGTGGGCACAGAAACCGCATGCCAGGATTTGGGTTGAAAACCCGGCGTGGAAATCTCGTCCCCTTTCTGATCCACTTTGGCGGACGACTGCACCACCCAGTCGTCGGTCAAGGCAAATTTGGTGCCGGATTGCGGCTGCGCGGAATGTTTCACCTGGCCAGAGAGCACGGGCATCAAGACAACCAAAAAAGAAAGCGGCACGAGTAAAGTAGAGCTAAAGCCGCGAATCTTCATCGCAAGTTTCCCTCGGCAACAAATTCCAACAAAGCTGGTAACGGCGGGGGATCGCGTGCGCGCCGTAAGAGTGCAAAATCAAGCAGGTGATTGATACCACGTTTTATTGATTCGTTTCAATAAGGAATGACGACCTGAAATGGGAGATTCAAGAGTCTCAGTTTTCACGCGACGTGAGGGTTCTCAGGAACATTACGACTGAAAGCGTGGCCACAAACCGAGTAGGTTGTTTAGTTTATAATAATAAATTCTCTATTCAGTTCTGGAGCTTTTTAGAAGATGATTCGATTTTTGCAAACCCCTGGTCCGATCAAGAAAGTCATTTTGAGCGGTATTCTGCTGGTTTTTTGTGGCGCAATGGTTATCACCCTCATCCCTGGCGGGTTGGGTTCTAACTTTGGGTTCGGAGCCCCATCCGCGGGCATTGTGGCCAACGTTGCCGGTCAAGAAGTGACTGTCCTGGAGGTGCAGCAGCAGGCGAAACAGATGGTGCGACAGCAGTTTCCAAAAGGTGGTGCCCAGGCATCAATGTTGTTGCCATTTTTTGCCTCTCGCGCGGCTGAACAGTTGATCGACGAAAAGGTAATGGTAGCAGCGGCCGAACGTATGGGACTCCGCGCGACTGACCAAGAACTCGCTGACGAACTGCAACATGGCCAGTTGGCGCCCATTCTCTTCCCCAATGGAACATTTATCGGCCAGGAAGGCTATGAAGATTTCGTACAGCGTAACGAACTGACCGTCCCTCAATTCGAGAAACTGGAAAAAGACTTCATCCTGGTGCGTAAGCTACGCACCCTGATCGCCGGCAGCGCGAGCGTTAGTGATGCTGAACTCCGGCAGGAATTCGAGCGGCGAAATACCAAAGTAAAGTTTGAATATGCCGTGCTCAGCCAGGATGAAATCCGCAAAGGCATTCATCCGACCGATGCAGAGTTAAGAGCCTTCTACGAGCGGAACAAGGCAACCTACGCCAACTCAATTCCAGAAAAGCGCAAGGTCAAATTTGTACTTATTGATACTGGCAAACTCGAAGCGCAAACGGCGATCACCCCGCAGGAATTGCAGGGCTACTACAATCAGCATTTGGACGAGTATCGCGTGCCCGAACAGGTGAAAGTCAGTCACATTTTGATTAAGACTCCGCTTCCAGGGAGCGGCAAACAGGGAGGTTCGTTAGGCTGGATCGGACGAGGCCGGACCGTACCGGAATTCGAGAAAACTGCCTTTTCTTTGCCGAAAGGCCAGCTCAGTGGACTGGTGCAAAGCAGTTACGGATACCACATCATTCGGGTTGACGACAAGCAGCAGGCACACGTCAAGCCGTTGGCGGAGGTCAAGGATCAGATCGAGACAGTGCTGAAACAGCAAAAAGCGCAACGGGCCGCCGAGAATGAGGCCAACTCGTTGCTCAATCAGGCACATACCGATGGCTTAGACAAAGCGGCCGCAACGAAAGGCCTGCAAGTGGTGACAACGGACTTTTTCAGCCGTACCGATAGTCTTCCAGGCTTGGGTTCTTCGCCACAATTTATGGATGTAGTTTTTGGGGCGCGCGAGAAATCGCCGCCCGATCTTGCTCCGCTTCCACAGGGATATGCGGTCTTTGAGCTGCTTGCGGTAAAGCCTCCGGCTACACCTACATTTGAAGATATCCGGTCGCGGGTGGAGAACGAATTCAAGAACGAGCGGGCCACCGTTCTGCTAACCCAGAAGGCGAAGGAACTCTCGGATCGAGCCAAGGCTGAGCATGACTTAAAGAAAGCTGCAAAAGAGCTCGGCGCGACCTTGAAGACTAGCGATCTGGTCGCTCCGGACGGGCAGGTCCCGGATATTGGTTCGCTGTCCGGGCCGGCCAGTGTGATTTTTGATATGAAACCGTCGGAAATCAGTGGACCCATCAGTAGCGGCTCGAATGCGGTTGTAGTTTTTCTACTTGAGAGGCAGCAGCCTTCGGATCAGGAGTTTGCGCAGAAGAAGGAGCAGATTCGCGAGTCGCTGCTGCAAAACAAACAGGGTGAACTCTTTGGTTTATTTGTTGCGAACCTTCGGCAACAGATGGAGAAGTCTGGCAAGGTCAAAATCAATCAGCAAGAAATGAAGAACCTCACTCGCGGCCGGAACGAAGAGGGCATGTGAGCTCATTCGTGGATTCCCTCTGAGGTTCGCGACATTCTGAGCCTGGCATTTCTTCCCTCAATAGTCGTTGGTACGCTACGATCTCCGCCGGGAACTGATTCAATCCAATAACCGCTTACTATGTCATTCCCGCGCGCGACAGGCATTTTGCTCCATCCAACATCGCTACCCTCCCGTGGTGGCATCGGGGATTTCGGTCCGGTAGCGTACGAGTTTGTAGATTTCCTTGCGGACGCCCGTCAAAGTCTGTGGCAGCTACTGCCGCTGGGACCGTTGGGTTACGGATTTTCTCCCTATTCGTCCACCTCGGCCTTTGCCGGGAACCCACTCCTGATCAGTCTGGAGCGTCTTGCAGACTACGGTTGGCTTGACCGTTCACATCTCACTGGTCTGCCGGATCATGCTGACGCCGTAAATTATCCTCAAATATTCGCCCGCAAGATGCCTGTGCTGGCGGAAGCCGCCCGGCATTTTATTGACTCAGCCTCAGGTCAAACGCGCGACCGGTTTGAATCATTCTGCAATAACAACCAGTGGTGGCTCGAAGATTTCGTTCTTTTCGATGCGCTGCGTGCCCGCTTTCGCCTGGAAAGCTGGAATCAATGGCCTCGCGGTCTCGCGCACCGACAACCGGCCGCCTTGGCAAAAGCTCGAGAAGAACTTGCGTCGGACCTTAACTTCCGGCGGGCCATTCAATTCGCCTTTTACGAGCAATGGCGCTCTTTACATTCTTATTGCAGGCAGCGCTCAATCCGAATCATCGGCGACATCGCGATTTTTGTGAATTACGATAGCGCCGATGTGTGGACTCATCCCGGGCTTTTCTGCCTGAACGGAAATCTCGAGCCCGTGGTCGTATCCGGAGTACCGCCGGATTTTTTTAGCAAGACAGGCCAACGCTGGGGAAACCCGCTCTATCGCTGGGATGTGATGCGCTCGCGCGGTTATGAATGGTGGGTGCAGCGGCTGCGTTGGGCAACTCAAAATTGCGATTACATTCGCCTGGATCATTTTCGGGGGTTTGAACAGTTCTGGGAAATCGCGGCCAGCGAGCCCACCGCAATCAACGGCCGCTGGGTGGATGGTCCCAAAGATGACATTTTTAAAAAACTGAGCGAAGTCCTCGGTGGCCTCCCGTTCTTCGCCGAGGACCTGGGCTACATTACGCCCGAAGTGCATGCGCTGCGCGACCGCCTTCACATCCCCGGCATGGCGGTGCTTCAGTTTGGTTTTGCGGACCCCGGCGCTCACATGTATCTGCCCCACCGCTGTACGAGTGAGAAGGTCATCTACACCGGCACACACGATAACGACACCTTGCTTGGATGGTGGACGTCAGGGGCCAGCGAAGCCGAGCGCAAGAATGCTGAACACTATCTCGGTCGCGCGGAAGACGGCGTTCACTGGGCCTTTATACGAGCGGCCCAGGCTTCGGTCGCTAGCTTGAGCGTCATTCCGTTGCAGGATGTTCTCGGCCTTGGAAGCGAGGCGCGCATGAATACACCGAGCGAGAACGACGGAAATTGGAAGTGGCGGTTTCAGACCGGAGCGCTCACTCGTGAATTAGCACAAAAACTAGCCGTTCTGGCCGAGGTCACAGATCGGGTCCCGGAACCGGTTGCTTCTGCGCCTGTGACGGAAGAGTTCTGTGCTTGATCCGCGACTTTTGTGTCGGGAATCGCTGTTTCAGGAATCATGAACCGCTGAGATCGGTTTTTGCCCGCAGCCGCGTCGCCGGGCCAGGCAGAGCGCAAGCTTGGGACGCATTCTTCAATTCTTCATCGAGGGCCGCGCCTAAAGCGGCCATTTCTTCCGCTTTCATCAGCTTCTGCATTTGCTCAAAGAGTTGTCTCTCCTCTTTGCGGATGTGGGTTGAAAGCTTATTGGAGAAGGCTTGCAAATCTTCCGCACTCAACTCCCGAGCGCCTGCGCGGAAGAAATAATCTCGCAATACATCGTGCTCTGCGGTTAACTCGTCCACCAAAGTTTTCAATGCTGCGGACCGCATGGCGGCGGGAAATAGTTCTTTCTCCTCGGCGGCAAAATGAATCCCAATCTCCTGCTCATAGATCTGCTGAATTTCGGTCTGCCAAGCCTCCAACACAAGTTCCCTTGCCTGAATCGCACGGTCAATACGAACGCATAGCGCTAAGGCGTGCTGATGCTGTCGGGAAAGCGGAATCAAGTTCTTGTCACGTAGCATATGCTAATTATCAGCGCTGTCGGCGTCCGTGGCTTTACTAAATTCCGCCCTGCGTTGAAAATGGAGATTCGCTTGGCGCCAGGTTCTAGAACCCCTGGTTCGTTTACGCACCCAGTACTTCAGTAAAGACAGGAGCATTCATGGTAGCTACCGGAGAACTGATTCGCCTGATGAACTACGTTGACGATCTCGCCACCACCCTGCGCCGCATCAGCGCCGCCATTCCGTTCATGACCGACGAAGAGCGCAAGCGCCTGGCGGAATACATGCGCAAGTCTGATCCCAGTTTCGCATCGGTACTTGAGCACTTGGACCGGGGAGGAAAGTAGTGGCGGTCGTCAACACCATCGCGGTGATCGGCGCTGGCATTATGGGCCGCGGTATAGCTCACGCGGCCGCTCTCGGAGGTTTCCGCACTATTCTCGAAGATCTATTGCCGAATGCACTGCGCCGTGCCGAGAGCGAAATCCGCGCCAATCTCGATAAGGCCATCGAACTGGGTAAAGTCAATTCGAATGATGCGGATACCGCCTTCGCTCGCGTGGAATATGCGGGCTCGGTAGAAGACGCGGCACGCGAAGCTGACTTGGTCATCGAGGCTGTGCCCGAAGAGATGGAGTCGAAGATCGAGATATTCACCTTGCTCGACAAAATATGCCGTCCCGGCACGATTTTCGCTTCCAACACTTCTTCTCTCAGTATTACCGAAATTGCCAGCGTGACTTACCGTCCCAAGAAATGCCTGGGGATGCACTTCTTTAATCCAGTGCACAAAATGAAATTGCTGGAAGTTGTTCGCGCTCTGGAAACCGACGCCGATACGCTGGCGACCGCTGCCGAAGTGGGCAATCGAATGGGGAAAGACGTGGTGATAATCAAAGAATCACCCGGTTTTATCACCAGCCGCATCAATGCAATGATTGGCAACGAGGCGTTCTACATGCTGCAGGAAGGGATTGCTTCCGCAGCGGACATCGATAAAGCAGTCAAGCTGGGACTGAATCATCCCATGGGGCCCTTCGAATTGGTGGACCTTGTAGGCCTTGATACGCGCTTGCACATCCTCGAATACCTTCATCAAAGTCTAGGCGAAAAATTCCGGCCAGCGCCGCTGCTGGTGCAGTATGTGAAGGCTGGACGCCTGGGCCGCAAGGCTGGGCGCGGCGTCTACGAGTATCCCGAGCAGAGCAAGCCCGCCTCGAGTGCTCCCGAGAAGGCAACGCCGGTCAGTGCCAGGAAGGGTTAGGCAGCCGCCTCAAAACGGCCGCCCCATTCGGTCTGCCGCTTACTTGTTGATGTCCTCTTTGGCTTCCAGTCTCTTGACCAGCCCCTCTACATATGACTTCTGCTGATCGGGTGCGCCTGCCAACGCCACTTTCATCTCCTTCGCAGCATTGTCAAAGTCACCTTGTGCGCAATAGATCCTCGCCATACCGGAGTGTACGAACCACTGATTGGGATTCTTTCTTGCATTGCTGCGAAAGATCGCGAAAGCCTCGTCCTGGCGGTTATCCGCCTGAAGTTGCCGGCCCAGGACGTGTACTTGCAGGGGCGTCGCGTGTTCAATGGCCTTACTCTGCACCGCGCTCGCCTCATCTTTACGCCCAAGCGCCCGCAGAACCCGAGATCGGGTCAGAAGATTATCAAAGCGTTCTTCGTTCTGGATGGACTTGTCCTCATAACTCAGCGCTTCTTCCAGATTGAGCTTGTTGTCGAGAAGATAGGTTGCCGCGTCGTCCCAACCCATCCAGGAATACTGTGCCAATCCTCGAAGCTGGTTGTGCAGACTCTGCTGCACGACATCGTTAACATTCACAGTGACTTTGAACGGCACCCCGATCTTCTCCCATCTCAGTGTCACCACCGCGGCATCGGGCTTCAGTTGATCGAAGTCGTACGTTAACGCTTCGTGCAATTCCGCGGGTTGCGGCTTCACTTGTACGCGCAATGCATCTTCTGCTTGGTTATAGGTGAAGCTTCCCCAGGAAGTAGAGTTCTTTGAAAAAATAATCGTCCATTGATCGGCCGTGGGAATCATGTGCAGGCCATAGGTTCCTCTGTCCAACGGTTTGCCTTCGATGGTCACGGGATCGCTAAATGCAATCGTCGTGTTTTCGTTTGCTCCGGCGCGCCAAACCTGGCCATAGGGCACGAGCCCATCCCAAATCTTGCGCCCATTGGTAAGCGGCCGATGGTACGAGACCGTGATGTCCGTTACGCCGATGCGCTGCGTCACGACCGCGTGCTGACTGGGCCTTGGCAGGTCCAGGACGAATGATTGTGCATCCGAAAGAGCCCCAGCAAGAAACACTCCCAGGGCCAGAAGTACGAGCGAAGCAAGACACGGAGTTCTGCGCACGGAGAAAGCCTCCATTTCGAGAATTTTGGCCGGAAATGCCGCGGGCGGCGGTGATACTAGTAGTGATACTAGTAGACGCCTGCAATGCGCCCGAGTGAGGATTAGACGGTAAAGTCCGGGTTCAGTGAGCACAATGCCCTGAACGAGGCAGTCGAATACCAGACGCAGAGAATCGGTCAGCGATCAATCCGGTGAATCCGGTAGTGCAATCCCAAAATAGGCGTAGTCAAGCTGCCAACGCTAATTCTGGCAGACGTTTACAGAGAACTTAGACCTCCAGGTGTCCTCCAAGGCAAACCGTTGGCTTAAATCGCTATCTAACTTTCGTCGAGTGTCCATATGAAGAGAGGTGTGTCATGAAAACAACTAAGATTGGGCTCTTAATAATCCTGACGGCCATAATGACCCTGTCACTTACCGTGACGGCGCTGGCCGCTCAGAGCCCGGGGTCCCAAGCTGTGCAAATCACGGCCGACCCGACCATCGAGACGGCAACCAGCAATTTGGTAACGATTACCTGGGGGACTAACCAGCCTTCAGGCAGCCAGGTATGGTACGGCACAGATAAGAACAATCTGACGCAGCAAGCTGAAGCTCCCTACGGTGGCACTACCCACCGCGTGCAAATCAATAATCTACAGCCGAATACGACGTACTATTTCCAGGTCGAATCCGAGCACGGCCGCGGCGGTAGTGAGGCAGAGAGTCGGGGCATAAGGAGCTTCCATACTTTGCCGTCTGGGGCCCAGCCAGTGCACAATCAGAAGGCTGAAATTGTTGAGAAGGGCCTTGCCAATGAGGAAAATGGTTCAGTCAAAATCACCGGCGCGCCGGTGCTGGAGTTTGTTGACAGCAACTCCGCGACTATCGCGTGGTCAACAAATCTGAAAGGCAGCACACGCGTGACCTACGGCACGGATCCCAATAATCTCACGCAATTGGCAGAAGCTCCCTGGGGTCAGGGCGGCCTCACCCATCGCGCGAAGCTGCAGAATCTGCAGCCGAATACCACGTACTACTTCAAAGTAGAGACCGGACAGGCACAGGGCACAGGCGGCGCGGAAGTGGAGAGCCAAAAGGTCATGAGCTTCAAGACTCCTGCCGCTGGAGCGCCACCGATCCGCAACGAGCATCCTCACTGATTGAATGACTTATGACGGACCGGCTTTGAGTCCAACCCGGCTACCCACGTAGCCGGGTTTATTTATCTGAAATCCCGCTCGCACTAACATTTCCTATTCAAAAACGTCTAAATCCCTGCAAAAAGCGGGAACCCCAGTGGGTCCCGCTGCGTATCTACAATTATCGGAACGGTGGGACCTTGAGACCCCCCGCCGTCGCCTTTGAGGGCCCCCATTCGCCGTCCCTGGCGTTTGGGGGCAAATTTCCATGCGCATGCTCCTCGATATCGTGCGGCAATCCCTGGCCACCCTCTGGGCGCATAAGCTGCGCTCTTTCCTCACCATGTTCGGCATTGCCTGGGGCGTGGGGTCGCTGTTGCTTTTGGTAGGCCTCGGGGAAGGCTTTCGCAGTGGTCAGGCGAAGGAACTGGCTAACCTCGGACAGAACATCATGTTTTCGTTCTCCGGCCGAATCCCGGCGGTCGAAGGAAGCGCACAATCGGGACGCCTTTACCACTTTACTTACCGGGACTACCTCGCCATTCGGGACGAGTCGAAGTTCATAGCTGCCATTTCTCCTGTTTTGAATCGTGAGGATATCCGGGCGGTCAGCGATTATGGCAGCACTAATGGTCAGGTTTTTGGGGTGGCGAACATCTATAACCAGATCCGCAATGTGCCGCTTGGCACCGGGCGCTGGTTCAATGACGAAGACAATAATGAACGCCGCCGGGTCGCAGTTGTGGGATGGGAACTTCTGAAGAATGTCTTCCCCGGGCGGCCGGCCGTCGGTTCCACCATGCTATTGAATGGCGTGAATTTCGATGTGATCGCTGTACTGGCCAAGGTCGGTCAGGACGGAAACAATGGTACCAACGCTCGCATCTTCATTCCCATCGAGACCATGCGCAACCTTTTCCCCCTGAAAACGGAGAACTCCGAAGAGGCGATTTCATTCATCAACTATCGCCCGGTTAGGAGCGATTTGCACCTCCGCGCAAAACAGGAGTTGCACGAGATCATCGCACGCCGTCACGGCTTCGATCCTAAGCTGGAAGACGCTTTTGAGGATTGGGACACGATCGAGAACTCGCAGCGGGTAGCCAAGATTTTTGATGCCATGGACTGGTTCCTGGGGGTTGTAGGCCTGGTCACGCTCGGTCTAGGCGCGATCGGCATCATCAATATCATGCTGGTTTCGGTAACCGAAAGAACTAAGGAGATCGGACTTCGCAAGGCTTTGGGAGCAACGTATCGCAACATTCTGACGCAATTTTTCGTTGAAGGGGCATTTCTCACCGCTTTCAGCGGCGGCATCGGACTGGCAATAACGGTGGGCTTTGTCACCCTGCTGGCGATGCTGCCGGCTCCCGAAGGCTTTGACACTCCTCGCATCGTGCCCGCATCAGCGGTGGCCGCGATCGGTTCGTTAGCGATTGCCGGCATTATCGCTGGACTTTATCCCGCGCGCAAAGCTGCTCTGCTTCCTCCGGTAGAAGCTTTGAGACAGGAATAGCCGATGGTTCTGGAACTGGCCCGGCAAGCATCCAACGCGCTGCGACACAACCGCCGCCGCAGTGTCCTGACCATGCTCGGCATGGC
>WNFG01004350.1_pt1 | contig 11897 bp, 9 predicted proteins | sample 5400431 | NCBI WGS metagenome assembly WNFG01 (sample SAMN13153346, study PRJNA577476) | soil metagenome | isolation source: 120 cm saprolite under Douglas fir tree site 2 hole 3 replicate 2 | place: USA:California | collected 2015-04-18
CGACACCTCTCGACGTGATCGAACGCATGCACATCGGATCGCGGCCGGCGGCGCGCGCCGGGGGCAACGGCGTCCACGCGCTGCGGGCCATTCCCTGGGTATTCGCGTGGACGCAAAGCCGCCACATGTTGCCCGGATGGTTCGGCTTCGGCAGCGGCCTGTCGGCCGCGCTGGAGCAGCATGGGGATGGGGTGGTGGCTCAAATGGTGGCGCAATGGCCCTTCTTCGAGCACCTGCTCGAGGACGTGGAGGCCATGCTGGGGCGTACCGATCTGGAAATTGCGAGTCACTACGACGCCCTGGCCGGCGATGCGCTGCTTCGCCAAGCCGAAGCGATCCGCCGGGAATACGCGTTGACGGTGACGCACGTGCTGCGGCTGCGCGGCTCAGCGCGCCTGCTCGACAGCGACCCGACTCTTCAGCGGTCGATCAAACTGCGAAATCCCTACATCGATCCCATGCATCTCATGCAGGTGGACCTGCTGCAGCGATGGCGCAAGACGGGGCGGCAGGATCGGGAGCTGTTCGGGGCGTTGCGGGCTACCATCAGCGGGATCGCCCAGGGACTGCAGGCCACTGGGTAGTGCTCCCCCGGCAGGGTAGGAAGCCTCAGGGCAACGGCGGATACAGTTGCCCTGAGGCTTCCTACCCCGCCGTGTGAGTACTCAGACTGGTCAGCATTCCTGTGCCGAGACACGGCTGCGGTCGGCACCACTGGGCTGAGGGCTTGCAACATTCAACACTCGGGGACGTTGACGGCGAGGCCGCCTTGGGAGGTCTCCTTGTAGATGGTCGACATGTCGTGGCCGGTTTGGCGCATCGTGGCGATGACTTGGTCGAGCGATACCTTGTGTGAGCCGTCGCCGCGCATCGCCAGGCGGGCGGCGTTGATCGCTTTCACCGAGCCCATGGCGTTGCGTTCGATGCAGGGGATTTGCACCAGGCCGGCGACCGGATCGCAGGTCAATCCGAGGTTGTGCTCCATGCCGATTTCGGCGGCATTCTCGATCTGTTCGTTGCTGCCGTTGAGTGCGGACACCAATCCGGCGGCGGCCATGGAGCATGCGACGCCGACTTCGCCCTGGCATCCCATCTCGGCGCCGGATATGGAGGCATTTTGCTTGTAGAGCATGCCGATCGCGCCGGCGGTGAGCAGGAAGCGAATGACGCCGTCGTCGTCCGCTCCCGGCTCGAAGCGCCGGTAATAATGCAGCACCGCCGGCACGATCCCGGCCGCGCCATTGGTCGGCGCCGTCACAACCTGGCCGCCGGCCGCATTTTCTTCGTTGACGGCCAACGCAAAGACATTGACCCAATCGAGAGCATGCATGGGGCCCAAGGGGTCGCCGCTCATGAGCTGCCGATAGAGTTTCGGCGCGCGCCGGCGCACCCCCAACACCCCGGGCAGCAGGCCCTGGGCCTCGAAACCGCGGCGCACGCAATCCTGCATGACCTGCCATATGCGCATGAGGCCTGCGCGAATCTCGGCGTCGGTGCGCCAGGTGCGTTCGCGGGCGAGCAGAAGCTCATGAATCTCCAATCCTTGTGTGCGCCCGTGCTCGAGCAGGCGCGCGCCGGAATTGAACTCGTACGGAGGCTCGGGGCGCGCGGCGCCGACATTCGCTTCGGCGCCGGCTTGCACCACGAAACCGCCGCCGATGCTGTAGTACTCCTCGCGCGCCAAAACTTGCAGCGCCGCATCATGCGCGGTGAAGCGCATGCCGTTGGAGTGGCCGGGCAGCACCTGATCCGTGTGGAAGAGAAGATTGAGCGGCTCGTCAAACGCTATCTCATGCCGGCCCAATAAGCGGATGCGTCGCTCGTCGCGTATCCTCCGCAAGGTAGGTTCGACCGCGGCTGAATCGATGGTATCGGGGCTCATGCCTTCCAAGCCCAAGAGAATGGCGCGGTCCGTGCAATGACCGCGGCCGGTCAAGGCCAGTGAACCGTAGAGCTGCGCGGACACCTGACTCGTGCGATCGAGCAAATCGCGCGCCGCCAACGACAGGACGAAGCTGCGCGCCGCATTCATCGGTCCCATGGTGTGCGAGCTCGATGGGCCGATGCCGATCTTGAAGATATCGAAGACACTCAAGCTCATGCGTTTAAACCTGCGGCGACCGGGGGAGCCGATGATACGCCGCCGTTGCGGCCGTGGCAGTCAAAACCCCGACGCCCAAGTGGTAGAATGCGACGTCGATAAATCATTTGCAGGCATTAGGCCCAAAAAAGGGAGTATTCCATGACTCGCTTCCCACGCGTTCTCGCGGCAGCCTTGGCGGTCACCCTGATGCTGACGGCAACCTGTGCGAGCGCCGCACCCATTCCCGGCAACATCGCGGCAGCCGTGGCCGACGGCAGCCGGCCCGAAGCCGACAAGATACGCGACGTGAACCGCAAACCGGCGGAAACCCTGGCGTTCACGGGCGTGAAGCCCGGGATGCAAATAGCCGAGCTGTTGCCGGGCGGCGGCTATTTCACGCGCATATTCAGCAAGGCCGTGGGCAGCTCGGGACATGTGTATGCGCTGGTGCCGGCGCCCTTGGCCGATGCGCCGGCGGACGTGCCGGATTTTGCTGCGCGCGTGAAGGCGATCGCCGCCGACCCGAACTACTCCAATGTGAGTGTGGTGGTGGAGCCCTTCAGTCAGCTCGCCGTGCCTGCGCCCGTCGATCTGGTCTGGACCTCTCAGAACTACCATGACCTGCACAATTTCCCCGGTTTGGATGTGGGGATATTCAATAAAATGGTGTTCGACGACCTGAAGCCCGGCGGCATCTATCTGGTCCTCGACCACGCGGCCGAAGCGGGATCGGGCGGACGCGATACCAAGACCTTGCACCGGATCGACCCGGAGACTGTGAAAAAGGAGGTTCTGGCGGCGGGTTTCGTGTTCCTGGGAAAGAGCGATCTATTGCACCAACCCGACGATAGTCACTCCGTGAAAGTGTTCGACCCGGCGGTGCGCGGCAAGACCGATCAGTTCATATTGAAGTTTCGTAAACCCTAAACGGGAACGCAGGCCGCGAACTCCCGGGGTGCTTTGCTGTCAACTAAAGCAGTTCTTTTGCGTTCATCAATAGGATCAGGCCTAAAGGATTGGTTACATGAAGTTGATGCATTTTTCGGCTGTCCCGGTTGCGGTGGCCGTTCTGCTGGCCGCCTGCGTGGCGCCGCCGCCCCGCGTCGTCAGGGTGCCGGGGCCCCCGCCGCCCCCGCCGCAACGAGTATTCGTCTATCCCGCAAACGGTCAGAGTCCGGAACAAACCGAGCGCGACCGCTACGAATGCCATGTCTGGGCGGTCCAGCAAACCGGGGTTGATCCGAGCCGGGCGGGCGCCAACGCCTATGAACGAGTGGTCGTTCAGCCTGCGAATCCTCCGGGGTCGGGCACCGTGGCCGGACTGATCGGCGGCGCCATCGTGGGTTCGATCATCGGGGGTCCGCGCAATGCGGGTGCCGGGGCGATCATTGGCGGAGCTACGGGCGCAGTCATCGGATCTGCCGCCGATGCCAACGCGCAGGCGCAGGCGCAACAGACCCAGCAACAGTTCAATCAGAGCGCAGCCGCGGGGCGGGCGCGAGCCGACTCCTATCGGCGTGCGATTGGCGCATGCCTGCAGGGCCGCGGCTATACCGTCACCTGACACGCATGCCGCGGGAGCATTTGCGGTCCGAGAATTGAGAGCCTGGGAAATGACTCACACACTGAAGATCGCATTGCTGTCGGCGTCCATGCTCTTGTGGGGGATTCAGGCGAGCACGCTCGCGGCCGCCGATGAGCGCGACCGAGGCCGTGCCGAGCCGCGGCCGGAGGCACGAGTTCCCGGAGGTCGGCCCGGAGCTCGGCCGGAGGGACGGCCGGCATTCGACGGCCGCGGACAGAGACTGGACAGCCGTTACGATCACGGCCGCTACTACCCGCCCCGGGGTACCGTTTATCGCTCATTGCCGGACGGCTATCGCCCCTACTATCGCGGCGGGAGCCGCTACTATTTCAACGGCGGCATTTGGTATGCGCCGCGCGGACCCGAATTCATCGTAGTGAGCCCGCCGCCGGGCCTGGTGATCTCGACATTACCCCCTTACTACTCCACGGTATGGATCGGCGGTGTTCCCTACTACTATGCAGACGACGTGTACTACTCGTGGCAGCCGGATCAAAACGCTTATGCCGTGGTCGACCCGCCCGACAATGCCGATGCTCCCTCACCGCCGCCGCCCCCTCCCGACAGCGCGCAGGCCGATCTGATCATCTACCCCAAGAATGGTCAGACCAAGGAGCAGCAGGCTGCCGATCAATTCGAGTGTTACAACTGGGCGAAGGGGCAAACCGGTTTCGATCCGACTCAGCCGGGAGGCGGAGTCTCGGGCAACGCCGACGCAGCGCGCAGCAATTATAACCGCGCGATGTCTGCGTGTTTGCAGGGCCGAGGCTACCAAGTCAACTAGCGAGCGCGGCGCGCCGCGCCGACACAACGCGCCGATGACGGCGCGTGTCACTGATCGGCGATGTGAGCGGAGTCCTACGCAGCGCGCCGTTTGCCGCCGACTGTGAACGAACTCTCGATCAGGCACTCTCATAGTCACAGTGCAGTTCAATCATGACGAGGAGATTCCGCGATGTTGACCACCCACCCAAACTCGGTCTTCCAGAAAAGAGATCTGCATGTGGGCGGTCTCGGTTTGAGCGCATCGGGTGCCCTGGCCGCGGTGACCGAACCTGCGCGTGATACGGCGGATTCGTGGCTCGTGAGAGCCCGTGATGTGGCCCAAGAAGCGGATGACTTCGTGCGCGGCAACCCATGGGCAGCGCTTGCCGTGGCGGCCCTGGTGGGTTTGGCCGCCGGCTATTTACTCTCGCAACGCACCTGAGCCGTGCGCTCGACTGGAAGAAACTTATGGCAAATTTCGACGATGTGAGGCGCAAGTTTTCCAATCACCGGCAGTGGCGCGAATTTATCGCAGCAGTCCACGAGTCGGTGACATACCCGTGCACGGTGACCTATCCGATGGTTCTCGGCGCGCTGCGGTCGGGCCGAGCCTGGTTCAACGACGGCGCGGTACGAGCATCGACTTGGCTGGACGGCGCGGCGCGGGCATCGACTTGGCTGTCACCGCGCAGCGGAATCCAGCGTCAATCGCTCGGGGTATGAATACACATTGCAGTGAGCTTCGCGTAAGAACCCCACCAGCGTCAGTCCGGACGTCACGGCCAGGTTGACGGCGAGGCTGGACGGCGCACCAATGGCGGCGAGCACGCTGACCCCGGCACGGATGGCCTTTTGCACGAGTTCAAAGCTGGCGCGGCCGCTCAACACCACGAAGCGATTGGTCAACGGAATCGCGTTCGACATGAGACTCATTCCCACGAGCTTGTCGAAGGCGTTGTGACGTCCCACGTCCTCCGCCAGATTCAACAGGTTCCCCGAGAAATCGAAGAGTGCGGAGGCGTGAACGCCGCCGGTATCGCCGAATTTCGACTGCGCCGCGCGCATTCGAGCCGGCAGCCGCAGGAGCAGCGACAGAGCGGCGTGTCCGGTATCGGGGATGTGCGTGGCGGCGGCGCGGGCGATGGCGGCGTCGAGCCCGGTGGTACCGCACACACCGCAGCTGGAACCGGCTGAAAAGAGGCGCGCCGGCGTGTTCGGCACGATCTCAACCCTGGGGTGCAGGCGTACGTTGACCACGTTCGGCCGCCGCGTGCTCGACTCGATGGCCTCGATGTCTGCGGCTTGATTCACGATGCCCTCGCCGTAGAGCAGCCCGGCGGCCAGGGACTCATCGTCGCCCGGGGTGCGCATGGTGGTGCCGAATGACATGGGTTCCATCCCGAGCGCCGGATGATGCAGCAGGAATTCCAGCGGCGCTTCGACCGCCACGCGATCGTCCCTTGCGGCTTGGGCTTCGGCGCTGGAACGCAGTATGCGCACATTGAGCGTTCCGCTCGCCGCCCGAGGCTCGGAGTCCGGTAATGCAGTATCGGCCATGCTCATGGGACCGCCCACCTTTTGCTCAAATGACCCCCCAATGATACCGTTCCGTGAGTCTGGCAATGCCATCAAAGGGGTACATATGTCCAAATCAGCCGATTTGAAGGCTCGCAAGGCGGCGGCCGTGCCCGCCGGGGTCGGTAGCCGGGGTCTTTACGTGGCCAAGGCGGAGAACGCCGAGCTATGGGACGTCGACGGCCGGCGCTACGTCGATTTCGCGGCGGGCATTGCCGTGCTCAACACCGGCCACCGCCATCCCCGGGTCATGGAGGCCGTGGCGCAGCAAGCACTGGCGTTTACGCACACCTGTTTCCATGTCGCGCCCTACGAGTCCTACGTGCGGCTGGCGGAACGGCTGAATGCACTGGCACCCGGCGACTTCGCGAAAAAGACCATGTTCCTGAGTTCCGGCGCGGAGGCGGTCGAGAACGCCGTCAAGATTGCCCGCTATTCCACCAAGCGCTCCGCAGTGATCGCGTTCTCCGGCGGCTTTCACGGCCGCACCCTCATGACCATGGCGCTCACGGGCAAGGTCATGCCGTACAAGCGCGGCTTCGGCCCGTTTCCCGCCGAGGTCTATCACGCGGAATTTCCGCAGCCCTACCGGGGTATCACCACGGAACAGGCGCTCGCCGATTTGGATCGGCTGTTTCACGGCGACGTCGATCCGAAGTCGATCGCGGCCATCATCATCGAACCGGTGCAAGGCGAGGGCGGCTTCAATGTGGCGCCCTTCGATTTTCTGCGCGCGCTGCGGCGTCTATGCGATGAGCACGGCATCGTGATGATCGCCGACGAGGTGCAAGGCGGCATCGCACGGACCGGCAAGATGTTTTCCATCGAACACTCCGGTGTCGTGCCCGATGTCATCACCACGGCCAAGGGCTTGGGCGGAGGCTTCCCGCTCTCGGGAGTGACCGGCCGCGCGACCATCATGGATGCGGCGCATGCCGGGGGCCTCGGCGGCACCTACGGCGGCAATCCGATCAGCATCGCGGCGGCGCATGCGGTACTGGATGTGATCGAGACAGAGGGACTGTGCGGTCGGGCGGAGGCTGTCGGAGACAAAATGCGCACCCGGCTCCTGGCGCTCGCCAAGGAGTTTCCGTGCATCGGCGACGTGCGGGGCTTGGGCGCGATGGTGGCCTTCGAACTCGTCAAGGATCCCAAGACCAAGGAACCCGACGCGGAGCTGACGGCGGCCGTACTGACTCACGCCGAACAGCGCGGCTTGATTCTTTTGTCATGCGGCACGTCGGCGAACGTCGTGCGCCTGCTGGCGCCGCTCACGATTCCCGACGCCATGCTCAGCGAGGGCTTGGATCTCCTGGCGGCGTCGCTGAAAGCGGCGCGCGGCGTCGAGTCTGCGCGGGCGGTGGCTTAAAGGTCAGAGGGGGCGAATGTCCGCTCCCTACGGATTGCGACCCGAGTTGCGGCTCAGGGTTACAGGCGCAGCGTCGCGGTGATTCCGATGGTGCGCGGCCGGAACGTCCAGGCGTTTTGCTGCTCCGAGGGCGGCCCGGCCGGGTTGTTGCCGTCGGATTGCCCGAGCGCGTAATTGATGGTGGGATGCTTATCGAACAAGTTGTCGACGAAGGCTGATACCTGCCAGGACCCGAGATTCACGCCGGAGCGCAGAGAGAAAAAGCTGGTCGCCGGCAGCGTGTAGGAAAAGCCAGAGTTGTACTGCGCGGAATTGGGATCCTGTACGGGGGAGAGCCAGGGATTGCGGCTGGCGTATTCAAAGTCCACGCGTGCGAATGCCTTGAGTCCTGCCAGGGTGAAGTCATACTGCGGACCGATGGCAATGTTCCACGGCGGGTTCGTTCCGGGAGCGTAGTCGATGGCGGCTTCGCCGGCGACAGCATCGCCGGCTATCGCCAAGTTATTCTTCGAGGTTTTGCTGAAACGCGCGTTGGTATAGCCGACGGCGGTCTCGATGGAGAATCCGGCACCCAGCACGACGTTTGCCTGCAGATCAAAACCCTTGGAGACCGCCGTTCCCAGATTGTCCGTGAACTGCAGCGCGCATGACCCGGCAATATAAACATTCTGTTGGATCTGGTTCCACTTGATGTAGTAGACGCTGGCGGCTAGCTGCAGCCGGTCGGCAATGAGATTCTTCGACCCGATTTCATAGCTCTGGGTGGTGTCGGAATTATAGTTCGGCGGTGCCTGTCCGCTCGGATAGCCTTCGGCCATGAGCCCGAACGCACAGTAAGAAGGCAGCGGAGGGTTGAAGCCGCCCGGCCGAAAGCCCTTGGCATAGGTGGCGTAGAAGAGATTGTTCGGGTCGGCTTGAAATGATATCGAAGCCTTCGGCGTGACGGAATGCTCCGAATACACGCCGCTGGCTATGCTCGCACCGTAGTTCTCCAAGCCGTCGGAATAGTGCGTGAGGTCGCCCGATAGCTTGGCATAGCGCGCGCCGACGGTGAGCTTCAGTTGATCGGTCACGCCGTAGGTAACTTCGCCGAAACCGGCGATCTGGCGATCGTGGGTCTTATTGTTGTTGTAATAGATGTCGCACTGGGGAAAAGTCTGCGGCGTGCTGTGGGCAGGGTCGCTCGGACATGAGAAGAAAGGACCGTATATATCGGTCGCATTCTGGGCGAAGAGATATTGATACAAGTTGTTGATATATGGGTCGGACAGCTCCTCGATGCTGAGCTCCGTGGCGAGCGACCAGAATGCACCCACAGTCCATCTCCACCGACTGTTGTCATCGTTCGATTGCAAGCGAATTTCGTCCGTCCAGATGCGTTGGCGGTTCGTCATCCTGTTGGGGGTCACGTAGCCCGCGACGCCGCCGGGCGGCAAATGAATGCCCTTGCCGTCGATAATCGGATACCAAGAGCAGGGCGGCGCTTCGCCCCCGGCGCAGCCCAGCCCGAGTCCACCCGACCCGTCGGGATTCGTGGGCCATATCAGCGATTGAAAGTACGCGAGGTCGAATACGGTACCCTGATAGGCCGTGAGCTCGTCGCGGTGGTAGTACGAGGTATTCCAGATGAGCGTGCCGATGCCGACGTCCGCCTCGAGCTTGACCGCGCCGAGGTAGTACTCGTCCGGATCCGGTATCCGCTCCGGAGTGCCGTTGATGAACCGCCCGTTGCCCACATCCGAATACGCGGGCCAGAATGAGCTGATGTCGTGCTTGCGCGCGTTCTGGTAGGAAAAGCTCGGCGTGATCTTGATTCCCTCGGTGGGCTGCACCAACAGAGCCAGGCGCGCCGCGAGGGTATTTGCATGATTGGCCCTGCGGTCGACGACGCCGAGCGTCGTCGGGTCGATCCGATCGATCCAGCCGCCATCGTACCGATACCAGACACTGGCGCGATAGCCCAATACATCGTTGACGATGGGGCCGCCGTGGGCGATGCCCGCTTCGTAGCTTGGATCGCCGTAGCGCGTAAAGGAGACCTCCGAGCGCGCGTAGGTCGATTCCTTGGTGACACTGGGCTGGTTCATGATGTAACGAACCGTACCGCCTTCGGAACCGGCGCCGAACAAGGTTCCCTGCGGACCGCGTAGAACTTCCACCCGATCCAGGTCGAAGGTCTTCGGCAGCGTGTCGTCGGGGTTGAATCCGAGTGCGCGCATTTGAATGGGCGTCTCGTCGATATAGATGCCGGTCGTGCCGGCGCCGCCGGACGAGGAAATTCCACGGATGGAGATCGCGTTGGTGCCTGAGGTGTCGATGGACACACCCGGGGTGAAGCGCACCACGTCATTGAAATCCTTGATCCCCCTCTGATCGATCATGTCCTGGTTGAATGCGGTGACACTGATCGGCACCTTGTTGATGCTTTCTTCGCGGCGGGTCGCCGTGACGACGATTTCCTCGAGGGCGCCGCTGGCGGCCGGTTCGGCGGCGGTGGTCGCTTCGTTAGCGGACGCCGGGGCTGCGAGGCAGGCGCCGGCACCTACTATAAGGGTGCGCAAAAACAACAATCGCCAGGATACCCGCTGAATCAACGGCTTTGAGTGAGTGGCTGGCACAGCATCCCCCTAACCTAGTTATATGGTCAGATAACACCCTCTCTCGACAGTAGCACCGTGCAAAAATCGGCGCAACCGCGGATGCGATAGCATGCGGGCATCGTTGCTGCGGCGCGTTTCGACAGTGTCTACCGCGTGCAAGGCACGCGCACATAAAGGCGCATATGGCCATCCGAGCCACGCACTGCTGCGTGGCTCGGATGGTGAGCTAGGCCCCGGCGGGCAAGGCTAGTTGCGGTAGGTGAACGTGAGACCGATGGTGCGCGGACGGTAAGTGAATTGGCGCTGCAGGCGGCTGTTGCCGTCGCCCGGATCGATGGACCACTCGTAGTTGGTCACCGTGTGGGTGTCGAACAGATTGTCGCAGAACGCCGCAATCTGCATCTTGCCGAAGTTGATGCCGGCCCGGGCGGAGGCAAAATTGGTGGGCGACAAGATATAGTAGGCGGAATCGTATTGCAGCGAATTCGCGTCCTGAGAGGGCGCGCGCCACTTCGGCCGGCTCTGGTATTGATCGTCGAAGCGCACGAAGGAGTCGTGATCGAGGAGGCTGAATTTGTATTCCAAGCCGACGCTCAAAGTGAAGGGTGCGTTGGGCTGGCCGCTTTGACCGCCGCCGCTTTCCCCGGTGATGGCATCGCCCGCCGACACCACCGGATTGGTTTCAGTCGCCGATAGTTTCGAATCGCGGGTGTAGCGCGCCTCCGTATATCCCGCCGCCAATTCCAGCGTGAAGGCGTCGGTGAGCGCCGCTTCCACTTGGATGTCGATACCCTTCGCTACGGCTTGCCCGAGATTGGAAATGAAGGAAATCTGGCAAACCGGCGGCACGACGTTCTGCTGAATGTTGTTCCAACGGATGTAGTAGATGCTGCTGGCGATCTTGAGGCGGTTGCCGATGTTGTTTTTTGCACCCACCTCGAAGCTGTTGACCGTGTCGGAGCTGAAGGTGGGGGGTGACTGGCTGATGCCGAAGGCAGTAAAGTCGCCCGCACAGGCGGCATACGGCACCGGATTGTTGGCGCCGCCGGGCCGAAACCCTTTCGCATAGCTCGCGTAATACAGGTTTCTGGGATCGAATTGATACGAGAAGCTGACCTTGGGCGTGAACGAATTTTCAGACTTCGATGCGCTCACGGTCTGCGGCGACAAGAAAAGCTGCGGGCCGCCTGTGAGGGTGTTATTTGTGAACTTCAAGTGCGAGTAGCGCGCGCCCACCGTGAGCTTGTATTGGTCGGTGAACGAATACGTCCCTTCACCGAACCAGGCGATCTGCTGATCCGTGGCCTTGGTTTGCAGGAAGTAGGAATCATTGGGAAAGCGCGAATCGTACAGCACGGGTACGCACGTGCCGGTACTGCAGTCTTGGAAAAAATTGTCATAAGTGAGCCCGGTGGCTGCGACGGAGAGCTTGTTCAACAACGGATCATGGATCTGCTCCAGATAAGTCTGACGATTGTGGGTGTAGAAAACTCCGGTGGTCCAATTGAGCGCTGAGGTCGGATCGTTCGACTGCAGGCGGATTTCCTCGGTGATATTTTGTTGACCGTTGTCGATGGAGGCTGGTGAACGATAGTCGGTGGCGCCGGCGGGCAGATGCACGCCGGTGCCGTCCAGCAGCGGATAGGGCGTGGAGGCCGGCGAAGTGCTGCCATCGGCGTTGTAATTCAGGAATACACCCGATTGATAGAACCCGAGATCGTACAAGGTGCCCTCGTAGCCGGTAGTTTCCTTGCGATGGAAATAGGCGGTGTTCGAGATCAATTTGGCGAAACCCAGATCGTCCTCGATCTTGATCGCCGGCAACTGGAACCGGTCTGGATCGGAGCGCCGCGTCGGGTCGGCGTTGACCAATTGATCGTTCTGCGGCTTCGAATACAGCGGCCAATAGTCCTCGTTGTT
>WNFG01005710.1_pt1 | contig 11892 bp, 7 predicted proteins | sample 5400431 | NCBI WGS metagenome assembly WNFG01 (sample SAMN13153346, study PRJNA577476) | soil metagenome | isolation source: 120 cm saprolite under Douglas fir tree site 2 hole 3 replicate 2 | place: USA:California | collected 2015-04-18
CCTGTGGTTAGGTTCCATGAGTACCATTGTGCATCCAAAGCGACGCGAAGGCGGGGTTCCGCTCGCCCTGCCGATCATCGCCTATTTTACGGATGACGCAGTGACGGTCCGCCAGATTTCCGGGATTCAGCGCTTTCGGCGGATGCCTTTTGAAAAGGCCGCGGATGAACATCCATCCATTGAGCGCGTGATCGTGGTGTCGAAGGAAGAGCTGATTGAGCAGCATTACGGCCAGTTGCGCGTTCCCAACGCGCGGGTGCTGGCCCTGGCCCGGGACAAATTTCGCGATTCGCGCAATGACGGCGCTGTTTACGCCTATCTTCCTCCCGACGTGCCGCAGTCTCTTCTGGAGCGCATGATCGACAACGCGCTCGATCACATTCATCTGGTGCAGTCGCGCAACGAAGTCAATGAGAGGCTGGCGGGCGCCAGCCAGGAAATCCACGAGCTCAATAAGATCGGCGTGGCGCTTTCGGCCGAGCATGAAGCCCATGCCCTCATGGAACTCATTCTCACCAAATCGCGGGAGCTGACCAAAGCCGACGCCGGCTCCATCTATCTGGTGGAGCGGGTGCCGCTGCGCGATCAGCGGCGTATTCCGTTCGCCAAAGGCAAGCCGGTGGCCGAGGGACTTCTTTACGAAGAACACCTGCGTTTCAGTCTGGCGCAGAACGATACCGTTGACGTGCCCTTCCGCGAGATCACCATGGAGATCAATGAACGCTCCATGGCCGGCTACGTGGCGCTGACCGGCGAGATCATCAACGTGGAAGACGCCTATCATCTGCCGCCCGAAGTGCCCTTCGCCATCAATCGCAAATTCGATACCGATTCCGGTTACCGCACCCGTTCGATTCTGTGCGTGCCCATGCGCAATCAAAAAGGCAAGATCGTGGGCGTGCTGCAGCTGATCAATGCCAAACGCGATCCCGCGGTGAAGCTGGTATCGAGTTCGGCGGTGGCCCGGCAGGTGGTCGCGTTTTCCGCGCGCCGGCAGGAAGTGGTCATCTCGCTCGCCAGTCAGGCGGCCGTGGCGCTCGAAAACAGCCGCTTGTATGAGGACATCCAGAAGTTGTTCGAGGGGTTCGTGCGCGCATCGGTTACCGCCATCGAAGCCCGGGACCCGGCCACATCGGGTCACTCCTTCCGGGTCGCCAATCTCACGGTCGCCATGGCCGAAGCCGTGGACCGCAGCGACAGCGGCACCTGGCGCGACGTCCGTTTCAGCCGTGACGAGATGCGCGAGATTCGCTATGCCAGCCTGCTGCACGATGTCGGCAAGGTGGGCGTAAAGGAAGAAGTCCTGGTCAAGGCCAAAAAGCTGTATCCGTCGCAACTGGAACTGATCGAACAGCGCTTCAGCTTCGCCCGGCGCACGCTCGAAAATGAAAGCCTGAAGGCGAAGATGGACTGTCTGCTGGAAAAAGGCCGGGACGAATTTCTCAAACGGCAGCCCACCCTGGACGCCAATCTGGCGGAGGCGCTCAGCCGCCTCGATCGCCACTTCGCCGCTGTCCTGGAGGCGAATGAGCCGACGGTGCAGCCGGAAGGTGAGTTCAATCAGCTGGCGGAAATCGGGAACGTGAAGTATCTCACGCCCGAAGGCGGTAGCCGTCCGCTGCTTACCCCCGAAGAGATCAAGCTGTTGTCGATCCGCAAGGGTTCGCTCGATGAGCAGGAACGACTGCTGATCGAAGCCCACGTCGTTCACACCTTCAATTTTCTCCGGCAGATTCCCTGGACCACGGAACTGCGGCAGATTCCCGAGATCGCCCGCCTCCACCATGAAAAACTTAACGGCCTGGGTTATCCGTATAAGCTCTCCGCCAGGGAAATCCCCCTGCAGACGCGCATGATGACCATCGCCGATATCTTCGACGCATTGGCGGCTTCGGACCGTCCGTATAAAAAGGCGGTGTCGGTGGACCGTGCGCTCGACATTCTTGCGACGGCGGTTCAGGACGGGGAAATCGATGGAGGCCTGTTCGATATGTTCCGCACCGCGAAGATTTATGAGAAGTGGAAAGTTGAACCGTTCCCGTATTGAGTCTTTCTTCTCCGTATTACCACGCCCTGAATTCTTGTTTTTTTGCGCAAATTTGGGTCGTTGTCCGGATGCACGCAAGCAAGCGGCAAATTCAGAGCTTCCGTGTCCTCATTATTTCTGCTGGAGAGAGACCGCCGAAGTATTCAGGCCCCGGTTTTGGATACAACCAGGAGTCAGAGGTTCGAATAGAACCCATTTATTTTTTGTTCTTCTCCGTGCCTCAGTGCCTCCGTGGTGCAAAGGTCTTGTCTTTGGTTGCGGCTTCGTCGCGCCGTGACTCAGCGCCTCCGTGGTACAAAGGTTTTATCTTTGGCTTCTTCCAATTCCCAAAAACTGAAGTAAGATTGAATGCGAGCATGAAAGACTTCTACATCTGCGACGCCGCCCAGTTCGAAAACCAGGTCATCACCTCTTCCTTTGTGGTCGCCTCCAAGCAGGCCAAGCCCAAAAAGAGCGGAGACCTTTATCTGGCGCTGACCCTGGCCGACCGCACCGGGCAGATCGAAGCCAAGATGTGGGACAACGTCACCGAGCACATCGACATCTTCGCTCAGGACGACTTCGTCAAGGTTCGGGGTCTGGTCAACAAGTTCAATGGCCGGTTCCAGCTTACGGTCCACAAGCTGCGTTCGATGGAAGAGGCGGAAGTCGAGCCCGCCGATTATCTGCCCCGCACTACCAAGGATGTCGATCAGCTGTGGCGCACCATGGGCGACTACGTGGAGAGCTTTCAAAACCCTCACCTCAAGGCACTGATTCAGGTGTTCATGGCCGATCCGCAGATTGAGCGCGCTTATAAGACCGCTCCGGCGGCCAAGACGCTGCATCATGCCTTTGTCGGCGGCCTGCTCGATCACGTGCTGTCGCTTTTCAACCTGTGCGATCTGGCCTGCCGCAATTATCCCGAGACCATCGACCGCGATCTGCTGCTGACCGGGGCCTTTCTGCACGATATCGGCAAGGTGCATGAACTCAGCTTTTCCCGGTCGTTTTCCTATACCACCAGCGGACAACTGCTGGGCCACATGATCATCGAACTGGAAATGCTGCACGAGAAGCTGCTCCAGGTGCCCGGCTTTCCCGCGGAGTACAAGATTCTGATCGAACACCTCATCATCAGCCATCACGGCAAGTACGAATTCGGCAGCCCCAAGATGCCGATGTTCCCCGAAGCGCTCATGCTGCACTATCTCGACGATCTCGATTCGAAGATGGAGAGCATGAGAGCGCACTTCCAGCGGGAGCCCGATTCGGAGTGGACCAGTTACAACCCCAGCCTGACGCGTCCGCTGCTGAATACGAAAAAGTTTCTGGAGAAGCTGCGCTGCGAGGGTGCCGCGAGCGGAGTTTCAGCTCTCGTCGATGCGATTACCGTCGGTGAGCCTGTCGCCGGTGAACCAGGCGCGCTGAACGGGACCGTCAAAGACGGACCCGTAAAAGCCGGTGCGGCAAAAGAACCGACTGCGAAAGACCCGACCTTATTCTGATTCACTCGCCGTAACTTCGATTGGGATTCAGCCGCCGCGCGGTCCGTGCCCTTGTCAGGTACAATTTTCCTGCCGCGGACGGGGTCAGGCCCGAACGCGAATTTTCACACAAAACCAACAGGAGAACCCGGATGGCAATCGGCATCCGCGCAAACGATTTGCGCAAGGTATACAACAGTCCGCCCCCTTTGGCGGCGGCCAGCGGCATGTTCATGGGGCCCAGGAAGAAAAGGAATAAAGATAAGGGAAAAACGCCAGGCAAAAAGATCGAGACCGTCGCACTCGACGGGGTTTCGCTTGAGATTCATCCGGGCGAGATCTTCGGCCTTCTGGGGCCAAACGGGGCCGGAAAGAGCACCACCGTCGGCATTATGACCACGCGCGTGAAGGCCACCAGCGGCGAGGCTTTTATCGGCGACTTCGAAGTTTCGCGGCATGAGGTCGACGTCAAACGGCTGATCGGCGTCGTGGCCCAGCGTCCCAACCTCGATATTGCGCTCACCGCTCGCGAGATCCTTCTTTTCCACGCGGCCTATTTCGGCGTGTCGCCGAAGGAACGCACGCAGCGCGCCGACGATCTTCTTCAGCGCTTTCAACTGACCGATCGCGCCGATGAACTGGTGCGCGGGTTTTCCGGCGGCATGATGCAGCGGGTCTCCATTGCCCGCGCCATGATGCACGACCCGGAAGTGTTGTTTCTCGACGAGCCCAGCACCGGCCTCGATCCCCAGACCCGACTGATGCTTTGGGACATCATCCGCGAGTATCAGGCCCGGGGCCGGACGATTCTCATCACCACTCACAACATGGAAGAAGCGGACACGCTCTGCGCGCGCATCGCCATCGTCGATCACGGCAAGGTGATCGCGCTCGGCACGCCCGCGGAGCTGAAGGCCTCCATACCCGGGGGATATCTGCTGCGTCTGCGTTTCGCCCGAGCCACAGAGGCGCTGGCCGGACGCCTGCGCGGAATTGCCGGAGTGAGCGAGGTCAGTTTGCGCGGCGAGAGCGCCGATATCTACGCCGACCGCGGCGGCGCGCTGGTGCCCGCCATCGTGGCCGCCGCTTCGGCGGAGGGCGCGGAAATCGCGGACGTGCATATTTCCGAGCCGAGCCTGGAAAATCTTTTCCTGCACCATACAGGCAGAAGCCTGAGGCAGTAGCGGCGAAAGATTTTGAATTTAGAATTTCAAAAAAAGGACCGTAATGAACTGGAAAACCTTTACCGCGATGCTGGCCCGTGACGTTCATGTGGCGCGGCGGAACGTGCTGACGATGGCTTTACAGACCATGCTGCAGCCGCTGTTGTTCGTGTTTGTCTTCGGGCAGGTGATGGTCCGCAGCGGCACGATGCCCGCCGCTTATCGCAGCACATTGCTGCCCGGCATCATGGCAACCACCATGCTGATGGCCGGAATTCAGGCGGTCTCCATGCCGGTGATCATCGAGTTCGTGACCAAGGAAATCGAAGACCGTCTTCTCGCTCCCATGCACATGCGCTGGCTGGTGGTGGAGAAGATTGTGGCGGGCATGGCCCAGTCGCTGATCGCGGGCTGCGTTGTCATGCCCGTGGCGTGGCTGGTGATGGGAAGAAATACCGGCATCACGTTTGAACACATCGGCCTGCTGGCGCTCATCATGGTTTTGGTGGCGATGCTGGCCGCCTCCGCCGGCCTGGTCATGGGATGCAGTGTCGGCCAGGCCCACATCGGTCTGCTGTTCAGCATGGTGCTGGCCCCGATGATCATGTTTGGCTGCGCCTACTATTCCTGGAGTTCATTGAAGAGCTTTCCCATTTTGCAAAAGGCCGTCCTGATCAATCCGATGGTGTATGCCAGCGAAGCTCTGCGTTCGGCCCTGTCGCCCCAGGTGCCGCACATGCCCGTCCCGCTGCTGATCGCCGCGCTGGTGGCCCTCAATATCGCGCTGGTAATGTTCGGCATCAACCGGTTTTGCCGCAAAGCGACTACGTAATAATCGCAGCGCGGGCAAAAATCAAAAGCTTTACCACGGAGCCACGGAGACACAGAGAAAATCAAAAACAGAAGCAGATGGGCTTTGCATGAAACTGAATAACCGAGCCCTGTCAAAAGCCCATCTGCTTCTGTTTCGTTTTTCTCTGTGTCTCCGTGGCTCCGTGGTGCAAAGGTCTTTTGCTGTTGATTTGCCAGCAACATTCGGATAGTCCCCTTTTCCCTCTTCCTCTACTCTTGCGTCATGGAAACTCTGACGACATTCGACACTTCCTCCCCGCGCCCCCGCGCGGAATATAATGAAACTCTCTTCGTGAAAGCCGGTCCTCAACTCGTGACCACCGATGAATCGCGCTGGCAGGCTGTCGTTCGCCGCGACCGCCAGGCGGATGGCGCGTTCTTTTTCGGAGTGCTGACCACCGGTATCTTCTGCCGGCCTTCGTGCGCGGCGCGGCGTCCTTTGCGGAAGAATGTGCGGTTCTTCACTTCGACCCAGGATGCGGAGAAAGCCGGACTGCGCGCCTGTCTGCGCTGCAAACCCCTGGATAGCTCGGCAGGCAGGTCGCAGCTCGTGCGCGATATCTGCCGCTACATTGAAGCCAATGCCGACGGAAAAATTACGCTGGACGAACTGGGCCGCTTCGCGGGCATCAGCCGCTTTCATCTGCAGCGGGTATTTACCGCCGAGCTGGGAATCTCGCCCGCGAAATACCAGCAGGCCTGCCGCTTCAAGCGGTTCAAGGGCGCTCTGCGGAAGAACTCCGTGACCACCGCCTGGGCCGAAGCCGGCTATAGCTCTTCCAGCCGTGTCTACGAAACCGCCAGTTCACGGCTGGGAATGACTCCGAGCCGCTATCGCCAGGGCGCTGCCGAAGAGCGACTGCGCTTCACCGCGTTCGCGACTCCGGTGGGCAACATGTTCCTGGTGGCGGGAGAGAACGGAGTGTGTTCCGTGCAGTTCGCGGAAGAGTCGCGTATTCGCGGGCTTCTGAAATCGGAATACCCGAATGCCGCGCTGACCCGCGACGATGCCGGGCTGGCGAAGTGGGCACGACAGGTACGCGCGCTGGTGGCGGGAGAGACCGCGTCGCACGAGATTCCGCTCGATATCCGCGGCACCGCTTTTCAGCAGAAGGTCTGGCAGCAGTTACGGAAAATTCCGTCCGGTAAAACGAAAACATATTCCGAGGTGGCGGAAGCGATCGGCAGGCCCTCGGCGGTCCGCGCTGTTGCCACGGCCTGCGCCGGCAACGCGCTGGCAGTGGTGGTGCCCTGTCATCGCGTGATTCACAAGAACGGGAGTGCCTCGGGATATCGCTGGGGAACACAACGCAAGCAACAGCTTTTGCTCAAAGAGGCGGCGGGGAGGTAGTTTGGTGGTCCCAAATCGGCCACTGCCATGTGGATATCCAGATTTGGCTGTTTTTAACAGTCGGTTAATACCCTATGAGTAAAAACGGCCGACCATGCTGTCTTCCATGAGCTCGACAAAACTCCTTGTGGGACTCTCACAGATTCCGACAATCCCGCTAATTTGCACAGGGAATTGCACTTACCCTGGTTCAGATCATCCCGTTACGTATTGTTCCACAGGGAACATAGTTAGTAACCCCCTTGTTGAGAACTTCAGCCATGTGGAAAACGCGGCTTTAATTATTGCCAACTAATTAACTTAATCATAAATAGCTAACAAGTAATCCATTGATCCTTTTTCTCTGACTTACAATCAATGACAGCGCCCCGAGACCGGCGGAGAAAACTTCGGGCATGTCCGGAACTACCCCAATGCGAAATCCACTTTTGCTGTCTCTGCTCCTTCTCATGGCCTCCGCCGCCGGCGCGAAATGTCCCGATCCGAGTCCCCGGCTTTTGTGCGCGGAATACTTTCAATCCGATGTCGTCGTTACCGCCACGCTTTTGAAAACCAGACTCGTTTCAACCGAAGATGACGACACTATTTTCTATACCATGCGAACAAAGGAGGTATTGCGCGGGAAAATCGGTTCCATTTTCAAAGTGATCGACTGCCGCTGCAGCGGAGCGGCCGGCGTTCCCGCGGAAAAAGGCCATCAGTATCTTCTTTTTCTTTCGTACATGAAAGACTCCCGGGCGTGGGCACTGGATGGCTGCGGCAGCTCGGATGATCTGGAAAATGCGGAAGAAACCCTGAAACGCATTCATGAACTGCGGGCGGAGGGAGACGGCGGGACGATCCACGGGAGTGTTTGGGACAACCAGAACGCTACAGTCATGGCGTCCGGCGTCACGGTTGTGGCAAAAGGGAAGCCGGGTATTTTCAAGGCTCTGACCGACAAAGAAGGGAACTTCGAGATTCACGTGCCCGCCGGAGTCTACAGTGTCACGGTCACCGGCGAAGGCAAACAATTCGAGCCGGACGTCTGGAGCTACGAAGATCCCAAAAGATTTAGGGTCAGCGACGGCGGGTGTGCGCAACTGCAGTTCCTGCCGGTCGAAGAAAGCCGCGGGAACCGGTGAAATCGGACCAGAAGAGTTTTTCAGGAAGCCATTGTCGCAGCGACGATTAGGAGAGTTTGGAATCCGTGTATAGAGGAATTGTTAAGAGTTTTTTTCTGCTGATGGTTGCTGCCGGGACGCCGCAAAAAGAGCCAATTCATTATGAATGGCCAAAAATTGCCGCAGCCGAGGCTTCGTACCAGTTTAACGATCCCGAGAATGCGAAGGTCGATCTGCCGCTTCCGGGGCTTTCCGATGAGCCGCTCTACCTGCTGGTCTGTCGCGGCCGAAAGCAGTTCTACTCCGGCTTTGATTTTTCCGGTGACTTCGAATGTCTCCTGAAATCGGAATACTCCGATGACCACTATGACACTTTGCTGACTTACAACCCGCGCCAGGAAAGGTCATGGGAGAGTCGCGGGCGGTTTTTCTGGGACGATCTGTATCATCCGTGCCCGGTTGCGAGCGAATACGGACTGGCGCGGCATTTTCGCCTGCGAGGGATGAGGCTTACCTTGAGCATCGTCAATGTCAGGCCCGGTCCTGTCACGAAACATAAACCCGATTCCCTGGCGCCGCCTCCCGAGGCGTTTGGGTTGAAAGTGCAGGTCGAGCCCGATCCGGGAGCGCTTTCCACCATCGATTCACAAGTCCCTATGGCGGCCACGGAGATGGAAAACGCTCCCTGTGGCCTGCCGGCCCAGGCGAAAAAATCTGCGGCGTCTCTCCGCGATGATGCGTCGCCATTTCCGGAGGTGGCGGCGACATCCAAAACCGGCGTACTGCCCGGCGACAATTCAGACTTCGATTTTGCCGACCATCCTCTGCGGGCCGAAATGCGCGGATTCTATCTGCCGATCAAAGACCGAAAGCAAAAGATGGTCTATCACTTTGAATGTTCCACCGTTGATCCGATCGTGCGATGGGGAGTGAGTTGCGGACTGTTCGCAGCCGGAAAAAAAGTCAACCTGCTGCAGGAGAGCACGGATCCATACAGTCTGATGGACCGGGGTACGGTGTTCCCGGAACAGCTCGCGGGGAAATGCGCGGAGTATCCCGACTGGGGGAGCGAGCGCACGTTTGAACTGCGAGGCTTCAAACTAACCATGCGGCTGACGACGCCGGTATTTATTCACAGCCTTGAGGACTGGGGCGGTCAGGGACTGAAGAGCGTTGAACTTACTGTCCAGGTGGTTCCGGATAGGTCGGCGATTGCACCGATGGCCGTGCCGCCGAAGTTCAGCTACTGGGGCTTCCTGCCCCGGCCTGATGCCTGTGAAGTGCCGATTGTGAACCCCCTGAGGCAATAAGGACGGCGAATCGCGAATCTCCGAATCGGTTCCGCGACCCCGTAGAGACGCAGCTTGCTACGTCTAAAAGCTGCGGGCTTAAACAAAACGGGAGGGGCCGCAATGACCGATGGCGCTCGCTCTAACTTCCGTTGCCTGACTTCAGATTGAATTGCGGATCAACCACCTTGCGCGCCGTTTCCACGCCGCAGACCGGCAATCGCGCATCATCGAGTAGTCCGATCTGTTTGAGCACAGACGCCTGGTCCCAGTAGATGTGTTCGTGCGCGAGTTTGCCGTCGCGGAACCGCACAATGGCCACCAGTGGAATCTCCACTTTGCGATGGGTGGGAGCGACGCCGGGCAGCATCCACGGCATTTCCTGGGTGTGGGTGAAGGAGAAAATCATTTCGTCCACTAGTTGGTCCTCGCCGACCGTGCGTGAAACGGGCGTGAGCGTGGTATCGGGCGGCATGCTGGGAATAAAATCCTGCGAATAGAAGGCCCGTAGCTGGTCTTTCCCGTTTCCTCCGGTCAGGACGGGCACATGGTTCACGTGCGCGTCCTCCACCATGGTGGCCAGCGTGGCCTCGGTGTCACGCGTCGCGAATTCGTGGGCGGTATGTTCTTCCCAGAGTCGGCTCAGATCGGGATTCGGCATGGAGGGAATTATACGAGCCGAGGGAACCGCTCGCCGGTTTGCTCACGGAAATCCGCCCTCTCGATCTAATGCTCGGGAGAATTAATCGGGCTGGGAGACATTCGTATCGAGAATTGCTCGTAAGCCATTTGCCGGGCTTTTCCATAGGATTGGGCGGGAAGTTCAGGAAATCCGCGGCGAAAGACAAGCTTCTGTTAGGCCTTCAGGCTAACGATGAGCAAGATATGTCAAATGGAATTTTCGGGAATGAGACAAACGCCGTTATCGGACAGGCGACTCTGCGGCAATTTTGCGCTAAATCTTTTGACAAGGCCTGCCTCTTCGAAGGATAATTTCCGCGCATTCAAAGGCTTAGCGGTAGACAGATCGTAATTTCAATCGCGATTTTTTCCGAGCAGCTTCAGGTTGAATGAATTACCATTCATCGGCTGAGACAAAGGCTTTGTAGTGCAGTCTGCGGATTCCAGCGGCCCTGTCTGTCAGCGCCGTTTTACACACTTGAAAGAAATTCAGGAGGATCGAATGAAGGTAACCAAACTCCCACGGGCGCGGTTCTGGCGAAGGCGACGGTCACAGCGACCGATGCCGGCAAGGGCATTAAGCGCGTTGCCGTTTCCGACTCGGACGGTGAATACCATTTCACCGGGCTGCCGCCGGCCGTCTATGACATCAGCATTCAGGCTGGTGGTTTCCAGACGACGAACCAGAAGGGCGTGGAAGTCAACATCGGTCAGAGCGTGAATCTGGATTTCAAGCTCAAGGTTTCCAAAGCCGCGGAATCGGTGGAAGTCACCACCGAGCCTCCTCTGGTCGATACGCAGCAGGGCGGGCAGGCGGACGTTATCAATCAGCAGCAGATCCAGGACCTGCCGATCAACCAGCGCGATTATCTGACCTTCAGCCTGCTTACCCCCGGCGTTGCCCCTTCAGGACAGCTCGCGGGCGATGCGGATTTCCGCGTCAAGCAGACGCCGCAGAGCGGCCTGTCGTTTTATGGCAGCAACGGACGCGGCAACAGCGTTACGCTGGATGGCGGCGAAATGAACGATGACGCCGGCGGCGTCCGCATCAATGTCAGTCAGGAAGCGGTGCAGGAATTCCAGGTGAACCGCAGCAACTACGGCTCGGACATCAGCGGCGGCAGCGGCGGCTCCATCAATATCGTAACCAAGTCCGGCACCAATAATCTGCACGGTTCCGCATTCGCCTTTGTGCGTAACAGCGGTCTCGACGAACGCGATCCTCTGGCGATCCGCCAGCCGCTGGCTCCGGGACAAACTTTCAATCCGGCCCTGCCGGACGTCGCCGGCACACCGGTCAAAGATACGCTGACCCGCTATCAGTACGGCGGTTCGATCGGCCTCCCGATCTCCCGGGACAAGACCTGGCTTTTCGGATCTTTTGAGAGCCTGCTCCTGGATTCTCAAAACGCGGTAGATCTGATTCCCAATACCAACGTGTTTCGGCCCACGTCGCCCCAGCAGAAGATCATTGCGGGTTTGGCGGCTGAAGGCGCCACGCCGGTACCCTGCCTGACGGGGCAGCCGGCGCTTCCTGCGTCGACCTGCGCGGGAATCCTGACCAACGTCTTTACCATCAATCCGGCCGCCAGCCCGCGAAACAAATTCATCATCAACCAGTTCGAAGCCAACGGCGGATTGATTCCGTTCGAAACGCGCACCTATCTGGCCTCCGCCAGGCTTGATCATCAGTTCAGCGATCGCAATCAGGTATATGCGCGCTACAGTTTCGCCCATACCAATCTGACCAACCAGGACGCGCAGTCGCAGGTCGGCCTGTCCGCCGGCAGCGGATTTAAGCCCGCGCTCGACAACACTCTGCAGCTCGCGTGGTTCCATCAGTTCAGCTCCACTATGCAGAATGAACTGCGCGTGCAGGGAAGCTACTCGCGCCTCGACGTGATTCCCAACGATCCGGGAACCCCGGGCCTCAACATGCC
>WNFG01008344.1_pt1 | contig 11890 bp, 11 predicted proteins | sample 5400431 | NCBI WGS metagenome assembly WNFG01 (sample SAMN13153346, study PRJNA577476) | soil metagenome | isolation source: 120 cm saprolite under Douglas fir tree site 2 hole 3 replicate 2 | place: USA:California | collected 2015-04-18
GGCCGATCGACGCTCACGGAGCTTCCAAACGCCCCACACCGCCACGGCCACGACCGCCGTCTCGCGGACGGGCGCGACCACCGAAAGAGGTGCGATATAGAGCGCGAGCAGAACCAGCATGTATCCGCTCCACATGAACACCCCGATAAGGGCCGCCTGTGGCAGCGATGGCGCCTTTTCGCCCGCTCCCTCGGGCCGGATGTGCAGACGCCCGGCCAGCGGAAGAGTGACCGTGACCAGCACGGCCAGAATCGCCACCAGCATCCATCCGTAAACCCACGGGATGGTGAGACGCACACCCACGCGATCGACCGCCGTGTATGCGGCGATGGCGACGCCGGTCATCAGCGCGGGGAGCGTCGCGCGCCCACTGGTCTGCGGCAGCGTGACCGCAAGAATCCCGCCGAGCAGAAGCGCGACGCCCGCGAGCTGCAAGCCGGTGAGCCGCTCACCGAGCACGGCGATTCCGATCACGACTGCGAGCAGCGGTGCCGAGCCGCGCGCGATCGGATAGACCACCGAGAGCTCGCCGCGGCCATACGCGGCAGAAAGCAACCACAGGTACGCCAGCTCGAACACTGCGGAGGCCACCGCAAAACCGATCGCGGCGACGCTGATTGAAGGCCTGCCGATCGCGAACCAGGCGATCGCCACAGGCACCGTGCCGATCAGCACGGCCAGCACCGTCCCCCGCTGGAACGTCGTGAGCGGATCGCCGCTCACCTTCACCAGGACGTTCCACGTCCCGTGCACGACCGCCGCGGCCAGCGCCAGGCCGATTGCCACCGGAATCACAGCGGCACTGTCGCACAGCGACACGATCCCGAGAGGAGTGGCACAATCCGATCGGTGGGGGCGGTGTGACAAGGCCCTATTTCGAACCGCTCGTCGGCATCGACACGTGGTTCCTCTACGCGGAGCGCCACGAGGCCCCACTCCATATCGGCGCGACGTACATCTTCGAAGGCACGCCGCGCGTGAAGGGCGGACGCGGAGCGCTTGGGCTCGCGAAGACGATCGAGGAGCGTCTGCACCTCGTTCCGCGCTACCGCCAGAAGCTCATGTGGCCGCCGGGCGGCATCGGCAATCCAGTCTGGGTTGACTACGCGGACTTCGATCTCTCGTACCACGTGCGCCGCGCCGCGCTGCCGGGCCCGGGCGATGACGACACACTCCGCGATTACGTCGCGCGCGTCTTCGCCCGGCCGCTCGATCTGAACAAGCCGCTGTGGGAGGTCACGATCGTCGAAGGGTTGACGGGCGGACGCATAGCCGTCGTCAACAAGGTCCATCACGCGATGGTCGACGGCATCTCGACGGTCGACCTCGCGACGCTGCTGCTCGACGTCGAGCCCGAGCCGACGCGCTATGGACGCCCGCGCAAGTGGAAACCGCGGCCGGCGCCGAATCGCAACGACCTGCTGGCGCACATCACCAGATCGATGTCGCCGCTGGAGGTGCTCAAGGACATCGTCAAGCTCCAGCCGCGCGAGCTGCTCGAGGCGGTGCTTCGCTCGCCGTGGACCGGCGGGGTGCAGCTGGCGCTGTCGTGGCTAAGACCCGGCACGCCCTTGTTCTTCAACCAACCCATCGGCCCGCATCGTCGAGTGCAGTCGGTGAAGGTTCCGCTGCAGTGGTTCAAAGACGTCAAGACCGCATTCGGGGGCACTGTGAACGATGTCGTGCTCGCGCTCATCGGCGAGGCGATGTCGCGGTGGCTCTACGAACGCGGCGATGCCATCCCGGAATCGCTGCGCGTGTTCGCTCCGGTCAGCGTGCGCGACGATTCGCAGCGCTACCGGCTGGGCAACCTCGTGAGCGCGATGGTGCTCGAGGTGCCGCTGCCGCCGATGCTTCCATCGGATCGTGTGCACATGGTCACGGCGGCCACGGGCGACCTCAAGCGGTCTCGTCAGGCGGTCGCCGCACAGACGCTCACGCAGCTCGCGACCTGGGCGCCGGCGACGCTGCAGAACCTCGCCGGCAACTTGATGACCACGCAGATGCGCTGGTCACCGCAATCGGTGATCAACCTGGTGGTGACGAACATTCCCGGTCCGCAGATTCCCTTCTACACAGGAGGCTCCGAGCTCATCGATGTCTGGCCATTCGTCTCCGTGTATCACTCGCTCGGCTTGAACATCGCGATCGTCTCGTACAACGGGAGCGTCTTCTTCGGCGTCCTTGCTGATCGCGACCTCGTACCCGACCTCGACGATTTCGCGCACCACCTCGAGCAGGCGGCGGCCGACTACCACGAGGCCGCGATCAAGCCGGTGCGAAAGCGGCGCGCTCCAGCGACATCACGACGCCGGACGGCGCGGTCTCGCGAGCAACCGGCCAAGCAGGCGATAGACCTCGGGGTTGACGACCAGTCCATTGTGGCCGCCCCAAACGGAGATCGCCGGGATGTCAGGCCTGAGGCAGCTGCGGAAGTTCACCACCTCGTCTGACTTCGTGTAGATCGAGGTCGTCGGCACCGCGGGCGGCTGGCGCAGCTCGTGCGCGAAGCGGCCCTCGGCCTGGAAGCTGCGTCCGTAGCGCAGCTCGCCGGCGGTGCGGAGGACGCCGACGGCGACGTTGGTCAGCGCTGCCAGATCGAACTGGTTGGCGAATGGCGAGCCAAGGCCGATGACCTGCTCGACCGCGTCCGGCATCCGCGACGAGAGCACCTTCGCGAGCACGCCACCACGGCTGTGGCCGACCAGGCTCACGCGCCCATCGGACTCGGCGCGGACGGCCACGAGCCGCTTGCGCAGCCCGGCGATCATGTGCTCGGAGTGCTGGATGTTGAGGGTGATGCCTGACATATGTGGCGTGTAGCCGATCCGCTGCAGCCAGTTGCTCATGATCAACATCGACCAGTCGCCCGACAGAAAGCCGGGGATGAGGAGCACCGCGCGGCCATCCCCGTGAGGGATGCCGCGGCCGCGAAAGACGGGATCCCGGGCCAGCGCCGCGAACTCGCGGACACCTACGGGGTTCCACAACCTCATTCGCCGCGATGTTAGGTTGTGGGTCCCCATGGCGGCCCAGGATCGGACCGTGCTGGTCACAGGCGCCGGCACCGGAATCGGGCTGGCTACCCTGATTGAGCTTGCGCGCCGGGGCTTCGCACCGGTCGGCGGGGTCCGGACTCCTTCGAAGGCTCGCAGCATCACCCGCGCCGCCCGTGCGGCCCACGTCAAGGTGCGCACCGTCACGCTCGACGTAACCAACGCCGCGCAGTGCGAGGCGGTCATCGGGGAGCTCAAGCCCTTCGGGCTCGTGAACAACGCGGGCGTGCCCGCCAGCGGCGCGATCGAGGACGTCACCGACGACGACGCTCGCCTTGCGCTGGAGACCATGGTGCTCGGCCCGATGCGCCTGGCGCGCCTCGCCGTCCCGCACATGCGGGAACGAGGCGCCGGACGGATCGTGAACATCTCGTCGGTCTACGGGCTCATGACGACTCCCCTCACCGGCTGGTACCAGGCGGCCAAGCACGCGCTCGAGGCGCTGTCGGACGCATTGCGGGTGGAGGTCGCCTCCGACGGCATCGCCGTCGCGCTGATCGAGCCCGGAGCCTTCCGCTCCAACATCTGGGAAGGGGCCGGCAACGACCTCCAGAGGCGTATCGATTCGGAGTACTTCACGGCCTACAAGCGGCTCGAGACCGGAATCAAGGCCAGCCAGCGCCTGATGGGCGATCCGATCGAGGTCGCCCGCGTGATCACAGGCGTGATGACGGCCAAGAGCCCCAAGCCCCGATACCTCGTCGGCTACGACGCCCGGGCGATCGACATCTACTCCAAGGTGCTGCCCACCCAGGTTCGCGACCGGCTGGCCCGCTTCACGCTCGGTCTCTGACCGCACCATGCCCGCAGCTGCCAGTTCGTTTAACAGACTGTCTGTTAATCTAATCCGATGGCGATAGGAAGCCGGGTTTACCGGAGCCCGCGCCGGGAGTCGGCTGCCGCCCGCACCCGGCGCGCCATCCTAAAGGCGGCCCAGGCGCTGCTCCGCGACCGCCCAGGGGAGCCGACGGTGGGGGCCATCGCCGCCCAGGCGGGGGTGTCCCGACTCAGCGTCTACCACCACTTCGGGTCGCGGGCCGGCGTGCTGGCCGCGGTGGCCGAAGCCGCGTACACCGCGGGCAGGTCGGGTGGGACCGATCTCCGATCGTTCGTTGCTGAAGCGGTGGCTCACTGGGCAACCGATCCTCCCCTCTTCCGGCGCCTGCCCAGCATGCCGGACATTCACGAGCACCCGCGCGAGCTGGCGGCCGGCCTCGCGGCCGACGACCGCCTTCGCCCCGGCTGCTCGCTGAAGGAGGCCGAGGACGTGATCGCCGTGCTCACGTCGTTCGCCGCATTCGATCGCTTGCACCAGGTCGGAAGGCGCTCGACCGCGGCCGTGACCGAGATCCTCATGCGCATGGCGGGGTCGATCCTCAACCCTCACACGTAGAATTGACGCAATGCGCCATAAGGTCGTCGATGTGGACGTACCGGTCCACTACCTCGACTTCGGCGGTGAAGGCACGCCGCTCGTCATGGTGCACGGATTGGGCGGCAACGCACTCAACTGGATGGACGTCGGCCCCTTACTTGCGAGGCACAACCGCACGGTCGCGCTGGACCTTGCGGGCTTCGGCCAGACGCCGCTGTACAACCGGTCGGCCGCGCTCGGCGCCAACGAAGCGCTGGTCTGTAGCTTCATCGAAAAGCTCTTCGACGAGCCTGTCGTGCTGATGGGCAACTCCATGGGCGGTCACATCTCGATCCTGGTCGGCGCCGACCACCCGGAGCTTGTGAGCCGGCTCGTCCTCGTCGATCCCGCCGTCCCCGGTGTGCATGTGCGGAGGCCTGAGCCCCAGATGCTCGGCGTGATGGCCGGGCTTTCAGTCCCCGGCCTGGCCGAGACCCTGCTCGACCGCCGGCTCAAGTCAGTCTCGGCGGAGCAGCTCGTGCACGAGACGCTGGCGCTCGTGTGCGCCAATCCGTCGCGCCTCAGCCGCGAGATCGTCGAAGCGCACATTCAACTGACGCGCGAGCGCCAGGGACTCGGCAGCCAGAATCAGCGCGCGTTCGTGCAGGCGACCCGCTCGCTTGGCCTTCGCATGGCCGACCCGAGGTTCTGGTCGCGCGCCCGGCAGGTCAAAGCGCCTGTGCTGGTGATCCATGGAGAGCTCGACCGCCTCATCCCGGTCGCCGCAGCTCGCGAGCTCGTGCGCCGGGTGCGTGGCTGGGAGCTCGAGGTCATCGAGGGTGTCGGTCACGTGCCGATGATGGAGACCCCTGATCTCTTCATGAGGGTCCTTTCCGACTGGATGGCATATAGAATCCAGCGCGCCGCCATTTCTTAACGGAGCACCAACCAACACTTCAACTTGGCAACGGTCCCTGGACATCACAGGCGCAGCCGCTGGGAAGAGATCACTTCCTCGGTCCTCCCCGACCTTCGCCATATGGGCCGCTGGTGGCCCGCTCCTCCGATGTGGCTCGAAGGCCGCATGTACATCGAGTGGCTGAGACTCATCCGCGACCCGGTGTTTCGCGGCGTTGATGTGCCGCCAGGCCTGGGACGCCCCGTGCTGCTGGTCCCCGGATTCCTCGCAGGCGACTGGACGCTGGGCACTCCGTACGACTGGCTGAAGAGGATGGGTTACCGCCCGCGGATGGCGGGCGTCACCTTCAACGTCATGTACTCGGAGGTGATGCTGCGTCCTCTGATCGACACGCTCACGGCGCTGCACAGACGTACGGGTGCACGGGTGTCGATCGTCGGGCACAGCCGCGGCGGCGTGCTCGCGAAAGTGCTTGCGCATCGCAAGCCCGATCTCGTCGAGCAGGTGATCACGCTGGGCTCACCGCTGAAGGATCCATTCGACGTCCACCCGCTCACGATGGCCGGCGTTCACGCGGCGCACCTGTACAACGTGATGCGTTTCGGTCATCCCGCCTCGGTGGAGATGCGCTTCCTGCGCGACCTCGCCGCCGCGCCGCGCGTGCCGACCACGTCGATCTACTCGCGCTCTGACGGCGTGGTCAACTGGAAGGCCTGCCTGCGCCCGGACATCAACGCGATCGAGGTGAACGGCAGCCATGTCGGACTGAGCCTGAACCCCGAGGTGTACCGCATCCTTTCGTACCTCCTCCCAGCACCCTGGAGGCATAGCTAGAGCCGGAGGTAGAATCCGCGTAACGCGGGAGCTCGCGAAAGGCGGGCTGAGAGGGCGCTATCTGCGCCGACCGCATGCACCTGAACTGGGTAATGCCAGCGGAGGGAGGACCATGTCGGACGCCGGCGTCAAGACTGTCGAAAGGGCCGACGCCTTCGGGCAGGTCGAGAGCCACGGCATCGATGCGATCCCTGACGCCGAGCGCCACGGGACGCCGCGCGAGCTTGCCTTCCTCTGGGCGGGAGCATTCGTCAACTACGCGAGCCTCTTCACCGCCAGCCTGCTTACGACCTACTACGGGCTGGGCGTATGGGACGGCCTCGCTGCGACCACGCTGGGCACGATCGCGGCCGCCGTGATCCTCGGATTGCTCAGCAACACCGGTCCGCGTTCCGGGCTCCCGCAGATCGTGTTCACGCGCGGCATCTTCGGCCGGCGCGGCTCCTACGTCGGCGCGGCGCTGACGCTCTTTCTCGCGGTCGGCTGGTTCGCGGTCGACTGCGTGATCGCGGCGCAAGCGGGCGCGCAGATCTTCGGCACCAGCAACACGCTCGTCACGTTCGCATTCGTGGTCTTGATCGCGGCGATCAGCGTCGGGGTCGCGATCTACGGCCACGAGACGATCAAGGTCCTCGAGACGTACGGGGCGCTGATCTTCGCGGGCCTGTCGGCCGCGGTCTTCATCGCGCTCGCGCCCCAGTTCCACTGGTTCGAAGGACCGACAGTTGGAGGGCCGGATTATCCCGGCGCCTTCGTACTCGGGTTCATGACGTGCTTCGCGCTGGTCGCGTCGTGGTACCCGTTCGCCAGCGACTACTCGCGCTACCTGCCGCGATCGAGCTCGGTGCGCACGGTGACGGCGTGGCCCGTGGTCGGGGTCGCGCTGCCGATGATCCTGCTGGGCGCGTTCGGCGTGCTGCTGCCCACCATCGACGCCCAGCTCGCCTCGACCCAGGGCCCACTCGCCGTGATCAGCGCGCACGCGCCGGCGTGGGTCGCGATCCCCTTTTTCCTCTTCGTTGTGGTCGGTGAGATCTGGGCCAACTACCTCGACGTCTACACCGCGAGCCTGGTCGCGCTCGCGATGGGAATCCGCGTGCGGCGGTGGCAGAGCGCGCTCGGCTGTGGAATCCTCGGCACCGCGCTCGCCGGTTACGCGGTGCTGGTCACCGACTTCCACGTCGCGTACGAGGACTTCCTGATCCTCACCTACCTCTGGGCGCCCGCCTGGGCGGCAGTGGTGCTGCTGACTTTCTTCGTATTCGAAGGGAAGGCGAGGCCGGCCGCGGCGCTGGCAGCCTGGCTGGCGGGCACAGTCGCCAGCCTGCTTTTCGTGAACTATTCGAACCTGTTCGGGAACGTGGTGGCGCAGGCGAACTTCTTCAACGACGGGCTCATCCACGGCCTGCACGGTGCCGACGTCAGCGGCCTCGTGAGCATTGGCGTCGCCGCGGTCGTGTACGCAGCCCTGCGCCGAGCATGAAGCTTCCCGTCGCCCTCACCATCGCCGGCTCGGACTCCGGCGGCGGCGCGGGCATCCAGGCCGACCTGAAGACGTTCGCGGCGCTCGGCGTGCACGGCACGTCGGCCATCACCGCGATCACCGCGCAGAACACTGTTGACGTCACCGAGATCCTCGAGCTGCCGGCACGGTTGATTCGCGCGCAGATCGATGCGGTGGTGAGCGACCTCGATGTGCGCGCGGCCAAGACCGGCATGCTTTCGTCGGCCGAGATCATCGAGGCGGTGGCTGACGCCATCAGCGATCACGGGATCACCCAGCTCGTCGTCGATCCTGTGATGGTGGCGAAGGGTGGCGCCAAGCTGCTGCGCGACGACGCGGTGGATGCGCTGCGTAAAAAGCTGCTGCCGCTGGCCGCGATCATCACGCCCAACCTTCCCGAGGCGGAGGTGCTGCTGAAGCGCAGCATCACCACTCTCGACGAGCGACGGGCGGCGGCACGCGACCTGCGCGAGCTCGGCCCGCGCGCGGTGATCGTCAAGGGCGGCCACGCGGGCGGCGACGCCACCGACGTCTACTTCGACGGCCACGAGATGACCGAGCTGACAGCACGCCGCATCGACACGCCCAACACGCACGGCAGCGGGTGCGCGTTCTCAGCTGCGATCGCGGCGGGCCTGGCTCGAGGCCTGGAGCCGCTCGCCGCAACCAGGGAGGCGAAGGCCTTCATCACCCACGCGATCGAATCTGCGCTCGAGATCGGACACGGCCATGGGCCCGTGAACCCGATGTTCGAGGCGTCCACCTAGCCGATCGCCGTTTAAGCTGGACGGAACATGGCGCGCACCCGGAAGCCGAAGGTAAACAAAACTCCCGAAGACGCGACAGGACCGGAGGTCCCGGAGCCCGCGGAGGTGGAGGCCGGCGGCGAGAACCGGCCGTCACAGCTCGACCAGATGCGGGCCGCACTCTCGGATGCTCCCGCCAGGGAGGAGCCGGCCGAGGAGGTTCCCGAGCTTCCCCAGCCCGAAGAGGAGCCAGAGCTGCCGGCACACGTGGACGAGCCTGCCGCGGCCGCTGCCGAACCTGAGGCCGAGGCCACATCCGAAGCCGCCCCGCCGCCGCCGGCCTATCCCCCGCCCGCTCCCGCGGCGGCGCTGGTCGCGAGGGCAACGGGACCGAGCTCGGGCCTCGCCCTGGGGCTCGTCCTGGTCGTGGTCGGCGTCTTCTTCCTGATCATGCGTCTGTTCGAGATCGACCTCAGCACCTACGGCTGGCCGCTGTACGTGATCATCCCTGGGCTCACGCTGCTGATCGTCGGCTTCTTCAGCCTCGGCACCGGCGCGCTGGTGCCGGGAGGCATCGTCACCGTCACCGGGCTCATCCTCGCGGCGCAGAACGCCACGGGCGACTGGGCCAGCTGGGCCTACGCGTGGACTCTGGTCGTGCCGGGCGGCGCCGGACTCGGTCTGTTCCTGCAAGGTCTTCGAGTCCACGACTCGAAGCAGATGCGCCTCGGGCGCAACCTCATGTTCTGGTCAGCCCTGATGTTCATGATCGGGTTCGTGATCTTCGAGTCGATCTTCAACATCTCGGGCCAGGACTTCGGAATCGTCAGCCGTGCGGCCCTACCGGTGCTGCTGATCATCATCGGCGTGACGCTGCTCGCGCGAAGCGTGCAGCGCGGACGGAGCGCTTAGACCAGAACCTCCACCCGCTCGGCCAGCTTGTCGCGGCTGATCTGATACTCGGCGCCCCAGCGGTGCCGCTTGAAGCCCATCCTCTTGTTGATCGCCAGCATCGGCCCGTTGGAGTCGGCGTTCCCGGTCGAGATCCACTCCGCGTCCGGGTAGAGCCGGTGCATGCGGTCGAGCATGTAGGCCTTGATCCACTTGCCGATCCCGCGGCCGCGTGAGTCGGGGCGGACGCCCGTGAACATCTGCTCCAGGATCTTCGGCCGGTGGGGCGCCCAGTTCATGTCCGTGATGCCTGAGATCACACCGTTGGGCTCGCGCGTCAGCACGGTGTGGTGCCTCTGGCCGGCGAGATCCATGCGCTCATATTCGTGGCGCAGGAACTCCGGGGTCTCCACGATGTCCCCGTGGTCCAGGTCGTCCCATGGCATCGTGTTGAGGAGGGCCGACAGCTGCGGCGCGAACTCCTCGAGCAGCGCGTCGGGGATGTGGTCGTCGTAAACCTCGAGGTTCGTCTCCGGCGACCCCTTCGCCCCCTCGTCGATCCAGCGCTGCATCATCGCCCAGTCAACGTCAGGGATGTGAAGCCGGTTCTCGGCTCCCTCCAATTTCTTCTCCGCGCCGAGCCACCGCATAAAGGCGTGGCCCGACTCCTCTTCGCTTTCCATCGTGACGGTGCGGCAGCCGTCGCGGTCCATCAACTCCAACAGCACAGGCAGGTGTGAGCGAGCGATGCCGCGGCGGCGGTACGGTGCGAGAACGCTGAACGTGCACCAGAGGAAGTAGCGGTTGGTGTCGTAACCCGGGGCGCCGGGTTTGGTCACGGCGGACCTGAACCAGCTGACCATGTCATCGTCGTGGACGACTTCGAAGGCGTGGTTGATCTCGAATTTCTGGTCGCTGAGGATGCGCATGCGTTCGACATCGTCCGGATAAAAAGGATCCTCGGGGCGCACCTCGTCGTGCCGCACGCGGCGAAACACGTGATAACGCCGCCAGAAATCGTCCCCGGCGGAATTCAGATCGATCTCGTGTGGTATCAGGTCATTGGCCATGACGGACGGACATGGTGCCACAGAGCGGGAACGGAGACGTTTCAAGGTCGGCGTCACGATCCATCCGCAGCAGTGCACGATCACCGAGCTGCGCGATGCATGGCGCCGCGCCGACGCCCTTGGCGTCGACAGCATCTGGTTCTGGGATCACTTCTTTCCGCTGTACGGTGATCCTCAGGGCAACCAGTTCGAGTGCTGGTCGCTGCTGGCCGCTGCGGCCGTGGACACACACGCGCCGCAGATCGGGCCGATGGTCTCGGCCATCGGTTACCGCAATCCAGACCTCATCGCGTACATGGCCACGACGATCGACCAGCTCTCAGGCGGGCGCTTCGTGCTCGGGCTTGGGGCCGGATGGTTCGAGCGCGACTACGACGAGTACGGGTACGAGTTCGGCGAGGCGCGCGACCGCCTGCGGACGCTGAGAGCCGCGCTACCGCGCATCAAAGCGCGGATCGCCAAGCTCAAGCCAGGGCCGGCGGGCCCGATGCCCATCCTGATCGGCGGGGGCGGCGAGAAGGTGACGCTGCGGCTCGTCGCCGAGCACGCTCAGATGTGGAACGCGATCGGAGATCCTGGTGTGTACGCGCGGAAGTCCGAGATCCTCGACGGCTACTGCCGCGAGATCGGGCGCGACCCGCGCGAGATCGAGCGCACGGCGAACGTGAGCGTGCGCACTGAGAAGGACATCGACGCGTGGCTGGGGGCTGGGCTGCAGCACTTCGTGCTCCGTCTCGCCAGGCCGTTCGACACGCGGTTGCTCGAGAGGATCCTCAAGGCCGCGCGCGCATAGGCCGGATCGGCAGGTCCTCGGATTCGAGGGCCTGGCGCTGCCAGTCCTTGAGAGTGTGCAGCAGCTGCTCGGTCGGAATACCGAAAGCGTTGCGGACGATGCCGTCGTAGTAGGTGAACCCAAGCAGGCGCTGCAGCAGGGTCTTGCGCGGCGTTACCAACGCGCGATTCAGCCGGTAGAAGATCACGTTGGGCTTCGTGCGGGGGTCCTGCCATTCGCCCGGCTCCGACATCTTCGTCGCGCTGAACGCGCCGACTCGCGCGCCCGTGAACTCGGTCACGTGCACCCAGCGGACCCTGGCGGTCTTGCGGGGCGGCCCGATACGGAACGCATCCTGTGCGAGCGTCAGCTCCTCGCCCATGTTCTGCATGGCGGTGAAGTAGAAGGCGTTGAGCGCGACCATCACCAGCACCGCAAGCGGGGCGACCCACGGGTAGGGCCGGTCCGCGAAGACCGCCAGCGCCAGCGCCAGGGGAAAGGCGGCCCACCCCACGAGCCGCAGCCTCCGGAGCCAGGGCGACAGCGACGGCGCGCTCAGCACCACCTCGCGGCCTGGGCGTGGCTCCAGGGTGGCGGCGTCGATAGTGCGCTGGCGCCAGCGCTCGCGGATCTGGATGGCGCCGGCGGTGCTGCCGCCTATCCCAAGCACGTACACGGTGAGCATCGCGATGGTGAGCAGCAGCAGCTCGGCGGACGGGTCCACTCGCCGGATTCTAGGGTCGC
>WNFG01008725.1_pt1 | contig 11890 bp, 9 predicted proteins | sample 5400431 | NCBI WGS metagenome assembly WNFG01 (sample SAMN13153346, study PRJNA577476) | soil metagenome | isolation source: 120 cm saprolite under Douglas fir tree site 2 hole 3 replicate 2 | place: USA:California | collected 2015-04-18
AACGCGCGCCTGAACCGCGACGTAATTTTCCTGGCCACAGCGAGCGAGGAAGGCGCCAGCGACGCCAGTATCCGAATGCTCATCTCGAAATACTGGGATAAGGTTGCGGCAAAATATGCGATCAATGAAGGCGGAAATGTTTTTGTAAAAAGCGGGAAAGTGCAATATGTAGCGGTGCAGGCCAGCGAGAAAGTCTCTGTCAACGTCACAGTGACCGCGGACGGGAAGTCCGGGCATGCCTCCATTCCGCTGAGAGACAATGCGGTGACGCATCTGTGCGCGGCGGTGGAAAAAATTGCCAACTATAACGAGCCAGTACATTTCACCACCATCGTGCGGCGATATTTTGAAGGGATCGCGCCATTGCAAGACGACGAAATCTCAAAATGGATCCGTTCGCTGGATACCGCGGACCGTGGCGAGCACGCGACGCGCGTGATATCCGACAGCAATCCGATGTGGAACGCCATGTTGCGCGATACCATTTCGCCGACCATGCTCAACGCCGGTGTCCGCGCCAACGTGATTCCGTCGGTAGCCACTGCGACACTCAACATACGGCTGTTGCCCTGGCGGCGCCGGATTCTTCACTGGAATCAGATTTCTACGCGGCTATCGTGAAAGCGTCGGCGGAAGAATTTGCCGGAGTGCCGGTGGTGCCATTTCAATCGACTTGGGCGACGGATTCAGCGCAATTGAGATTGCATAATGTGCAGGCCTACGGGCTGGTGCCGTTTCCGCTGACCGAAGAAGACATCAAGCGGATGCATGGCGATGACGAGCGAATTCCCGCGGCGGCTTTCGCGAAAGGTGTGGACCTGATGGTGCGGCTGGTGAATGAATTCGCGGTTTCGCACTGACTTGTCTGGCCTGCTCGGAAAACGCTTCCACCGTCATTCCGCGCCTGCCTGCCGCAGGCGGGCGCAACGAGGAATCTCTCCTTCTGGGTTTTGGTTATCGCAATGAGTTTTCGACATTCAAAAATCGTGTGCACGATTGGACCGGCATCGCGCCATCCGCGAATTCTAAAGCGGCTGCTGGAAGCGGGCATGGATGTGGCGCGCCTGAATTTTTCGCACGGCAGCCATGCCGATCATTTGAGTTGCATTCAATTGTTGCGCGCGGCGGCCAATAAACTCGGCAAGACGATTGCGATCCTTGCCGACTTGCAAGGGCCAAAGATACGTACCGGTGCTCTGGCCGGCGGCGTTCCGGTAATGCTGCGCACCGGCCAGGACTTTGCTATTACAACTCGAAAAATTTTGGGCGATTCGACGCGCGTAAGCACCATATTTCTGCCGCTCCCCAGGGAAGTACACCGCGGCGACCGAATCCTGTTGTCAGATGGATTGATCGAGTTGCGCGTCGAGTCGGTCCGCTTGAAAGATGTGAATTGCCGGGTGGTGAATGGCGGCGCATTGGGCGAGCACAAGGGAATCAATTTGCCGGGAGTGCAGTTGCGCGTGCCCGCACTCACGCCGAAAGACAAAGCGGATTTGAAATTCGCTTTGGGGCTGGGAGTAGACTACATCGCGGTAAGTTTTGTGCGCCGTCCGGAAGATGTGCTGCTGGCAAAAAGGTTGATCCGGCGCGCACGAAAAGAAACTCCAGTGATCGCAAAACTGGAAAAGCCGGAAGCGATTGAAAACTTGGAAGGAATCTTGCGGGTATCGGACGGCGTGATGGTGGCGCGCGGTGATCTGGGCGTGGAGATGAATCCAGAGCGCGTGCCGGTGGTGCAAAAAAATATTATCGCTCGCGCACGGGAATTTCGCCGGCCGGTGATTACCGCAACGCAGATGCTGGAATCAATGACGGAAAATCCACGGCCGACGCGCGCCGAAGCCTCCGATGTGGCGAATGCGATTTTCGACGGCTCGGACGCAGTGATGCTCTCAGCGGAGACCGCCAGCGGAAAATATCCGGTGGCAGCGGTCAGCATGATGGCCCGAATCATCGAAGAAGCGGAAGCCAGCATCCCGGAATTCACGCGGCCGGCGTCGCAGGAAAAATTGCAAGTGGCTGAAACGGTGGCGGAACTGGTGTGCCACGCTTCGCGCGAATTGCACATGAAGTGGATTGTGGTTTTTACGCACAGCGGATTTACCGCGCGGCTGATTTCGCGCTACCGGCCGCTGGTGCCGATTGCGGCGTTTTCTCCGGACCCGGAAACACGGCGGCGGCTGGCGCTGGTTTGGGGAGTTGCGCCGCTGGCAATTCCGGATCTGCGCAAAGTGGACCAGTTGGCGGAAATTTCCGAAAAACGATTGCTGGAAGAAAAATTGGTACGTAAAGGCGAGGTGATTGCGATTGTGGCCGGGACTCCGATGGGCGTACGCGGCACCACGAATTTCATGAAGTTCCATGTAATTGGCGGCGCGCCGGAATAAGTTTCTGCTGTCGGTACAGACCCATCGGAGTTCGCTAAAGTCGCAAAGATGTTCTGAATTTCCCCGGATTTCGTTTCTCAGCGGACTCTGGTGCAGACTATTCTAGTGAATCAGAATTGACATCTCGAACCTTGAACGGGCATGCCATGTCGGTCTGGCAATGCCTGGTTCCGCTGGTTTTGGTCACGGCAATCTATACAGCCGGACGCTCAATTCTTGATCTTTACGGGCTGGTCCCTACCAAGTCGGCCGAATTCATTTGGTGGTTTGAGTTTCGCATCATACTGGTCAGGTGGGTCTACTTTGACAGGCGAGCGAGCGAATTCAGTGCGCCTTTTGAGTTTGACGCGTTCATGTTTTTCGCGTGGATTTTCGTCCTTCCATATTATTTGTTGCGGACTCGTGGCAGGCGTGGCCTGTTGTTGCTGGCCGGCATTTACGGGTTGGCTGCGATTCCATATCTGGCAGCGCCAATCGCAGGAGCGGTGCTGAAAAAATAGCAATACCTATGCGGCCCGCCGAAAAGACAGGAGCGATGATCGCGGGATGAAGTGCATCTGGCTTACGAAATTGACGCCAGTATGGACGGCGGCGTAGCATTTGCGGGATTCCTCTACTTTTTCACAAAGGAAAACATGGCTATCAATCCTGGTCGGCGGGAATTTCTTGCTTCAATCGCGGCGGTTTCGCTGTTTCCATTGGAAGAGGAGAAGCCGGAACTAATACTGCACAACGGAAATATAGTGACCGTGAATACTCGGGAGCCGCGCGCGCAGGCGGTGGCGATTTCCCGCGGCAGGATTTTGGCGGTCGGGAGCGACGCGGACGTTTTGCATCTGGCCACGGCGGGTTCGAGGAAGATCAATCTTGGCGGGAAAACGGTGCTGCCGGGCTTTATTGATGCACACTCGCATCCCGCAATGGCCGGAGGGATGCATCTGCGGATGGTGGATTGCGATTTGCGGTCGATCTCCGCGATTCAGGCGGCATTGCGGGAGCGCGCAACCAAAACCCCAGCAGGCGAATGGGTTCTCGGCTTCAAGTACGACGACACAAAGACCAGCGATGGCCGCCCACTGAGCATCAGCGATCTGGACGCCGCCGTCCCGGATCATCCCGTCCAGATCGAACATCGTGGCGGGCACACGGCGTATTGCAATTCGCTGGCGTTCCAAAAGGCCGGCATCAGCGACAAGACGCCTGATCCCGCCGGCGGGAAGATTGACCACGATCCAGCGACGGGAAAATTAAACGGACGGGTTGCGGAAAGTGCGCGCGACATATTGGACAAAGCAATCCCTCAGACATTGACTCGTGATGACCATCGAGAAGGCGTCAAGCTGATTTCGAAAATGTTGGCAAAGACGGGCATCACCTCCGCGCATGAAGCGCAGGGAACACCGACAGATCTGCTGGCATATCAGGACGCGCATGAAGCAGGAGAGTTACTGTATCGCGCGTACTGCTTCATCAATTATCGCTACATCGATGCGATGATCGCTGCGGGAGTTCGAACCGGGCTGGGCGATGACTGGGTGCGAGTGGGGGCGATGAAGCTCGTCTGTGACGGCTCGATTTCAGAACGCACCGCTCGTCTCTCGACTGCGTATGAAGGGCGTCCCAATGATTTTGGCATTCTGGTGATGACCGAGGACGAGCTTTATTCCTACGGACGTAAAGCACATCTAGCCGGCTGGCAAATCGGCACGCACGCGAACGGCGATGTGGGGATTGCTACTACTTTGCGGGTTTACGAACGGTTGCAGCGGGAAAATCCGAGACACGATCCGCGATTCCGGCTGGAACATTGCACCGTGATCAATGATGACCTGGTGCGGAGAATCAAAGCGCTGGGCGCGATTCCAACGCCCTTTTCCACTTACGTTTATTATCACGGCGAAAAGATGAAGTATTACGGGGCAGAGCGGCTGAACCATATGTTTGCACTGCGCACTTTCCTGGATGCGGGAATCCGCGCGACGCAGGCTTCCGACTATCCGCCCGGGGAATTCATTCCAATGATGGCGCTGCAATCGGAAGTGACGCGCACCGACATGAAGGGAAATGTTTGGGGACCAAAACAGAAGATTACGGTGGAAGAAGCGATTCGGGTGGGAACGATCAACGGGGCTTTTGCTTCGTACGAAGAAAATTTGAAGGGATCGCTGGAAGCCGGGAAGGTTGCCGATCTGGTGGTATTGGGACGGGATCCGCTGAACGAGGATCCTTCCTCGCTGGTTTCGATTCCTGTAGAACGAACTATGGCCGGCGGCCGTTGGACGTTCGAGGCGTAGGCTGCGGTCGGTTTCGCGTACTGCAAGGCGGTAACGAGCGAGAATCGCGGAAGTACCCAGAAAGTATTATACCATCCATGTCAATAGCCTAGGCCATTCGCAAAACGCGACGGATGTGAGCAGGGCGGGCTGGTGAAGCAACGTTGACAGTTCGAACCGGGCGCGCTAGGCGGCTGCCTAATTCCGAGGGTTTTGCGATTTTCTGAAAAGTTGCAAAGAGAACTCGCCGCACGATGGGCGGCGCGGCGAGTTAAGAGGGTCACGTGCTCCGGGCTAGAAGCGGACGGAGCGACTACGGATAAGGGTTACTTCTTCGGGAGATAGCTTAGATCCGGGCGGAACTGGACAATTTCCGAGGTTTCGGTTTCGGTCGAAGAGCTAACCTGCTTCATTAGCGACTCGGCTTCCGCCTGTCCAAACGCTTCCTTGAGCATTTCCGGAAACGGCTTCATGTCGGGTTTGTCTTCGAAATCAGCCCAATTGGCATGCGGAATCACCAGGACAAAGGTGCCAGCGCGGCCGCCGCTGGCGAGCGAATACCATTCGTAGTGCACAGGCCACTTGGTTTTCTCGATGGCCTCGGTAATTTTGCCGATGGCGGCGCGGAATTCCTCGCTTTTTCCGGGACGCAGCACGTAGGTGTTAATCTCAGCAAATTTAGAAGGAGTAGAAGAATCGAGCGGTTTGCTGACCTTGGGCAAAAATTCGTAGTAGCGAGTGACAAGCGATTGCACATATGAACCGATAACCTTGTTGTACTCGTCGAGATCGGCTTGATCGGGAACCGAGGGTTTGTCGAGATCGGCCCAGTGCTGTCCAAGCCTGCCGACGATATAAGTGCCCGTGTTGTCGCCGGCGACGGTTTCCCAGACCATCAAGGGTTGGGAATCTTTTTGCTGGTTATGCCAAGCCACCTTTTGTTTGCGGCCTGCCTGGTACTGTTGTGCCATACCGCTCTTTGGAGTTTGAAATTCGAGTGATGCGATGGTGCCGGGTTTCTCCTGGGCCAAACTGGACATTCCGGCAAGCAACATGACGCCAAAACAGGATAAAAGTTTTTTCATTTTGCGAAGCCTTTCCTTTTTGAAATTTGTGCTTTTGATGAGTGACCGTGCGTGGCCGAATCACAAATCGTTGAGACAGCCCGAAGTGAGCTCAAACATGTGAGGCAGACGAGCCGCTTGGAAATGTGAAATTTGCGAAGAGACTATATACGGGGGGCTGTAATATGCAAGAAAATAAAATACATCGTGAAACGACGCATTTTGCAATTGCAAGCTGAACCGCGAGAACTATCAGTTGACCCAGCGGTCAGGGCGGGATGGCGGCTCGTTTTTGTTCTTGTTGATGTACACGTCGAATTTCTTGCGGTTGCGCTGGTATTTCCAGTCGGAGACTTCGTTGCGCAGGCGGAAGAGGTAGGAATCGCGGCGCAGATAGAGATAGCCGATCAGCATGCCGCCCAGATGGCAGATGTGGCTGACTTTGTCGTCGCCAAGACCAAAAGTGCCAAGGAACGTAATGAACGCCATTCCCGCGACAATCCATTTCATTTTTATCGGAATGGGAATAGGGATGATATAAGCGCGGCGGTCTGGAAAGAGAATGGCGCAGGCGATGAGAATTCCGAAAATAGCGCCAGACGCGCCGATGGTTGGCGTAAAAGAGTTGCCTTGCCCCCACAACATCGGAACCGTCTTGACGATTACGTTTAGAATGCCCGCACCTACGCCAGTCAAAAAATAGTAGCGCAGGAAACGATTGCGGCCCCACACCAGCTCCACTTCGCGCCCGAACATCCACAGCGTGAACATATTCAGAACGATGTGCCAGATGCTGTTGATGTCGTGAAGAAAAAGATAAGTAAAAGGCTGCCAGACACGCAGCAGCGGGATAACTCCGGCAGGAACCAGGCCAAACCATTTGAGGAGCCAGTTGTAGCCGTTGACGCCGCCGAAGTAATGAATGAAAGCTTCCAGGATGTAAACGGCGACGTTGCCAATGATGAGCAGTTGCACACCCGGAGTGATGTAGAAATCGAAACTGATGCGGTGAGTGCGTACGGCGGTGCGCGAAGCCATGCTGAGGCCAGTTTACGAGGGAAAGCAGGAGGAGTAAAGGAAGGCCGCGGCCTGAGGGTCGCGCTATTACGGCAAAAGGGGAGTGCGATTTCGTCTCAGTCGAGTTTTTTGCGGGCGAAGTAGAAGACGGAAGCGCCCAGCATCAGGAACATGAAGACGCCGAAGAGATTGCTGGTGGCGAGGTGGCCAAAGATTTTGGGGCCGAAAGCGAAGAGGTCGGGGCGCCAGGGCAAGCGAAGAGTTGCGGTGAGCCAGTGTGGAACGTTGTTGGAAATTTCCGGATCTTGAAAAAGATTGATGATGATGCCGAGCAAGCCGAAGACGCCACCTGCGGCGATCAGGCCGGAGGAGTAAAGAGCGCCGGGACTGGCTTCACTTTCGTCTTTTTTCTTAGTCGTGGCTTCGACCAGCATGCGCAACAATCCTCCGGCAAACATTGCCGCCGTTGTGCCGAGGGGAAGATACGAGCCAGTAGCAAAAGCCAGCGAGCGCACGCCTAGAACTTCGACCGCAACTACCAGAGCAACTCCCATCAGTACCAGCCGCCAGGGCAGGCGCTGATTCAGAATTCCGCTGATGACGCTGGCCATCAGGCGAGCTTGCGGCGCGGGCGCTTTATCGCTGCCGATGCCTTGCGCCCACTGGTATTCAATTCGCTGCGAACCGGAATCGTAGAGATATTCGCCGTCGGCGATCTCATGCGAACCGAGCGAATTGATGAGCGTGTACGACTTGCCTTTGTAGGTAAACGAGTTTTCTTCGATCTTGACGCCCGAGGGCAAAGACTGAATGTTAACTGGAATTTGCGAAGGAATATATTTCTCCAGACCTTTGTTCATTAAATTCAGAGTCGCGCCAATGGCGAGCGTTGAGACGGTGACGCCGATCAGCAACGCGTACTGCTGGCGAACCGGAGTTGCGCCAACCAGGTAGCCGGTTTTCAAGTCCTGCGAAGTGGCACCGGCGATCGCGGCGGCAATGCAAACCACCCCGCCGATCATCAGGGCAAGCACGGCGTAGTTAGAAGCAGTCCAGCCCGCGACGAAGAAAATCGCGCAGGTGGCCATCAATGTGGCGATACTCATGCCGCTGATGGGATTAGAAGAGTTGCCGAGTAAGCCGCTGATGCGACCGGCCACAGTGACGAAGAGAAAGCCGAAAACGACGACGAAGACGGCAGCGAAAAGATTTTGGTACCAGCGGGTGGCGGCACCTTCGATAGGGTGGAAGGTGAGCAGCACCCACATCATGGCGATGATGACGATGGAGCCGATCACCACGGTGCGCATGGGAATATCGCGATCGATTCGATTTGCAGAAGTAGATTGGCCAGCGCCTTCGGCGCGAACGTCCTTCAATCCTGCGCGCAACGCGGAAATGATAGTGGGCATGGTGCGCAGAAGCGTGATAAGACCGGCGGCCGCCACTGCGCCCGCACCCATCGGGCGAATGTAGCTGCGCCAGAGATCATCAGGTGACATCAGGGGAATCGGGACCGTGGAGGGATAAATCGGAGTGTTGCCAGAGAGCTGCCCGTAGAATTTGATGGCCGGCATGATCACCAGCCAGGAAATAATTCCTCCCGCAAACAGAATGCCGGAAACACGCGAACCGATAATGTAGCCGACGCCCAAATATTCGGAAGTGATGTTGGCGCGGAAACTTGCGCCGGGGAACCAACTGGGACGGCCTTCGGGCTGTTCGGTCCAGGCAAGACAGGTCTTCATCAGGAATGTGTAAATGCCGCCGAGGCCGAGTCCCCAGAAAACACGACCCGCGAAAGAGCCGCCGCGTTCGCCAGCCACAAGCACGTCAGCGCACGCCGTGCCTTCGGGGAACGAAAGGTTGCCGTGTTCTTTGACGATCAGCTGGCGGCGAATGGGCACCATGAACAAAACGCCGAGCCATCCGCCGAGAAGAGCCAAAGGGAAGATACGCCAGAAAGTGAACTCTTTGCCGAAGCCGAGAAAGATCAGTGCTGGGATAGTGAACATGACCCCTGCAGCGAGCGATTCGCCCGCGGAGCCGGTGGTTTGCACGATGTTGTTTTCAAGAATGGTGGAGCGACCGAAGGCGCGAAGAATACTGATGGAGAGAACCGAGATGGGGATGGATGCGGAGACCGTGAGGCCTGCGCGGACCGAAAAGGAGTCCGAACAGCGCGCCGAGAATGATGGCGCGAACGGTGAATTCCGCGAGAGATTCTTCGGCGGAAATGTAAGTGCGGAATTCGCCGGGAGGCGCGGTGGAACTCCAGGGACGATCGGTCACAAAAGCCTCCAAGTGGTGCCACTGAGTTCTGAGATGAAAAAAGGTGCGCGGGGATTATGCCGCAGTAGAGCCGCTTGGGGAAGGGCGTCGTTAAGGAAAGCAGTGGCTAGCGGTTCTCTTGACAGCCGCTTGCTAACACGATAGTTTCTCGCGATATCAGGTACCCAGCTTATTACTAAGTACGATGCCGCACCCAGTCCGGAATCGCGCTACGAACGCCATTTTGTCCTCAGCAAACGGGTGTGCGCGGAAGCTGGTCAAGATCCCAGGAGAAAACCAGTGAACAAACGGCGAGTGGCAGTGGGGTGCACGTTCGCTCTGATGGTTGTCGCGACGGGCCTGTGGAAAGCGGGAACCGTCAGCGGCGATGACTGGCAACCGATCTCGCCGGAAGAACTGAAAATGACCAGCGTGCCGGAGGCCCCGGGTGCGCCCGCAGTGATTCTTTACCGCCAAGTGGACCGCGATGACGGCAGAACTCCACATGAAGACACGTATATACGCATAAAGGTTTTGACGGAGGAAGGCCGCAAATACGCGAACGTCGAGATTCCGTACTTCAAAGAATATGGCGGCATGACTGCAATCAAAGCGCGGACTGTACGGCCAAATGGGTCGATCGTACCGTTTGACGGCAAAGTGTACGAGCAGACCATCGTCAAGGCAAAAGGATTGAAATATCTCGCAAAGACTTTCACGCTTCCCGACGTGCAAGTCGGCAGCATTATCGAATACCGGTACACGCAGGATTTTAACGGGGTCTACGATTCGTCAAGATGGGTTTTGAGCGATGAATTGTTTACCAGGAAAGCGAAATTTTCGTTGAAGCCGGATATTGACTACGCGTTGCGTTGGAGCTGGCCACAGGGCCTGCCAACTGGAACCGAACCACCCAAGGATGAACACGGCACAATTCGCATGACTGCCGCGAACGTTCCGGCGTTTCAAGTGGAAGATTACATGCCACCGGAGAGGTCCTTGAAATTCCGTGTCGACTTTATTTACAGCGAGGATACGGTCGTCGAGAAAGATCCGGCCAAGTATTGGAAGTCGGTCGCGAAAAAGCAGAATGACCGAGTGGAAAGCTTCGTCAACAAAAAGAAGGCCATGGAACAAGCGGTGCAGCAGACTGTAGGCGCCGGAGATCCGCCAGAAGTAAAGCTGCAGAAGATTTACGCGCGAGTGCAGCAGATGCGCAACACATCGTTCGAGCTGGAAAAAACCGAACAGGAGCAGAAACGCGAAAAGGAGAAGCCAGCAGGGAATGTCGAGGACATCTTAAAGCGCGGCTACGGTGATGGCCGGCAGATTACCTGGCTTTTTTTGGCGATGGTCCGGGCTGCGGGTTTTGAGGCCGCTCCGGTGCTGGTATCGCGACGTAGCGACTTCTTCTTTAATCCAGGAGTGATGAACGAGCGGGAGCTCAATGACAACGTCGTGCAGGTGAAAGTAAACGGCAAGGAACTCTATTTTGATCCTGGAACAGCCTTCACCCCGTACGGCAGCTTGCCATGGTGGGAGACCAGCGTGACCGGCCTTAAGTTGACGAAAGACGGAGGCGCATGGGTGGATACGCCCCTGCCGGATAGCAACCTTACTCGAGTTGAGCGCAAAGCGGACCTCAAGCTCGATTCAGAAGGCACGCTGGAAGGAAAACTCACCGTTACATACTACGGTGTTGAGGCCCAGACTTTGCGAATGGAAGAACGCGGCGAAGACGCCACCAGTCGGAAAAAAATTCTCGAGGATATGGTTCGAGAATCGGTGCCAGCGGCGATTGATGTGGAATTGCAGAACCTGCCGGACTGGAAAAGTTCTTCGCCCGCGCTGGTGAGCGAGTATTCGTTCAAGGTGCCGGGTTGGGTGGCGGGAGCTGGCAAGCGCGCGCTGCTTCCTGTGGGTCTTTTTTCCGCCGCGGAGAAAAACGTTTTCGAACACGAGGGACGAGTGTACTCGGTGTATTTCCATTACCCATACCGCAAGGTTGATGACGTCTCGATTCAACTGCCGCTCGGCTGGAAACTGGGATCACTGGCAAAACCGGTGGAGCAGGATGCCAAGGCCGCGGCCTATACCATGAAAACGGAAGATCAGGCGGGGAGCTTACACCTGACGCGCATGATTCGCAGCGACTTGATGATGGTGCCCAAAGCAAACTATAGCGCGTTGCGCGCGTTTTTTCAGATGGTAAGAACCGGCGACGAAGAGCAGGTGGTTCTGCAGCCCGGTAGTTCATCGGCGGGGAATTAAGATGAACAGCCCTAAGATCATCACAGTGATTCTTGTAATTTTGGCGCCTGTATGCGTGCCCACCGTGAAGGCCGATGCCCCGGCGTGGATGCATAACGTGGTGAATGCGCCGTTGCCGCCGCACGATGAGAAAACCGATGCGGTGAATTTGTATTCAGAAATTATTTTTAGCGTGCAGGGAGATGGGAAGATCAAGCGAATCGAACGACAGGTATACCGGATTTTGCGGCCGGCCGGGCGCAGCTATGGCACGGTGTACGCTAGTTTTGACGCAGAATCCAGGATCAACAGCATTCACGGCTGGTGCATACCGGCACAGGGAAAAGATTTCGAAGTTAAGGACAAGGATGCTCTAGAAACTTCGCTGTTTGGTGTCCAAAATGGCGAGCTGGTCAGCGATTTACGAACCAAAGTGCTGATAATCCCCGCAGCTGATCCCGGAAATGTGATTGGCTACGAAATCGCGCACCAGGTGCGGCCCTATGTAATGCAGGACATTTGGGATTTTCAACAACAGTTCGTTCCGGTTCGTGAAGCTCATTACAAACTGCTATTGCCATCAAACTGGGAATTTAAGGCCGCGTGGCTCAATCACGGTGAAGTG
>WNFG01013589.1_pt1 | contig 11890 bp, 11 predicted proteins | sample 5400431 | NCBI WGS metagenome assembly WNFG01 (sample SAMN13153346, study PRJNA577476) | soil metagenome | isolation source: 120 cm saprolite under Douglas fir tree site 2 hole 3 replicate 2 | place: USA:California | collected 2015-04-18
CAAGATCGCGCGCGCAGCCACCGGGCGCCCCGCGGTCATCAGCTTCGCCGGCGGGTTCCACGGAAGGACGCTGCTCACGCTCAGCCTGACCGGCACGGTCCAGCCCTACAAGCAGAACTTCGGGCCGTACGCCGCGGAGATCTACCAGACGCCGTTTCCGTATGAATACCGCGGCTGGAGCTCCAAGCAGGCGCTCGCCGCACTCGACGAGCTGCTCGAATCGGCCGTCGCGCCGCAGCGGGTCGCCGCGATCATCATCGAGCCCGTACTCGGCGAGGGCGGCTTTGTGCCGGCGCCTCTCGATTTCCTGCGCGCCCTTCGCGAACTGACCAAGCGGCACGGGATCCTGCTGATCGCGGACGAGATCCAGACCGGTTTCGGGCGCACCGGCAAGTTCTTTGCCATCGAGCATTCGGGCGTGACTCCGGACCTGGTCACGGTCGCGAAGAGCCTGGCCGCGGGCTTCCCCCTCTCGGCGGTCGTGGGGCGCGCCGAGGTGATGGATGCGCCGGCGCCGGGCGGGCTGGGCGGCACCTACGCCGGCAACCCGGTCGCCTGCGCCGCCGGACTCGCCGTGATGGACGTGATGCGCGACGAGCGGCTGCCGGAACGCGCAGCGAGGATCGGATCGGTCATCGAAGAGCGCATGCGCACATGGGCCGCCGAGCACGAGCTGGTCGGCGACGTTCGCGTCATGGGCGCGATGGCCGGAGTCGAGCTGGTGCGCGACCGCAAGACGAAGACTCCGGCCGACACCGAAACCGCGCGCGTCCTGACGCTCGCACGCGAGCGGGGACTCCTCCTCCTGCGCTCGGGCATGCACCACAACGTGATCCGAACCCTGATGCCGCTGAACATCCCGGACGAGCAGCTGATGGAAGGGCTTGACATCCTCGGCTCGGCACTGGCCGAGGTCGCCGGCGTTCCCGCAAGGAGTGCAAGGAGTAGTAAGAGATGAGCACGACGTTGAAGCGCCGCGAGATGTACATCGGGGGCAAGTGGGGGCCCGGGTCAGGGCACGACTACCAGCAGATCGTCAACCCCGCCACGGGCAAGGTGATCGCGGAGGTGCCGAAAGGGACCGAAGATGACGTCAACGTCGCGGTGACCGCGGCGCGCAGCGCGTTTGACGACGTCTGGTATGACACCACGCCCCGGGAGCGCAGCGAGCGTTTGCTCAAGCTCGCGGAGGTCGTGACGCTGCATGGCGAGGAGCTCGCACAAATCGAGTCCGAGAACGTAGGCAAGCCGCTGGCCCCGACCATCTCGGAGGAGATCCCGCCGATCGCGGACTGCTTCCGGTTCTTCGCCGGCGCCGCGCGGTTGCTCGAAGGCCGGGCCTCGGGCGAGTACATGAAGGGCTTCACGAGCATCCTCCGGCGCGAGCCGCTCGGGGTCGTGGGCTCGATCGCTCCGTGGAACTACCCGCTGATGATGGCGGCCTGGAAGCTGGGCCCGGCGCTTGCCGCCGGCAACACGGTGGTGTTGAAACCGTCCGAGTGGACGCCGCTGAGCGCGTTGCGCCTGGCCGAGCTCATCGACGACGAGGAGATCTTTCCGCCCGGGGTGGTCAATGTGGTCACCGGCGACGGCGAGCCGGTCGGCGCCGCGCTCGTCCGCCACCCGGGCGTGGCGATGGTCTCGCTCACGGGCGATGTCGCCACCGGCAAGATCGTGGCGCGTGAGGCCGCGTCCACGCTGAAGCGCGTCCACCTCGAGCTCGGCGGCAAGGCGCCGGTCATCGTCTTCGACGACGCCGACCTCAAAGCGGTGATCGAGGGCATCAAGATCGGAGGCTTCTTCAACGCCGGGCAGGACTGCACCTCGGCCACGCGGGTCATCGCCGGGCCGCGGATCCACGACAAGCTGGTCAAGGACCTGGTGCCCGCGGTCGAGTCCATCAAGGTCGGCGACCCGGGCGCATCCGACACCGAGATGGGCCCGCTCGTCTCCGAAGAGCAGCTCGAGCGCGTGTCCGGCTTCGTCGAAAGGGCGCGCAGAGCGGGCGCCGAGATCGCGACCGGCGGCGCGCGCATCAAGCGCCCGGGTTCGTGGTATGAGCCGACCATCGTCCTTCCGCCCGGCCCCGAGGCGGAGATCGTGAAGCGTGAGGTGTTCGGACCCGTGGTCACGATCCAGCGCTACAGCGACGAGGACGAAGCGCTCGAGTGGGCGAACTCGGTCGACTACGGGCTGGCCGCCTCCGTTTGGACGCGCGATGTCGGTCGCGCCCTCCGGATGGCGCGGCGGCTCCAGTTCGGAACCGTGTGGATCAACACCCACATCCCCCTTGTCAACGAGATGCCGCACGGCGGCTACAAGCAGAGCGGCTACGGCAAGGACATGTCGATCTACTCGCTCGAGGAGTACACGCAGGTCAAGCACGTCATGGCGTCACTGGACTAGTGGCCGTCGGATCCAAGGCGAAGACGGAGGCGTCTGAAACAGCGCAGACGCCGAAACCCGCGGCGCTGCGCCTGCGCGGGGTGCGCAAGAGCTACGGCTCCGTGGTCGCGGTGGCCGGGGTCAACCTGACCGTCGAGGAGGGCGAGTTCTTCACCCTGCTCGGGCCCTCGGGCTCGGGCAAGACGACCTTACTCCGGATGATCGCCGGCTTCGAGCGGCCGGACGCCGGCACCGTTGAGCTGGGCGGGCGCGACGTCACCTCGCTGCCCCCCCACCTCCGCGAGACGAACACGGTCTTCCAGGACTACGCGCTCTTTCCTCACATGAGCGTGAGCGACAACATCGGCTATGGGCTGCGCATCAAGGGCGTCCCCACCGCGGAGCGGCGCCGGCGCGTGGAGCGCGCGCTGCAGATGGTGCGCCTGACCGGACTCGACAAGCGCCGGCCCAATCAGCTGTCGGGCGGCCAGCGCCAGCGCGTCGCGCTCGCGCGCGCGGTCATCAACGAGCCCGAGGTCCTTCTTCTCGACGAGCCGCTCGGAGCGCTGGACCTCAAGCTGCGCCAGGAGATGCAGCTCGAGCTCAAGCGGATCCAGAAGCAGGTCGGGATCACGTTCGTCTATGTCACGCATGACCAGGAGGAGGCGCTGACGATGAGCGATCGCGTCGCGGTGGTGGCGAATGGCCGGATCGAGCAGGTCGGTCCCCCGGTCGAGCTCTACGAGCGCCCCGCGACCGAGTTCGTGGCCGGGTTCATCGGCATCTCCAACCTCCTGACGCGCGACGGTATCCGGTTCGTGGTCCGGCCCGAGAAGCTCCGCATGCTGCTCGATGACGACAACCCGGAACCGGGCATGACCGTCGAGCCTGGGGTCGTGGAGCAGGTCGTCTATGTGGGCCAGGCAACCCGGTACAACGTCCGCCTGGACGGGGGCGAGCAGCTCGTGGCCGTGCGCCAGAATACGGATGCCGCCGGCGAGGGGCTGCGATACGACGGCCGGCGCATCCGCGTGGCCTGGGCGCCGGAGCATACTTTCGTGCTCGATGAGAAACCCGCGGCGGTAGAGAACACCAAGGAGAGGTAGGAAGAATGAGATCGACAGAAGGGCCGGCCGTGTGGGTGCGGCTGGGAGCGCTCGCCGCGGCGGCGCTGATCGCGGTCACCGCATGCGGCTCCAACGCGACCACCGGCGGCTCGACCGCGGCGCAGCCGCCGACGTACAACATCAAGCCGCCCACCACCATGCCGACGAAAGGCGAGGGCGCACTCAGCCTGATCGACTGGCCGGGCTACGTCGACCGGACCAACTGGCAGAGCCCGTCGGTCGCCTCCTTCGAGCAGACGACCGGGTGCAAGATCAGCGTCAAAGACGCCAACACCTCCGACGAGATGGTCACCCTCATGAAGGACGGCGGCGGTGGCCAGTACGACATGGTGTCAGCGTCTGGAGACGCCGACCTGCGACTGATCTATGGCGGCGACGTCAAGCCGATGAACACCGACCTCATCCCCGACTTCAAGTCCTTCCAGACGTATTTCAAAGCCCCCCCGTACAACACCATCAGCGGCATCCACTACGGCATCTCGCTCCAGTGGGGACCCAACACGCTGCTTTACAACACGACCAAGTTCCCCACCGCGCCCACGAGCTGGAGCGTCATCTACGACCCGGCCAACACGGGCCTGGTGACCGTGCCGGACAATGCCATCCAGATCGCCGACGCCGCGCTCTACTTGAGCAAGAAGGATCCGAGCCTCCGCATCACGGACCCCTACGAGCTGACCCAGAAGCAGTTCGACGCCACGGTCGCCCTCCTCCACCAGCAGAGGCCGCTCATCAAGAAGTACTGGCCCGACGCGGGCACTGAGATCAGCCTGTTCCAGAACAAGGATGTCTTCGTGGGGGCCGCGTGGCCTTACCAGACCAACACCCTGAAGGCCAACGGTGGGCCGTTCGCAGACACCATTCCCTCCGAAGGGGCGACGGGCTGGGGCGACACGTGGATGCTCGCCACCAAAGCGCCCCACCCGAACTGTGCGTACCTCTGGACCGCCTGGGTGAGCACGCCGCAGGTCCAGGCCGAGCAGGCGATCTCCTTCGGCGAAACGCCGGTCAACACGAAGGCCTGCGCCGAGATGGAGAAGCTTTCGGCCGGTTCGTGCGCGCAGTACCACGCGGACGCGCCCGGCACCTATTTCGACACCATCAAGTTCTGGAAGACGCCTATCGCCACCTGCCCGGACGGCAGCCAGAGCTGCATTCCATATGCTCAGTGGCAGGCGGCCTGGACGACGATCACCGCGTAGGGTGTCCCTGACAACTGCCCGGCGGCTCCGCAAGAATCGCGGGGCCGCCCCGCTGCAGGGCCTCCTGTGGCGCCGGCCATGGCTGAGCTCGGCCGTCCTGCTCGTACCGCCCCTCGCCTGGTTCGTGCTGATCTACCTGACTGCGCTCGCCCTCTTGCTTGTGACCGCTTTCTGGACGATCGATACGTTCACGTCGCAGATCGTCCAGGTCTGGAACCTCGACAACTTCCGCATCATCCTCACCGACCCCACGTACCGGCTGATCATCGGCCGCACTGTCGGCCTGGCCGCGCTGGTCACCGTAACCGATGCCATCCTTGCGTTTCCATTCGCGTATTTCATGGCGCGCGTCGCGTCCCGGCGGACGCAGACCATCCTGTTTGCAGCCGTGCTGCTGCCCTTGTGGGCGTCGTACCTGGCGCGCGTCTACTCATGGATCCTCATCCTCAACCACAGCGGCATCCTCAACTGGAGCCTGCAGTCGCTCGGCCTCCCGCCGCCAAACATCGGCTACACGATCGTGGCGATGTGGATCGTCTTCTCGTACATCTGGCTGCCGTTCATGATCATCCCGACCTACGCGGCGCTCGAACGTGTGCCCGAGTCGCTGCTGGAAGCCGCGGCCGACCTCGGCGCCCGGCGCTGGCGAGCGGTGCTCGACGTGGTCCTGCCTCTGGCGCTTCCCGGCGTGGTCGCCGGCTCGATCTTCACCTTCTCGCTCACTCTCGGCGACTACGTCACACCGATACTGGTCGGAGGCGCCGGCTCGACCTTCATCGGCAACGTCGTCTACACGAATGTCGGGATCGCCGGCAACCTACCCTTTGCGGCCGCGCTGGCAATGGTCCCAGTGGCGATCATGGCCGTATATCTGCTCGGAGCCAAGCGCCTGGGTGCGTTCGAGGCTTTGTAGGCAGGGCCAGATGGAAGGACGTTTCACGCGGCTCGCACTGACAATCTGGGCCGCGCTGATTCTGCTTTTCCTGTTCGTGCCCCTCGTGCTCATCTTCCTTTATGCGTTCAATACGTCGAACATCGAAAGCTGGCCGATTCCCGGCCTCACGCTCAAGTGGTTCACCGCAACCTGGAATGACGCCGACGTGCGCACGTCGCTCAAGCTGTCGATCCAGGCAGCGCTCACGGCTACCGCCCTGGCGCTCATCCTCGGGTCATGCGCGGCCTTCGCCATCCAGCGCACGACATTCTTTGGGAAGGACGCGGTGAGCTTTCTCTTCGTGCTCCCGCTCGCCCTCCCGGGGATTATCACCGGCATAGCGCTGAATTCCTTCTTCAGCTTCAACGGCATCTCCCTTTCGATCTGGACGATCGTGATCGGCCACACGACCTTCTGCATCGTGGTCGTCTACAACAACGTGCTCGCACGACTCCGCCGGACCCAGGGCTCGCTGGTCGAGGCCGCCTTGGATCTCGGCGCGAACGGCTTTCAGGTTTTTCGAGACATCACGCTGCCGCTCATATCCACTGCGGTCGTCGCCGGGGCGATGCTTGCGTTCGCCCTCTCGTTCGACGAGGTGATCGTCACCGTCTTCACCGGCGGCGCTCAGAACACGCTGCCGCTGTGGATCTTCGGCCAGATGCGCCTTGGTCAGCGACTCCCGGAGGTCAACGTGGTGGTGTCGTTCGTCGTCCTGGTGACGATCATCCCGGTCGTGATCGCCGCCCGGCTAACCGGCGGCGGGGGATCCCGCCTCCCCAGCTTGAAGGGCGGCCTTAGTGAATGAGGATCCCGCCTCCCCACGCAGTGGGGAGGTATGAACTCATCTCGCCTCCCCACGCAGTGGGGAGGTCGGCCAGCTCGCGTAGCGAGCTCGCCGGGTGGGGAAGGATGAACTCATCTCGCCTCCCCACGCAGTGGGGAGGTCGGCCAGCTCGCGTAGCGAGCTCGCCGGGTGGGGAGGAATGAACTCATCTCGCCTCCCCACGCAGTGGGGAGGTCGGCCAGCTCGCGTAGCGAGCTCGCCGGGTGGGGAAGTACGAGCTTGAAGGGCGGCCTTAGTGAATGATCATCGGGAGGACGATCGAGCCCACCCAGAGCGCCAGCCCGACCGCGATCAAGCCGATCTTTTTGTAGCCCCAGCCGATGGCGCCGAGCACGAAGGCGATGAAGGCGAGGATCAACAGGATCGTGCTCAGGGTCAAGCTGGAGACGCCGCGGGTTATAAGCTCCGAAAGGGACCATAGCGCCAGGCCGACACAAACCAGGTCCGTCTTCTTGTAAGACCAGCCGATCGCGGCAACAGGCCAAAATGGCCGATTCTTCAGGTCTGAATCGGGCCATAATGAATTCACTTGGCTGCCGGCGGCTATAAAGCGCGGCAGTAAGGTTGGGGGCAACCCAAGGAGAGCGAACCATGAAGCGCTGGCTGTCTCTAGCCGTATCCATCCTGGCCCTCGCTGCGATGCCCGCGACCGTGATGGCGGGGCAGGATTCGGTCCATTTCGGACCTATCAGCAGTGGATCGCCCGACTCAGGCACCTGCCGCCCGGTTTGGGCCAACGACACCTACATGCGCGTCTTCGATGCGGCCACGACGCCGACCGGCGGGACATACACCGTCACTGAGACCTTCATCGCCGGCCGGTTCGTGACCGTGGCCGGGTCCAGCCCAGGCGCTTGTGAGGGGGGCTCCAACAACGGGGGCATGATCGGGGACGGAGTCACCGGCAGCTTCAACGGCAACTTCCAGGTTGTCGTCTCCAACGGAATCTTCAATCCCAGCGCTACCTGCGACTCGGGCTGTGACACCACCGCGGGATTCGTGGCCACGGTGTACGGAACGGCAGCCACATATGACGTTCCCAGCTTCGGCTTCACGTATCACGCCAACGGACCCGACCTCAGCCAGCGCGAGTGGCACAACGCGTCGGCGGACCAGGGCGGCAACTCAGGCGACATCAGGAACTAGTAGGGCTCACCCCCTCTCCCCACTGGGGAGAGGGTTGGGGAGTGGGGCTAGAGCTTGGACAGGTCGCCCAGCAGGTGCACGCCCCAACCGCGAGGCAGCAGCCGATCCGACAGCACCGAGGCCCGAAACATGAAGGGGTTGAAGGCCAGGTAGGTCGGGTCGGGGATCACGCGGAGGTCGGCGACCCGCAGGCCGGTGCGCGCCGCCAGCGCGCGAATCGCGCTGGTGGTGTTGGCCCGGTACTCGACTGGGAACGTGTCCGCCTCGACGCGGCCATACAGCCGCGGCACCAGCCGGCGCTGCAGCTGAGGCAGTAAGCGTCCCATTCGATTGAAGGCCAGGAGCGGGTTCCGTAGGTTGGGGGTGAGGAACACGAAGTGGCCGCCCGGCCGCAGCACACGACGGACCTCCTGTAGGACGCCCTCCGGGTCGCGCAGATGCTCCAGCACCCAGATGCAGACGATGAGGTCGAACGATTCGCCGGCGAACGGAAGCTGCTCGCCCCGGCCGGTCACCACGGGCATGCCCTGCGCGCGATGCTCGGCGAGCGACGGCACGTCGGGGTCGAGGCCGGCCGCCAGCTTCACCTCCCGCCAGAACAGTTCGACCACTCCGCCCCGCCCGCACCCAAGATCCATGACCCTGCTGTTCGCGGTCACATGGCTTCTTACGAGCACTTCGAGCTGCTCGCCGCTCGACGTCCAGCCTGGCCGCATAGCTCGATAGCGGGCCCGGTACGAGTTCTGAACATCCAGTGGCAGCGCCGGCCCCCGAGGCACGGCGGCATTATGACGAGAGCCCGCCACCTGTGGCGGCGGGCTCCCAGAGGCTACGACCAGGCGGACTATTTGATCGAGATGACCGTCGGGCCTGCGCTGCCGAAGTCACATGGCGGCGGGATACCCGAGGCCACGAACGTGTTGGGGCACGCGAACACGCTCACGCTTGCAAGCGCGGGCCCTTTCCTGAACGGCACGCTGGCCGGGAAGAGGTTCGGCTCGACCAGGACTGTGACCTGGTTGACGGTGGGCGTCGGATTGATCCCCTCGTCACAAACAGCGGGTCCGTTCGCGAAGCCAAAGCCGAGCGCGATTGTCGTCTTGTTGATTCTCTCCTCGACCGACGCGTCTGCACCACTCGACATGAAGATGTCGAGACCGCCGGTGTTGGGATCGAAAACGGGTCGGCACTTATAGGTGACCGTGACGCTCACAGCCAGCCGGGCGACCAAGGTCGCGTCCGGCGAGATCGTCAGGGCATCGACGCCGCCACCGCCGCCGCCACCGCCGGCAGCGAGGGCTGTGACTCCGAGCTTACCGGTGGCGAGCCGCAGTGCCGCAGCTCCCGAGGGCGTGCTCGACAGGGCAACCACCGCCACCAGTGCGGCCACGACGATTGGGCTGAGTGTGATAGCAGAACGTTTGAGATTGAACATCCAAGCTCCTAGAGATGAACACGCGTTGACCCCCTGGGTTTCCTAGATCATCTCCATAGGCACCGCCCTCCACGTCCGCCGCGACCCCCTCAGCCAGCCTTAACGAGTGGCCAAACGGGTCGGTTATGGTCGACCGAGGGCGGGCTAGGCGAGCGCCGCTTCCTTCGCTGGTGTGGTGGCCGGTTCGGCCAAGCGCAATGCGTACAGCGAGGCGAGCCATAGGACGACCACCCCGGCCATGGCCGAGTCCGACCAGACGTCGAACAGGAGCGGAAATCCAAATCCGGCCGCGAACGCATTGGTGAAGGCGAGGTACGCCGGCCCCATCAAGAACCACGCGACCGCGACCGCCGCCACCAGGCCACGCGATCCTCGCCGTAGGCCGAAGTCGAGCAGCACGATGATGGGCACGAGCAGCAGCACCAGCTGCCCCGCCCAAACCACGGTCAGGAGGAGCGGAGACGCGGCGAATGCGGCCGCCATCTCCAGAGCGCGGCCGCCGCGGTCTGGTCGCGGAGCGCCGAGCCGGCGCAGAGTAATGACGACCACAGCCACCGCGGCCAGCGCCGTCAGGGCGAGCACCACCGCGTCGACACCCGTCCCTTGCTTGTAGAGGCTGCCCGGGTGCAGCAGCCTCGCCAGTGCCGCCATCGGCGCGACGTTCATCTCCTCGCCGGTCCCGCGCCCCACCGCAGGCAGGACCTGGAAGAGATACTCCGGTAAATACCGGGGCGCCCCGACCGCCCAGAGAAGCGTCCATGTGCCGAGGGCGGCCCCGACCGTCGACCATCGGCGGCCCCACAGGCTGAGCAGGAGCAGAGGCGCTTGCACCAGCTTGATCGCGAGCCCGAACCCGAGCGCCGCTCCGCCCCACCAGCGGTCCCCGCGCAGCCAGGCCGCGAGCACGACGCTGCTCAAGGCGAGCACCAGGATCTGGTAGTTGCGGTTCTGGATCTCGGTCAGGGTCGGGGCGAAGCTGATGCTGAGCAGCACCACCAGCGCCGCGAGCTGCCAATCGCGCACTCCCAGTGTCCGCAGCACGACCCAGATGAAAAAGGCCAGCAATGCGGTGGCGACGAGCAGAGCGACACCGTCGACCACCCGCGGGTCGAAGCCCGCGAAAGGCTCCAGCAGCCAGAGCGGAAACGGCGGATAGAAAGGCGGATAGGCCGAGCCCCAGACGCCGAGGTAGCCCTGCAAGTGCCCTGCGCAGACGCCGGTCGTGCATTGATAAGGATCGGTACCAGCGGCCAGTGCGCCGGCGCCCGCCATGTAGACCTGTCGGAAGTCGTTGGTCTGATCCGAGAGGAGCGGCCAGACGATCCCGTACCAGGCGTACGCCAGGCCGATCGGCACCCCGGCCAGCACCAGGAGAGCGCTCCGGAAGCGGCGGCTCGCCAGGCCCGCGCCCCAGAGGCGCGCCGGTGAACCGCTGGTCAGCGTGGCGGAAGGCGCGGCCACAGGCGAACTTTAGGGTGACGGCGATGGGCTGGAACAGCAATCAATGCCCACGCCTCCGCGTGACACCTTGCCGAGCAGGATCGGGGCCGTTACGCCTTCAATCGTCCACTCGAGGACAAGCTGGTCGACATTGGCATTGTCTGAGCCAGTGACCGCGAAGCAAAGCGCCATGGTCCCCGTGTTGCCATCGAGGTGCAGGGTGCGCGCCGCCCATGCATCGCACCCAGGCCGGTCGGTCACCGGGTAGTAGATCGAGGGCCGGTCGGTCACCGTGAAGTCGTCCCGACTTGCCACCCTGTCACCCACGACGTCGTCCCAGAAGCGGACGCGGAGACGGACCGCGCCCGCGTCGAGCCTGGTCACGACATTGCCTTGCGAGTCGGGCATCACCTGCACCCAGAGGCCGTGCACCATGCCGCAGGGATGATCGCACCCCATGTCGGTCAGAAAGCTGTAACTCTCCAGTGAGCGCTCAGCGCCCAGTCCCGCGAAAGCAAAGCCGGCCACCAGGCACACCAGCCCAATCACCGCCATCGACCAAACGTGGTTCATGAAGAGCATCTGGACGGGGGCGGCCGTTCCGGCGCGCGCGGGCATAATGTCCAGCCCGATCAGCCGAGGCAAGGTGACCACGCCCACGCGGCGATTCAGGACCGCGAGGCCGGCACCCAAAAGCACACCGAGGAGCAGCTGCGTCCCAAACAGCACCGCGAGGCCTCCGACTCCGCATACGGTGAGGATGGTCAGACAGCCACCAACGATGGTGTGGCGAGGGTTGAAATGCTGGCGCGCTCGCCAGATGCCACGCACCGGGAGGAACGCGACCTCGAAAGCGAACCAGGCCAGCAGGGCCCCAAGCACAACGCCTGCCAGCCCGCCGCCGGCGCTTCGTGCGGCGAAGTAGATGAGCAGGCCGACGACCAAACCGGTGGCTCCGACTTTCAACGGGGCGGTGGGCGATCGCCATGCCGCTATGACGACGAAGACGGTGCAGACAAGCACTACCACGAGGACGACGGCGATTGTCCCGAGCAAGACTTGCGAGCTGGTCATGGCGGCGACTGTACGGTCGCGTACTCGCTGCGCAGAATCGCCGGCAGCCGGGCCATGAAGCCGTCGTAGAACTTGAACAGGAGCTCGAACTCGACCGGTTCGGTCGGGTTGTGGGACGGCTCGGTCGCGCGGTTGATCGAAGCCAACACCCTGTCCCCGATCATCACGAAGCTCACGTGGTCGCAGTCGAGCAGCCACTGCATCATGCCCGGGTCCAGCAGCATCACTGCGCTGCGCCGGTCCTTGGCTCTGACGACGAACCGCTTGTCGAATTCGTCGGACTCGAGCTCAAGCGTGGGC
>WNFG01004359.1_pt1 | contig 11887 bp, 13 predicted proteins | sample 5400431 | NCBI WGS metagenome assembly WNFG01 (sample SAMN13153346, study PRJNA577476) | soil metagenome | isolation source: 120 cm saprolite under Douglas fir tree site 2 hole 3 replicate 2 | place: USA:California | collected 2015-04-18
CACCTGCGTGATTTCAGCCATGTCGGCCATGGAGCATCCGGCGTTGAGGTCGGGGAGAATGGTGATCTGGCCGGGACGGCTCAATACGTCGGCACTCTCGGCCATGAAGTGAACCCCGCAGAAGATGATGTAGCGGCTCTGCGCCCGCGCTGCTTCCTGCGAGAGTTTGTAGGAGTCGCCGCGGAAATCGGCGAAGCGAATGACTTCATCGCGCTGGTAGTGGTGCCCAAGCACGATTACCTCGCTGCCGAGAGCCTGCCTGGCTTCTCGAATACGGTCGTCCATCGTCTGATCCGGAAGGACGAGATAGTTCTCCAAACTGCAAACTGCCGTTGCGGTTGCCAAGTTGTACTCGCTTTCAGCTCCAAATACGGGCCAACGCCAAATGGCGTCGTGCCTTTACCTTGGAACGGGGTTGTTGAAAGCCTCCAGCGGCTCAGCCGATTCGCTGCGCTCGTCTTGAAGAACGCGCGCCCAACCAGCGGGGATGTTGTAGCCGCAGTGTTGCTCTTACACTAAATTCGATGCTGCAGCCCGACCTGGCGCACCATAAATTCCAGCGTGTGTCGGGACGGGACTGGGATGACTCTACAGGTATATTTTGCCCCGTCAGGGCAAGGGAACGCAAGCGGGAGATAAGGTCAGCGGTTAGAAGTCAGATTGCAGAGGTGAAAACCGGTATGACTCCAGCAATAAGGCCGACAATGAAGGGCTTATCTCCGCAATCTGACTTTAACCTCTGGTCTCATCCCCCGTGTTATTTTCAACCCATGGCGGACACGGCCGCTCCCCAGCAGAATGCCACTCCCCGCAACGTCTATGCCTTCGGCCTGACCTCGCTTCTCAACGACACTGCCAGCGAAATGGCCTACTGGGTTCTGCCGGCGTTCATCGCCTCGATCGGCGCGGGCCCGGCCCAGCTCGGCATCATCGAAGGCGTGGCCGAGAGTGTCGCCTCGATCGCCAAACTTTTCTCCGGATATCTGGCCGACCGTGTCTCGCGCCGCAAGCCGCTGGTAGTCGGTGGGTACGTCGTCGCCAACGCGGTGAAGCCGCTGTTGGCGCTGGTTTCATCCTGGTGGCAAATCCTCGGAATTCGTTTCGCTGACCGTTTCGCAAAGGGCATCCGAGGCACTGCCCGCGACGTAATGGTGGCCGAGTCGGTGGACTCGTCCCGCATCGGCTCCGCCTACGGATTGATTCAAGCGATGGACTCGGCGGGCGCCATCATCGGTCCACTGGCCGCGCTGGCGCTGATCGCGCATTTCGGCATGCGCGGCGTGTTCTGGGCCGCCGCCTTCCCGGGCGGGCTCGCTATTCTGGTGGCATGGCTCGGCATCCGCGAAACTCGTTGCGCGGACGACAAACCAGGAGCGGGAACTCTAACTGCAACCGATGACGAGCATTGTGATGCTCCGGTCCGCCCGCCCGTGCTCTCGGCCCCGAATCAGTCCGAGATGACTCGTCTCAGCCTTCCCGCAGGGTTCTATTATGTGCTGGCAGTCGTCACACTTTTCTCACTCGGCAACTCCAGCGACATGTTTCTGGTGTTGCGGGCAGGAAGCATCGGGATCCCCGTAGCGCAAGCGCCCTTGCTGGGCTTGGTCTTCAACATCACCTACACTCTGCTCTCGTGGCCAGCGGGAAAATTCAGCGACCGCTTCTCCCGTTCAACCCTTGCCGCCGCCGGATACTTCGTTTTCGCGATTGTCTATCTCGTGTTCGCAATCGCGCCCTCCCGGCTGGCGATCTGGACGGCCATGGCTTTTTACGGCCTGTTCTATTCCCTGACTAATCCGGTGCTGAAAGCGCTGGTCGTAGAAACCGTGGCGCCCGAGGTCCGCGGCCGCGCCCTGGGAATCTATTTCTTCCTGACCAGCGTGACCACCCTGCTTGCCAGCGTGATCACTGGCGAGCTGTGGAAGGCATACGGGGCGCAGATTCCGTTTTACCTCTCTTCCGGTATTGCCACAGTGTCAGCAGGCCTGCTTCTGCTGCGGAGAGAACGCGCGGACTCCTAGACAATCACAAGCCAGGTTGGAATTTTCGGCGTCCAAGAATCCAAAAGTGACGGAGTCGAAGCAATTTCAAGTTTCGTACGGAATTCTTCAATGTCACTTAACCATCCAAACTTAGGCTAACTGTTGGCGAAGCGAGCGGGGTCTGGGGTTTGGTCATTCAGTCGGCATTGAATCCTCGCCTGATTCAGCTGGCGCTTAAGTTTCTTTATTGAGAGGCGCGGACGCTTTTTTTCGCAGCGCGACGTAGGCGAGTGTCAGAGCCGCTAGCCCAGCGGCGCTGTCGAGGAGCACATCCCAGGGCGTGCCGGTGCGCGATGGGATGTAGCTCTGGTGCCATTCATCCATGGTTGCAACGAAGGCCGTCCCCAGCCAGGCGAACACGGGTAGCAACCGGATCCACTGGCGGCGGTCCCCGAACGTCATCCACAAACCACGCAGCAACAAAAGTCCCAGCATGGCATAGCCCACAACGTGCCCCGCTTTGCGCAGATAGTGGTGCCAGTAGAGAAAGTCGTAGAAATTGATTTCGCCGAACAAGCGCGTCAAGAGGCTGTACAGAATGCTGCCGGTATTTTGCGCCGACATGTAATCGGTGGACTCAAACGTGATCAGCCCGATCCAGACGATGGCAGGCCACCACGCGCGCACAAGATTGGGACGGGCACTTGGCAAAGTCAGGCTCTTCCCTACTCCAGCGCGTAATTGGGAGCTTCGCGGGTAATGATGACGTCGTGCACATGGCTTTCGCGCAAGCCCGCTGAACTGATGCGCACGAAGCGCGCTTTCTGTTGGAGATCCGGAACACCAGGACAACCGCAATACCCCATGCCCGACTTCAGGCCGCCCACCATCTGGGTCACGATCATCGCCACCGAGCCGCGGTAGGGCACCCGGCCTTCGATCCCTTCCGGAACCAGCTTGGAGAGCCGGTTCGATTCTTCGCCGATCACCGGCATCGCGATCGAGGCGTCTCCGTCTGAGTTCTGAAAATAGCGTTCGCTCGAACCAGCCGCCATCGCGCCCAGCGATCCCATGCCGCGGTACGACTTGAAAGTTCGGCCTTGATAGAGAATCAGCTCACCCGGGCTCTCATCCGTCCCCGCGAACATGGAGCCGATCATGACCGCCGAAGCGCCGGCGGCCAGCGCCTTGGTGATATCGCCGGAGTATTTGATCCCGCCGTCTGCAATCACCGGAACGCCGGCATCGCGCGTGGCCCGCGCCGCCTCCGCGATCGCCGTGATTTGCGGCACCCCAACGCCAGTCACCACACGCGTCGTACAGATCGAACCAGGTCCAATCCCGACCTTGATGCCATCCACACCAGCCCGCACCAGTTCGCAGGCGCCGTCAAACGTCGCGACATTACCGGCGATCAGGTCCACCTCCGGCAACATCGCCTTCACCTTCTTCACTGCTTCTACGACGAGCAAGGAATGCCCATGTGCGCTGTCAATCGCGAGCACATCGACCTTGGCGTTGGCCAGTTCCTGCGCACGCTCCATGAAATCGCCGGTGGCCCCAATCGCCGCCCCTACGCGCAGCCGCCCGTGCGTGTCCTTCGCGGCACCGGGATACTTCAGTTTCTTCTGGATGTCCTTAACGGTGATCAGCCCTTTCAAGTTGTACTTGTCATCCACGACCAACAGCTTTTCGACGCGATGCTCGTGCAGGATCTCCTCAGCCTGTTCCAGTGTGGTGCCCACCGGGACGGTGATCAGGTTGTCCTTGGTCATCACCTTGCTGATGGGAATATCGAAGCGCGTCTCGAAACGCAGATCCCGGTTGGTGAGTATCCCGACGAGCTTCCCACCTTTCTGCGTGATGGGAACACCCGATATCTTGTATTTCTTCATCACATCGAGCGCATCGGACACCTTCGCATCCGGCTGCATCGTGACAGGATCCACGATCATGCCACTCTCCGAACGCTTCACCTTATCCACTTCATTGGCTTGCTGATCGATGGTCAGGTTGCGATGAATAATTCCAAGCCCGCCCTGCTGAGCCATGCCAATCGCCATATGCGATTCCGTGACGGTGTCCATGGCCGCGCTGATGATGGGAATATTGAGCCGGATGTTGCGGGAAAGCTGGGTCTGGGTATTGGTCTGCGCCGGCACAACCTCGGATCGCGCCGGCAGCAATAGAACATCGTCGAATGTGAGGGCTTCGGGTACTGGAAAGTGAATCATAAGATTTCTGAAAGATGAACTTCTATTGTAGGGAGTGGGTGCGGATCAGGCAAATATACGGACGAGCAGGCGCCGGCGAAACATCCTGACGGCATAGGAACCAGGTGTTTCCTCACCGATCGGAGAATTTCACATTGAGAACACGCGATTGCCAACGCCCTTGAAACAGAGTACATTCCGATTACTTCGACAGAGTTTTCCCCGCTGCAACCGTGGAGGCTTTATGTTGGGTAGTTTGTCGTTCCGGATTGTCCTGACGTCGGCCCTGACTTTGAATCTTGCCATCGGCCCGACGCTTCTGATCGCGCAGCAAGCTCCGGCTGACGTTCCCACGCTCACCATTCGCGCCAACACGCGCCTAGTGGTCGTCGACGTGGTAGTAACCGACAAGAAAGGCCAGCCCGTCACCGGCCTGAAGGCCGAGGATTTCACGGTTGAGGAGAACGGAAAAAAGCAGAAGGTTTCGGTCTTCGTTCCGCCGGGGGTGGCCAACCAGAGTGCTGGCCAGGCTCCGCCTCCTGGTATCCTCTCTAATCATCCGGAGTATCTCACCCCAAGCGGTCCGCTCACAGTATTGATTCTCGACGCGGCAAACTCTCTTTTTACACAGCAGGCTTACGCACGTTCGCAGATGTTGAAATATGTGCTGGAGCAGGGACAATCTGGCCGTCCGATGGCAGTGGTCACATTGACCGACCAGTTGCGGGTGCTTCAACAATTTACAAGCGATCCGCAAGTGCTCATGATGGCGATCCGGAACTTCAAACCGCAGGAACAGATCCTGCAGCCCGCTGCTGCGCTGCCAGGCTCGAATGTCCCAATCGATATGAGTGGGCCCGGCGCTCACACTGCGTTATTGATCGCTGGCACCCAGGCAGAGATCGCCAGCTTCGCAAACCTCCAGGTGGGGCACGACATCGAGCGGCGCACTCTAATCACCATTGAGGCTATGCGCTCTCTAGCGCGCATGCTAGGCGGTTTGCCGGGCCGCAAGAACGTAGTCTGGCTCACCGGGAATCTGCCATTTGACCTGATTCCGGAAAACCGCACCGTCAGCGACGCCGAACTGCTGGCAGAGCTTCCCGGTCAGGGCAGCCAGAGGTCGGCCTTAGTCACTGGTGCCGGTTCTCAGGCCGCTGAGCAACGCGGACTGCATGGACAAGAAATCCGTGATGCCGAGGCACGGCTGGCGAGCGCCAACATTGCGATTTACCCCACGGACCTGCACGGCCTTGTGAGTGGCCAGGAGGCCTTGGCAGCCAGCTCCATGGCCCACAATAGCGACATTCACGGCGCCGGCCTCGCGAACGCGGCGCTTGCTCAAGCCGCTAGCCTCCAACCCAGTCAAGGCATCATGCGGGAGATAGCGGCCGAGACCGGCGGCAGAGCCTACATCAATGAAAACGAGATCAAAGATAGCGTTACTCTTGCCGTGGCGGACGACAAGGCCTCTTATGCTCTTGGTTACTATCCCGAAAACAAAAATTGGGATGGGAAGATCCGTAAGATCAAGATCAAATTAGGCAGTCGTGACGCGGAGATTCGCTACCGCAGGGGATACTTTGCCGTTGACCCCACGCTGGACAAGAACTGGAAGCCCGAGCAGGACGTCGCACAAGCGATCGCATTCAACGCTCCAGCAACCCAGGTCTCATTTATGGCGCAGGCCAAGCCGACAGACCCTGGAAAGGCCCGCGTGGTCTTCCTCGTCGACGCTCACACACTCACAGCGGAGGATTCCAGCGCCGGTAAGAAAATGAATGTGAGCCTCTACGCGAGCGTCTACGATTCGAACGGCAAGAATCTGGGGACGCGGAGCATCAAGGTGGATCGCGCGTTCGATGCGGCTACCTACCAGCAGATTCTCGATAAGGGCATGATGGTACCGATTGACATGGAGATCCCCGCCGGTGGCAAGGAACTTCGCCTGGCAGTTCTGGATAGCAAGACCGGCTTTATCGGCACCGTGAGCGGGCCGCTAGGACAATAGCCCCGCTGATAATGGCAAAACAAAGGGCGTCTTGTCGGACGCCTTTTACTTTCCATATACCTCTAGCCGTAGAGAATACCTATTCCTTTTCTTTCTTTTCTCCGCCCTCAGTTGGTTCAGCGGGGGTGCCACCTTGCGCTTCGGCTTCTTCCATCGCCTTGCGCGTCTCTTCGGCTCGCTTGGCGCGGATTTCGGCGCGCTTCTGGCGTTTCTCGTCGAGCACCTGTTCGCTGCCCAGCAGTTCGATGAAGGCTTTGTCGGCGCCATCGCCTTTTCGCCAGGCGGTGCGGACAATCCGGAGATAGCCGCCCTGACGATCGCCAAACCGCGGCGCTACCGTGTCAAAAAGCTTGCTGACCGCCTCGTCCGTCATCAGGTATGCCGCTGCCTGCCGCCGAGCTGCCAGGTCGCCCTTTTTGCCGAGCGTAATCATCTTCTCGACTAGCGGACGAACCGCTTTTGCCTTGATCGCAGTCGTCTCGATCCGTTCTTCCATGATCAGCGACGTGACCAGATTCCGGAACAACGACCGCCGGTGCGACGTGTTCCGTCCGAGTTTGTATCCCGCAACCTTGTGACGCATGAGAACCTCAGTTGTCAGTTGCCAGTGGTCAGTTGCCAGCGGCTTTCCTTGTATTGACCAAGCTTCGTAGTCAACGTGCCAGCAGTCAGTGCCCGAAAACTGGCAACTGGCTGCTGGCTACTGGTTCCTTACAGATCGTTATCCCCGTACGCCGAAGCCGGCAGCACCTGGTTCGAAGTCGGTCCGGGTACAGCGTTCCCGTGCTCGTCGATCTTCATGCCCAGGCTCAGCCCCATCGAGGACAGGATTTCTTTAATCTCGTTCAGCGACTTGCGGCCGAAGTTCTTGGTCTTCAGCATCTCGGCTTCGGTCTTCTGCACCAGTTCGCCGATGCTCTGAATGTTCGCGTTCTTCAGGCAGTTGTAGCTGCGCACCGAGAGTTCCAGTTCCTCGACCGAGCGGTTCAGATTTTCGTTCTTGATCTCCGGCTTACGCTCTTCGCTCGACGACGCGGTCTCGATCTCTTCCTCGAAGTTGATGAAGATATTCATGTGATCCTTCAGCAGCTTCGCGGCCAATCCGATCGCATCGCCTGGAGTGATCGAGCCGTTCGTCCAGACTTCGAGCGTCAGCTTGTCGTAGTCGGTGATCTGACCGAGACGCGCCGCTTCTACGGTGTAGTTGCACTTGCGTACCGGCGAGTGGACGGAATCGATCGGTATGAACCCGATGCCGAGATCGTCTTCGAAATTCTTGTCGGCGGAAACGTAGCCGCGCCCGCGCTTCAGACGCATCTCCATGTCGAGCTTGCCGCCTTCGCTGACGGTTGCGATATAGATTTCCTTGTCCAGAACTTCTACATCGCCGTCGGCTTCGATCATGCCGCTGGTGACAACCCCCGGCTGATCGGCACGCAGGTAGATCGCTTTCGGACCTTCGCCCGCCAGCTTGAACGGAATCTGCTTCAGGTTCAGGATGATGTCGGTCGCATCCTCGACAACTCCGGGAATCGACTGAAACTCGTGCAGGACGCCTTCGACCTTCACCGCAGTGACGGCCGCTCCTTCGATCGAACTCAGCAGCACGCGTCTCAGAGCGTTCCCGATCGTGGTTCCGAAACCGCGCTCAAACGGCTGCGCCCAGAACATCCCGTACTTGTCAGTAAGGCCGGTAGCATCGCTCGCCAGCCGTTTCGGTTTTTGAAAACCTTTCCACAACATTGTGTTTCTCCTCTCGGCCATGTGGCTCCGCAACGGCTCTCCGAACCGGCCCAGATTCGGATCAAGCGCCATAGCAGGCTGATCTGGCTCGAAACAGGCCAAAATCTAGATCCTTCGCTTCGCTCAGGATGACGCGGCTGGGCTCAGACGCCCAGCCAAGCAGCGTCACTTGCTGTACAACTCGACAATCAGCTGCTCATTCACCGGCAGCTGGATGTCTTCGCGCTTCGGTAGTGCGGTCACGCGTCCCTTGTAGGCGTCGCGATCCACTTCCAGCCAGGCCGGCGAGGGCTGATGACTGGCAAACTCCTTCGCGATTTCGAGAATCGGCACTTTGTGGCTGCTCTCGCGAATCGCGATCTCCTCGCCCACGCTGACCTCGTACGATGGAATGTTTACCTTGCGGCCATTCACCTGAACGTGTCCGTGGCGTACCAACTGGCGCGCCTGCCGGCGCGAAATTCCGAAGCCCAGCCGATATACGACGTTGTCCAAGCGGCGCTCGAGCTGTTCAAGCAGCTTGGCGCCCGTCACACCCTTGGAGCGGGCGGCATTCTCGAAATAATTCCGGAACTGCCCTTCCTGGGTGAAGTAGATGCGCTTGGCCTTCTGTTTTTCGCGCAACTGCAGGCCGTAGCCCACAACCTTGGTTTTCTTGTCTTTCCCGTGCTGACCGGGAGCATAGTTGCGCTTCTCAAGCGGACATTTGTCGCTGAAGCACTTTGTGCCTTTCAGGAAGAGCTTGATGCCCTCCCGGCGGCATAGACGACACACTGCATCGGTATAACGTGCCAAGTTGTTCTCCTTTAGATGACCGGTTTACAGGTTTGGCTTCACCCTTCATCCCGGACGAAAATCAGTTCTCGGTTCTCAGTTCTCAGAAAAACCCAGTTTCTGCGGTTCTCCTGGTTTTGCTGAGAACTGAGAACCGGGAACTGAGAACTGCTCTTACACTCTGCGCCGCTTCGGCGGCCGGCATCCATTGTGCGGAATTGGCGTCGCGTCCTTAATAGAACGGACTTCGATTCCCGCCGCCGCCAGAGCACGGACAGCCGACTCGCGGCCCGATCCCGGACCGCTCACCCGGACATCCACGGTACGCACGCCGTGGTCGCGCGCCATGTTGGCGGCGTTCATCGCGGCCTGCTGCGCCGCAAACGGAGTGCCCTTACGCGACCCCCGGAAGCCCAGCGATCCCGAACTCTTCCACGCCAGCACGTTGCCACTCGTATCCGAGATAGTGACGATGGTGTTGTTGAAAGAGGCCTGCACATGCACCAGTCCATGCGGGACGTGCTTGCGCTCTTTCTTCTTGAACGTCTTCTTCTTGCCCTTTTTCTCAGGCGCTGCTGGTGCGCCCGCTGCTACCGCTGCCGGTTTAGCCATTGCTGAGTTCTCAGTTCTCGGTTCTCAGTTCTCAGTAAACCCGTTTCTCAGACAACTGAGAACTGGGAACCGAGAACTGAGAACTGCTTCTAAGTCTTTGTCGCCGTCTTCTTCTTCTGCGCGACCGTACCTTTGCGCGGTCCTTTGCGGGTACGGGCGTTGGTGTGGGTGCGCTGTCCGCGGACCGGCAGGTTGCGGCGATGCCGGAACCCGCGGTACGAACCGATTTCGATGAGCCGCTTGATGTTCATCGAAACGTCCTTGCGCAGATCGCCTTCCACCGAGCCTTCCGCTTCGATCACTTGACGGATGCGGTTGACTTCGTCTTCGGCCAAATCCTGCACCTTTTTCATCGGGTCGACTTTCGCCTCGTCCAGAATGCGCGCCGAGCGCGAGTTCCCGATCCCGTAAATGTATGTGAGCGCGATATTCACGTGTTTGTTACGCGGAAGGTCGACGCCGGCAATACGAGCCATATTCCCTCTCTAGCCTTGACGTTGCTTGTGCTTGGAATTCTCGCAGATCACCCGCACCACACCCTTGCGGTGGATGATCTTGCACTTATCGCAAATTTTCTTGACCGATGCTCTAACCTTCATAAACCAGTTCTCAGTTCTCGGTTCTCAGTTCTCGGTTCTCAGTTCTCAGAAAACCGGGGTGCCGGCGCTTCGCCGGCCTCGCGAAACCTATTTGTACCGGTACACAATGCGCCCGCGATTCAGGTCGTAGGGCGAAAGCTCGACAGCTACTTTATCTCCGGGCAGGATGCGGATGAAGTTCTTCCTCATCTTCCCGGAAACATGCGCCAGCACCTGGTGTTTGTTTTCCAACTCCACCTTGAACATGGCATTCGGCAGTGGTTCGACGACCACCGCCATCACTTCAATCGCGTCTTCTTTACTCATCGACCCCCTGAAATCAGTTCTCGGTTCCCAGTTTCCGGTTCTCAGTTAAACCCCAACGGCTCTCACTGAGAACTGAGAACCGGGAACTGAGAACTATCCTTACTGGGTCAAAATCATCGGGCCTTGCTTTGTAACCGCCACGCAATGCTCAAAATGCGCGCTGTAGCTGCCATCGAGCGTAACGGCGGTCCATTTATCGCCCAGCACCTTGGCCTCAGGACCTCCCGAATTTACCATCGGCTCAATCGCCAGCACCATGCCTTCGGTCAGCTCCACGCCCTGGCCCTTCTTGCCGAAATTCGGGATCTGCGGCGCTTCGTGCAACTTCGTCCCGATTCCGTGTCCCACAAACTCGCGCACCACGCTGAAACCGTTTGCCTCGACGTGTTTCTGGATCGCCGACCCAACGTGCCCGATCATGTTGCCAATCCGCGCCTGCTCAATCCCCCTGTACAGCGAAGCTTCCGTAACCTCGAGCAGCTTTTTCAGTTCTGTGGCCAGCGTCTCGCCTACCGGCACCGTGATCGCCGCGTCTCCGTAGTAGCCGTCGAACACCACTCCACAATCGACGGAAACGATATCGCCCGCTTTCAACACCCGCTTTGCCGACGGAATCCCGTGCACAATCTCTTCGTTCACTGAAGCGCACAGCACACAGGGATATCCGTTGTACCCCTTGAACGCCGGCGTCGCTCCCAGTTCCGCGATCAGCTTCTCGGCCGCCTTCTCCAAGTCCATGGTCGTGGCCCCGGGTGCGACCAGCGCTTTCACATGGTTCAGAACCCGGCGCACGAGCTGTCCGCTGCGCCGCATCTTCTCAATCTCTTCCGGCGACTTGCGGACGATCTTGTCATCTCCGAAACTCATCATTCTGGCTTTGCCGGTCCGCTCGCGGTTCGCACCGCCGCGTGGCTGTCAATCACGCCGAGAATTTCAGCGGTAACCTCATCCACGGGGCGATCCGCATTCAGCGGAATCAATCGGCCCTGCGCCTGGTAATAATCGGCCACCGGTTTGGTCTGCACTTCATAAGCCGTCAGACGGGGACGGATGACCTCATCGCGGTCGTCATTCCGGTGGACCAGCTTGGAACCGTGCGCCAGATCACATAACTCGTCGACGCGAGGCGGTTGAAAGTGGAGGTTATAGATCCGCCCACAGGTGGGACAGGAACGTCGCCCGGTAAGCCGTAGCAATAGTTGAGTATAGTCGACATCCATCTGGATCACAACCGGTGAGCACTTCTCCGACTTTTCAAAGAACTCTCGCTCCAGGAAAGCATCCAGCCATCCTGCCTGGGCGGCGGTCCGTGGAAAGCCGTCCAGAATAAATCCCCGTTCGCAATCCGCTTGCTTCAGCCGGTCGGCCACAATACCAAACAGCAATTCGTCCGGAACCAGTTCGCCCCGGTCCATAATGGCTTTGGCCATCAGGCCGAGGTGGGTCCCCTGCTTTACGTGCTCCCGCAATAGATCTCCGGTAGAAATCTGCGGGATGCCGTAATGCTCCGCGATTTTCTTGGCCTGTGTTCCCTTACCGGCCCCCGGAGGTCCCAACAGAATCACCGGCCCGATCTTTTGTGCGGCTTCGTTGGCCATTCGAAATGGCCCCTCTTTATTCGTATTTCCTCTCGCGGAGGGACCGCAC
>WNFG01014853.1_pt1 | contig 11883 bp, 14 predicted proteins | sample 5400431 | NCBI WGS metagenome assembly WNFG01 (sample SAMN13153346, study PRJNA577476) | soil metagenome | isolation source: 120 cm saprolite under Douglas fir tree site 2 hole 3 replicate 2 | place: USA:California | collected 2015-04-18
GCAATCTGCCTCCTGGCTTCGGTCATGACCTCAGACGCTGAACCAGGGTGTCACCCAAATGTACTTGATCCGGAACAGAAGCCGGATCAGGATTTTCACAGGCAACGACAGCATCAGAATCAGAAACGTGTGCATCGTAATGACCTGCAAGAGACTCATCCGCCGGTACATTTTCCGAGAGAACTCTGTCCGCGAGCACAACCGGTGCATGAAGTACCCGGCGAGGACAAAATACATACCTACAGCGATGCCGCCGAATACCAGCCGGCCCCAGAACGTGTCGGGAACAAACAAACTGAACGGCAACACCTGATTCAGGTTGCGGTTCACGCTGAAATCCACGCGCGTGTGGTCCCAGGTCTGCGTCGGCCAGAACCACATCCAGCCCGGCCCGCGGATAAACGTTCCAATGACGATCATCAGCACCCACAAACCGAGGAATCCGAAAAGGAACGTCCAGATCGCGAACTTGCGCTGCTTGTAGGTGTAATACCCGTTGCCAAGCGGATTGACGTCAATATAGGGAATGGCCATCAGGCCCACGATGATCAGGGTCGGCATCACCACGCCCGCGATCCACGGGTCGAAGTAAACCAGCATTTCCTGCAAGCCGAGGAAGTACCAGGGCGCCTTCGCAGGGTTCATCGTCAGGTTGGGATTGGCCGGCTCTTCTAGAGGCGCGTTGAGCGTGATCGACCAGATGGTCAGGATCACCGTGACGATGATGGCCACGAGAAACTCCATGCGCATCAGATACGGCCAAACGTGCACCTCGCGGTCCCACCCCGTCTTCCAGGGGAACACTTTGCGGTGATGGGTCTTGGCCAGCGCCGGGTCGGCTTCGAGTTGGCCGATCAAATTGTCGGTGGCGAACGACTGCCTCAGGCCATACCAGACATAAAACGGTGCCAGGAACAGCAAGGCAACAATCGGGACGTTATCCGGTACCGAGACGATTTCCCAGAGCTGACGCCAGTCTCCCCACATCAGGTATTGCCTCCGTTACCGCATGCCGCTCGGCCGCAGGATGACCGGCCGCGGGCTCCTCTCTTCCTTGATCTCTGATTCCAGCATCACCGGAGCCGGCCCGGAAATGCCGCCGTCTTTTCTCACGCGCCAGAAATGCAGCACCATAAACGTAAACGCAATCAGCGGAATCGCGATGCAGTGCCAGATGTAGGCCCGCAAAAGCGCATTCGCATCCACGATGGAGCCGCCCAGCAGCGCGAAGCGCACGTCGTTGAACGGCGTCATGCCGAGCTGCGCGCCGAATGGGCCTTCATGCCCCAGCAAAGGCGTCGCGCGGGCCATGTTGGTGCCCACGGTGACCGCCCAAAAGCCGAGCTGATCGTCCGGAAGCAGATAGCCGGTGAACGACAGCAGCAGCGTCAAGACCATCAGGATGACGCCGACGCACCAGTTGAACTCGCGCGGCCGCTTGTACGAGCCGGTCAGGAACACGCGGAACATGTGCAGCCAGACGGCGATGATCATCAAGTGCGCGGCCCAGCGGTGCATGTTGCGCAGCAGCTTGCCAAACGGAACGTCGTGCTCGAGATACAAAATGTCGCGGAACGCCTGGATTTTGGTGGGATGGTAGTAAAACATCAGCAGAACACCGGTAAAGGTCAGGACGATGAACAGATAGAATGTGATCCCGCCCATTCCCCAGGTGTAGCTGTAGCGCACGGCGTCGCGATTGATCTTGGCCGGGTGCAGATGGAAGAAAACGTTGGTGAGGACGGAAAGCGCGCGGTTGCGCGGCGTGTCGTCGTGCTTGACGCGGAAGATGGAGCGAAAGAGCTGAGTCTTCTCCGGCGCCTTCAAGCCTTCGAGTTCTTCCTTCGCTTTCTCTTTCAGGACCTTGGGCAGGGCCCTCGCGTCTTCCCGGATCTGCTCGAGAATCCCAAGGCCCTTCTTTGCCCCGTTATCTTCAGGCATCCCATTCTCTCCCACAGCGGCCCGGAGTGCCGGGCCGCAACCCAGAAAAGACCCGTTTAGGCGGGCAAGTATGCTCCCGCGTTATCAAACTCATCGCGGCCCGCCTTGGGGTCCCGCACGTAGAGGCGGTTCGTATCCACAATAATTTGCCCGGTTGCATCCAGCTCGACGTGCGCGCGGTCCATGGGGCGCGGAGCAGGCCCTTCAAAGTTTATCGCTTCGTTGTCATACCCGCTGCCGTGGCATGGGCACTTGAATTTATTCTCTGCGGGTTTCCAGTCGGGTGTGCAGCCCAAATGCGTGCAGCGCGCGTAAATCACGAAGATCCGCCCGGGCACGCGGTCCACCCAGATGCGGTAATCGCGCTGAAACTTTGTCTCCACACCCAGCGCGAAGTCCTGAGGATAGCCGATGGAGAAGACCGTCTTGGGCTCGAACAGCGTGCGCGGAAAAAAGAAGCGCAGGAACATCAGGAAGTTGACACCGAGATAGCCCCAGATGCACGCCCAAATGACTCTTCGGCGCATCTTGTCGGGAGCTGCGGCTGCTTTTTCCGAGGTCTCTTTTGCCGGAGCCTGGGGCGCCGCTCCGGCGGCGATTGGTGCGGTCGTGCTCTCGGCGGATTTCGTTTCGGTCTGGTCAGCCATATGAGGCCGGGCCACCTCACGAAGAAAATAAAGAAAACAAACCGTGCGGCAAGATCAACAGATATTTATATGCTGTGCGCAAAATACTGTCAAGGCGATTCCATGCTTCCGGAAACGCCCGCAGGCGCGCGCTTTTCAGTGCAGCGGCTCCGCCGCGGACGATTCCCTGCCCATGGCATGCAATACCACGTCAGCCAGTGCGGCAATAAATTTCGGCGAATCCCCCACGGCAGGCATCATGCGGAATTTTTCAATGCCGAGCTTTTCGGCTTCTTCGCGCGCTTCGATATTGATTTCGTGAAGCGTTTCGACGTGTTCGGTGACGAACGAAACCGGTATCACAACAACCTGTTTCACCCCGCTTCGTGCCAGCGACTCGAGGGTGGCGGTCAGCGTCGGCTCGAGCCATTTCTGGCGGCCTACGCGGCTTTGAAAACAGAGCGTCCAGGAGTTGCTCCAACCGCCGCGTTGGCGCACCAGCCGCACGGTCTCCTCGACCTGCCTGGGGTATGGGTCGCCATTCTCCACCAGAATCATTGGCAGGCCGTGTGCGCTGAACACCAAATGCGCTTCGCTCGGCCGTTCGAACTGGCGGAAGCAGAGCGCGATCTTCTCGACGAGCGCTTCGATATAGAGCGGGTGGTCGTGGAATCCTTCGATCACGCGCACCGGCGGCGCGGGAACTCGCGGGCGATAGAGACGCTCCCACTCCCGGAGGCTGCTTCGCGTCGTGGCAAAAGAATACTGAGGATAGAGCGGCAGAAGGACAAGTTCGTCCAGCGGCTCGCGGTTGATTTCCGCAACCGCTTCCTGAGTCAGCGGGTGCCAGTAGCGCATGGCAATGGTAACGCGCGGTTCGATCGTCGGGCGGAGAGCGCCATCGAGCGCGCGCGCCTGACGTTCGGTCAGCACACGGATGGGAGAATGTCCCCCGATTCTATCGTAGTGGTGCGCCACGTTCTGGGCGCGCCTTCGGGAAATCCACCAGGCGAGCGGCTTCCGAACGATTCCTCCAAGCGGACCGAGCGGGATGATGTCAGGGTCGCAAAAAAGATTGTAAAGAAATGGCTCGACGGCCTCGTGGGAGTCCGGCCCGCCGAGTTGAAATAGGACTACACCCACTCGTTTGCGCGCGGCCGCAGTCATCGCGGGCGTCGTTCACTTCCCTTTCGCTTCTTCCCTGAGCCGGCGCACCTCATCCTGCAAACGGGCCAGGCGCCGCGCCACCGTCGTTTGGTAAACGAAGAAGATGCCCCAGACAAAAAGGTACGCCACCATTAGATTGTTCAGATTCTTCATCGCCCCTCCACCTGAATCCTCAGTTCTTCGACCTCATGGCGCAAGGACTCCACCCGGAACCGCTGCCGCATGACCAGCGCCATGAGTGCGGCCAGAGCCACCCAGCAGGTGTAGAACACCACGCGCATCTGCGGGTCCAGACCGGAGCCGGGCCCGCCAAATAGGACAGGCTGGGGGTGTTGTGTCCGCCACCAGCGAATGGACATGTACACGAGCGGAACGTCGAGAAACGCAAAAATCCCGAACACGGCTGAGGCTACGGCGCGGCGATCTGCTTCGCCAATAAGCGTGCGCAGCAGCAGAAAGGATACGTAGAGCAGCCAAAGCACAAACGTCGAAGTCAGCCGCGCATCCCAGGTCCACCAGATGCCCCACACGGGGCGCGCCCAGATGGGCCCCGTCACCAAAACAACCGTGTTGAACACCACTCCCACCTCAGCCGCGGAGACACCCAGCCAGTCCCAGCGCATCTCCCGCTTGAAGAGATACAAGAGGTTGGCAATGAAGCAGACCAAAAACGCAAGGAATGCCGTCAACCCGCTCGTCGCATGGAAATAAAAAACCCGCTGGATCACCCCCATGGTGCGTTCGGTGGGAGCGACGAACAGGGCTGCGTAGCCTGCGACGGTCATCAGGGCAATCACAGCGATTGTGCCGGCCCAGGGGATCCCCGCGGGGCCTTTAGAATTTTGCATCGCGTCCACGTTCACTCCTCGAATAGATATTCTCCGAAAAGCCATGCCGCCGTCAAAAAAACGATGTCGAACACCACCAGGAAGGCGACTCCTTTCCAGTTCATGGCCGGCGATTCCGAAAGAAGCCCTGCGGTGACCTCTGTGCTGGCGATCAGAACCGGCGTGAGCGCCGGCAGAAGCAAAAGCGGGAGCATCAACTCTCGCATTCGGGCGTGCGTTGAAATAGCCGAGAGGACCGTACCAACCGTGGCGACTCCGAGGGTGCCCAGCACAAAGACCAGAGCGAGCGGGCCAAATTCGGCGAGCACCGGCACGTTATACAGGACGGCAAAAATCGGCAAGAGAAATAGTTCAGCGAGAAGCATGAAGAACAAGTTAGAGGCGATTTTGCCGAGCAGAATGGCAAAGGGCTCGATGGGAGCGAGGCGCAGCGCGGCAAGCGTGTCGTTTGCCTGTTCCCGAAGAAACGACGGCTGCAACATGAGCGATCCGGCGAATAGGAACGCGAGCCACAGCAGTCCCGGGCCAAAGCGACGGGATTCCGCGGCGGCTGGCTCAAACGTAAAGCTAAAGAGAGCGAGCACAAGGAGAACAAACACAATCGTTGTGGTCAGCAACTCGCGTGCGCGGAATTCGGTGCGCAGCTCCTTGGCGAAAATGATGCGCGCGGCGCGGACCAGACCCATTCAGCTCTCCCTCGCGGCAAGGATTGTTTGCATGTCCACGCCTGCGGCGGAATCGGCGGCGACGTTTCCGGCCTCGAGGCGGACAGCGCGCGTTGCCAGTGCGAGCGTCTCGTTTCGCCCGTGCGCGCTCATCAAAATGGTGCAGCCGGAGCTGCGAAGTTCACGCAGAGCCGAGGCCAGCCACGCGATGCCCCGCACGTCCAGACCCGATGGTCAAACGCTGGTGCATCCCGCGGGAGAACGTGCGTACCATGCTTTTGTGTCTCGAAGCCAGCCCGGCACTTTCCAGAGCCTCGCCGATGCGCGCCCGGCGATCCGGTAAGTCATAGAGTTGGGCAAAGAGAGCCAGGTTCTCTTCGGCCGTCAGTTCGTCGTAGAGCATCGTGGTGTGACCTACCAGGGCAATGTGGCGGCGAAGTTCCAGGAGATTGGAGGGCCCACTCGGAAACTCAACGAGGCCCGCAGTCGGGCGGGAAAGCAAGGCTGCAACACGCAGCAGCGTGCTCTTCCCGGAGCCATTCGCGCCCACAAAGACGACCACTTCGCCCGCGCGGATCTCCACAGAGACACGCCGGAGCGCGAAGAGGTTGCCGAAACGCTTGTCAATTTGATGGAAGGTGATGCCGAGGGGCGTGTTCGGCGCTGACGTTCGCATCGCGCCGATAGTCTACCCTTTCACCAGGTCTCGCAGGGTTTGTTCGACGCGGGCGCGCTCGCGGGCGTACTCTTCTTCGCTGATAGTGCCGGCCTGGCGGCGAAGCTCGAGGCGAAAGAATGCGTCCTTAAGCCCGTCCAGACTGACGCTGGCCTGCTGATCAAGTTGAGCGGCGGCCGCCGAGGCTTGCGAGGCAGCGCTTGATTCCCTCTTCTTCGATTTCCTGGACTGACCGGGGATTGCTGCGGCGGCGCCGCCCGCAGACACGTCGGCAGGTGCCGGTTGACGCCACAGAATGAACGCCCCGATGACAAACAGGACCACGAAGCCGCCGATCAGCGGCCACTTCAAGGTGTCCAGGCGGTTGGGGAGCGCCTGAACCGGCCTGGAATCATCTCCGCCCTGCTGATCCGATGCCGGCTGCGCCGGCGCTGTGCCGGAAACCTTGATATCCAGAACCGTCCCTGCGGGGACGGCGTCGCGCGCGTACAGGCTCATGCCTTGGTCGTTGCCGGCCGGTTGAAAGCCCGGGCTATTCACCTGCATCGTGGGCGGCGCTCCCAAGCCAAGCTGCCCAATCGCATAGGGAGAGAACACGCGGACAACCGCTTCGTTGGAAGGATAGGGCATGACATACGACACGCGCACACCGCTCTGCCCCGGATGAAAGGCATAGGCGATGGCAAAACGGTTGGACCCGCGATCCATCGTCCCCTGAACGACGGGCATGCCGGAAGGCCCCCACGCGGCGACCTGTTGAAGCTCGGCGTGCTCGGGAAGCTGCAATTCGAAGTTGCCATCCGGCTTGAAAAACGACACAGGTGGCGTGGATTTATTCTCAATGGAGTACTGTTCACCGACGAGGAGCTTATCGCCCCTCGGCTCGAACACAATGTATCGCGAGGCCACGCTCACGGATTTTTCGTCCTTCGTGGGCTCGAAGATTTCTACGTCGGCGGTTTCGGCTTTTGGCGGGACGGCCTTATGAAAATTCACGCCCCGATAGACCGCGCGGACCAGCATCGGTTGGCGTCCGATGGCAGGATTGTCGAAATGGAAGCGGCCTTGCGCGTCTGTTTTGGTGTCCGCGACGGCCTCCATTCCACCTTGGAGCTGGAGAAGAACAACCGTGATTCCCGCAGCGAGTTTGCCGGTAGTTCCATTGCGCACGGTGCCGTTGAGCGAGCCTTCAGCCAGCGCGCGAGGCGCACCAACCCCGAGCAGTACCAGTGCGGCGGCGAGAAATGCGATCCATGTCGCTCTCATGGATGAGTCTCACCCGTGCGGGGGACACCCGCGCGCGGCGCAGGGCGTGAGGCGCCGCCCGTGACGGTCTCGATTTCTGCGAGGACAAGCGCCGCTTCGTTCTCAAGCCCCTGCTTCATCTCCTCGTAATCTTGGTCGGAATACTTCCCGGCGCGATGCTCGAACTTGAGGTCCCGCAGGTTCTCGTAGATGGTGTCGCGGCGTTCCAATAAATGGTCCAGGTGGGAGCGGTGAGGCGCCGAATCCGCCGGGTCTGCCTCGATGTAAAAGATGAAAATCACGGTAGCCGCCGCCAATGCCAGGCAGGCAAGCAGCATAGCTGTGTCTCCGCCGGAGATTGCGGACGTCAGATACGCCTCTGAAATCCAGGCAAGCACTTCAATCCTCCGTCTCGCGGTCGGCCTGTTGCCGGACGCGCGCGAGCAGTTCCGGCGACACTTCGGGGCCCGCCGCCACCTGAGGCGCCCGGCGCCGCCATAGCACAATTACCAAGAGAACAATCGCCAGACCCGCAAGGAAGGCGATGCCCGGAATCAGGATGGCCAGCCGGTTGAAGCCCTTCCGCGGCGGCTCCGGGAGGACCACCGGGCCGTACTCCTGGACAAAGTCCTGGACTGCCAGGTCAACGGACTCGTTGCGCGCGGCGATCTGGTCAAGCTTTTTCAGCATCGCTGTGGAGGCCGTGCACCCGACGTGATTGCAGCGGAGAAGGACTTGATTGCAGCCGCACACGCACATCAGGCGGTTCCCGATTTCTTTCACGCGGTCGCCCTGCTGCGCGGAGACTTGCACGGAGACAAAAAACGAAAGCCCGATGGCAAATGCTGCGCCAATGGTTGCCGCCAAAAGTCTAGTCGCTGCTTTCATAAGAGGAAGCCCTGGTAGTGACAGGTTGCGGCGCCGGGCCCGCAGGAACGGCGTGCGTGGCCGCCCGCATCACGAGAACCGGCTGACGATTGGGCACCAGCGCCAGGAAAGTTCCCAGAACAACGATGGCCCCGCCGAGCCAGACCCACTTCACCAGTGGGTTCAAGTACGCGTGGATCACCGGCTTCTGGTTCTCCGGGCTGCGCCCCGTATAGACAACGTAGAGGTCTTCTTTCAGGGTGGAATAGATCGCCACCATCGTGCCTGATTCTTCGTTGGTCGGGAAAAACCGCCGCTCGGGGTAGAGCATCATCACCTGCTGGTTTCCCTTCATCACTTCCATGATGGCGCGCTCGGCGGTGTAGTTTTTCTCCGGCCGCGTGTCAAAACTCTGCAACACCAGACGATAGTGCCCCATATTCATGGACTGGCCGAGAGACAGCTCCTGCTGTTTGTCTTGATTGAACGCGGTGCCCGACAGGCCGGTAAAGATCAGCACCATGCCGAAATGGACCACGTAGCCGCCATAGCGGCGCGTGTTGCGCATCGTGAGCTGACCGACAGAAGAAAAGAAATTGCTCCCCGTGCGGGCGTGGATCACGCGGGCGCCGCGGAAAAACTCGGAGAATATGGTCAGCGTAACGAATACGGAAAGGATCAGGCAAACCAGGGAATAGAAGTTGCGAAGGCCCAGCGGGAATGCGATGGCGCCGGCCACCAGGCCCCCCAGCAGAGGCCCCCCAAAATTGCGCTTCAGGCTTTCGAACGAAGTCTTCCGCCAGGCCAGAAGCGGACCCACGCCGGTGAGAAACAGCAGGAACAGGCCGATAGGGATATTGACCTTGTTGAAAAACGGAGCGCCGACGCTGATCTTCGTACCTTCAATCCATTCCGAGAACACCGGGAAGAGCGAACCGGAGAGAACGGCCACGCCCGCCACCAGCAAAATCAGGTTGTTGAACAAAAAACTGGATTCGCGCGAAACCATGGAATCGAGCTGGTTGTCGCTGCGGAGATAATCACGGTTCTTCAAAAAAGCCGTCGTGCAGACGCCCAGAACGACGATCATGAACCCGACAAACCAGCTGCCGATGCTTGATTGCGCGAAGGCGTGGACCGAACTCACCACGCCGCTGCGCGTCATGAACGTCCCCAGAATGCACAGCAGAAACGTGCTAAAAACCAGCCACACGTTCCACACCTTCATCATGCCACGCTTTTCCTGCATCATCACCGAGTGTAGAAACGCGGTGCCGGTCAGCCAGGGCATGAGCGAAGCATTCTCGACCGGATCCCAGGCCCAGTAACCGCCCCAGCCCAGCACGGCATAGGCCCAGTGCGCTCCCAGGAGGATGCCGGCGCTCTGAAAACACCAGGCGATCATCGTCCACTTGCGTGTCAGATGAATCCACTTTTCGCCCGGATACCGCGCCAGCAGCGCGGCCAGAGCAAACGCGAAGGGAATGGTGAAGCCGGTATAGCCCGAATATAAATTCGGAGGATGAATCACCATTTCGGGGTATTGCAGGACCGGATTCAATCCGTTGCCATCGGCGCGCGTGATGATTTGCAGGGCGCCGTTCGGTCCCATCGCCCCGAGCACACGGAATGGATTGGCGACGAAATTGTTCAGCGTGAGGAAAAATAGCTGCACGCCTGCGAGAACCACGCCGACATAGGGCATCAGCTCGGGATGCTTTCCGCGGTAGGTGAACAAAACCGAAAACACGTAAATGGAAAGCAGCAAGCTCCAGAACAGCAGCGAGCCTTCCTGGCCGGACCAGAACGCAGCGACTTTATAGAACGCTGGCAGATCTCGGTTGCTGTGGGAAGCCACGTAGGCGATCGAGTAATTGTCGGTGAAAAAAAGATAGACCAGGCTGGCAGAGGCCAGTGCGATGAGGGCGCATACCGCCATCCCCGCATTTCGCGCGCTCTTGATCAGCAGAGGACGGCGCGTGAGGATGGCCGCGATGCCCGCGCCGATGGCGTAGATGGCGCAGACAAACGCCAGAATCAGAGCGAACGATCCAAACAGGTCCACTGAAGCTCCGAAATCATTCCCTAGACAAGAAAGGTGCGGTTAACTTCGCTTGTCCGCTGCGCCGGTGCTGTTTGCAGGTTTCTGCGGCCCCGGGTTCGCTTCATACTTCGACGCGCATTTCGCCTGCACTTTGTCGGCAACGAACCGCCCGTCGGGCGCGGCATGGCCCTCGATGAGCGCCTGGGAGTTGTCCACAAATGTATCCGGCAGAGGGTCGGTGCCAACGTAGCTCACCGGGAGCGACTTCCCTTCCCCCTCAAGAACAAAATCCACCCGCCCCTGCAAGTGGGCAATGGAGCCGGGAGCGACGGTCCCGCCAATGCGCATATGTTGACGCGCGGCCGCTCCCTTCAACGAGGGCAGCTCCGCAATGGTGTGGTAGTACGTCTTGCTTTCCCTTGCGCCCAGCCAGGCCAGCGCGGAAAGAGATATCAGTATGATCCCCGTGCCCACCCCGAATTTAGCCTTTGTTTTCATGGGACCCGCTCAGTTTTCGCACTTCTGACGGGATTCTACCACACGCTGCGCTCCTGCTGAACAATATCTGCGCGTACGCAGGTGCATGCCTCTTGCGCTACTTCTTCTGTGGGGATGTTGCCTTATTCGTGTTGTCTGCAGGCGGCGCTTCCTTGAGCAAAGTGTCGATCAGGTAACGAAGTGGGTTCTCCTGCTCCAGGTTGGGGTCGCCCCGCGGACGACTTTGCGCGCGGATGACCCCGCCGCGGTCAATGACCACGATCTGGGGGACCTGGAGACGGTCTGCGGGCTCGCGGCCCAGGTAGCTGTCCACCTTGTCCGAGGACGTGTAGCCCATCAGATAAGTGATTCCAAACCGCTGCGCAAAGCTGGTCACGCCGGCCCCGTTGATATTCACATCGAAGGCTATGGCAATCGGCTGAAACCCGCGCGGGCCGAGTTCCTTGTGGAGCGTCGTGAGCGTCTGCGACACGCGCATGCAGTGCGGGCAGTTGGTAAGCAAGAACTCGATCAGCACCACTTTGCCTTTGAAGCTGGAGAGTTGTGTCTGCTTCCCGGAAGGCTCGACGATGGTGAATTCAGGCGATTTGCGAGGCACCGGAGCCGTGGCTACCAGAGGCGAAACGCCAAGCGCCAGGGAAACGGCCAAAGGAATGAGCTTGCGCATGCGTACAGTTTAACCCACGTTGCTTCTTCGCCGTCAGGTCTGCTTCCACTTGTCGGCGATGCGCTTCACTTCCGCGGTTGCCGCGTTTGCCGCGTCATCCGGAGTGCGCTCGCTTTTGACGACGCTCTGAAACATCCGGGTGATGACAAAGGTGTTGAAAACCTCCATGGTCACGGGGTCTGCGTATCCGGGATAGCCAAGGTTCGCGGTCCAATGCAGGGCGTCTTTGAGTAATTTGTACTTCCACGAAGGACTGGCCTGCGGGTCGTTGTCCAGCCGGACGATGAGGTCGGGAACCGTCTTCTGGTACGTGGGAAAATTGCAGCCTCTGGACTGTTCGTAGCTGTTTTTGGAATTGTCTATCAGGTCGGCAAGGAATTGCTTCGCCCCGTCCAGATTCTGCGCGAAGTTCCAGACCACGGAGCAGTTGGTGACGTGGGGCAGACCGAATACGCCGGAAAAACCAAGCAACGGCGGTTGGATCATGATCTTCGCTGCGAGTTCCGGGTCCTGTTTTTCTGCAGCGCGCAAGAGACTGATGGCATTCGTGCTGCACGAGGTCTTACGGGCCAGCATGGCCTTTACGTTGCCCGAAGCGCCCCAAGTAAGCTGCTCCGGAGTTCCGGTATCCTGGTAGAG
>WNFG01005152.1_pt1 | contig 11882 bp, 10 predicted proteins | sample 5400431 | NCBI WGS metagenome assembly WNFG01 (sample SAMN13153346, study PRJNA577476) | soil metagenome | isolation source: 120 cm saprolite under Douglas fir tree site 2 hole 3 replicate 2 | place: USA:California | collected 2015-04-18
TGATGCAGCCGGTGCTCGGCGAGATAGACACCACGCCGCTAGCCTGGTGCGAACCGCTGGAAAAAATGATCGAAGCGCTGCGTACTTTTCGCAGCGTGCGAGAGATTCTCAAGACTAATTTCATCGAACAGGGCCGCAGGGTAAAAGAGTCGGCTGGCGGAATGTTTTACGACCCGAGCGCACTGATCGCATTTATCCGTTTCAATTTTCTGTTGCGCAGAACGCTGATCGAACTGATGCACGCCGACCTAATCGCCATTCGCGCGGGACTGGCGCAACTCGAATCCGGTGGCATCCGCTTCCTCGATTGTCAGCGTGCGGGGCTGTCCGCAAATGAATCCATCTCTCGCATAAAACAAGCCGCGGAAGACTGGAAGCAGCCATTTCAGAAGGAATACACGGAACGAACCGTCAGCCAGGCTTTTGAAAAGTTGCTGGGGCTGCGGTCGGACGTTGAACAGGGACTGGAAAAGCTCGCTTCACGTCAGACACTTTCGCAGGCGCTGAATGTAGCGACAACGCAGGCAATAAAATCGCTCCCACCCGGGAAACTGCCGGCACTGGATCCTGCGAAGCCCTCACCAAAAATTGAACTGCCGGCCAACCTGGATTTCGAAACGTGCATGGAGCAAATCTGGGAACAATTAATTGCAACACCGCCTTCGCCGGGACGATCGATGACGACCATCCGTTTAGGTGCGGCACGCGTTCTGCTGTCTTCCTGGGAGGTCAGCGCATTCGTCAGCGAAGACGGTCCGTCAGCCGAGGACTTGCGCCGCGCTGTAGTGGCCCGCGCGCTGGTGTCCGCTGCGACCGAATCCACACGGGAAACTGGAAACGCCACCAGCCTCGATCGCGCATTGGCTGTGGCCCGCACGGAAGTCACGCGGCTTCTAGAGAGAGTGGATGCGGCGAAACACGCCAAAGACACTGAAGCCGCCGTCAACATGGGCATCAGCGCCAAACGATTAAATTCCGCGATCGATGAAGCCGAAAAATTGTAATTGCAAGTCGAGCGGAAAACCGCAGCGGCGTAAAGTAAAAAGCAAGAGAAACACCGAGCGCAGCGCAGCAAATCCGGGAGCCGGCACAGTTGAAAAACGCGAAGGTTTTGATCCTTACGGACGATAGCGAGTTTGGCCGCCTGCTCAGCTCCTGCTGGCACGCCGAACGCGCAGCACCCTCCATTGCGATTCTAAATAGTAGTCTTTGGAAAGCGCAGGATGCTGAAGCGTTTGACCTGGTGGTGCTGGGCCCGGTGGGTGAAGCAAATCTCTCCAAGATCCTAAGTACGTTGCATCCGGGTGTCGCCGTTATTTTGTGTGCTCCTGCGGATTCCCGCGAGATGCAGCAATTGCGTTCACGCTACCCGCGGCTGCTACACGTGCCGTTGCGCGAGGATTGGACACAGACACTGGTACTGGTGGCGGGCGAATCACTGCGGCGGGTGCGTGCTGGACGCCAGGCCAAGCAAGCCATGTCCCGCGCGGCGCAAAGTGAACGCGAAGCGATTCTTGGTCGTTACATGGCGGAGATGAAGCACAACGTCAGCAACGCACTCACATCAATTCTTGGCAACGCGGAGTTGCTGCTGCTGGAGCCCGGTCAGTTGAGCGCGCAGTCGTTGCAGCAGATCAAAACCATGCACAGCATGACTCTGCGCATCAACGAAATCATGCAGCGATTCTCATCGCTGGCGAGCGAGATGCGTGAGGCTGAGAATGCATCTCAGGCTGAGACAGAAGAGCTGCCGGAGAGCATCTCGACGCGAAGGTAAGCCGGCGCTTTAGGTCCGTAAGTGATTGAATTTACAGCCATTCTCGCCCGTCGAAACATTCCTTTCAACTACCGCTAGCGTGGCCGCCGACGTGCATTTCTCTATCGTGGAGAAGTCCGGAGAATTTTGTGTTGTTGAAAAAAGTGCTCATCGTCGACGACTCACCCGCGCAAGTGAAGCTGATGCAGGGGCTGCTGGACCACGAGGGTTATCAGTCTTTTGGGCTGAACGATCCGCTGCGTGTCGAGGAGACGATTGCGTCGCTTCACCCCTGTTTGATTTTGCTGGACGTAGTGATGCCGGAACGCAACGGCTTCCAGGTCTGCCGCGAACTGAAAGGCAGTGCGGAATTTCAGTCCATACCGGTAATTCTGGTGACTTCGAAAGATACCGCCAGTGACAAATATTGGGGCGAACAACAAGGCGCCGATGCTTACGTTACCAAACCTTTTACACGTGAGGAGCTGTTGCGGGCTGTCCGCAGATTTGCCTGATTTTTATGAACGACGAATTCCAACTCGCGCCGCTTCCTCCCGATGCCGACACCGCAGAAATGCTGGAGGCTATCGGGCCGCTCGAAGAGCGCCCAGCGGAATCGCAATATTGTGTCTTCCGTAGTGGCCGCGAACGCTTTTGTTTGCCGGTGCTGGATGTGGAAGAAGTTCTGGAGTGGCCGATCGTGACGCGGCTTCCACTTGGCCCCAGCTACTTGATGGGAATTTTCAATTTGCGCGGCGCGATTGTTCCTTTGATCGATATTGCGATGACCGAAGGACGTCGGCCGGGCCTTTTGCCCAAGCACGTGGTCGTCGCCTCGATGCGCGTTGAAGGTAGCCATGAAGACTTGCGCATCGGGATCGCTTCGGACGAAGTTGTGGGCACGTATTCGGTTACTGCCGACGATTTGCTGCGTCAGGCGCCGGAAAACGTTCCGCACTGTATCGGTATGCTGCGGCACGACGATCGTTTGGCGCTGGTTCTAGATTTGTCGCGGCTGCTGGAAGTTTATCCCGGGCCATCGATTTAGGTTTTGCGTTGAGATTTGCGGTGTGATGCTGGCTCAGCCGGCTGCGCCGAAGCAAGCAGCAGTTTGGGAGGCAGTAATGAAATCGCGATTGAGTTCAACCGTCTGGACGCTGGTCTTCGTCAATGGGCTGGCGCTATTCGTTGTAATCGGACTGGCATTCCATGCCGGCCGCGAAGCCGGCGACAAGTCCCTGCTGGACTTCACATCGCTGCCAAGCGGCGCGAGCGGCGGCGTGATTCTGGCTGCACTGCTGGCGCTGGCGGTCGGCGGATTTCTCGCCTGGCGCCTGGGCAGCTCGGTGGTCACGCCGGTGCAGCAGCTCGCGGAATTCTCCGAGCGGATCGCCGCCGGGGATGCACGCGCGCGCGTTGACCTGCAATCCGACAATGAGCTCGGCTACATTTCGGAAAACCTGAACCGCGCCGTCGCCAAAGTGGCCAAGGCCAACACCAATCAGGAAGCCAGCGAAAATCTGCAGCGCAGCATCACTGAACTTCTTGCGGTGATCAATCAAGTGGCGCGCGGCGAACTGGCCTTGCGCGGAAAAGTGACCAACGACGCGCTTGGTAACGTTACCGATTCCATAAACTACATGCTCGATAACTTCACTAAGGTGCTGGAGCGGGTTCGCAAAGCGGCCATGGAAGTTACTGCCTGCTCCAACAACATTCTTGTGGCCGCCGACGAAATGCAGGCTGGCGCAACCCAACAAGATCAGGAAATCACTAACACCTCGAGCGCTGTCGAAGAGCTCACCGTCTCGATGAAACAGGTTTCCAACAACGCCGAAGCCAGCGCCGAAGCGGCGCGCCGCGCGCTCGACGCCGCTGAGCAGGGCAACCGCGCCGTTCGCGACACACTCGACGGCATGCAGCGCATCCGCGCTTCCGTGCAAGCCACCGCCAAGAAAATCAAATCGCTTGGAGATCGTTCGCTGGAAATTTCAGAAATCATCAACGTGATCAATGACATTACCGAACAGACCAACTTGCTGGCATTGAACGCGGCCATTGAAGCGGCTCGTGCCGGTGAAGCTGGCCGGGGTTTCGCGGTCGTCGCCGACGAAGTTCGCAAGCTCGCCGAACACTCCCGCAGCGCGACGAAAGATATCGCGGCACTCATCAAGGCCATTCAGGCTGAGACAAACGAAGCGGTCGTGGTCATGGAAGAAGGCACCAAGGAGGTGGAATCCGGCGCAACGCTGGCCGATCAGGCGGGACGCGCGCTCGACGCAATTTCTACCGTGGTCCGCCAGTCCGCCGAACTCGTGCAGGAAATTTCCCTGGCTTCGAAACAGCAGGTGCGCGGAACAGAAGGCGTCGCGCACGCCATGCAAATCATTTCCAACATCACCCGGCAGACTTCGCAAGGAACGCGCGGCACCGTGGCCACGGTCAGCCAGCTGGTCAAGCTTTCCGATCAGCTCAACGAAGCGCTTTCGCAATTCCGTGCGGCTTCCAAGCAAGCGAAAGAGCAGGCCGAGGAATCCGACCGGCAGCCTGTGCCGGTGGGCGCCCATCGTTAATTAGCAATCGTCGTGTGTTTGTAATAGGCAATGAATTGAATCGAGAACGATGAGCGAACGCCAGGGCGGCCCAGTGAGCTTGACCGAACACGAATTGAGTGAAATCCGCATGCTGATCGAGGAGCGTACAAGCATTCGGTTCGATGAATCGCGCGAGCGGTTTTTCTCCACTCGTGTGCGCGAGCATATGCACAAAAAGAGGCACGCTCGCGGCACCGACCTTCTTCGCTCGATCAAAAAAACCACGTTCGATTTTCAGGAACTGCTGGAATCGCTACTCACTCAGGAAACATCTTTCTTCCGTTATCCCAGTGTCTTCGAAGCCTTCGAAAAACGAATCCTTCCCGAGTTGCACATCAGAAAGTTCTGGAAGAATCCTCGCTCGCTGCGCATCTGGAGTGCTGGTTGCTCCACCGGTGAAGAGCCATATTCCATTGCCATCACCGTTTCCGATGCGATTTCGTTTTCTGACGCGTGGAACGTCGAGATTCTTGCTACTGACATCGGGCGTCAGGCGTTGGCCATTGCCGAACGCGGAATCTATTCCGGCCGCAGCATTGGCAGCGTCAGCGAAAAACAGCTCGCCACTCACTTTCAGCCGGTCGAGGGCGGCCAACAAGTTCGCTCACGCCTCCGCAAAATGGTCAATTTCGTTCAGATGAACCTGACCAACAGCGTGTACGTCGGAAAAATGGACGTAATTTTCTGCATGAACGTCCTGATTTACTTTTCTGAAGAGCGCCGCCGCGAATTGGTGCAACATTTTTATTCCGTGCTCGAACCGGGCGGCTATCTTTTCCTAGGCCACTCGGAATCCATTTCCAAAATGCCGGTAAAGTTCCAGGCCATCGTATTGAACGATTGCATTTTGTACCGCAAGCCGACCGCGGAAGAGGTTCAGAAAGCTGAACTCGTGACGGAGGGGCGTGCATGAGCCCTCTGGACCGCGAAGCCGTGGAAGTTTTCCTCCAGGAAGCCTCCGAGCACCTGCAATATTTGCGGGAATACATTGGCGTGCTGCAGGAAATCGCTCCGCGTCACGAAGATCTGGAGCGGTTGTATATTTCGGCTCACACCTTAAGCGGTACTTCGGCCAGCTACGGCTTCCCGCGTTTTTCTGAGATCGCCGGAAAACTCGCACACGTTTTTCAATACGCGACCAACGCTTCCCTCGGCGAGGATTTGCATGGACCGCTGACGGAATTCCTTTCTGACGGCATTTCGCTGCTGGAAACCGATTTGCTGGAGATCAGCGACACCGGACGGGAAGTTCTGGAAGACATTGCCGCGTTTAAGGAACGCTACCGCTTTGCATTTCCCGCAGAGCCGGCGCCAATCAGCTATTCGCAGCCTGCGGTGCAGGAGTTCGAACCGCCCGAGGAGTTTCGCGATGTCGCCGCGGTCACCGGTTCGTATTTCGATGCCCTGCCCGAAGACGATGAAGTACCCGCGGAGATTCTGGAATTCTTCCAACCCGAAGCGGAAGAACATTTGCAGATCGTCAGCGATTGTTTGCTCTCGCTCGAGGCCAATCACAGCCCCGAGGAAATCAACAAACTCTTCCGCGCCATCCACACCGTAAAAGGTTCCGCCGCCCAGGTGGGATTGAAGCGGCTTGGCGCTATTGCACATCGCGTGGAAGATTTGATTGGCCGGTTGCGCGAAGGCGAACTGGAACCGCTGCCCCAAGTCATCGATCTGTGCCTCGAATCTGTGGATATTCTGAAAAAGACTTTGCATAAGCAGTGGTCCGACGAAACCGAAATGCGCACTGGCGTTGATTCCCTGCTCAATCGCATCGCCGAAGTCGCGCCGATGGACGAAGAAGAAGAGGTTGTCGCTTCGAGCGAAGCGGCTGCAATCCAGGAATCTAGTCCGTCGCAAGCCAAGTCAACGGCTCCCACATCGCCGAAGAACAATAAAGGTTCCACGGCTGCAGCGGCCGCCAAGTCGGTTCGCATTTCGCTGTCGCGTCTCGACCGTATGATGAACACCGTCGGCGAGTTGGTGATCAACCGCACTCGCATGTTGGGCCGTGTGACAGAACTGGAACGTTTGCGCGATACGCTGGGCTTTTCGAAAGAACGCCTGCAGGGAAAAGTCGTCGAGTTCCAGGAAAAATACGAATTCAATCGCATCAATTCCACTCGTGGGCCGCTCTCACCAAGCACAACGCCGACGCCGCAAATGATCAACAACGCAGCTGCCGGCGACACCTCTTTCTGGAACGATTTCAGCGAACTGGAAATGGATCGTTACGACGACGTCAACATCCTTTCGCGCTCGATGACGGAAATTTCCGCTGACGTCAATGAAGTGCTGTCGCAGATGGGCGGCTTCATCGGGCGCGTCGAAGGTGACATTGACGAATTCACGAAACTCGCGCATCACCTGCAGGACGAAATCACGGCCGCGCGCATGGTGCCGATCGGCACGTTGTATTCGCGATTGTCTCGCGCCGTTCGCGACGCCGCGAACTCCACCGGCAAACAGGTGGAGCTTGCTCTCTCGGGCAGCGAAACCGAACTTGATAACAACATCATTCAGCAGATTTCCGATCCATTGGTGCATCTGGTCAGAAATTCCGTCGCGCATGGCATCGAAACTCCCGAGAAACGTCGCGAAGCCGGAAAACCGGAACTCGGCCGCGTCACGCTGCGCGCCTATCACCGCGGGAATCACATTTACATCGAGGTCGAAGACGACGGCCATGGCATCGCTTACGATCGCGTGCGGCAGAGCGCTGTAGATCGTGGTCTGGTCTCGACCGAAACCGCCAGCAGCCTGACCGAACGCGAACTACGCGAAATGCTTTTCCATCCCGGCTTCTCCACCGCGCCGATGAAGACAGAACTCGCCGGACGTGGTGTCGGCCTGGACGTTGTGCGCGCCAACCTGAATTTGCTCAACGGCGAAATTGAAATTCAAAGCAACGCGGGCACCGGCACGAAATTCATCCTTAAAGTTCCTCTCACGCTGATTATTTCGCCGGCGCTGTTTGTGCGTTGCGGCGATGCGAACTTCGCTTTGCCTCTAGCAATCGTGGAGGAAATTCGTCGCCTGCGCGCCGATGAAATCGAAGACATCGGCGGCAAGTTGCTCACCAAAGTTCGCGATGTGGTGACGGAAGTCATCCGACTGGATTCTTATCTCGGTCTTCCGCCGCTGGAACCGATCAACGGTTATTTCCGCATGGTGGTTGCCAACGCGGACAACCGCCAGGTCGGCCTGGTGGTCGAAGAAGTCATCGGCAAAGACGAAATCGTGATCAAGAACCTCGGCGAATATTTGCGCCGCGTAAAACTTTTTCCCGGCACCACCATTGCGCCTGACGGCAGCCTGATTCTGCTTCTGGATTTGAACCGCATGATCGCCAGCGAGCCAAGCGAACGCAAATCGATTCAAGCTTCTGCAAGCGCCGCGCGCATTTTCGCGCCCGGCTCTGCTGCTGTTGCCAAGGGCAGCATCCCCACCGACGCCATCGACCGCGTGCAGCACGAACGCGTGGTGGTTGTCGCGGACGATTCCATCAGCGTACGCAAATTCGTCGGACGTATGCTCGAGAAAAATGGCTACCGCGTGATTCTCGCCTCCGACGGCCTGGAAGCCGCTGAACTTATCGCGCAGCACGGCTGCCATCTGGTCATCACCGACCTGGAAATGCCGCGCATGACCGGCTACGAATTAATGGTGCAGTTGCGGCAGAGTCCTTCGACGCGCCGCATTCCCGTGATGGTAGTCACTTCGCGCGCCGGCGCAAAGCATCGCGATCGCGCTATGAAAGAAGGCGCCGTCGCGTTCCTTACCAAGCCGGTACAGGAAGATCAGCTTACCGACGCGGTCGAAAAACTGATTGGCACGGAGGCGTCGCAACCGGTTGCGACGTAACCTCCCATGACTCCTCTCAACAAAGTTCGCGTGCTGATCGTTGATGACTCGGCTTTCATGCGCAAAGTCCTGGAGACGATCTTAGTTTCCGATCCGCAATTGCAGGTGATCGGCCACGCCAAGGATGGCCGCGAAGCCATTGCGCTGGCCGAATCTCTCAAACCCGATGTCATCACCATGGACATCAACATGCCGCACATGGATGGTCTGCAGGCCACCGCGCAGATCATGACCGCCAACCCACGCCCCATCGTCGTCGTCAGTTCCGAATCTAAAGACGGTGCCGCGAGTACCCTCAAAGCACTTGAGCTTGGCGCAATCGAATTTGTCGCCAAGCCCAACAGCGCCATCGATCTCGATATGCAGAGCATTCGTGAAGATCTTTTACGCAAAGTGAAAATCGCGGCGAAGGTACGGGTGGTTCGAACTGCTTCGCGTTTGGCCGCCGCCTTGCAATCTACTCCGCAAAACGGCGCTGCGCCGATTTCTCGTCCCGCTCCAATCGTCAGCCGCGCTTCTTCATCGATCGCGGACCAGCGCTTCCCGGTCGTCGTTCTTGCCGCGTCCACTGGCGGACCTGCCACGGTAATGCGCCTGGCCCCCGGCTTCACAAAAGAATTTCCCGCTGCGGTAATTCTTGTGCAGCACATGCCAGCAGCGTTCACTACGCAATTTGCGGCGCAACTTGCTGAGTTCACCGAAATTCGCGTCAAGGAAGCCGAGTCCGGCGACACGATCCAACCCGGCTGTCTCTACATTTGTCCCGGCGCGCAGCATCTTCGCGTAAATCCGCTCGGCCGCGTGCAACTGGATTCTGTCAGCGGCCGCATTGGTGGCTACCTTCCGAACATCGACGTCACCATGGAGTCGGTCGCAGCATACGGCGGCGCGCTCTCCATCGCTGTCGTTCTCACTGGAATGGGCGCAGACGGCGCTCAGGGCGCAAAGGCCATCAAGAATGCCGGCGGCCACGTCATCGCGCAAGATGAAGCTACCTCCGTCATCTTCGGGATGCCCGCCGAAGCTATCAAACTGCACGCTGTCGATCAGGTTCTCGGACTCGATGACATCTACTCCGCAATCGAGAAGCGCGTCATCGCTCTCACTCGCGCCACTCCGGTAGGAGTGCGCTGATGAACTTCCCTCCGGCCGAAAAATCGCACCAGCCACGCACCGAGCAAATTATTTTGTTCCGAGTCAGCGGGCAGATTTTTGCAATTTCTTCCGCATCGGTGCAGGAAGTGCGCAGCGTGGACAACATCGCAGGCATGGCGCGCGATCTCCCAGAAAGCCATCTGAAAAAAGTTCGCCACAGCATTCGCCGCGGCGATCGCACGCTGTACATCGTCAATGCCGCGCTCCATTTCGGCCTGCAACCGCAACCGGCGTCACTGGTATTTTTTCTGCGCCGCACCCGGACGGCCCTGCTCATCGACGGCATCGAAAAAATGACCACCATGACGCGGCTTCAGGCGCTTTCGCACGCCTTTCAAGGTGAAGAACGTAATTGGTATCGCGGACTCACCGCCCTCGACCAGACCGTCGTTCCCGTAGTACATCCGGAAGGCTTTCTCTCGCTCGAAGAGTTGACGTTGCTCGAAGCCGCGCAAAGCTCCGCCGATACACGCTCGGCTTCCGTCGAAAATACCGGGGCACACGTACAATGACCGTCGCTCCCGAAACTACGCTGCAATCCTTCGTTCTTCTTCGTCTCGGAGAGCGCCGCTTCGCGCTGCCGGCGTCGCAAGTCGCCGAACTCGTAGCGCCCAGCCGCATCTTTCGCTTTCCGCACAAATCGCCCGCGCTTGAAGGCGTCATTCTGCGCCGCGGCCGCATGATCGCGATTTGTGACATCGCCGAACAACTCACGGGCAGCAGGCTCACCACGCGCCGGTTCACTTTGATCGCCACGCGCAAGTACGAATGCCAGCTTGACTGGATCGCGATTCCCGTCAGCGGCGAATGCGAACTTATCAACGTGGACATGGTGCCCGCCAGCTCCAACGATTCACCGCACGTGGATGGCTGGCTTTCGCACGGCGGTGAGGTTATCGAAGTCCTGCGTCTGTCGGCACTTACTCCCGGCCCGGTGGAAACGCTATTGCCAGCGCCCCTGCATGACTTTGCCGAGGCGCGCACATGATGGTCGCCGGCAAATCCGCCAAAATTCTTCTGATCGATACCAATGTTTATTTTTCCAAACGTCTCAGCGACGCATTGAAGCGCGAAGGTTTTGAAGTTACCTGCAGCACGCAGCCCGCGTTCGCGCTCACTACTCTCGAATACGATGCGCCTTCGGCGATCGTCTGCTCCACCAATATGCGCGAAATGGGCGCGCTCGATATCGCGCGCATGATTCGCGCCGACGTCAAGAATTCCGCCATGCCCATCATCGCTCTTGGTGACGGCGGCCAGCGTGCGCTGATGGAAGCATTCCAGTCCGGTTGTGATGACTATATTGATCGCACTCGCCCGCCAGCCTTCATCGCCACGCACGTCAAAAATATCATCATCAGCAAAGCCGAAGGCTTTCAGCCTACCCAAATGCTCGCGCAGTCTGACACCAGCCTCAGCGGCAGCCTCACGCACCACGATCTTCCCGGGGTAATGCAAATGCTCGGGCACGCCCATCAGACCGGCGCGTTGCACATCAACTCCGGCGAAACTGACGCGTTGCTTTTCTTCGATGCCGGCGCGATCGCCCACGCTGAATGTGGCTCGCTGTTTGGCGACGAAGCCGTCATCCACATTCTCAAAAATTGTTTTCACAACAATTCCGGGGTTTATAAATTTGTTTACGGCTCAGCTTCCACGCAGAGGACTGTTTTACGTTCGGCTACCGATCTCATGATCGACGCCATGCGCGAAGTCGACGAATCTTCTCGCGACGACGCCGATCTCCAGCCAGCAGAATTGGCGCTGGGACAGGACCAATCTTCCGTCTTGCAGCAAACTGACAGCACTGCGGCCGCACATTCTGACGAGCCTGCTGCTCCCGCGAAAACGGTCGAAGCTTCCACAGCAAATGAAGAAGAGGGTTCTTCGGTCGCGCAAGGAACGGATCTAGCCGCGATCACTCATTCGAATGAGTATTCTTCCGCCGCACAAACAGTTGACAATTCCGTGGTGCCCGGTGACGAGGAACAACTCGCTGGCGCACAACAATTCGACGATTCAGTGCCCGCACATCAAGACGACTTCTCCGCGATTAAGGACGCGCTCGACCGCTTTGCGATCACCCACTCGAACGACTACTCCGCTGCCGCCGAAGCAGCCGACAATCCAGATATCGCAACGTCACTGGACAACGCAGCGGAACCTTACACTTTTAACCAAGCTTCAGACGCGCCGGTAGTCACTGAATCCGCAGCGCCGTGTCCCGTTGAAAACTCTGAGAACTCGGCAGCGAATGACCAATCGCTAGCCACACGTCCCGAGGAGGTGTTATGAGCGAAACCATGCCATTCCCACCCGCGCCGGTGGAAACCGCCGCATCAGCGAAGCGGACGCCAACCGTCTATTTCATCGACGACAGCGCCACCATGCGCGAAGTCATTAAGATTGCCTTCCGTCGCGAGAATATTACCGTCATCACCGCGGGCGACGCCGCATCGGCGATCGCGCAGTTCGAACAAACTCCGCCCGACGCTGTCATCACCGACGTA
>WNFG01004367.1_pt1 | contig 11880 bp, 8 predicted proteins | sample 5400431 | NCBI WGS metagenome assembly WNFG01 (sample SAMN13153346, study PRJNA577476) | soil metagenome | isolation source: 120 cm saprolite under Douglas fir tree site 2 hole 3 replicate 2 | place: USA:California | collected 2015-04-18
CTCTCCCCCCAGCCTAAATCCGTGCGAGAGGTTGACATTTTGGTTCCTGCACTGCAATTTCCGAGCGCTTCCAGGCCTTAAACTGACCTGAGATGCCTTCGGCCACAACCGGGAATGATCAGCTTATGCCTGCGCGTGGGAGTGGTAACATGTTCGTCCAATCAGACGAGTACAGGCGTAAACTTTCGTACTACCGACCTTTGCACACCAGTTAGTATCCGGGCGCCCTCGGGTCATTTTCTCAGAAGTCAGCTATGGTTCTATTTTCATTTGGCCTGCCCGGGCGATTTGGCGATTGGTGCGACGCCGTCGCCATTCGTATGGCGGAAACGGCGTTGGGTTCCGTCGTAGTGATCGGCGCCAACACCCCGGAAGAACTTGCAACCGCGCTGATCAACGGGGAAGGGGGTAGTTTTCTAGTCAACGGCCGTCAGCCCCCGGGCTGGCTGCGCCGCATGCTCGTGGCGACGAATAAGCCATTCGTCATCTCGTTGGACGATCCCCGGGTCGCAACCTGGGAGTTGGTTTCCCGTAACGGTTTGGACCTGGCGGACGCCACGCGGCGCGTCGGTTGCAGCTGCGTGTCGATGATGTCTTGCATTGCGCTGTCGGGTGCGCTTGTGGTGCGTGCTGATCGAGACTGGCATCAGCCCGCAGCGACGGCAGCGGCGATCGCTCACCATCTCGGGCTGGCCGTCGGCCTCGCCGATATTGAGAAGGTCGTTGCCGATTTAGCCGCACTCGGCCTCGGCATCGAAACCGACCCGCCAGGCTCGGACGCGAGCCAGCCAACCGAGCCGACCCTAACGGTCATCCGCGGTGCCGTCGCTTCCTACTTTGCGCATTTCTCCGGTGCGCCCCTCGAACCGATCACTTGGACCCGCGAGCTTTTCCTTGCGGATGGTCATCGGCCTGCGACGAATGCGGTCGATATCACGGGGCGAGCCAGACCATTGATTTACGGCCCTTACATCAGCCTGCCGCCAGGCCACTGGGTGGCGCAGGTCGTTTTGGGATTTTCCCATGAGGTTTCCGAGGTGAACTTCGTGGTCGATGTTCTGACCGCCGGATCGCAACTCAGCGCCACCAGCATACGGCCGCTTCAACCGGGGGTATTCTCGGCCAATCTGCGTTTCATGATCGGAGAGGGAGATGATCACCCGGTGGAGTTCCGGGTGCTGAACGAGCACGCCGCCTTTGATGGTCGAGTGATGCTCGGCCATGTTACGCTAACCGTGCAGCATGATTCCTCAAACGAGGCTGTTGACCTGCTGACGACGGAACTCGGGTTGTCGTTGTGACGACGTCTGACCCCGGCGCTCTGCCGATATATTCAACTTCAGGTTCAGAGCTACCCCAGCGGAAGCGCCATGATCATTCGCACCCTGAAGGATGTCGACCTGCTTTATGCGCTCTTCCATGGGCGAATGCCGGAGAACAGTTTTGTCCGGGAAGACAATCTTGGGCGGCTTGTCACCGATCTCGCGAAATCGGCGATCGACTCCGAGGAATTCGAACACTCCGTCGTCGAGCGCTTTTTGCAGCATGATCAGCTCCCGCATCGCAGCTTGTCGGTGCGGCTGTTGCCTGATGTGTTGCAGCTGATCACCGAGGCGCACCTCGCTCCGCCCAGCGAGGGCCTGACGCTTGGGGAATGGAAGAACGTGCTGGGGCGTGTGCTCTCGGCTACCCCCTGCCGCCCAATGGTCGAGGCACGGTATGGGGCAACCGGCCGGGAATTGATCGACCGGCTCTGTGCAACCAGTCCGCCCGGCCAACTCCCCACGCAACTTTCCGACGGCGAAGACCGGCCACGGTCCGATGCGGTCGCTGAGCCGGAAATTGTGTCTGGAGTAGACATCGTCGCCAGTACAATTTGCCGCGGCTGGATCGTCGATCGCAACGCGCCCGGTCGGCTTCTGCACGTGCAAATCAGGCTCAACGGTACCGCCGTCAAGATCGTCGCCGCGGACGAATTCCGCCACGACGTGCAGGCGCTTTATGGGGGCACGGGACGGGCGGGATTTACCGTTCGCCTTGATCTTCTGCCCGATACCCGATATTTGAGCCGCGCCACCATTGCGATCGTCGCGGTCGGCCACGATTTGATCGTGCTGCCTGAGCACGTCGTCGAACTCAATCCGGTCCGTGAAGCCCATATTGAAGCGGAGTTTCACGAAGAGCTGTTCAGTGTTCGCAATTGCATCGAACAGCTGTGGTCCGCCTATCAGCCGGACTCCGGAAACTGGCGGGCAAAGCCGCTCTACAGGGCAGTGCACCATCTCCGCGCGCGCATTGCTGATCCGAATGCCGTGCCGATCCGTCAAGAATTGTCCCAGCTGCTGGAATCGCTTAATCGCCTCGAACAACAGTTGCCGTCGCTTAGGCACAGCCAATCCTGGGCGTTGACGTTCTACGGCGTCGTGCGCTCCTTGCTCCCGTTCGTCCTTCCAGCACCCCCGGCAGGCAGTGCGGCTGGCTTTTCTCTCGTGGTCGTCGCAGATGCCAGTGCGCCAGGCGCTGCTGAGAAGACGCTTCCGTCCGTGCTGGCGCAAACCCGCGCGCCGGACGAGGTTTTTCTGGTTTTGTCCGCCGACGCGTTGTCCGAATTCGGCTCTCCGAACGAGTTGGTCGAGATTGTTCGGCTGTCACCAAGCGAGCCTGCGAGCGTCGCCATAAACAGTTTGGCTGCCCGAATGAGAGGGACTCACCTCATCATTCTCGATGCGGGTACCACGCTCGCACCCGAGGCGCTCGCCTGGCTCGAGTCGGTAATCGAGCGGACAACCGCGCCGATCATCTACACCGATGGGGAAGTCCTGGTTGATTGCGAGGACGGAAGCGAGCGTCTCCTCCCGCGGTTCCTGCCGGCATTCGATTACGACCTGCTGCTGCAACGCAACTACATCGGCGACGCGATTTGCATCGAGCGGCGAGCTTATGTGGAGCTTGATGGCCTCTCTTGTGATCCCTTGCTCGATGTCCGTCACGATCTTCTGTTTCGGGCGCTCGACCGATTCGGCCGCGGATCCTTCACACATTTGCCTCTGCTGCTGGTGCACAGTCCACCCAGCCTATCGTCGCGGGACCCGCGAACAGCACGGGAGCGAACATTACGTACAGTGCAGCTTCATCTCGACCGGATCGGCAGTCGGGCGCGCGCAATCGCGCATGAGGACGCGATCGGCCGGCCCGTGTCCGATGCGGTCAAGATCCTTTGGCCGGATGATCAGACGAGCCGGATCTCGGTGATAATTCCGACCCTGGACAGCCCCGACATGGTGCTCGCGCTGATCTCGAGCCTGCGGCGTCGCGCGGCCAACTGGGGCCTCATCGAAATCATCGTCGTCGTGAATGGGCACCTCGACCCGCGATCGCGATTTGGCCTTTCCGAAATCGAGAAGGTGTTTGATGGCGTCCGGGTAGTCTATCGCGAGGTACCGTTCAATTGGGCCGAGATAAACAACACTGCGGTTCGCGACAGGGCTAGTGGCGAATTATTGGTGTTTTTGAATGACGATATGATCTGCTTGACGGATGGCTGGGACACCAGGGTGCGCGGCCAGCTGGCGCGGGACGAGATCGGGGCGATTGGCGGACGGCTCCTCTACCCAAGCGGCGCCATACAGCACGCCGGCATTGCTTTCAGTCAAGACGGCACGACGGCTCACGAGGCGATGGGTGATGCGCCGGACGACGGTTTTTACCTGGATCGCACGCTGCTGACGCACGAAGCAGGCGCCGTAACCGGCGCCTTTCTCGCCTGCCGTCGCGCCATGTTCGACAGTCTCAGCGGGTTCGATGCGCAACGCTACGTCGTAACCTCCAGTGATGCGGATTTCTGCGTCCGGGTGCGCGCCGCTGGCAGGATTGTGATTTACGACCCGTTCCTCACGTGGATTCATTACGAGTCGGTGTCGCGTGGGCGGGATTCAGACGATTATAAAAAGCAATGGCGCGCCGAGACGGAGCATGAGCGCTGGCGCGCCGCTTTTTCCCAGATCGATCGCTTGGATTTAAGCGTCAATCCTCACCTCGCGCACTCGGTGCGTCCATTCTCGACGTTCCATCGACCGGACAGGGACGCGATCGAGATGTGGCTCCAAGCCCAGGCGAAACGTCGCGAGCGATGGCAGCAAGCGAGTGGCAACACGCCGGCGCGCCTGCCTTCCCGAGCGTCGGACTAGCGGCGGAAGGGACTGTCCCCGGGGCTACCCCAGGTTCGGTGGCGCGTTTGGCTTGCCAGGGATGCGGGAAACCGGGGATATTGCCTTCTCGAACGAACCTCAGCGATACCGGATAGAAACGGAAGATTCTGTGCCATCGGACGTCGCAAATCCCCGCCAACGGCCCTGGCCGCGGCCTTGGGCCGTGCTGGCGGAGCGCCCGCGCGCCATACTCGGCAGCCCGCGGCATCAGCCAGGTCGCCAGCGCCCAATTCTGGAGCGCCCGGCCGCGCGCTACGGATTAGCCGTCGGATTTGTCACCGCTGCCGCTGAGGCGGCATTGCTGATCGACGGCTTGACCGGCCATTTTCTGACCTTTCCGTTTTACGCGGCAGTGGTCGCCAGCGCCTGGTTCGGCATTGGGCCCGGCGTCGCAGCCTTCATCCTTTCGGGGCTGTCAGCCGCGGACTTTTTGACGCCTGAGCGCTTTGACTTGCACGTCAGCACAGCCGAATTGCCGTCGTTTATCGTCTTCCTCTGCTGTGCGCTGATGAGCCTTGCCTGGAGCTCGCAACGCCGACGCGCCCAATACGCGCTCGAGGCAACCGTCCAGCAGCGAACGGCTGACCTGTTGCGCACCAACGCCGCGCTGCAGCTCGAAATCGCCGAGCGGGAGGCCGCGGAGGAGGAGTTGCGAAACAGCGAAACGCTGCTGGCACAGGGCCAAAAACTGAGCCGAACGGCGAGCTGGTTGCTGCAGCTGCCGGAGGGCGACATGCAATGGTCGGCCCAGCTTTTCGACATCCTTGGTATCGATCGCGCATCGGAAACCCCGTGCTACCGCTTGTTCGCCGACCGCATGCATCCTGACGACCGTCTGCGTTTTGCCCAAGCGGTGGAGCGGGCGATCGAGGGAAACAAAGACTTCTCCTGCGAGGCCCGCATCGTCATTCCCGGCGGGCCGACCAAATACGTGCAAGCCGTCGGCGAAGTTAGGCGTGGCGCGGCACGAGGCGCCGAGTTGATTGGGACCATCATCGATTTGACCGAACGCAAGCGCACCGAGCAGGCGTTGCGCGATGCCGAGTCGGAGCTGGCTCGCACCCTACGCCTGGCCACGGTGGCCGAGCTTGCCGCCGCGATCGCCCACGAAATCAATCAGCCGCTTGCCGCGATTACGGCCAATGGCAGCGCCTGCCTGCGCTCCCTGGCCCAGCTTCCGCCGATGCTCGACAACGCGCGCGACGCGGCAGGCTGCATCGTTGCCGACGGGCACCGCGCAGGCGACGTGATCGCCAGGATCCGCGCGCTGTTCAACAAGGAGGAACCGAACCAGCTTCTGTTGGACGTCAACGACATCGTACAGCATGTGCTCGACCTGTCGCGTGGCGCCATCGACCGACAGCGTGTCGTCGCACGGACCGAGCTCGCAGCCTCGCCCCTATTGGTGATGGCCGATCCCATACAGTTGCAGCAGGTCATCGTGAACTTGGTCACCAATGCCCTGGAAGCCATGATCGGGATCGTCGATCGGCCGCGGCAACTGACCATCCGGTCCGAGGTCGAGCGCGGCGTGGCCGTTGTTCTCACCATAGAGGATTCGGGGCGCGGTCTCGACCCGGAGCAGATTTCTCGCATCTTCGACAGCTTCTACACAACGAAACCGGGCGGGATCGGCGTCGGGCTGGCGATCAGCCGCTCGATCATCGAGGCGCATGGCGGCGCTTTATGGGCATCTCCTGCAATGCGCTGCGGAGCCAGGGTTGGCTTCACCTTGCCGCTGGCGACAGCCGGCGGTGCATGAGCCAGGCAGCCGAGCCCTTTATACCAAAGCGCTGCGGCGGTGTTCCTTGTCGGTAGCCCGGTGTCTCCACGGCCGATCGATCCGGCACGGGTGACCGGAGTATCGTTGCTCGGCACAAGGATAGGCGTGTGGCCCGATGGAGCCGCTGATCTCGATCGTCGACGACGACAAGGCGGTCCGCGATGCTCTGCAACGCCTGTTGCAGGCGTACGGTTTCGCTACGGCTGTCTTTGACTCGGCCGAACAGTTCTTGAACCGGGCAAATGCGCACAGCGCAGGTTGTCTTATCCTTGACGTCAGGATGCCGGGAATGACCGGCCTGGCGCTTCATGATTACTTGATCAGCACGGGTTGCCGAATACCGACAATTTTGATAACAGCTTGCCCGACGAGCGGTGAGCGAAGACGGGCCATCGCCAGCGGCGTGACCTCGTATCTGGCGAAGCCGTTGAGCGAGCAGGTCCTGCTCGACACCATTCGCGAGGTGCTGGAAGATGGCGGGGAAGCCGACGGTGGCGCCAGCGTGCCCAGCCCGGGTACGCACACCAAGGATTTGATTTGAGCGAAAATCCTCTTGCGTCGGTGGTGGCGGAGTCGCCCAGCGGTGGATTGTTGCCGGGGCATTTGCGGCGGCTCGAGGCGGAGGCGATCGCAATCTTGCGCGAGGTCGCGGCCGAGTTCCGCAACCCGGTATTGCTTTATTCGATGGGCAAGGACTCGAGCGTCCTGCTGCACCTTGCGCGCAAGGCGTTCCATCCCGCGCAGCTCCCTATGCCGCTGCTCCATGTCGACACGACCTGGAAGTTCCGCGAGATGATCGAATTTCGCGACGCGACGGCGGCGCGTCTCGGGCTCCAGCTGATCGTTCACGTCAATCAGGAAGGGCTCGATCGCGGGATCAGCCCGATCGCGTCGGGCTCGGCGCTGCATACCGCGGTAATGAAGACCGAGGCGTTGAAGCAGGCGCTCGATCGGCATGGTTTTGACGGTGTGGTCGGCGGGGCGCGGCGCGACGAGGAGAAGAGCCGTGCAAAAGAGCGGATCTTTTCGGTGCGCGGCATCGACCATGTTTGGGACCCGCGGCGGCAGCGCCCGGAACTCTGGCATCTGTACAACACCCGGCTCGGGCCGGGCGAGTCGATGCGCGTATTCCCGCTGTCCAACTGGACCGAGCTGAACGTCTGGGAATACATCCAAGCCGAAAAGATCGAGATCGTCCCGCTTTACCTTGCTGAGAAGCGCCCCGTGGTCGAGCGTAGCGGGGTATGGATCATGGTGGACGACGACCGGCTGCCGCTGCTGCCGGGGGAAAAGCCTAAGCTGCGCCGGATCCGGTTCCGCACGCTGGGCTGCTACCCGCTGACCGGAGCGATCGAGTCGACGGCAACCACGGTCGGCGAAATAATCGCGGAGCTGCGCCGGTCGCGCGCCTCCGAGCGGCAGGGCCGGCTGATCGACGGGGATGAGACGGCCTCGATGGAGCGTAAAAAGCGGCAGGGCTATTTTTGAAGCCTGATTGCCGGAGCCGGATGCCAGTGTCGGTCGACAAGAGCCTGCTGCGTTTTCTTACCTGCGGCTCGGTCGACGACGGCAAATCGACGCTGATCGGCCGCCTGCTCTACGATGCCGACCTCATCATGGGCGACCAGCTCGCCGCGCTGAAAGAGGAGTCGCGGCGCTTTGGCACGACCGGCGGCGATATCGATTTCTCGCTGTTGCTCGATGGCCTGGAAGACGAACGGCAGCAGCGCATCACCATCGATGTCGCCTATCGTTTTTTCTCGACGCCGCGCCGTTCCTTTATTGTCGCCGATAGCCCGGGGCACGAGCAATACACGCGCAACATGGCGACCGGCGCCTCGACCGCCGATCTCGCGGTGCTGCTCGTCGATGCGCGTAAGGGTGTGCTGGCCCAGACCCGGCGACATTCGCTGATCTGCTCGCTGTTCGGCATCCGGCACATCGTGCTCGCGGTCAACAAGCTCGACCTGGTCGGGTTCGACCGTGCGGTATTCGACCGGATTACAGAAGATTACGGGGGTTTTGCTGGCACCCTCGGCTTTACCTCGCTGGTCATGATCCCGCTATCGGCGCGCTATGGCGACAACCTGACCGAACGCTCGGCGCGCACGCCCTGGTATGACGGGCCGAGCCTCCTCGATTACCTCGAGCGCATCGACGTGACCGAAGCGCCCGGGGATCGGCCGTTGCGGTTTCCGGTGCAATGGGTAAATCGCCCGAACGCCGACTTCCGCGGATTTGCCGGGACGGTGGTGGCGGGCTCGGTGGCGCCGGGCGACCCGATCCTGGTGATGGGCTCGGCCCGCGCGTCGCGGATCAAGGATATCGTGACCTTCGACGGCATCGTACCCTGCGCCGCGGCGGGAGAGGCGGTGACCCTGACCTTTGACGACGAGATCGACGTCTCGCGCGGCGACCTCTTGGTCGATCCGCAGGCGCCGGCCGAGTTCGCCGATCAGTTCGCCGCGCATCTGGTGTGGATGAAAGAGGAGGCGCTCGTTCCGGGCCGCTCCTATTGGCTCCGGATCGGCACCCGCACCGTGTCGGCGACGGTCACCGCGCTGAAGCACCGGATCAATGTCGATAGCGGGGCGCATGTCGCGGCGCGCACCCTCGACATCAACGAGATCGGCTTCTGCAACCTGGCGACCAGCGTTCCGATTGCCTTCGACCCTTATGAGAAAAGCCGCGACACCGGCGGCTTCATCCTGATCGACCGCCTTACCCAGGAGACCGCCGCTGCCGGGGTCATCGCCTTCGCACTGCGGCGGGCCAGCAACATCCATTGGCATGACACCGCGATCAGCCCGGGGCAGCGTGCCGATCTCAAGGGCCATCGACCGGCGGTGCTGTGGCTCACCGGCTTGTCCGGCTCCGGCAAGTCGACGATTGCCAACCGACTCGAGCAGAAGCTGTTGGCGATCGGGTGTCATACGATGCTGCTCGATGGCGACAATGTCCGCCATGGGCTCAGCCGCGACCTCGGCTTTACCGATACCGACCGGGTCGAGAACATCCGGCGCGTCGGCGAGGTTGCCCGGCTGATGGGCGATGCCGGGCTCATCGTGATCTGCGCCTTCATTTCGCCGTTCCGCGCCGACCGTCAGATGGCGCGCGAGATCGCCGCGCCGCATGCCTTCGTCGAGGTATTCGTCGACACCCCGATCACGGAATGCATCCGGCGCGACCCCAAGGGGCTCTATGCCAAGGCTGGCGCCGGCGCACTCCCTAATTTCACCGGCATCGATTCCGTCTACGAACCGCCGCAGAACCCCGATATTCGCCTGACCACGATCGGCCACGACCCCGAAACCCTCGCCGACCGGCTCGTCGAGGAGTTGCGGCGCCGCGCCATTCTCGCCTGACGGCGACCGCCGGCTACGCGGTCTTGGTCGAGGCGCGAGGCGCCGGCCGCGGGGTGATGCGCAGTTGCATGCCTTCGAGCGCGTCGTGGTCGATCGCCGAGCGGCACGGCGCGCCATTGCGTGTCGGCCCCGCCGTCGCTCCCGACTGGAAATAGCCGGTATATTCGCAGTCGAGCAGCACACCGCCGGGGACGGCTTTTTGCCGCACCGCGAAGCCGATCAGCGGGGTGCTCCTGCCCCGCGTCCCGCAGAACGTGCCGATCTCGATCCACGGGGTTTCCGTACCGTTGGCGGTCAACCCCTTGTATTCGACCGCCGCCGCCAGTCTGCTCTGCGGAAGGATTAAAAACCCCTCGATCCACGATCCCGGCCCGAGGCGGCCGACCCAGGGCGTGTCGGGAAAGCGAACATCGCCCCGGCCGCGGATATGCGCGACGATGTCAAGACCGGCCCCTTTCGGCGACGGCTCCGCCGCGCCGGGGCCTCCCATTCTGAGCGTCATGATAGGTGTCGCCGGGCCTGGCGGAGCGACGCGCCGGATGTCCAGCTCCAGCGCCATGCTGTCCGGATCGCGCGCCAAATATCCGGTAACAAGCGCCGCGCCGCCGCCTGCCGATGACTTGACGAATAGCACCTTGTGGCGCCCTCCGAGCCACGACCCGGCGCGGCCGAAACTGTCGGTGATCTCGATCGTGCCATCCTGCCGTGGCGCGGCGCAAAGCTGCACCGCAGGAAGCGCGAGCCCAACCACCGGCTCGCGCCAGGCGGTTTCGGCGGCGAGGCTGAAGGCATAAAAGCCGGGATCGAGCGGCACCAGCCGGGAGACGAAGTGCGGCGCGGCGGCGGGTTCGGGAGAGGGGGTTGGCGGCGTAATCGCGCTCGGCTGGCGAGCGGGTTTGGACCGTGCCGGTCGTCCAGGGGCGCTCATCGAGCCGGGGCGAGCTCCGGCCGCGCTGCGGCGCCGCGGCGTTTGCGTGGGCGTGGCACGAGGTCGCCCCCGGTGAGCTGGCTCAGCAGCGCGAGATGTGCGGGAAGGCAGATGGTTTGCACGTCGAACCGCTCGACGACGTAACGCCGCGCCTGGCGCCGTATCGCCGCGGTCGCCGCTGGGTTCTGCAGCACGGAGCAGATCTGCTGGGCCAGCGCATCGCTGTCGAAAAAATCGAAGAGATACCCATTGGTGGTCCCGTCGATGACTTCCTCGACGGGCGGAGTCCGCGATCCGATGACCAGGCACTCCGCGGCCATCGCTTCGAGCAGCCCCCAGGATAAGACGAACGGGTAGGTCAGGTAGACATGAGCCGAGGAGACCTGGAGCACGGCCAAATACTGCGCGTAGGGAAGCCAACCGACAAAGTGCACCCGGCTCAGATCGAGGCGTCCGCCAAGTTCGGCGAGCATGTGCTGGCGCCAATTGGTGCCGTCTCCCGGGGGCCGGCCGTAGCTGATGCCGTCGCCGCCGACGATGACGATCTGCGCCTCCGGGCACGCCTCGAGGACCTTTGGCAGGGCCCGCATGAACACATGAAATCCGCGGTAGGGCTCGAGGTTGCGGGCGCTGTAGGTGAGTACCTGCTCCTCGCGCGACAACGACTTGCCGCTGCGCAGCCAGAGCCGCGCCGTCGGGTCGGGATGGACGCGCTGGGTGTTGACTCCCTCGTGAATCACGCTGATGCGGTGGTGATACTCCACCGGATATTGATTGCGCTGCCATTTTGTCGGGGTGTGGCCCCAATCGGCAGCATTCAAACTCAGCATGTTAGTCGCGTTCCGTACCCGGACGCGCAGGGCGTCTTCCATGGTGACCGGAAATTCCGGATCAAAATCGAGATCGGAGCCCGAAGAGCGATAGAAAAACTCGAAATAACCAAGCAAGGGAACGCTGGGCCAAATGTCCTTGACGAACAGAAGCTCGCCCCAGCCGGTATGCCCGACGACGATGTCGGGGGTAAACCCTTCCTGCTTCAGGCCTTCGCACAGCCGGGCGACGGCGAGGCCGTTCATGACCCCGCCATCCAGATCGTTCACATAGGACTGCGTCCCCGGCAGGATCGGGGCTGGGAGATATTCGAGCATGCGAATGCCGGCGATCTCGTGATCGCGGCGCTGGGTAATAAATACGACGGCATGTCCAGCATCCTGGAGGTGCCGTATGACGTGCGTATATTGTCCAGGAAAGTTTTGATGGACGAATAAAAACTTCATCTTGCCCTGAAACCAATCAAACCGGTGTGCAATTCAATCAGTGGATTTGTCAATCGCGCCCGGCAGAGGGTAAAGTGAATATCGCCTCAATTAACAGGCGGTGGCGGTCTCCTCGGGATCGACCATTCGTTCGATCAGGCGAACATTGATCGCCTCCAACGGATCGTCGGCGGCCGCCGCTCGGCAGGGGGCGCCGTTTTGGTGCACCTGGGAAATCCCCCCGGCAAAAAACGAGCCCTGATAGGCGACCTCGAACCGGTTGGCCCGCTGTGCCACGACCCGAACCGCGAACCCGATGAGCGGCAGCCCTCGGCCGCGA
>WNFG01006709.1_pt1 | contig 11880 bp, 11 predicted proteins | sample 5400431 | NCBI WGS metagenome assembly WNFG01 (sample SAMN13153346, study PRJNA577476) | soil metagenome | isolation source: 120 cm saprolite under Douglas fir tree site 2 hole 3 replicate 2 | place: USA:California | collected 2015-04-18
CGCAATGATCGCGAATCTGGTCGATCTCGCGATCGGACAGGCGGGGATTGACCACGACCGACCAGGCATCAAGCGCCGACACCGCCAGAATGAGAGCGGCAAGTGCCAGGCTGTTCTCGCTGACGATCATGACGCGGTCGCCGGGACGGACGCCGTGCTGTCGAAGCTCGGCCGCCGCGCCGTCGACGATTTCGGGGAGTGCGCCATAGGTCCAGACCTTGCCGTCGCCGATCAAGGCAGGCTGATGGGGCGATGTCTCGGCCCACGGCCGGAAGACGTGATCCAGCCGTTGCGGCAGCCCGGACAACAGCTCTTCGGCAGCGGCTTCGACTGGTGACAACGCCATTGTTTCCTCCGCCACATTCATTTCCGGGGAACATCAGTGTTTTTTTAGAACCTGTCAATTCAGAAGAATACAACGCATCCTCGGGCTATCATGAGTTTTTGCTGTTTGAACAGTGTCGTTTCGACATGAACTATGGGATGGTCCGAGCGTCATTGTTCAAGCGCTGGAGCGAAGAGATGAACCGTCCGGTGGCCTTGGTAACGGGTGTCGGTCCAGGCACCGGCAGCGCGATCGTGCGTCGGCTTTCAGCCGGTGGCTATGGCATTGCCATGCTTGCCCGCAATCGAGACCGTCTTGCCGCCCTCGAGACTGAGATCGACAACGCCAAGGGCTACGCTTGCGATGTCACCGACGAGACCCAGCTCGATACGGCGCTGGCCGCGGCGCGGCGCGACCTCGGCGAGCCTTCGGTGCTGATCCACAACGCGGTGGGCGGCGCCTGGGGCAGCTTCCAGGACATAGATCCCAAGGTCCTCAACGCCAATTTCCAGGTCAACACCATGGCGCTTCTCCATCTGGCGCGGCGGCTCGCGCCGGCGATGGTCGAGGCCGGCAAGGGCGCGATCGTCGTGACCGGCAATACATCCGCGTTGCGCGGCCGGCCGAACTTCGCGGGCTTCGCGCCGACCAAGGCGGCGCAGCGCATCCTGGCCGAAGCCATGGCGCGCGAATTGGGGCCCAAGGGAATTCATGTAGCGTACATCGTCATCGACGCGGTGATCGATCTGGCCTGGACACGCAAGCGCTACCCCGAGGCGCCCGACGGCTTCTTCATCAAACCCGCCGCCATCGCCGACGAAATCTGGCACGTCCTTCAGCAGGACAGGAGCGCCTGGTCCTTCAACGTCGAAATTCGGCCCTTCGGCGAGAAATGGTGAAGCCAATGACCGACCTTCGCATCTTTTCTTATCTGCCGAACCCGCGACTCTGGAAGGCGACGATCGCCGCGCGCCTGTGCGGCGTCGATGTCGAGATCCGCGGCGCCAAGCCGGCCGAATTGAAGGATTGGCTGTGGGATTTCGATGCCCATCCGCTGTCGCCAGCAGAGCGGAGCGGGGACTTGCCGAAGGCGAGCGTGGGCCGCGTCGGCTTCAAAGGCGGGCTTCTCGCCAAGACCGATGCGTTTCTTGACGCACATCCGTTCGGCACCGTGCCGGCGGCCTTCAGCCCGGATGGCACGATCGGCATCTTCGAGTCCAACAGCATCATGCGCACCGTCGCCCGGCTGGGCGCCGAGCGACTGCAGCTCTACGGCGGCAATCCTTATGAGGCCTCGCGCATCGACAGCTTCCTCGACGCCAGCCTGGTCTTTGCCCGCGACACCCAGATCTATCTTCTCGCCTTGCGTGATCAGGACTTCGCCGCCGACATCCACGCGCGCGCCGCCGACGCCTTCGCCATCTATGCCGCCGGCATCGAGCAGGCGCTGAAACCTGATCGCGCGTTTCTGGTCGGCGACAAGGTCTCGCTGGCCGACATTTGCTTCGTATCAGAGCTTTGCCTGTTCTCGAACGAACGTCTTCGTCGCCCGACGCTCCTCAAGCGCGGACTGGCGCCAATTCTCTCCGACAGCTGGCCCCAGGAATTTCCCCGCGCCTCTGGCCATTTCGACCGACTTAGCGGGCATCCGGCCTTCGCACCCGATGTTCGCCCCTATCTGCAGAAGTTGGACGCGCGAGCGGCCTGAGCACGACACAGGAAAGGAACCGGCATGGTTGAAGCAGTCATCGTCTCGACGGCCCGTACGGGCATCGGCAAGGCCTATCGCGGCGCTCTCAACAACACCGAAGGCCCTACCTTGGCCGGACACGTCATCGCCCATGCGGTCAAACGCGCCGGCATCGAACCGGGCGCGGTCGAGGACGTGGTGATGGGCTGCGCCATGCAGCAGGGCACGACGGGCGTGAATGTCGCGCGCAAAGCGGCGCGCTCGGTCATGCTGGACGGCGTCGAAGTGGCGGTCGCCGGCGGGGTGGAATCGATCAGCCTCGTCCAGAACGAGCACATGAACAAATACCACGCCGTCGATGACGAACTGATGGCGATGAAGCCCGAGATCTACATGTCGATGCTCGAGACCGCCGAGGTGGTGGCCGAGCGCTACAAGATTTCGCGCGCCGCCCAGGACGAGTACGGCCTTGAGAGCCAGCGCCGCACCGCGGCGGCGATCCAGGGCGGCCGCTTCAATGACGAGATCGTGCCCTTCGCGACCAGAATGGCGGTGACGGACAAGGAGACCAAGGCGGTCTCGCTTCAGGACGTGACGATCGCAAAGGACGAAGGGCCGCGTCCGGACAGCACGGCCGAAGGATTGGCCAAGATCAAGCCCGTGTTCGAAGGCAAGACCATCAGTGCGGGCAATGCGAGCCAGCTGTCCGACGGGGCGTCGGCCTGCGTGATCATGGCCGACAACGTCGCGGCGCGGATGAGCCTCAAGCCGCTCGGCATCTTCCGTGGCTTCGTTGCCGCGGGCGTCGAGCCCGATGAAATGGGCGTCGGCCCCGTTGCCGCGGTGCCACGCCTGCTCAAGCGCCATGGCCTCAAGATCGACGACATCGATCTTTGGGAACTGAACGAGGCCTATGCCGTGCAGGTCATCTACTGCCGTGATAAGCTCGGCATCGATCCGGACAAGTTGAACGTCAATGGCGGGTCGATCGCGGTCGGCCATCCCTATGGCATGACCGGATCGCGGCTTGCCGGCCATATCCTGATCGAGGGCCGCCGCCGCAAGGCCAAGTACGGCGTCGTGACCATGTGCGTCGGCGGCGGCATGGGCGCCGCCGGCCTGTTCGAAATTCTCGTTTGATCGTCGCTTGAGGGAGGTTTTGAAATGAGCACAAAGCATGTCGTGGTCGGCCGGGACGGCGCCGTCCTCACGATCGCCATGAACCGGCCGGAGAAAAAGAACGCGCTCACGCATGCGATGTACGGCGCGATGGCCGACGCGCTCGCCAGTGCGGCGGCCGACGTGTCGGTTCGCGTGATCCTGATCACCGGCAGCGGCGATGCGTTCACGGCGGGCAATGACCTCGGCGATTTCCTCAACACGCCGCCGGCTGGCGCCGAATCGCCCGTGCTGCGCTTCCTGGCCGCGCTGTCGACGGCCGAGAAGCCGGTCGTCGCCGCGGTCAACGGGCTCGCCATCGGCATCGGCACCACGATGTTGCTGCATTGCGACCTGGTCTACGCGGCGCGGTCCGCCGTCTTCTCGGCGCCCTTCGTCAACCTGGCGCTGGTCCCCGAGGCCGCCTCGTCACTGTTACTGCCGCGCCGCATCGGCCACGCCAAGGCCGCCGAATTGTTCCTGCTGGGCGGCCGCCTGGACGCCCAGCAGGCCGAGGCGTCCGGGCTGGTGGCGGCGGTGTTCGACGATGCCGTGCTGGCGGCCGAGGTCCTGCAGCGTGCGCGTGCGCTCGCGGCCAAGGCGCCGAGCGCGGTGCGGGCGACCAAGGCGTTGATGAAGCGCGGCGAGGAGCCGGTGGCCGAGCGTATGCGCGCCGAATCGGCGCAATTCGCCGTGCAGCTCAAGTCGGCCGAGCTACGCGAGGCCGTCAAGGCGTTCAGCGAGAAGCGCGCGCCGGACTTCGACCGGGCGGCCTAGCTTAAGGCGGTCCCGTGGCGATTTCGGAAAGTCGCGGCGGATCGGCGCCGGAACGACCACAGGTGATGGCCGCGCAGGCGGCAGCAAATGCCATCGCGCGCGTCAGTTCACGGGCGCTTACGTGGGCGAGCGCTGCAGCCTCGATCCGACCGATGGCTCGTAGAGCGAACAGAAGCCCGGCTTGGAAGCTGTCGCCCGCGCCGATCGTGTCTATGACGTCGACCGGAGGCGCCTCGACGACGATCTCTCCCAACCGGGGGTGCCAGGCATGGGCACCGCAACTGCCGCGCGTGACGACCAGCAGCTGGGTGCCGGTCGCAAAGAGGGCCTTCGCCTTCCCTGAATAGTCATCTCCGCCATAGAGATAGGCGAAGTCGGTATCCGACAGCTTGACGATTTCGGCGCGCGCGGAAAATTGGTCCATGCGGCGGACATAGTGCGCCTTGTCGTGGACGAGGTTGGGTCGACAGTTCGGATCGAACGAGATGGTGGTCGATCCGCGCGCCTCCTCGATCATCGTCAGCGTGTGGGCGGCACCATCGCCGTGGGCCAGCGTCGTCGATCCGACGTGGATCGCGTCGATCTCGGCGAAGGGGATGGTTCCCGGGCGATACGTCCAATGTCGTGACGCCGTCGCCTCGTCGTAGAAGGCGTAGTGCGGCTCGCCATCGACATGGCGCACGAACGCCAGCGTGGTGGGCCGGGGACTTCGCGTCGCGTAGCTGAGTTCGACCTGCGACGCCTGGGCATGGTCGGCGATCATGCGGCCGAACAGGTCGGTCGAGATGCCGCCCACGAAGCCGGTCGGTGCGCCGAGCCGCGCCATGCCGATCGCGACGTTGAGGCAGGAACCGCCGACGACGGGGAGCAGGGCGTCGCGACCGTCTCCCGACCGAACCGGCAGGAAATCGATCAGCGCGTCGCCACAGCTCAGCAGCATGCGGCTTTTCCCTCGTCCGTCGCCTTGGGCCGGCCGACGTCAAGCACCGCCATCGCTCGCCTGCTTTCCTGGTCGAGCCGATGCAGCATCGCATAGACCTGTCGCTTGGCGGCGTGGAAACGGGTCATTTCGGGCGAGGTCGCCTGCGTCACGGGTCCGAGCCGCGACATTCCCTTCATCGCCTCGTGGAGAGACTTATAGGCGCCGCCGGCGACGGCGCCCAACATGGCGGCGCCGAGCAGCACCGGTTCTGCCGTCGACGGCAGGGCGACGGTGAGGCCTGTCGTATCGGCCATGATCTGGCGCACCAGGGGACTGCGGCTCGGCCCGCCGCTGATCACCATCATTCGGCACGGGATGCCGTGCGCGCGCATCACGTCGATGACGTCGGCCAGCCCGTAGGCCAGCCCGCACAATGCGGACACGAACACGCGCTCCAGGCTCTCGAGGTCGCCGTCGAGATCGAGCCCGGCGACGATCGCACGCGCTTGCGGATCGGCGTAGGGCGAGCGATTGCCCAGGAATTCGGGCAATATATGGAGGCTGCGCGCGAGCAGCGCCGTGTTGCCGACCGGGGCGAAGCGGGCGATGGCGCGGCGTTCGAGGAAATCGAGCAGCCCGACGCCTGCCTCCCCGGCGGCGGCCGCGGCTTCGGCATAGGCCGGATGCGAGCGCACGAGATGATCGATGCCGGCGCCGGCGGCCGACTGGCCACCCTCGTTCAACCATAGGCCGGGCACCATGCCTGAGAAATACGGACCCCAGACGCCCGGCACGAAGCGCGGCGTCTCGGTCGTCGCCATGATGCAGGCCGAGGTTCCCATGATGTAGGCCAGGCGATCGAGCACGTTAACCGGGGCGCCGCCGGTCCCCTGGCCGCCGATGGTGCCGATCCCGCCGGCATGGGCGTCGATCAGCGAGGCGCCGACCGGCGTGCCGGCCGGAAGGCCGAGAGCAGTCGCGCTCTCCGGCGTCAGGCCTTTGCCGAGCGCGGTGGCGGGCTCGACGATCTCGCTGCCGATGCGCGCGCAGTTCTTGTCGAGGAGCTCGGTGAGGCCGATCCGTTCGAAGAAGGGCCGGCTCCAGCGCCGCTCATGGGCGAGGTATGTCCATTTGCAGGTGAGCGTGCACATCGAGCGCGTGGTCATGCCGGTGGCGCGCCAGGTCAGGTAGTCGGCAAGATCGAAGAAGTGGCGAGCGTCGCGCCAGGTCGCCGGCAGATGCTGCTTCAGCCACAGCAGCTTGGGGGTTTCCATCTCGGGCGATATGACGCCGCCGACGTGGCGTAAAACCTCGTCGTTGGTTTCGCTGATGCGGTTCGCCTGCTCGATCGCCCGGTGATCCATCCAGACGATGACGTTGCGCTGCGGATCGCCCGAGGTGCTGACGCTGAGCGGCTTTCCGCCACCGTCGAGCACGACGAGCGAGCAGGTGGCGTCGAAGCCGATGCCCTTGACCAGCGACGGCGACAGGCGCGCGTCGTTCAGGGCGCCGCGGACCGCTTCGGTGCAGGCCCGCCAGATATCCTCGGAGGACTGCTCGACGATGTCGCCCGCCTCGTGCCAGATCGTGATCGGCCGCCGCGCCGTCGCGATGAGCTGGCCCTGGGCGTCGAAGATGCCGGCGCGCGCGCTGGTGGTGCCGATGTCGACGCCGACGAAAGCTTGCTCCATGAGGGCGGTCGCCTTGCCTTGGACTGGCTCACCAGCATGTGTAGCCGCCGTCGGCAAGGACGATGCTGCCGGTCATCAGGCTCGCGGCGTCCGACGCGAGGAACAGGACGACCGAGGCAATCTCCTCCACCCTGCCGAGGCGGGCCATCGGGGTTCCCCCGATCCAGGCATCATACATGGCAGGGTTGGACTTGACGAACTCGTTGAGCGGCGTGGCGATGTAAGTCGGCGCCACTGCATTGACACGCACGCCGCGCGAGCCCCATTCGGCCGCCAGCGACTTGGTGAGGTGATGCACCGCCGCCTTGGAGGCGTTGTAGTAGCTTTGCGCCTGCGGCTTGTTGACGATGAAGCCCGACATCGACCCGATATTGACGATGGCGCCGGACTTTGCGCGGAGCATATGCTTTCCGAACGCCCGGCAGCACCAGAAGGTGCCGTTGAGATTGACGTCCAAGACGTTCAGCCAATGCTCGTCCGTGACCTTTTCGGCTGGCGTCTCGCTGCGCGCGATGCCCGCGTTGTTGACCAGGATGTCGATCTTGCCATGACGCGACGCCAGCTCGTCGGCGACTTCGGTGACGCGGCCGGAGTCCGTCACGTCCATGATCACGGTCTCGGCGTCGGCGTGCTTGGCGCGCAAGGCGGCTCGTCCCTCCTCGGCGAGAGCGGCATCGCGGTCGGCGATGACCACCCGTGCACCGGCCTCGGCCAGGGCTTCGGCGCAGGCAAGGCCGATGCCGCGGCCGGCGCCGGTCACCAGCGCGGTGCGGCCGGTGAGTTTGAACATATCGAGATACATTGCTCTTCTCGTTCTTGCGTTGTCGTCCTGAGCGTAGCGAAGGACTTCATCGCCGCTTGCCACGGAATGAGATCCTTCGCTGCGCTCAGGATGACGGAGGGCGGGTGCTCATCGCCTTGCCGTCGCGATCGAAGCGATGGATGCGACCGGGATCAGGGAGAAGCCGGACGCGATCGCCCGTGGTGAGGCCAAGCTCGCCGATCGAGCGGGCGGTCAGGCTGCCGATCTCGGGCACCTCGACATGGAGGAACGTGTCGCTGCCGAGATGCTCGGCGACCGACACCTGGCCTTCCCAGCCTTCGCCGTCGCGGCTTGCCTTCAGGTGCTCCGGGCGGATGCCGATGGTGTCGGCGCCGTGCCGTTGCGCCGACTCCTTGCCGATGAAGTTCATGCGCGGCGAGCCGATGAAACCCGCGACGAACAGGTTGGCGGGCCGGTCATAGAGTTCGAGCGGCGAGCCGTATTGCTCGATGCGCCCGGCATTTAGGACCACGATGCGGTCGGCCATGGTCATGGCCTCGACCTGGTCGTGGGTGACGTAGACGGCGGTCGTCGCAAGCTGTCGCTGCAGCTTGGTGACCTCCAGCCGCATCTGAACGCGCAACGCCGCGTCGAGGTTCGACAGCGGCTCGTCGAACAGGAAAGCCTTCGGCTCGCGGACGATCGCCCGGCCGATCGCCACGCGCTGGCGCTGGCCGCCGCTCAGCTCGCGCGGCTTGCGCTCGAGATAGGGCGTGAGATTGAGGGTCGCCGCCGCTGCCTCGACCTTGCGGCTGATCTCGGTGCGCGGCAGGCCGGCCATCTTCAGCCCGAAGCCGATGTTTCCCCGCACGCTCATGTGCGGGTAGAGCGCATAGGATTGGAAGACCATCGACAGCCCGCGCTTGGCGGCCGGCACGTCGACCACGTTGGCGCCGTCGATCAGGATGCGGCCTTCGCTCACATCCTCGAGCCCGGCGATCAGCCGCAAGAGGGTGGTCTTGCCGCAGCCCGAGGGGCCGACGAAAACGACGAACGAGCCATCCTCGATCTCGAGGTCGGCACCGTGGATGACGGCGTGCGCTCCAAACGACTTGCGAACGCCTTCGAGTGTGATGCGGCCCATGGGCAGTCCTATTTGACGGCGCCGAAGGTGAGCCCGCGCACGAGCTGCCGTTGGCTGAACCAGCCGAGCACCAGGATGGGCGCGATGGCGAGCGTCGATGCGGCGGAGAGCTTGGCCCAGAACAGGCCTTCCGGGCTCGAATAGGAGGCGATGAAAACCGTGAGCGGGGCTGCGTCGGAGGTCGAGAGATTGAGTGTCCAGAAGGCCTCGTTCCAGGCCAGGATCACGTTGAGCAGAAGCGTCGAGGCGATACCCGGCACGGCCATCGGCGTCAGCACATAGACGAGCTCGCGGCCGACGGTGGCCCCGTCCATGCGCGCCGCCTCGAGGATGTCCTTGGGGATTTCCTTGAAGTAGGTGAACAGCATCCAGACCACGATCGGCAGGTTGCCGAGGCAGAGCACGAGGATCAGGCCGCCCAGCGTGTCGAGCAGGCCGAAGGTCCGGTAGAGCAAATAGATCGGCACGAGCACGCCGACCGGCGGCATCATCTTGGTCGACAGCATCCAGAGCAGCGTGTCCTTGGTGCGCTTTGACGGCGCGAAGGCCATCGACCAGGCGGCCGGGATCGCGATCAGCATGGCGATCAAGGTCGAGCCGCCGGCGACGACGATCGAGTTGACGGCGTGATGGATATAGTCGCTGCGGCCCTGGACGGTCTCGTAGTTCTCGAGCGTCCAGTCGAAGAACAGGAACGACGGCGGGATCGAGAACGCCTCGAGCTCGGTCTTGAAGCTCGCCAGCACCATCCAGAGGATGGGAAAGAAGATCACGAAGCCGACAAGCCAGGCGGCGACTGTCGATACCGCTATCCGTGCCGGGGTCACTCTCCTGGCCATCGCTCTCAGGCCTCCAGGTTGCGGCCGACGATGCGGACCAGGAAAAAGGCAACGATGTTGGCGATCACCACCGCCACCATGCCGCCCGCCGAGGCCGAGCCGACGTCATATTGGATCAACGCCTGGGCGTAGATCAGGAAGGCGATGTTGGTGGTCGCCAGGCCCGGGCCGCCGCCGGTGGTGACAAAGATCTCGGCGAACACCGTGAGCAGGAAGATGGTCTCGATCAGGATGACCACGGTGATCGGGCGCGCGAGGTGCGGCAGCGTGACATAGATGAAGCTCGACAATGCGCTGGCGCCGTCCATCTCCGCGGCTTCCCGCTGCTCCTCGTCGAGGGATTGCAGGGCGGTGAGCAGGATCAGCGTCGCGAACGGCAGCCACTGCCACGCCACGATCAGGATGATCGCCAAAAGCGGCATGTCGGCGAACCAGTCGATGGGGGCGAGGCCAAGCGACGTCGCGATGAAGGCGAGCAAGCCCGACACCGGGTGCATCAGGAGATTCTTCCAGACCAGCGCGCTGACCGTGGGCATGACGAAGAAGGGCGCGATGACCATCAGGCGCACGATGCTGCGCCCGACCACCACCTGGTCGAGCAGCAGGGCGATCAGCGTGCCCAATACGATGGTGATCGCCAGGACCGATCCGACCAGCACCAGGGTGTTGTGCAGGGAGGCGAGGAACGCCGGGTCGGTCAGGAAGTAGGTGTAGTTCTCGATACCGACGAATTGCTCCATCCCGGGATTGAGCAGGTTGTAGCGCAGGGTCGAGAAATAGATGGTCATCGCGAGCGGGACGATCATCCAGACGAACAGCAGGGCGACGGCCGGCGTCAGCAGCAGCCGGCCGAGCGCCCGCGTCTGTTCGGTCACTTGATATAGCCTGCCCGCTTCATCTCCCGCTCGGTCGACGCTTGGGCGGCGGTCAGCGCGGCGTCGACGGTGGTCGTGCCGGCGAGAGCCGCCGAGAATTGCTGGCCGACCGCGGTGCCGATACCCTGGAATTCCGGGATGGCGACGTATTGCACGCCGACGTAAGGAACGGGCTTGACCGTCGGATGGTTGGGGTCGGCCGAGTCGATCGACGCCAGGGTCATCTTCGCGAACGGCGCGGCCTTCTGATATTCCGGATTCTGGTAGAGCGAGGTGCGCGTACCTGGAGGAACGTTGGCCCAGCCTTCCTTGGAGGCGACGAGCTGGGTGTATTCCTTGCTGGTTGCCCAAGCGATGAACTTCTCGGCCGCATCGACCTTCTTGGAGCCGGCCGGGATGGCAAGGTTCCAGGCCCACAGCCAGTTGGCGTTCTTGCCGAGGCCGGCGTTTGGCGCGAGCGCGAAGCCCACCTTGTCGGCGACCCTCGAATCCTTGGGATTGGTGACGAAGGACGCCGCGACCGTGGCGTCGATCCACATGCCGCATTTGCCGGCGTTGAACAGAGCGAGGTTCTCGTTGAAGCCGTTGGAGCTCGCACCCGGGGGACCGGCCTCCTTCATCAGGTCGACATAGGTCGTGAGCGTCTTCTTCCATTCGGGGCCGTTGAACTGCGGTTGCCACTTCTCGTCGAACCAGCGCGCGCCGAACGAGTTGGACATGGCGGTGAGGAAGGCCATGTTCTCGCCCCAGCCGGCCTTGCCGCGCAGGCAGATGCCATAGACGCCGGCCGATTTGTCGGTGACCTTCTTGGCGGCGTTGATGACGAAATCCCATGTCGGCGACTCCGGCATTGTAAGACCGGCCTTCTGGAACAGGTCGGTCCGGTACATGACCATCGAACTCTCGCCGTAGAAGGGCGCGGCGTAGACCTTGCCTCCCACCGAGACCGCGTCGCGTATCTTGGGCAGAAGATCGGCAACGTCGTAGTCAGGGGGGAGCTTGTCGAGGGTGACAAGCCAGTTCTGCTTGGCCCAGATCGGAACCTCGTAGGTGCCGATCGTCAGCACGTCGAACTGGCCACCCTTGGTGGCGATATCCGTCGTGACCCGCTGGCGCAGCACGTTCTCTTCCAGCGTGACCCATTTGACGTTGATTCCCGGATTCTTGGCCGTGAACTGGTTGGCCAGGCCCTGCATGCGGATCATGTCGCCGTTGTTGACCGTGGCGATGGTCAAGGTGGTCTGGGCGAAAACCGGGACGGCGACGAGGATTGACAGGACGCCTGCAAAGGCGCTGATGCGGTGCTTCACAGATTCCTCCCAAGACTGCGCGTTGGGCATATGCCCACGCCTTGATCATATGCTCACGCCGGCATTTCGGCTTGTCAAGCGCCGCCGATGAATATCAGCGCGACAGCAGGGCCTGTGCAGTCGCCTCGTCGGTGATCAGGCCGTTGATCAGCCGCCCCCTCAACGCGGCGAGGATTGCCGGTACTTTCGCGGGTCCGAGGGCGGCGGCAACGGTCAGGGCGGCGGCCGGTGCGGGGTGGGGAACGCTGGTGAGCCGCTTGTTGGTGCCGCCCTTGATGAAACGGCCCTCGGCGTCATAGGCCCAACCGGTCAGTTCGCCGACGGCGCCCAGCCGCATCAGCTCCAGGAGCTCGTCGCGGCTGATGAAGCCGTCGACGTGGAACTGT
>WNFG01031038.1_pt1 | contig 11880 bp, 13 predicted proteins | sample 5400431 | NCBI WGS metagenome assembly WNFG01 (sample SAMN13153346, study PRJNA577476) | soil metagenome | isolation source: 120 cm saprolite under Douglas fir tree site 2 hole 3 replicate 2 | place: USA:California | collected 2015-04-18
GTCGAGCACCTCCGCCTCGCCGAGATAGGCCCGCGTGTGCTCATCCGGCTCGCACAGCCCCGCTTTTCCGCCGAAGTCCACCGTCAGGTTGGCGAGCGTGAGGCGTTCGTCCACGCTCATGGCCTCGACGGCCTCACCTCCCCACTCCACCGCCAGGTAGTTGGCGCCCTCGGCGCCCAGCATGCGGATCACTTTCAGCGCGAGGTCCTTGGGGAAGATGCCAGGTGGCAGCGCCCCGCGAAGGTTGATCCGGATCGTCTCCGGTACGCGGAACCAGGTCTTGCCGGTGGCGAAGGTGACCGCGATGTCCGTGGATCCGAACCCTGCCGAGAAGCAGCCGAGCGCGCCGTAGGTGGTGCTGTGCGAGTCGGCGCCGACCACGATGCCACCGGGCCGGATAAAGCCCTTCTCCACCATCAACTGGTGGCAGATGCCTTCCTGGAACACGTGGGTGACGCCGTACTCATCGGCGAAGTCGCGAACGATCTTGTGGAGGCCGGCCGACGCCACGGTGTTCGCCGGCAGGATGTGATCGAAGACCATGATGACGCGCTCCGGATCCCAGAGCGGAACCTCGAGCTTGCGAAAGGCCTCGATGGCAAGCGGGCCCGTGACGTCGTGGGCCATCGCGTAGTCGACCGGCGCGACGACGATTTCGCCGGCGTGCACCGGCCGCCCGAGCCGTCGCGAGAAGATTTCTTCAGTCAGCGTGCCCATTGCTCGCCTCCAAATTTCCTCCCCCTCTGGGGGAGGGTAGGGTGGGGGTTTCTCCGCGGAGCAGATCGTCGAGTTCATCGTTGCCGAGGGGCCCCGTGTCCGCGCGCCGCTTGACTTCGTTGGTCAGCGTGCGCAACTCGTGGTCCGTCAGCGTCAGGCCCAGCGCGGATGCCCGGCTGGCAATCGCGTGGCGGCCGGTCAATCGATGGCCCGCCATGACCGTTCGCTCCCGCCCAAAGCGCGCCGGGTCGAAGATCTCGTAGCTCGAGGGGTCGTTCAGGACCGCATTGGTGTGCATCCCCGCCTTGTGATGGAAGGCGGTGTCGCCGGTAATCGCGGCGTTGAACGGGATCTCGATCCCGACCATGTCGGCGACCATCCGGTCGAGCTTGGGCAGGATCTCGAGCCGGTACTGGGCCACCAGTTCGGGGTTGACGCTGAGCAACCGGGCGATCATGCCGCTGAGCGGCACGATGCCGTTGCGCTCGCCGATCCCGAGTACGGTGGTGTCGATGTGGGTGGCGCCCGCCTCGAGCGCCGCGAAGGCATTGGCGATGGCGCAGCCGGTGTCGTTGTGAGCATGGAACTCGATGTCGCAGTCGACCGCCTTGCGCACCATCGACACCATCTCGAAGACCTGGTTCGGCGTGGCAATCCCGACCGTGTCGGCGAGCCCGACCCGCTGCGGGTGCAGCCGGTCGATCGCCTGGTAGACGCGCAGCAGGTCTCGCGGCTCCGAACGGAAAGAGTCTTCGCTGCTGAAGCGCACTTCCAGACCCTGCGACTGGATGTACTGCACCACCTCGGTGCCGGCCTCGATGATCTGGTCCACCGACTTGCCGTGAGAAAATTCTCGCATCGCGGACGAGGTGCCGAAGAGGACGTCGATCCCGTCAGCGCCGGTGTCGATCGCGATCCGGGCGTCGTCCATGTGACAGCGCACGTGGGTCAGCACCTTGGCCCGAAGGGGTAGCGCCGCGACCGTCCGAAGGTCGGCCTCGGACTGTGGCGACGCGCAGGGCGAGGTTAGCTCGAGGTACTCGACGCCAAACTCATCGAGCATTTCCGCGATCGCAATCTTCTGCGAGGGGGTGAAGTGGGCCGGGGCGAACTGCTCGCCTTCCCGAAGCGTCGACTCGATGATCTTGAACGCTTGTATGGTCATGGCACCTCCGAAAAATAAAAAGCCTTCGTCCACCGGGACGAGAGGCCTTCTCTCGTGGTACCACCCGACTTTGCCGTTCTCTCGCAAGAACGACCTCTCTGAGTCCGCGGCCCGCTGCCTGAAGACTCCAGCCCGATCACGGGGGCCATCCGGCTCGGCCTACTAAGGACCATTCCCTTTCGACCGGCGGCTCCGAGGCCTTTTTCGGCGGTGCCCTGGACTCTCCTTCTCAGCTGCCGGAGACTCTCTGTAATCCCAGCGTCCGCGTACTCTCCCTCATCGACGCCTTTACGTATGAACTTGTTAGCCACCAACGATACCGGTGATGCCGCTGGCTGTCAAGCCGCCGTGGGCTTTGCTGCAATCTCCACGACGTAATCGATGACGTGATCGGCGACCGGGATCCCGGTCGCGGCCATGAAGCCGTGGAACTCTGGCGTGTAGTTGAGCTCGTTGACGAGCAACCCATCTGGGTGCTCGAGGAGATCAACCGAGAGGAAACCACCACCGACCGCGGCCGCCGCCTTGCGGCAAAGCTGGTCGATCTCGGACGTGACAACCATCTGTGTGGCGATGCCATTACGCGCCGTGTTCGTAATCCAGTGGTCGGAGCTGCGGTAGATGGCGCCGATCACTCGGTCCCCCACAACGACAGCCCGGATGTCGCGCTGCGGCTTGTCGACGTACTCCTGGATGTAGAAGATGCCGTGTTGATACGAGCCGAGCACTTCCTTGTGCTCGAGCACCGCCTCGGCCGCATCCCGGTCGTTGATCTTCGCCAGCAAGCGGCCCCACGAGCCGACCATCGGCTTCAGCACCACTGGGTATCCCATGGCCTCGATGGCGACGAGCGCGGCCTCGCGGGTGAAGGCGACCACCGTCTTCGGTACCGGCAGGCCGGCGCGAGCGAGCGCGGCCGTGGTCAGGATCTTGTCGCCGCAGACGCGCGCCACCCGCGGCCGGTTGACCGTCGGGATCCCGGCCGCCTGCAGGAGTGTCAGTGCGTAGAGCGAGCGCCCATGGTGGATGGACCGGTCCAGGACGACATCGGGGGCCTTGGGTAATGGCCTGCCGATCGGAAACTGGATCTTGTCCTCGTCGAGCCGCTCGAAGGGGATGGCGCGCCGGCGGAGGCCTTCGAACAGGGCCTTCTCTTCGACGCGGACCCGCGAGCAGAGGATGCCGATCATCGGTGGTTGCGTAATCATACAGGTTTACGTATACTTATGCGACTACACACGGGCAGGAGGCTTCCGCATGCTGGCATTCAAGAGCAAAGTACTGGAGAAGATCGAGGCGACGCCGGTCAAGACTGCAAAGAAGGTCGCGCTGGCGTACTCGGGCGGTCTGGACTCATCGCTCTGCGCGGTCCTGGCAAAAGAGAAGTACAACGTCGAGGAGCTGCTTCCGATCACGGTCGATGTCGGACAGGGGCAGGACGAGATGGACGCGGCCATCCAGAAGGCCAAGGTCCTGCGATCCAGGCCAACTCCAACTACGGAGGCTATCCGGTCTCCACGTCGATGACCCGACAGCTGATCGCCTCCAAGATCGCTGTCCTAGCGCTCCAGCTGGGCTGCGACGCGATCATGGAAGGCTCGAGCGGCAAGGGCAACGACCAGTACCGCATGCACAATGTCTTCAAGCTCTTTGCGCCGCAGCTCGACGTCCTTGTACCGGTGCGCGACTTCGACCTCACCCGGGGCGATGAAGAAGAGCTGTCAAAGGAACTCGGCATCCCGATTACCGAGGTGATGCAGGGCGGCGATGACAAGACGCTGTGGTGCCGCAGCCTGGCCTCGGGCGCGATCGGCCTGAACCAGCCGATCCCGGAGAACGCGTGGCTGTGGTTGAAGTCGCCGGCAAAGCAGAAGTCAACACCGACGCAGGTCTCCATGACCTTCGACCACGGCGTGCCCGTCGCGCTCGACGGCACCAGGATGTCGCTGCCCGAGATCGTGGCGAAGCTCAACGTGATCGCCGGCAACCACGGCATCGGCAAGATCGACATCTTCGAGGACGGCATCATGGGGCTCAAGTCTCGGGAGCTGTACGAGGCGCCGGCCGCTGCCGTCTTGCTGAAGCTGCACCACGACCTGGAACAGTTCACCCTGACCAAGGAGGAGCTGGACTTCAAGGCCGGGGTCGATCAGAAGTGGGCTTACCTCGTCTACCATGGCGCCTGGTTCAGCCCGCTGAAGGCAGCACTCGACGCCTTCATCGAAACCACCCAGGAGCAGGTCAGCGGCACGGTCATCGCCAACCTGTTCCACGGCACCATCGACCTGGAGTCGCGCCAGAGCAAGCACTCGCTCTTCTTCCCGGAAATCCGGGGCCTACAGAGCCAGAGCTTCAATCAGCAACTGTGCGGGCCCGCGGCGCAGATCGGCGGCTTGCCCTGGGAAGTGCTGGCCAAGCGGAACGCGAAGGTTGCGAACTGAGCGATCAACCCTGGGGCGGACGGTTTGGAGAAGAGCCGGACCCACTGATCGACCGCTTTACGCGCTCGCTGGCGGTTGACAGCCGGCTCTTTCGCGAGGACATCGCCGGCAGCCGCGCTTACGCGAAGGCGTTGGTCGGCGCCGGGGTTCTGACGGCGGAAGAGCAGCTACGCATCGACCTGGCCCTCCAGGAAATCGAATCGGAAATGTCTCCTTCCCCTCCCCCGCTTGCGGGCGAGGCAACCCCTTCCCCTCCCCCGCTTGCGGGGGAGGGCAGGGTGGGGGCAGAGGACATCCACATGGCCGTCGAAGCCCGCCTGCGGCAAAAGCTCGGACCGTTGGGTGGCAAGCTGCACACCGGCCGCAGTCGGAATGACCAGGTGGCGGTCGATCTCCGGCTCTACGTCAAGACTGCGGGCTCAGATCTTCTCGCAGCGATCGGGGCACTCGAATCGGCATTGATCGCTCGCGCCGAGGAGCATCTCGACACCGTCATGCCGGGCTATACCCACACTCAGCGAGCCCAGCCGGTCCTCCTGGCGCATCACCTGCTCGCCTACGTGGAAATGCTGCGTCGTGACCGCGGTCGCGTCGAGGACTCACTTGGTCGGGCGGATGTCTCGCCGCTGGGAGCCGGGGCGTTGGCCGGGAGCGGCTTCCCGATCGATCGGACGGCGCTGGCGCACGACCTTGGTTTCGCCGCGGCCGCCGCCAATTCGCTCGATGCGGTGGGCGACCGCGACTTCGCGCTCGAGCTGCTGGCTGCCTGCAGCATCGCCATGATCCACCTGTCGCGGTTGTGCGGAGAGATCGTGCTCTGGACCAGCGTCGAGTTCTCGTTTGCGGCGCTCCCCGACGCCCTGGCCAGTGGCAGCTCGATGATGCCGAACAAGAAGAATCCGTGTGCCGCTGAGTTGGTGCGGGCGAAGAGCGGGCGGGTCGCCGGCGATCTGATGAACCTGTTGATGGTGTTGAAGGGCTTGCCGCTGGCCTACAACCGCGATCTGCAGGAAGACAAGGAAGCGCTCTTCGACGGCGTCGACACGACCATCGTTTGCCTGCAGGTCGCAGCCCGCTTGGTACTTGGTCTGCGATTCGATCGCGACATCATGCGCACGGCCGCGCTGTCCGGTTACACGCTGGCGACCGAAGCCGCGGATTACCTTTCGCGCAAAGGCATGCCGTTTCGCGATGCCCATCGCCTGGTTGGCCAGATGGTGGCGAAGGGGATCGCCACCCATAAGGGCCTCGAGGATTTCTCACTGGAAGAGCTGCAGCAGTTTTCGCCGCTGTTTGGCACCGACATCTTCAACCACCTGACGCTGGAGGGCGCACTCAGATCGCGGAACGTCCTTGGCGGGACGGCGCCGGCGCAGGTGAAGGAGGCGCTGGCCCGTGTCAAAGCGTAAGCGGCAGGAGGCGATCCTGTCCTTGATCAATAAGCACCAGATCGCAACCCAGGAGGAGCTCGTCCAACGCCTGGGCCGCGTTGGCATCCACACCACCCAGGCCACCGTGTCGCGCGATATTGCCGAGCTCGGTCTGGTCCGGGTCGGCGGACCCGAGAGTCACTACGTCAAGCCGAGCGATGGGCTCGGTGCCGCCTCTCCGGCGGGTCGCGAGGATCGGCTGCAGCGCCTGCTGCGCGATCTGCCACTGACGGTGCGACGAGGTCAGGGCATCGCCATCTTGACCACAACCCCTGGTTCCGCGAATTCAATCGCTTCGGCGATCGACGCGGTGGCGTGGCCGGAACTGATCGGAACGATTGCCGGTGACGACACGATCTTCGCCGCGCTCGCCCTTCATCCACGCGCCTACGAAGGGTTCGCGCAGCGACTCGCCCAGCTCGGCGCCTACGTGCAACCGGAGGACTGATGGCAGAAAAAATCGTGCTCGCCTACTCGGGCGGTCTCGACACCACGGTCGCGGTCAAGTGGCTGATCGAGAAACGTGGCTTCGACGTCGTCGCGCTGACGATCGATCTCGGGAGCCAGCCTGACCTGGCCGCGATCCGCCAGCGGGCACTTTCTGCTGGCGCGTCCCGCGCCTACGTGCTGGACGCGCGCAGCCCGTTCATCGAGCGCTTCTGCTGGCCGGCGCTACGCGCCGGGGCGCTTTACCAGGGCCAGTATCCGCTGGCGACGGCCCTCGGCCGTCCACTGATCGCCCAGTTGCTGGTCGAGGTCGCAGCGCGCGAGGGGGCCACCTGGATCGCCCACGGCTCGACCGGCAAGGGCAACGACCAGGTGCGCTTCGACGTGGCCACCGGGGCGCTGGCGCCGCATCTCAAGGTGCTCGCTCCACTCCGCGATGGGATGTCGATGACCCGCGAGGAGGAAATCGCCTACGCCCGCGCTTACCAATTGCCGATTGATGTCAAGCCCGAGTCGCCGTACAGTGTGGATGAGAATCTTTGGGGGCGATCCATCGAGGCCGGGGTCCTGGAAGATGCTCTCCTCATACCCCCCGAGGACGCATTCCGATGGACCTCGTCGGTGGACAACGCCCCCGCCAGTTCCCTGATGCTCGAGCTGGACTTCGAAAAAGGCATCCCAATAGCACTCGATGGCGTATCTCGTGCCGACGCGGCCCTGGTCGCCGAGCTAAATCGGGTCGGTGGCCTTCACGGGGTCGGCCGGATCGACATGATCGAGGATCGGTTCGTGGGGATCAAGTCGCGCGAGGTCTACGAGGCGCCGGCAGCGGTCATCCTGCATGCGGCACATCGGGCACTCGAGGAGCTGGTGCTCGACGGCGAGGCGTCGCGCTTCAAAACCTCGGTCGCGCAGGAATACGCACGATTGGTCTATCAGGGCAAATGGTTCACCAGCCACCGCCGGAACCTGGACGCCTACGTCCTGAGCACCCAGCAGCTCGTGACCGGTCGGGTGCGGGTCAACCTGCATAAAGGGACGGCCCGGGTGGTCGGACGGTCCTCGCCCTACTCGCTGTACCGGCCGAAGCTCGCGACCTACTCAGCCGGAGACCAGTTCGATCACCAGGCCGCCGTGGGCTTCATCAAGCTGGTCGGCCTACCGGTGCGGACTCAGGCCGAGCTTCAGGGAATTGCGGAGACCGAGCCCCTACTTTGTGCCAGGGGTCGTTGACGCGGACCTGCGTCGGTGAGACGCCGCTAAGCGTGACGACGTGCTCGATGAGGGAGTAGCGAATCTTTATCTTCTCGTCAAAGGTCGTCCAGTAGCCGACGTAGGGACGTGCCCAGCCGGTCTCGGTCCAGGCCATGACCGGATGGCCGGCCGCTAGCTCGGCGTAAATCCGCGAGGCCGTCCAGCCGTTCGCCGCCGCTTCACCGCCCTCGGCGTTCGGAACCCCATGGGACTGCACCAACGCCAGTAAGGGCGGGTAATAGATTCCGTAGCCGGTTGGTATCAGGTCGGCGCCGTCAATGTTGCCGACGAAATTCTTGTAAGGGTTTCCCCATTGCAAGACGGCCTTGTGCCCGCTGACCGTCCCCATCACCGGCGCGCGCGTGTCTGGTGGCGGCTGCATCGCAATCAGCTGGTTCTGGGTGTAGGTATGGCCTAGCGCGGCGAGCGCCATCTGGAGTGCCGCTGTCTCGCAGTCCAGATTGCGCAGCTGCTTGTACACCGGAACATTGAACGTCACGGTTGCATTGGGCGAGACCACTGGCGTGGGCGTTGACGCCGGCGTCGGACTGGGGGTGGGCGGCGGATTCTCGATCACGAACAAAGGAGACGGCGTAGGACGCTCCGCCGCCACGGTGAACTTTGGTGACGCAATGACGGCGAGGGTGCCTGCGACCAGGACCAGGATCGTCAACAGGAAGACGATGACTGTTCTCACTTATTTCTCATCAACTGGCACATAGTCCCGCGCTCCAGTCTGCGGATTGTATCGGACCTTCATCAGCTGACCCGTTGTGGGATCGACGAAGCGCTCAGCCGTTTCTTGCCAGGGACCGTCTGGACTCACAGCCGGACGGTACCGGCCTCGTTCGAAAAGAAGCGCTGCGATCACGACCGCCCCGTTCACGAACAGGTACAGGACCAGCCCCGTGATGATGCCCGCGATCGCGAGCAGGATGGCGCCAATGACCGCCAGCACGCCGTACGCCAGGATCGCCTTGCGAAGCATCGGATCAGGCCCTGATCGGCTCCACCACCGCCGCTGTGCCGTAGGCCGGGGCGTCGCCCCACGCGAGTGGCGCGGTACGTGCCATACGAGCGTTTGAGACGTTCCCGTCTTAACCGTGTTGGTTCTGGACCATGCGATCGACGGCGTGGTGGCGATCGTCCTCGAGGAGTTCGCTGTACTCGGTAATCTCGCCGCCGCCGAGCGAACGCAGCCCGGCCATGATGTTGCCGCCGAGCCCGCGGCTGCGTACGACCAGGCCGAATACCTGGCCCTTCATCTCGACGATCCGATGCCCGGTCACCTCTTTGGTTGTGACGACGATCATTTCCGCCCTCCTCTATTGATAGCTAGAGCCATCCCTGTTGTTCTGCGACGCGCGCCGCTTCGGTGCGATTGCTGACCTCGAGCTTTTGAATCGCCGACGAGAGGTAGTTGCGCACGGTCCCTTCCGAGAGGAACAGAGCCTGTGCGATTTCCGCGATGCTGGCGCCACCCTGCCCCGCGACCAACACTTCCCGCTCGCGCTCGGAGAGCGGGCTGACGCCGGCGCTGAGCGCCGCCGCTGCCAAACCTGGATCGATGACACGCTCGCCGGCCATGGTTCGCCGGATCGCCAGCGCTAGTTCGTGGGACGGGGCGTCCTTCAGCATGAAGCCCGAGGCACCGCTTTCCATGGCGCGCCGCAGAAAACCAGGCCGGCCGAAGGTGGTCAGGATCAGGGTTTTACAGGATGGCAATTCTTTGTGGAGCTGACCGGCAGCGGTGATCCCGTCACCTCCTGGCATCTCGATGTCGAGCAGGGCCACGTCAGGCTTCGTCTGCGATGCAAGCGGAAGGACCTGGTCAGCCCTATCGGTCTCCGCCACAATCTGGATGTCGCCCTCCATCGCGAGCAAGGCTTTGAGCGCGCCACGTACCATCCCTTGATCCTCCGCGATCAGGACGCGAATCACGCGCTCACGGTATCGATCGGCGCCAGTACCTCGCGCACGGGTAGCATCACCCGGAGGCGAAACCCCTCGTGCGGCAACGGCCCCGCGGTCAACGTTCCACCGCCCTCCCGGACGCGCTCCTCGAGCCCGCGCAGGCCGCTCCCTGGCTTTGGCATTCCGCCGCGGCCGTCGTCGATGACCTCAACCGTGGCGCGGCCGTCCTTGTTGATGATCCGGACCGAGCAGCGCTTCGCCTGGCTGTGGCGCATGACGTTGGTCACCCCTTCGCGGACGGTCCAGGCCATGACGGCCTCCACCGCCGGCGGCAGTGGGACGTGGTCCTGTTCGATGCGATAGTCGATGCCGGCCGCGGTCAGGGCCTCGTGGGCGCCGGCGAGTTCCGCCGCCAGCGTGGGTTGGCGATAGCCGGTAACCGCCTCCCGAACCTCACGCAGCGCGTCGCGCGCCACCTTCTCGATGTCTGCGATCTCGTGGGCGGCCAGACCGGGCGTGGTCTTGATCAGTCGTCCCGCCAGCTCGCTCTTCAGCGCGATGACCGAGAGGCTGTGGCCGAGCAGATCGTGCAAGTCCCGAGCAAACCGAAGACGCTCCTCCCCGACCGCCAGCCGGGCGATTTGTTCGCGCGCCTGGCTTAGCTGCTGATTCGCTTCTACCAGTAAGCGGCCCGCCACGGCGGCGACCCCCACGAGCAAGTCATTGAGGAGCTGGCCGGTGGAGTTGGTCACGGATTCCCCGCGAGCGAGTTCGATCGCCCCTGCCAGTACCGACAGAATGACGACAGCGGCCACGCTCCGCCGCCAGCGAAAGGCGGCGCCCGCCATGATGACCGGGTAGAGGAAAAGGCTGCCGTACTGGGGAGGGGTGCGAAGCGTGAACACCGTCAGGATGAGCGTCGCTGCCACGATGGCCGGCACCGTGAAGCGCCGATCGGGGCCCGCGCAGATCCGAGTCCAGAACCATGCCCAGATCAGTGCGAGTCCGAGTAGGAGCAGGAGGCCGGAAGTGCGGGTCTCGGTGCTGAAACGATCCGTGAGGAATGCAGCGATCGGGTAGATAAAGAAGGCAAGCCAGGCCACCATGAAGAGGCGGCCCAGCTTGACCCAGCGCCGGGGAAGCGCCATGCGTCTACCCTACGCCACACTCTCGTTGCGGTCGAGCTTCGCCAGGTAGGTTTGTTCTGCGTTGACGCGCGCATCTGATAGGACTTTGCCGTCCTTGAGCCGGATGACGCGATCGGTCTGGCCGGCGACGTCCATGTCGTGCGTCACGATCACGAAGGTCACGCCGTGGTCCCGATTCATGCGCCGCATCAGGGCGACGATCTGCTGGCTGGTCTCGCTATCGACCTCGCCGGTCGGCTCGTCAGCGAGCACCAGCGTGGGCCGGTTGATCAGGGCGCGGGCGATGGCGGTGCGTTGCTGCTCGCCGCCCGACATCTGGTCGGGCCGGTGATGCATGCGGTCCTTCAGACCGACTTCGTCGAGCAGCGCGGCGGCACGAGCCTTGCCATCCTTGCCGTTCTTGTGATAGCGAAGCGGCAGCATGACGTTCTGGATGGCGCTCAGGCCAGGAAGTAGGTTGAACTCCTGGAAGACGAAACCGAGTTTCTGCCCGCGCAGGTCGGCGCGGGCGCCATCGCGTAGCTTGCCGGTGTCGGTGCCGTCCAGCATGACTCGGCCGCTCGTTGGCCGAAGCAGGAGGCCGAGTAGATCGAGCGCCGTCGTCTTGCCACTTCCGGAGCGACCGACGATCGAGACCAACTCGCCGGACTCGATGCTCAGGTTGACGCCGTCGAGCGCCTTGACGACGGTCGAGCCCTGCTTGTAGTGCTTGGTCAGATCGATCAGTTCGATGCTTGCCATGTGAATTCCTCCTACGCCGCCCGCAGCGCCCGCACCGGATCCATCCGGGAGGCGCGCAGGGCGGGGATGATGCCGGCGATCGCGCCGAGCCCGACCGAGAAGACGAGGGCGATGATGACCAGGCGCCAGGAGACCAGGAACAGGCTCAGGTTCGACGCCGCCGTGGCCGCATTGACCAGGCTGGTGATGCCCCAGCCGAGCAGCAAACCGATGGTGCCGCCGATGGCACCGATCAGGGTCGCCTCGAGCACGTATTCGCGAATGATGTGGCGCGTGTGGGCGCCGACCGCCTTCTTCAACCCGATCTCCCGGACGCGTTCGGTAACGGCCATCAGCATGGTGTTGATGACCGAGAGGCCGCCTACGATCAGCGCCAAGAGCGCGGCACCCGTCGTGATCGCCGTGAAGAGGGCTCCGCCCGATTTGAAGCTATTGACGATGGTGCTGGGCTTGGTCGCCTTGACGCCGCCGACCTGGTTGTTGATGGTGTCGGACAGCTTGTCCAGGTTGATCCCCGGCTTCCCGTAGACCGTCATCCCGGTGACCAGCGTGCTGGTGTCGATCCGGTCGCGGATCGCGGCCGGCAAGCTGTCCTTGAGCAGCATCTGGGCATCCGTGAGGTT
>WNFG01004368.1_pt1 | contig 11879 bp, 6 predicted proteins | sample 5400431 | NCBI WGS metagenome assembly WNFG01 (sample SAMN13153346, study PRJNA577476) | soil metagenome | isolation source: 120 cm saprolite under Douglas fir tree site 2 hole 3 replicate 2 | place: USA:California | collected 2015-04-18
CCTCCGGTTCCTGCGGAAGTAACCCGCCGAGCATGCGGTTGCCCCCCGGTCGATGCGGTCCTTAAGGCGGCACAAGGCGCGATCAGGATCGCACACGATCATTCCACAATACATTGTAATGATTCCTAACTATGATCGGGGTACAATACGGTTCAGTTCCCGGCAGAACTTCGCCGGTGGATTCCGCATCGAGAGGTTTCGGATCGCAAATATGGAGATCGAAATGCCATTCTCCCGGTGGTTCTTATGATTGCCTTGCATCGTTGCTTGTGGACCATCGCCCTTCTCCTGATCATTTCCCCAGGTAGCAGCATGGCGGAGAATGCCACCCCTCGATTCAAGATCGTCGTTCTGGCGGAAGCGGGCGGGATCCATCGGCCTTTCGTCAATGCCGCGAAAGTATGGCTGGACAAGCAAGCGGCTGGCTATAACTTTTCGGTCGACTACATTCAGGATACCGCCAAGATCGACGACGCGTTCCTGTCGCGGTACCAAGTGTTTATCCAGCTTAACTATCCCCCTTACGGCTGGGCTCCAACCGCTATGGCCGCATTCACGAAATACATTGAGGAAGGCCGAGGGGGATGGATCGGGTTTCATCACGCCACGTTACTTGGCGAATTTGACGGATACCCGATGTGGCCATGGTTCTCTCAATTCATGGGAGGAATCAGATTCACCGACTATATTCTGAAGTTTGCCACGGCGACGGTCGTCGTAGAAGATCCTTCACGCCCGGTCATGAAAGATGTGGGCAAAACCGTCGGAGTGGATCGGGAGGAGTGGTAGACCTACGACAAATCGCCGCGCCGGAATGTGCACGTTTTGGCGCGGGTTGACGAAGCCTCCTATTCGCCCGACACCCGCACCAAGATGGGCGATCATCCGGTGGTATGGACCACTGAGCACTCCAAGGCCCGAAACCTTTACATCTTCATGGGCCACCACCCCGAATTGTTCCAAAATCCCGCGTTCACAACCATCTTCAGGAATTCGATTCTTTGGGCGGCCCGCCAATGAAAAGACACGTTCTCCCCATGCTGGGGTTGGCAGTCCTGTTGCTATCGACAATGAGTGTTGGCCAACAACCACGATTTAAGGTGCTCGCGTTTTATTCCACTCGCGTGGAACCGGACCATGTGCGATTTGCCGAAGGTGCGCTAAAGTTCTTCACCGCGTGTGCGGCGAGAGACGGTTTTGCATTTGACGCAACGAACAATTGGGAGAACCTGAATGATGAATATTTGGAACCCTATCAACTGGTCGTGTGGCTTAACGATTCGCCGGCCGCTGGGGAGCAACGACGCGCTTTTGAACGCTACATGGACAACGGAGGCGCATGGTTGGGTTTTCACGCGGCCGGATATAACGATAAAGACACAAACTGGCCATGGTTCGTTCGCTTCATGGGAGGCGCGGTATTTCACATCAATAACTGGCCGCCGCTACCCGCGAAGCTGGTCGTCGACGACGCCACTCATTTGCCTACTGCGGGCATTCCCCAGACCTACGAATCTCCTGCCAACGAATGGTACGTTTGGAAACCGAGTCCCCGCCTGAACAAGGATGTGCGGGTCCTGGCTACTCTGGACCCGTCAAATTACCCACTCGGTCTGAAGGACGTCATCACGAGCGGCGACCTTCCCGTCGCGTGGACCAACACGAAATACAAGATGATTTACATGAACATGGGGCACGGAGACAAGATCTTCATGTCTTCCATACAGAACCGGCTCATAGAAAATGCGACGAACTGGCTCGGGACAGCGCCTAGTTCCGAAAGCGATCCAGCGGCGACCGGGAAGGAAATCAGCCCCCACGGAATTGCGTTGAATCCTAAAACCGACAAAATCTACGCGGTGAACACCGGCAATGGCTCTGTGACCGTGCTCGATGGCGCTGGCCACACCACCGCCGCGGTGAAAGTGGGAATCGATCCCGAAGCCATCGCGATTAATCCGGTCACCAACAGAATTTATGTGGCAAACGAGGGTAGCGGCAACGTAAGCGTGATTGATGGAGCAAATGACAAGGTCATCGCAACCGTGATGGTAGGAGAGTTTCCTTACGTGATCGCCGCAAACCCGGTGACCAACAAGATCTACGTCTCGAAGACCTTCAGCAACACGATGACCGTGATCGATGGGCCAAGCAATGTGGCGAGCCCACTGAAGGCTGGCGTGCAAGCGGATGAGATTGCCCTCAACCCGGCCACGAACAAGCTCTACCTCACCAGCTATCAGAGCCAAGACGTGACCGTGATCGATGGCGCCAGCCACAGAGATACGAAAGTTGCTGCGGGAACTCACCTTTGGGGAATCGCTGTCAATCCCGTAACCAACAGGATCTACTTGGCCAACACAGGCAGTTCGAATGTAACGGTGCTCGACGGGAAAACCAATGCCACAACATTGGTAAACACGGGAGAGATTCCTTGCGCGCTTGCCGTGGATTCGTCCAGCGGCCGAATCTATACCGTGAACTATGCGACCGATAACGTCACGGTGATCGATGGCGGTAGTAATTCGGTGATTGCAACGGTCAGCGTAGGAGCGCGACCCCAAGCGATTGCGATTGACTCGCTAAGTCACAGAGTCTATGTCGCGAACAAGCGCGGCGACACAGTAACCGTAATCGATGGTGCGAACAATTCCGTGATCGCAACGGTGAACGCCAGCGGTGGCCCATATGCAATCGCAGTGGACAGCGCCACCCATCGGGCTTTTGTGGCAAGCCTGGCGGGCGGCAGTCTCACGGTGATTGACGGGAGAACGCTGACAGCAATTACGGCGGCCATGCCAACCGTCGAATAGAACAGGCATTTCGTCAGGGAATACCTGCGAGAATGGGCCATGGGATTGGTGGATGCGAATGTTACTTCACGGCCGCTGCCATGCAAAGGATTTAGGCCCAACCCTGTAGGAGATTGAACATGTGGAGAGTCGTAATATCGCTGATGCTCGCGCTCTCCGGGTGGGCGCAGGAGTCGCATCCTATCCTGCCACTCGGTTCGCCCGCGCCAAACTTCGAGCTTCCGGGGGTTGACGGAGCGATTCACAGGCTCGCGGACTACTCTTCCAGCCCCGTCCTGGTCGTGATCTTCACCTGCAATCATTGTCCCATCGCACAAATGTATGAACGGCGTATCACGCAACTGGTGGCAGATTACCAGGGCCGCGGCGTCGCACTCGTTGCGATTCAACCGAACGATCCAAAGGCCATCACCATCGACGAACTGGACTCCTCCGACCTTAGCGACAGTCTCGATGAGATGAAGATCCGCGCACGGTACAAGCATCTGACGTATCCGTACCTCTACGATGGGGAAACCCAGTCGGTAGCCGACGCCTATGGCCCGCAGGCGACACCGCACGTTTTTGTTTTCGATCGCGATCGCCGTCTCCGTTATGAAGGTCGTATGGATGACAACTATCGCACCCGATTGGTGAAGACTCACGAGGCGCGCGACGCTATCGATGCGCTCCTGGCACAGCGAGAAGTGGCAGTGAAGCACAGCGGTGTCTTTGGGTGCTCCACCAAGTGGAAGGAAAAGCAGGAGGCACGCCTGGAGGCGCTGCGGAAAATCGAATCTCTGCCGGTTCAACTCGAGCCGGCTACGGCTGCGGACTTGAAGGCGCTGCGAAGGAATCCAACTCACAAAGTGTTGCTGGTAAGTTTCTGGGCCACATGGTGTGGCTCGTGTGTCCGCGAGTTTCCCGATTTCGAGGACACGTACCGAATGTATGGCGTGCGCGATCTGGAGTTGGTGACGGTAGCCGCCAACATGCCGGACGAAAGGAACTCAGTGTTGCGAGTTCTTGAGAAAATGCATGCCACAAGCCGCAATTTGCTGTTTGCTTCAAACGATACAGCCGCCTTGCAGACCGCTTTCGATCCTAAGTGGGAGTCGGCGGTGCCCTACACGGTCTTGATTTCCCCCCAGGGAACGATTCTCTATCAGAAACAAGGGTCGGTGGACATACTCGAGTTGAGAAGAACAATCCTAGCGAACTTGCCGTCAGACTATGAGGGATTCAACCAGTACTGGTCGGAGCCATAACGGAATGGCCCGCCAGAGCGAGCTCTCTGTTCAGCCCAACGGTCTGACTTCACCCAGCCTCTTACCATCGGAGATCCTGTGAACATGAAATGCCGCCTCTACCTGTCGCTGTTCATTCTTCTGATTGTGGGATCGTCTATGGTTTGGGCCGGGGACACGATACCTCAAGCGGCGTGGCGTCGTCCGCTCGGGCTTCCCCTGGATAAACCGGGGGTGACGCGAGTACCCGGCAATATCGATGACGGGTACTGGCAAGGGGCGCCGGTGGGCGGATTTGGCTCGGGAACATTCTCGCGCACATACCGTGGAGACTTCGCGCGCTGGCATATGAAAGCCGGGGTGCACAAGTACGCTCCCGTCTATGCCAATCAGTTTGCGATGTTTCAGCAGTCAGAAGGCGAGGCCGAAGCTACGGCTCGGGTCTTAATGACCGATCATCCGACGGACGGTGCTCTGGCAAGCTGGCAATGGGATTATCCCGTGGGCGCGGGAGAATATGCCGCTCTCTATCCCAAAGCGTGGTACGACTACAAATGGGATAAGTTTCCGGCGCATGTCGTGCTCGAACAATTCTCTCCCGTATTGCCCAATAATTACCGCGAGTCGAGCTATCCGGTCGCCGTATATCGCTGGCACGCGGAGAATCCCACCAAGCACGCCATTACCGTCTCCGTTCTTCTCTCCTGGACGAACATGGTCGGCTGGTTCCGCACGTTCACGCGCGATTTCCAGGGCGCCCCCAACCAGGGCAATCACAATCAATTCGTCAACGAGAAGGTGGACTCCGGGACCATGAAAGGAGTGGTCTTTGATCGCAACCGGGCGAGCGCCGTGCTACGCGAGGCAGATGGACAATTCGTAATCGCCGCGCTGGAGTCGCCAGGAGCCGAGGTCAGTTATCAGGTTTCGTTTCCGGCGGAAGGCGATGGAAAAGCAATTTGGTCGCGCTTCGCCAAAGATGGACGCCTAGCGAATAGCGATGTCTCTTGGGTGAGCGATAGCGAGAAATTGGCAGGCGCGGTGGCCGTGCGCTTCACTCTTCAGCCGGGAGAGAAGAGAGTCATTCCCATGGTAATTGCCTGGGACTTTCCCGTCATCGAATTCGGAGAAGGCCGCCAGTGGAATCGCCGCTACACTGACTTTTACGGCGCCAGCGGCAGCAATGCCTGGGCAATCGCGCGCGACGGGTTGCGTAACGCCACGGCTTGGAGCGACGCGATCGACGCGTGGCAGACTCCGTATGTAAACGATGAGAGCAAGCCGCTGTGGTATCGGGGCATGCTCTTCAACGAACTCTATACCTTGACCGACGGAGGATCGTTCTGGGGCCGTCCCGTCGGATCCGACAGCAAGGCGGCGCCTTCATTTGCCTTGCTGGAATGCTTTGACTACGCCTACTACGGAACTTTGGATGTACGTTTCTACGCTTCGCTGCCGTTGGTGAAATTCTGGCCGGACATCGACAAACAAGTGCTGCGCGAGTTTGCGAACACTGTCCCGAAGGAATGGCCGGAAAAAGGCCAGTGGGTCTGGAAGTCGCAGCAGGCTGGCGAAATCACTTTGCACATGCGGAAGAAGAAGGGTGCGGTGCCGCATGATCTCGGCGTGCCCGAGGGAGATCCTTTCATTGCCGTGAATGAACCCGGCTGGCAGGACACCAATGATTGGAAAGATCTGAATTCAAAATTCGTACTGATGATTTATCGTGACTACGTTCTGACGGGCAGCGAGGACAAGATTTTCTTGCGGCAGATGTGGCCGGCAGTGCAGGACGCAATCGCTTATTTGCAGCAATTCGATCACGGTGGCGGAGTGCCTGAGAACGGCGGTTATCCCGACCAAACTTACGATTCGTGGGTCGTACGAGGGGTGAGCGCTTACTGCGGAGGCTTGTGGTTGTCGGCCTTGCGAGCCACCGAAGAGATGGCGCGGGTGCTAGGTAACAACGACGCGGTTGCGAAGTACCACCAACTGTTTCTAAGAGCCCAGGAGACATACATCGATAAGCTTTGGAACGGTGCGTATTTTCGCTACGACACCGACAGCGGATATCGCGACAGTGTACAGGCCGATCAGTTGGCCGGGCAGTGGTATGCCAACATGATCGGGCTCGGAGACTTGGTTCCTCGCGCAATGCAGTTGACGGCGGCCCGCAAGATATTCGACTTCAATGTCATGAAGTTTGGCGACGGCAATATGGGAGCGGCCAACGGCATGGCTCCGGATGGGTCGATCATTCGCGATAACGAGCAAGCCCCAGAAGTTTGGGTAGGAACCAGCTTCGGCCTCGGTGCTCTGCTGCTGAGTGAAGGAATGCGAGAAGAAGGCTACCGCACGGCTTGGGGCTTGTATCACGTCATCTACGAAAGCAAGGGATATTGGTTTCGTACTCCCGAGGCTTGGGATGTGAGTGGGGATTTCCGGGCCTCGATGTACATGCGCCCAGCAGCGATCTGGGCGATGGAGATGATTCAGCAACCTCGCACCGGCACACGGCCGGCAACGACGACTGCTCCATTCAAAGCCGATCATGAGAGTCGGTAGAGTTTGGCACCGCAACCGCGCTTTCGTCGCGGGCATCGTGTCCGGAGACTACGAACCTTCTTATCCGTAAATCCTCGCTTGATCGTGAAAAAGCCGATTCCCTATGGCAACGTAACCAAGCAGTCCGTTCTGAATCGCTCAATCGCGCTCAGGGGCTTTTCTGAATCGGAACCTGTCCCTCGTGGGCGAGATAGGCAGACGAGAGTCCCGCCGCAGGATTGCCGCCCACCGGCGGAGCCGCGTTCCGCAGATTGTCTAGGGAAAGCCATGCCATCACCATTGACGCCAACACTTTTCGTAAGCCGAACACACGATTCGCTCCTTATGCCAAAGGGGGTGATTGGCTCGTCGCGAAAGGGGACGACCGTCCGTAAGGGTGCCAGCCCTCGCGGCTGCGTACTGACGGAACGGCGAAGGCTCGTTTTTTTGACCAGGCCCTGGCAGATACAACCCCATGAAATTAAGATATGGACAGAGTGAAATTAGGAGGCGAGATCGATGCCTACGTTAGCCTCGGTAAAGTCCGTTCCGCTTCGCATTTCTACCCAGCCCCTCATCCCCGAAGATCTGCGCAAGATCGACGCCTACTGGCGAGCGGCCAACTATCTTTCGATCGGCCAGATTTATCTGTATGCAAATCCGCTTCTCCGCGAACCGCTGAAAATCGAGCACATCAAACCGCGGCTGCTAGGACACTGGGGGACCACGCCAGGTCTGAACTTCATCTACGTCCATTTCAATCGCCTGATTAAAAACTATGACCTGAGTGTCATCTACGTTGCTGGCCCCGGCCACGGCGGGCCTGGAATGGTTGCGAATACTTACTTGGAGGGCACCTATAGCGAGTTTTACCCCAACATTCCTCAAGACGAAGAGGGCATGAAGAGGCTGTTTAAACAGTTTTCTTTTCCCGGAGGAATTCCGAGCCACGCGGCACCCGAAACTCCTGGCTCCATCCACGAAGGCGGAGAACTGGGCTATTCGATCATGCACGCTTGCGGCGCAGTGTTCGATAACCCAGACCTGCTCACATGTTGCGTGGTGGGAGACGGTGAGGCTGAAACAGGACCGCTGGCCACGAGTTGGCATTGCAATAAGTTTTTGAATCCAGCGCGCGATGGCGCGGTGCTGCCCATCCTGCATCTCAATGGCTACAAGATCGCGAATCCGACGGTGCTTGGGCGGATGAATGATGAGGAGCTCACCCAGCTCTTCACCGGCTACGGCTGGAAGCCATATTTCGTCGAGGGACACGAGCCCGAAGCGATGCATCAACTCATGGCCGGAACTTTGGACACCATAGTGAACGAAATCCGATCGATTCAAGACCATGCTCGGAGTCGTGGGGACTTGGATCTGCCCACCTGGCCGATGGTGATCCTGCGCAGTCCGAAGGGTTGGACCGGACCAAAAATAGTGGATGGAAAGCCGATAGAGGGCACGTGGCGCGCCCATCAAGTGCCAGTGGCTGATCTGCAGTCAAAACCGGAACACGTAAAGATCCTGGAAGACTGGATGAGAAGCTATCGGCCGGAGGAATTGTTTGACGAGAACGGCAAGTTGATTTCAGAACTCGCGGAGTTAGCTCCCAAGGGCGATCGCAGGATGGGGGCGAATCCGCATGCCAACGGCGGCCTGTTATTACGCGACTTGGTCATGCCGGACTTTCGCAGTTATGCCGTTAGCGTTGCCAAGCCGGGCACGCAGAATGCGGAGGCTACGCGCGTGCTCGGCGGATTTTTACGCGACGTGATGAAGCTGAATGCGGAGTCAAAGAACTTCCGCGTCTTCGGTCCGGACGAAACGGCCTCAAACCGGTTGGAGGCTCTCTACGAAGTCACCGAGAAGCAGTGGATGGAACCGACTCTTGCCATTGACGAACATCTCTCGCGGCACGGCCGTGTGCTGGAGATGCTCAGCGAACACATGTGCCAGGGCTGGCTGGAGGGGTACTTGCTCACGGGGCGTCATGGCTTCTTCTCCTGCTATGAAGCCTTCATCCATATTATTGATTCCATGTTCAACCAGCATGCTAAGTGGCTGAACGTTACACGCAAGATCGAGTGGCGGCGCCCGATCGCGTCGCTCAACTACTTGTTGACTTCTCACGTATGGCGTCAGGATCACAACGGATTCACTCACCAAGATCCGGGGTTTATCGATCATGTTGTGAATAAGAAGGCTGACATTGTTCGGGTTTACCTCCCTCCCGACGCCAATTGCCTGGTTTCGGTCGCCGATCACTGTCTGCGAAGCCGCCATTACGTCAATGTGATCGTCGCCGGCAAGCAGCCCGCATTGCAGTGGCTCAACATGGAATCGGCCATCGAACACTGCACAACTGGGATTGGCATTTGGGAGTGGGCAAGTACCGACAACGGCGCTGAACCCGATGTAGTGATGGCCTGTGCGGGCGACGTCCCCACGCTCGAAACGTTGGCGGCAGTCGATCTCTTGCGACAGCATTTCCCTGACATCAGGATTCGTGTGGTGAACGTCGTCGATCTAATGACGATTCAACCATCGTCCGAGCATCCGCATGGTCTTTCTGATCTCGATTTCGACTCCATATTCACGGTCGATAAGCCGATCATCTTTGCCTATCACGGCTATCCCTGGTTAATTCACCGCCTCACCTATCGCCGGCACAATCATGACAATCTCCATGTGCGGGGCTACAAAGAAGAGGGCACGACGACAACGCCGTTCGACATGACGGTTTTGAACGATCTTGATCGCTTCCACTTGGCGGGGGATGTGGTGGACCGTGTTCCAAGACTGCAGAGCGTCGGTGGACACTTCAAACAGTTGCTGCGCAACAAACTGGTCGAGCACAAACAATACATTCATGAACACGGAGATGACATGCCAGAAATCCGCGACTGGACTTGGCCTTACTGATGAACGTGCTTGTTCTCAACTCCGGGTCCAGCAGCCAGAAGAGCTGTCTCTACGAAATTGGGGATACAGTCCCCGACGATCCACCGGATTGTGTTTGGGAAGGTACGATCGAGTGGGCCGGCGACGCCGCTGAATGCTCGATAAGGAACGCGCGCGGAGCTTCCCGAAAAGATCGGACATCGGTGACCTCTCGTGGTGAAGCCATGGAGCGCTTGCTCAACAGTTTGTGGAGCGGCGAGACGCAAGCGATTTCCGGCCCTTCCGCGATCGATGTTGTGGGTCACCGCGTGGTCCACGGCGGCCCGCAACATTTCGAGCCCTCAATCGTCACCGCTAAGGTCAAATCGGCGATCGAAAGCATTTCTGTTTTCGCGCCGCTCCACAATCGCGCCGAACTGGAAGGAATGGAGATCGTCGCGAAATTGCTCGGCGCAGTGCCGCAGATCGCCGTCTTTGACACCGGCTTTCATCGCACGATGCCTCTATCGGCGGCCACCTACCCAGGTCCTTACGATTGGTTCGAGCAAGGAATTCGCCGCTACGGATTCCACGGAATCAATCATCAATACTGCGCCCAACGTGCCGCACAGTTGCTGGGCAACAACCTGAATTCCTTGAAACTTGTGACTTGCCACTTGGGAAATGGCTGCTCTTTAGCGGCGATTGTCGATGGTCGAAGCGTGGATACAACCATGGGTTTTACGCCCCTGGAGGGTCTCATGATGGGCACCCGGTCGGGCTCCGTGGATCCTGGAATTCTTACCTACTTGGTGCGACAGAGACATCTGTCGGGCCAGCAACTTGACGAGATCCTCAATCAGAAGGCGGGCCTCCTCGGGATATCGGGAATTTCCAGCGATATGCGAAAAATTCTCGCCGCCAGTAAGAAGGGGCATGAACGCGCAAAACTGGCGCTTGACATCTATGTTCATCGCCTGCGATCGGGAATCGGCGCGATGATTGCCGTGCTGGGTGGAGTGGATGCTCTCGTATTCACTGCGGGAGTCGGCGAAAACTCACCTGAAATTCGCGCTGCGGTGTGTGAAAATTTTGCGTTCCTTGACTTGAGGCTCGACCAAGGGAAGAACGCACAATCGCCTGTGGACGAGGATATCTCTGCTCCGGATGCGACCGTCCGCATTTTAGTTATTCACGCACAGGAAGATTGGATGATCGCTCGGGAGTGTTGGAATCTGGTGCAAACGGCTACAACACGCACGAGCCACTGACGTGCGTTACGCTATCGGCAGCTGAAGCGACCGAGCACGCAAACGGGGATCGGCCCGCAGGCCAGCGGAGACTAGCGACAAACCATCTCAAGGTTGGTTTTTGCCATCGCCTCGGTTTGTGTGGGCTCTTGACTTCGCCCAAGTCTAGCGACAGACGAGTTCCCTGTTGAAACCAGCGAGAGCCGACTAGTCCTGGTGAAATCAAAGCTCTTCTAGGAATTGTGGATCCCAGCCTGACCGATGCAGAGGTCGAAGCCGTATCGACCGATCTTTGGCTCTTCGCTGCTTTCAGCGCGGCACTCAATGTCGCGACGACTGCTCTGAGAAACTACGTCACTGCAGGGGGATGCGATAAAGGTTACGATGGACGCTTGAACGCCACGAAGCGTAAAGCTCTGGGCTAAAAACCGCATCGACGAATCCCGTCAAAACCCTTGCCCCTCCGACGTTCTCCACATCCCCCTCCAGGCGGGTCCCGCTGACAGGAAAAGAGGGTAGGCCTTTCTCGGGTGACACGGGTATCAGAACGGTTTTTCCTCCGTCGGTTATTAACGAATATAGGACAAAAAATCTCGCGTTCAGGCGTCCATCCAGCAGCGCAAAAACCTCGGCAGACAGTGACGGGGTCTCCCCCGCCGACGGGGACTGCCTGGGTTCCGAAGGATACGTCTTTGTCTTCCTGTATTTCGCGCATCACGATCACCCAGTTGCCGTCTGGCGAAACCGAGTCAAGTCCAAGGATCGCGCCTGGAAGTGCCTTCGTGCGTTCCTTGCCGTCCTCGCTCATGCGATAAAGAAAATTTGCTGTGCCCCCGATTGCGCGGAAATAGATATGGCCGCTTGCATCGAAAACCGGCGAGTCTTCATCCGTTGCGGAAATGAATTTCCTTGGGGAAGAACGAAGGCTTAAGGGGGCCAGCCACAGGTGTGAGTGGCCTTGCTGATCAATCGCAGAGAACGCAATCCGTTCGCTGTCCGGTGAAATGTCATACTGAGTAACCAGAAACCCGGGGAACAAAGACTGATCGCTGCCACTCTCTAGGTCGGTGCTATGGAGCTCGCCTCGCCCCGGGGCAACTGGTCACGCGGGAAGAGATCATCCAGCGGCTTTGGGGGACAATGTCTTTGTTGATACTCCAGTTTTG
>WNFG01004700.1_pt1 | contig 11877 bp, 13 predicted proteins | sample 5400431 | NCBI WGS metagenome assembly WNFG01 (sample SAMN13153346, study PRJNA577476) | soil metagenome | isolation source: 120 cm saprolite under Douglas fir tree site 2 hole 3 replicate 2 | place: USA:California | collected 2015-04-18
GCAAACGCAACCGGCGCGACGTATGGCAACTTCCGAGCGAGCCCACCACCGATGCGCACTACGCCACTTTCCCGGCCGAGCTCGCCAAGCTTTGCATCCTCGCCGGGTCACGTCCCGGCGACCTCGTGCTCGATCCGTTCCTGGGTTCCGGTACCACCGGCGAGGTGGTCGAACGGCTCGGCCGCCGATGGATTGGAATCGAGCTATCGGCGGAGTATGCCGCTCTCGCCCGCCGGCGTACCGCACAGGCGGGCCTGCCCTTTAAGCGTCTGGGCCGCGAAGCGGCCTTTTCTCCAGCCCGCGCAGCGGGCGGCGCGGTATTTGGTTTGGATGGTTCGCCCGAAGGGCGCTCCTTATGGGGGTAAGGCGGGTTGGGTGGGTTTGAGGCGCCAAGGGGGCGGAGCCCCCTTTTGAGCCGGCGTTTGGTGGTGGTATCTCGCGGCCGCGGGATTGTGCTGATTATGCTATCTGGATTTGGGTGGGTTTGAGTCGGCTAGAGGCAGAGCCCCTATTGAGGCGGCGTGGTCGTGTGGCAGATGGTGTATGGATGGCTGGGGGTGATCTTAGAGGAAGAATTATAGGTTACTATAGGATTGTCCCGTAAAGTGACCGCGATGGGGGTGGTCATTCCCCGCAAAGTGACCGTGATTTTCCCGTAAAGTGACCGTGGATAACTTGGCTCATCCTAGGGGCTTGACCGCAAGGACGGGAATCGCAGCCCCCGCAAAGTGACCGTGATTTTGCGACTAAAAGTGCTTGGAAAACGGGAGATTTTTAGCCGGGCGTCTTCGGGATGAGAAAGATGCGCTTGCTGACGGGCGGAGGGCTGTTGCGTGCTGTCATGCCCTTATTGTCCAGCTCGAGGTTCGCGGACTGATAACGGCTCCGAACCTGTCTGAGCGCCTTGCGAAAGGGGGCCTTGAAATGGTCCATGCGCCTGTAGTCCGGCCCAAACTGTTCCTTGAGAGCCGTCCAGGGGATGAAAGCTGGCTTCCGTGGGTCGATGCGGTGCAGCCGCTGCGCCAGCCAGGCGTAAATGTCGAGGCCCATAACAGTGTGCGCAAGGGCCGCCAGATCAGCCTCGTTGAGGGGTATGGCGTGCTTCTGCAGGCTCTCGAAATACTCATGGGATAGCCGGATGGTCGAGGGCCAGAGAACGCGTTGTCGCTCGTCTTTCTGAAGCCAGAGCTCAAACGCGGTAATGACGTGGGTATTGATCGCGTAGGCATGCCGTTCTTGAAACACCGCCAGCCGGATTGTAGCCGTGGAGAGACAGGCTAGCTGGTGTTTGAACATTTTGATTTCGCGCCCGCCGTCGAAGCCTCGGATGCGTTTGACGAAGCCTGACAGGCTGGCCTCGATCTCGATGTCGGGCGAGCCTTGGCGCAGCGCTTCGGCATTCAGATGGGCCAAAATCAGCCGCGGCTTGGCCCCCCAGGGCAGACCTATATTGACGTGCTCGCCAGTGGCGGGATCGGGGATACGGCCCGCCTCGATTTCAAGGGCGGCAATTCCCTGCTTGCGCTTCCATAACCGCACATCGTCGCCGGGATCGCGGTAAGGTAAGCCGGTCTGACACAGGACCGAGTGCTGAAAGCAAATTTCGCGGTCATGCTCTGGGCAGGGTTCGAGTAAGCGATTCTGGACGCGGGTGAGTTTGATCGGCTTGGTGGCGGCTTTGAGCTCAGCGTGAAACTTCGAAAGCGGGCTTTTACCGCCAGGCGCGGTGACCTGCTGCAAAATATCGCCGAGAGGCAACAAGCCGCGCTCATCTTTCATAAGCTGCACCCTGCCCGGTTCGCTGAGCCTGTTCTATCGGAAAAACCCGCGCGTTGCCGCATTGCCTTGTTGCCAGCAATTTGGCAATAGCTGCCCTCCCTGCCCTGGTGCGTGCGCGTGGAAGCGGTGTTTTCATGCCGCTCTGTCCCTAACGTTGTACTTGGCGAGCAGATCCCCGACGGCCTCTGCAAGAAGGGCCTCCGTGGTGGTTTCACGGTGAACGGCAAGAGTCTTGAGCAGTTTATGCGTAGATGGAGGGAGATTGCCGGTGACTTTCTTTTTTCCCGCGCGGGTCGCGGCGTGGAAGCGGCCGGCGGCGGTTGTTTTGCCGGTCCGTTGGGGTTGTTTCAGTTCAGCTTCGGCGGGTGTATCCGGCTGAGTCTGCACCGCCTGGCGCATGGTCTCTGCGAGACTGGGGCGTTTACTCATAATAATTCGCTCCTTTGCTGCATTGCCACTTTGCCAGCAATTCGGCAACTTGGCAATCGGGTCAAGAGATTGATTTTAAAGTTTGGCGTCTTGAAGGCCCACCGTCAGGGTGTTCGCGATCCAGCGGGTGAAGCCTTGCGGCGCTCAGGTTCGTTGCCGGGCTGAGCGTGACTTATTTCGGAGCCTGCTCCAAAGCATGCATCACCCCTTCAGGGTCGCGCGCGATGACGGTCAGATAGGCTCGCGCCGGTTGGTCCGGTTCACAGCGTCCCTGCTCCCAATCGCGCAAGGTGCCGAGCGGAATATGATAACGGGCTGCGAAGTCTTCCTGGGTGAGCCTGAGAGCCCGGCGCAAGGTCTTGATGCGCGGCACCCGCTTCATTCGCGCGCGGTAGACGGCAGTCAGCGGTTGGGCATCGGGATCGGCCAGGGCAGCCGCCTGGACTTCCTCCTCGCTCATCGCCGCGAGGCGTTTCCAATCCGTCTTGTCCTCGAGCGGTCGGGTGGTACCGTCAGGCAGTACCTGAACGAGCGTCCCGTCACTCTGCCGTCTGGCTACGATAGTATTCTTCTTGCTCATGTCTCGTGGCTTTTCTCGCCGAAATTATGCGTATGCGCTCGCCGCGCTCGATATAGACGACAGTCAACACGACCCCGTTGGCCATACCCGTGGTGACATACCTGACCTCGGCGCGTTCTCCGCCCACATCAAGCCGCTCGAGCGCAAACACGTCGTCGAACACCAGTCGCGCCGCCTCAAAGCTGACCCCGTGTTTTGCGAGGTTGCCTTGCGCCTTGAGCGCATCCCATTCGAACTCACCCATGATAGTACGGCCTGCCCGTAGTTTTGTCGAGTCGAGTTTTGGCTCCCAAGGGTGGTCGCTCTAACCGATCCGATTGGGATCGTTGCCAGCAATCCAGCAAGATGGCAATCGAGCAGAGCCTTTGTCTACGAGACCTTGAGTGCCTTTGAAGCCGCCCGTCAGGAACCAGGCGCACCGTCCCGCGGGCAGGGTTTGCGGCGATTCGGGTTCACTGCGAGGCACTATGGTCTCCGCAGCGGGGCACCACCCTGCCTAAATTGCCGGATTGCTGGCAAGTCGGCAATTTAGGCTAGCTCCTTTTTGAGCCATCGGTAAAGGCGGGCTACCTCGTCGGCCGCCTTTCCCTCTGGTTCATATTCCTGTGCCGTCTTTCCCGCCGTCAGGGAGTGCACATAGGAGGCACGCTGTTGGAGCGACACCGGCGCAACTTTCAGTTCGTGAACCGCCACGGCTTTACAGGCATCTTCCAGAATATGGGTCGCACGCGGAGGTACGGCATTAAGGACCACGAAAGCCGGTTTGCCGGCGAGCTTGGCAATGCGGGCTGTAGTTGCAATCGCGCGCAAGTCCAGAATAGCCGCGCGACAGGGAATCAGGATTAGGTCGGCAGCTTCTGCGGCGGCTAGGGCGTCATCACCAGAGTGGGGTGCGGAGTCGATCAGGACTAGGGCAGCGCGGCCCTTACGGGCTGCCTCCAGTGCCTGGGACAGTCGGGTGGAAGGCGTCGGAACGACGACGGGGGTGTCTTGGAGGCGGCTATCTTTCCATCCGGCCGAGCTGGCCTGGGGGTCGAGGTCTATGACGACAGCAGACCGGCCGTCTTTCTCGGCCGCGACGGCGAGATGCAGTGCGAGAGTTGTTTTCCCGGTACCGCCTTTCTGGCTGAGGATCGCTATTGTATGCATTGTATTCGGTCTCGCTATCTTGCTGGCAATTAGGCAATGCTCTTTGCCTTATTGCTGGCAACCATATCACGCGATACTTTGAATTTCCAGCTAGAAGCGGTTGGGGCTAGACGAGTGCGCTTGCTGGCAATTAGGCAACGTGCCTTGCCTTATTGCTGGCAACCGCTTTAACATTGGGGCGTGCTATAAGCTGGGCGATTAGAGCGTGGGGCAGGGGAGTCATGGCGGACAAAAGCACAATCGAGTGGACAGATGCGACTTGGAATCCTGTTACGGGTTGCACAAAGATCAGCGCGGGCTGTGATAATTGCTATGCGGCGAGATTCTCCGAGCGCTTCCGAGGGGTGTTGGGCCATCCTTTCGAAACTGGCTTCGACCTGACGCTACGGCCGGAAAGGCTCCTGCAGCCGCTCGAATGGAAAAGGCCTCGCATGATTTTCGTGAATTCCATGAGCGATCTCTTCCAGAAAGAAATTCCGAAAACCCATATTTCCAGGGTGTTCGACACAATGGAGAATGCCGATTGGCACATCTATCAGGTGTTGACCAAGCGCAGTTCGCTCTTGCAGAAATTCATCAACGATCGTTATCGGACCCGTAAAGCGCCGCCACATATGTGGTTTGGTATTTCGGTCGAAAACGAGCAAGCGACTTCACGCATCGCACATTTGCAGAAGGCGAACGTGGGCGTCCGTTTTCTCTCGGTTGAACCTTTGGTTGCGCCGCTCGGAAAGCTTGACCTTCGCGGGATTGATTGGGTGATCGTGGGAGGTGAAAGCGGCCCGCGAGCGCGGCCGATGAGCCCGGAATGGGCGATTGATGTCCGCAATCAGTGTGTGGCCAAGGGCGTGCCGTTCTTTTTCAAGCAATGGGGCGGACGGTCACCCAAGACCGGCGGCCGGCTCCTCGAAGGCCGAGAATGGAACCAGTTCCCGAGGAAGCCGCGCGCCATGTCGCGTCAGCCTGAATTGCGCACAGTCGCGTGACCGAACTGCCATTCAAATTCGACCAGATCGGTATTTGGTCGGAACTCAAGCTGGAGATCATCGAGCAATACGGAGCCGCCTACACCAAGGCGTTTGCACGTTCCCCGAACCTCAAAAAATACTACATCGACGCGTTCAGTGGTGCCGGCAAGCATGTAGCGAAGAAAACGAAAGTGCAGGTCGATGGAAGTCCGGCGCGTGCTCTGAAGGTGCGACCGCCGTTCGACGGATACTGCTTTATAGACCTTGACGGCAAAAAGACGGACTTTCTCCGCGCCGCTTGTGGCGACCGGCAAGACGTTGACATTCATACAGGAGATTCGAACGAATATCTAACCAAGACGGTCTTGTCCAAAATTGAGTATAAGAAATTTACCCGAGCGCTGTGCCTGCTCGATCCGTATGCCCTTCACCTCAATTGGGAGGTTATCCTGCAAGCCGGGCAATCTCAGGCCGTTGATATGTTCCTCAACTTTCCGGTCATGGACATCAACCGCAACGCGATCTGGCGCCATCCTGAGAGAGTGCCGCAAGACGGAATCGAGCGCATGAACAAGTTTTGGGGCGATGATTCATGGCGCGCCGCGGCCTATGTCGAAAGCAAGCAGCAAAACCTCTTTTCCGAGCCGAATAAAATCAAACAACCCAATGATGCCATTGTGGCGGCGTTTCGTGACCGCCTGAAGAAAGTGGCCGGATTCACTTTCGTCCCTGACCCCCTGCCCATGCGGAACAGCAAGAACGCTGTTGTCTATTACCTGTTTCTCGCGTCTCAAAAATCTGTAGCAGCAACGATCATCAGCGATATTTTCAACAAATATAGATAGCCGGCCAGGGGGAGAATGCCGAGATACTTAATTGTGAATTGCCGGATTGCTGGCAACGCGGCAATTTTCCAATGGATGAGCAGGGAGGGGGACCCTACGCGCTGACTTTTTTCCTTGATGACCTGCGCCAATGGCGTATATTCGAAGGCGGTACGCACGGAGATTTTGTCCGACGCGAAACAGGCGGTGAGAGAATTCGCCGAGCTCATTAAGCAAGCCCATCGACGGCCAGCAGGACGGAAAAACAGATGAACAAGTTCAGCAAAGACCTGATTAAGAGTTTGAGTGAAGCGGCCCACCATGCGGAGGGCAGGGCGAGCAACGCCCGCGTTCATGTGGTCGAAGTGCCGGATGTGCGCGCGATCCGGCGCAAGCTGCATTTGTCGCAGCAGGAATTCGCCCAGAAATATCGAATTCCTCTGCCGACGCTGAGAAATTGGGAGCAGGGGAGGCGGCAGCCGGACGCGCCGGCGGCGGCTTACCTTCACGTGATCGCCGTGCGCCCTCGCGAAATCAGCGAAGCCCTAAAACTGTGACTGTCGAAGAGGAATGTTAACGATGCGAGAGAGAACACGCCATCGTCTGCTCAGGGCGCTGCTGGAAACCGCCAATGATATGCGGCGGCTCGGGATTTTGAGCGAGGAGGATCTCGCAAAAATCGCACGACGCGCGCGGCGGCGGAGCAGGGGAGGGGAGGGTCGATGATGAGATCGGCTCAATTCAGGGCCGGGTAGTTGAAGATGATAATCGACTTTACTTATGAACTGATGGGCATTGGGGAGCAAGCCATTGCCTCCGACCTACAAGCATAGCCCGATTTGAATTCGCGCAAATATTGATCATGAGCCAGATCAAGTCAAAGAAACGCGTCGCCGACCATGGGGAGGTATTCACTCCTCTTTGGATGGTCGAAGCGATGCTCGACCTCGTCAAGGACGAGACGGAGCGCATTGACTCCCGCTTCTTGGAGCCCGCGTGCGGGAGTGGGAACTTCCTCGTCCGCATCCTGCAGCGAAAACTCGCCGCCGTCGAGCTCAAGTTCGGGAAGTCGGATTTTGAAAGGCGGCACTATGCCCTTCTCGCTCTGATGTGCACCTACGGGATTGAGCTCTTGGACGACAACATCGCAGAGTGCCGCGCGAACATGCTGGAGATTCTCGCCGACTACCTGAACCTCAAGGAATCAGACGACCTCTTTCGGGCTGCTTCCTACGTGCTCACGCAGAACCTCGTTCACGGTGACGCCTTGACGATGCGCACGAGCGACGGCCAGCCGATCACCTTTGCCGAGTGGGGTTATCTTGGTAAGGGCAAATTCCAGCGACGCGACTTCCGCCTCGACACTCTCACCCTCTCGTCGGCCTTCAGCGCGGAGGGCTCGCTCTTCGCCCACCTTGGAAAGCACGAACTCTTCAAGCCGACGAAGGCCTACCCGCCGGTGATGGTGAGCGAGCTGGCCGCTGCCACACTGGGCGAGCCCTCGAAGGAGGCCGTATGAGCGCTCCGGCTGGCTTTGCGCTGCGCGGTCGGAACCCGGATGTTCTGACGTGTATCGCCAACCTCTCGAACGACGAAGTCTTCACGCCGCCTGAGCTCGCGAATCGGATCCTAGAAACGCTAGCGGATGCGTGGGCGGCCGAGCACGGTGGGGCGAACATCTGGACGGACAAGACGGTGAGGTTTCTGGATCCCTGCACGAAGTCGGGCGTCTTCCTACGGGAGATCACCAGCCGCCTCACCAATGGACTGGCGAACGAGATTCCAAGTCTTGAGGAGCGAGTTAATCACGTCCTGACGAAACAGGTGTTCGGCATCGGCATCACATATCTCACCAGCATGCTGGCGCGGCGGAGCCTGTATTGCTCAAAGCACGCTAAAGGCAAGCACTCCATTGCCAGATCGTTCGCCAGCGATGATGGCAACATCTGGTTCAAGCGTACGGAGCATAAATGGGAGAACGGCAGGTGCGTGTACTGCGGGGCGAGCCAGAAGATGCTGGACCGTGGCGAAGCGTTCGAAACCCACGCTTATGCGTTGATTCACACTGACAACATCCAGAATCGCATGGTCGAGTTGTTTGGAGGAAATATGCAGTTCGACGTAATCATCGGCAATCCGCCGTATCAACTGAGCGATGATGGTTTTGGAACGAGCGCAGCGCCGATTTATCAGCACTTCGTAGAGCAAGCAAAGGCGCTGGAGCCACGCTACCTATCAATGGTCATCCCTGCCCGGTGGTTCGCCGGTGGCAAGGGGCTGGATGAGTTCAGAGAGTCGATGCTGGCCGACGATCGTCTGCGCTCAATCGACGACTACCTCAGCGCGTCGGATGTCTTTCCGGGAGTGGGCCTGAAGGGCGGCGTTTGTTACTTCCTCTGGGAGCGGGACAATCCCGGACCCTGCCGAGTCGCGACCCATTTCAAGGACTGGCCTGTCTCGATAGCCACTCGCCCGCTTCTTGAAGATGGCGTGGACGTGTTCATTCGCTTCAATGAAGGACTGTCGATCCTCAAGAAGGTCGTTGCTGTCGAGAGTGGTGAATCGCACTCGCTTTCCCTGCCCGAAAATAAGCGTTTCGACCGACTGGTTAGTTCCAGGAAGCCGTTCGGGCTAGAGACAACGTTCAAGGGGAAGGTTACCAAAGGTGCCAATCACATTCTCGTCTACCAAAACGGCGGTACGGGATACATTGCCAGAAGCTCAATATCGACCGGCACTCGCCTCATTGATAAGTGGAAGGTTTTCACAGGCCGTGCCGCTCCTGGGACTGGCAACCGAGACACCTACCCGCACCGGATCATCGGCACGCCATTTGTCGGGGGGCCGGGCACCATCTCTTCGGAGACGTATCTCTGCATTGGGCCGTTCGACTCGAGGAGTCGCGCTGAAAGTGTCTTGTCCTATCTCTCGTGTCGGCTCACACGCCTCCTAATTCTTCTGCATAAGCCATCTCAAGACACAACGCGAAAGGTATATACCTTCGTGCCAACTCAGGAGTGGACGAGGAGGTGGACGGACGAGGACCTCTACGCGAAATATGGCATATCCGCTAGCGAGATCGGGTTTATCGAGAAGGTTATCCGCCCGATGGACCTCAGCGGAGCCTCTGAAGATGCCTAAAGCCATCGATGAACTCCTCACGCCGAAGCCTGAAGCCAGGCCGCGCATCTACGCCTATTCGATTGACGATAAGGCACACGAGGGCCTCCTCAAGGTCGGGCAAACCACGCGCAACGTGAGACAGCGCGTCGGCGAGCAGCTCAAGACCGCTGCCATCAAGAATTTCAGGATCGAACTGGACGAACGAGCTGAACGCGACGACGGCGCCATCTTCACTGACTACGAAGTGCGAATGGCGCTCATTAAGAAGGGCTTTGAGAACGCCGAGCTAGAGTGGATGCGCTGCACGGTCAAGGACGTGAAAACCGTGCTCACCGAGCTGCGCATCGGCCAGCGGTTCACCGGCACGCATCACCAGACGTTCACGATGCGGCGGGAGCAAGCAGAAGCCGTAGACAAGACGCACGCCTACTTCCAGTCCATTTGGAAGGAGGATATGAACGCTGCCCCGCGCTTCCTCTGGAACGCCAAGATGCGCTTCGGCAAAACCTTCACCACATACCAGCTCGCGAAGAAGCTCGGCGCCAAACGCGTGCTTGTAGTTACCTTCAAGCCCGCCGTCGAGGATTCATGGCAGACGGACCTCGAGTCCCACGTGGACTTCGGCGGGTGGCAGTACCTCTCCCGCAACTCCGACCGCGATCCGGCGGAGAGCAACTCTCAGAAGCCAGTCGTTTATTTTGGCTCCTTCCAGGACCTCCTCGGCCGCGATGGGGCGGGGAACATCAAACCGAAGAACGAATGGATCCATACGGTGAACTGGGACCTCGTGGTCTTCGACGAATACCACTTCGGCGCGTGGCGGGAGACTGCCAAGGAGCTATTCGAGGGTGAGGAGGAGGCGGTCGCCAAGAAGGAGACCAAGCTGGAGTACACCACCGGCCTGGAGGACGTGAACGAGGATCTCACTGAGCTTTCGGAGAAGGAGACCGAGTTCCTGCCCATCACGACCAGGGCCTACCTCTACCTCTCGGGCACACCGTTCAGAGCGCTGGCCACGGGCGAGTTCATTGAGGAGCAGATCTTCAACTGGACGTACACCGATGAGCAGCGCGCCAAGGAGAAGTTCACGGCGAATAGCCCTGGCAAGTGGAACCCCTACGGCTCGCTGCCGCAGATGCGCCTGCTGACCTACCAGATGCCGGACGAGCTGCTGGCAATCGCGAGCGCCGGGGAATTCGACGAGTTTGATCTCAACGAATTCTTCGAGGCATCTGGCAGGGAGGCCAAGGCGCAGTTCAAACACAAAAGCGACGTGCAGAAGTGGCTGGACATTATCCGCGGTGGGTATGCGCCGCAGGCGATCGAGCATCTGAAGACGGGCACGCGGCCGCCGTTTCCGTATTCGGATGTCCGCCTGCTGCCTTACCTGCAGCACTCGTTCTGGTTCCTCCCCAACGTCGCGGCCTGCCACGCGATGGCAAACCTGCTGGCCGAGAAGCACAACACTTTCTGGCACGACTACGAGGTGGTCGTCGCCGCTGGCGCCTCGGCGGGAATTGGACTGGAGGCGTTGCCACCCGTGCGCAAGGCCATCGGGAGCGGATTCGAGACCAAGACCCTCACGCTCTCGTGCGGCAAGCTCGCTACCGGCGTCACTGTTCCACAGTGGTCTTCTATGCTCATGCTGCGCAACCTAAAGTCTCCGGAGACCTACTTTCAAGCCGCGTTCCGCGTGCAATCGCCATGGTCCATCAGTAACGGCGACAACCCGAACGAAGAGGAGATCCTCAAGCCTATCTGCTTCGTGTTTGACTTCGCGCCCACGCGCGCGCTCCGGCAGCTCTCCGAGTACGGAATCGGCTTGTCGCCCAACGAACTGAACCCGGAGAATGCGGTTAAGGACCTCGTGTCGTTCCTGCCCGTGCTGGCCTACGACGGCGCGAATATGACGCAGATAGACGCGGGCGGCATTCTCGACATCGCGATGGCCGGCACCTCAGCCACACTGCTGGCCCGGAAGTGGGAAAGCGCGCTGCTCGTGAACGTGGATAATGACACCTTGCGCCGCATCCTGGACAACCCCGAGGCGATGGCCGCCGTTGAGCGTATTGAGGGCTGGCGTGCGCTGGGCGACAACATCATTGAGACAATCATTAACAAGAGCGAGAAGGTGAAGGAGCTCAAGAACAAGGCTAGGGACCGCGATTTGACGGAGAAGGAGAAGAAACAGCTCACCGAGGAGGAGAAAGAGTACAAGTCCAAACGCAAGCTCGTCCAGGAGAAGCTGATCAAGTTCGCGACGCGCATTCCGGCGTTCATGTACCTGACCGACTTCCGCGAGAATACGCTGCAGGACTGTCATCACCAAGCTAGAACCGGACTTGTTCCTGGCCGTCACCGGCCTAACGGTGAAGGACTTCCATTTGCTCGTACAGCTGAAAGTGTTCAACACCGAGCAAATGAATCAGGCTGTCTTTGCCTTCCGCCGCTACGAAGACGCGTCACTACGTTATACGGGAATCGAAAGCCACGAGCGCCTGACCCACTATGGGCTCTACGACACCGTCGTGGCGAGGGAGTGAAAAAGCGGCGAGGCGCTGGCGCGAACTAGGGACGCTAATCGACTCGAGAGGTCGTGCTATCACATCGATACATGCCTGAGGGGCGCTGGCGCGAAATAGGGCCGCTCATCGCCTCGATAGGCCATGCTATCACTCGATACACGTCTGCCTTCCTCGGTTCAAACGAAGACGGCGCTGTCGCAACAACTGCCGATCTCAGGCGCGGATATTTGTGAGTCACAAGTCGAGGTGAGAAGGACAGGGGAGGGCACCGCTAGCTGCCGGCTGATTCATGGCTCGTCCTTGCCAAGTCTCGGCAGAACGGTTGCCAAGTCGCCCTCAACGTCGATGTCGTAGTGCGCGGCCAGCAACGCGACGTGCTGACCGACCGTCGCTCTAAATTCTCCCAGCGCTACAAAAAATCCTGCATCTGCGTCACCGCGATGCGGCCAAAAATCGATGAGCCGAAATTCCAAATTCGAGTCGTCGTGATATCTCCGGCC
>WNFG01006444.1_pt1 | contig 11877 bp, 10 predicted proteins | sample 5400431 | NCBI WGS metagenome assembly WNFG01 (sample SAMN13153346, study PRJNA577476) | soil metagenome | isolation source: 120 cm saprolite under Douglas fir tree site 2 hole 3 replicate 2 | place: USA:California | collected 2015-04-18
CGCCGTGGGCTTCGTGCGCGACTTTCACGAGCTTGCGGCGCTGCGGGACTTCATCAACGAGACGCTCGACCACAAGCACCTCAACGATGTGCTCGGTCACGACAGGACCACGTCCGAGGTCATCAGCCGGTGGCTCCACGACTGGTGCAAGGACCGTTGGCCGGAAGTTGTCGCCGTGCGCGTGAGCGAGACGCCGCGCACCTGGGCCGAATACAGGCCGTGACGAAACGCATCCGCATCAGCGAAATCTTTGGGCCGACCATCCAGGGCGAAGGGCCCCTGATCGGCCGGGCGACAGTGTTCGTGCGTACCGGCGGCTGCGATTATCGCTGCACCTGGTGCGACACGCTCTATGCGGTGCTGCCTGAATACCGCGACGACTGGGTGCCGATGACGCCGGCCGAGATCATGGCACGCGTGAATGAGCTCTCCGGCGGCGAGCCGGTGCTCGTCTCGCTCTCCGGCGGCAATCCGGCATTGCAGCCGCTCGCGCCGCTGATCGCGCTCGGCCGCGAGCGGGGCTTGAGCTTCGCGCTGGAAACGCAAGGCAGCGTTTCCCAACCTTGGTTCGCCGAACTCGATTGGTTGATTCTCAGTCCGAAGCCGCCCTCGGCCGGCATGGCGACCGATTGGGATGCGTTCGAAGCGTGCCTCACGGCGGCAAGGGGGCGGCCGCGCTGCGTCCTCAAGATCGTGGTCTTCGACGATCCCGATTACGGCTACGCGCAGGCGGTGGCCGCGCGCTATCCGGTCTTGCCGGTCTATCTGCAGGTTGGCAATCCCGCGCCATTGGCGGGCACGGGTAGCGTCCTCCCAGCGGAGGCGGATATCGATGATCTGCTGCAACGCTTCCGTTCGCTCGTGCGCAAAGTGACCGCGGACCGCTGGTTCGCTGCCACTGTGCTGCCGCAACTTCACGTGCTGGCCTGGGGCAACAAACGCGGCGTCTGACTGTCAGACCTTGCGCTTGACCTTCGGCACGAAGGCTAACAACCGGCGCGGGTTGTCGTTCATGATCTGGCGCAGAACCTCGTCGCTGGCGCCCGCCTTCTTCACCTTGGGCACAAAAACGGTCAGCGTTTTTGCGTAGCCCAGCTCCTTATTGTTGCGCTTCAACGCGCTCGCATTGGAGAAGTCGGACGAAAACAGAAGATGGTCGGCATAACCCGCGTCGATCAGTGACATGACGATCGGCACGACCGGATCGTCGTTTGGACCGCCCTGGCGGTCAAAGCCGACGAACGCGCCCCGCCGGCAGATCGCGCGGTGCACTTCCGTATTCGGGTCGACAAGGTTTCCGAGGTGACCGATGACGACGTGCTTCGGGTCGACGCCGACGTCCTCGAGAATGTCCAGCTGCTCGAGGGCCGCCTTCCCCGGAATGCCGGTGTGCGTGAAGATCGGAATGTTCGTCGCAAGGTGCGCACGGCCAATCGCCCGAAACACCTTGCGCTCATCCTTCGTCATGTAGTCCCATGATCCGATCTCGCCGAACGCACCGATGGGATCGGCCTCCGCCTGCGCAATGAGCGCCTGAAAGACCTGCTCCTCGCTCATGGTGCTGATCTCCCGGGGGTAGAAAGGCTGGGTGTAGAAGCCACCACCCGCCACGATCGGCATCCCCGAGCTTAACGAGAGCTGCCGAAGCCACCCGATGTCGCGCCCCATGTCGGCATGACCGCCGTCGACGATGCAAGCAATGCCTTCCCGTTTCGCGATCGCCAACTCTTCTTTCAGTAGATCCAGGTCCCGCATGAAGGACAAATCCGGAGGCGGCGCCGCGCCGCCCTGTCCGGCCGATGACGGAGCGTTCGGTGGGCGGTTCACCGCCTGTGCCTCGGCTGCGTACTGCCTGAAGCGCATGAGAAAGTCGGGCGCCAGCGACATGTGCTCGTGAAAGAGCGTCGCGCCGCCGCGGAGTTCCTCCGGTGGATAGTCTTTAAGAATCGTCCGGATGACAGCGCCTTCCGGAAACGAAGGTTCGGCCGAAGCCGCACCGGGCAGCGCGGCGGCGGCGGCGCCCATGCCCAGCATCGCAAGCGCCTCACGGCGCGTCCATTTCGTCGCACGCGGATTGGCATTCATGTCGATGGCTCCGTTTTTCCAGGTACGCTACGCATCAAGCGAGCCAGGATAGTGGCATCGTTGGGAAATTGGGAGCGCGTTCCACGCGCCCGTGCGCCGCCACGTGGTTCGCGCGTTCGCAAATGTTACTGGAACGCAACCTCGACAAAGCTTCGCAGCTTGCGCGAATGCAGGCGCTCCGATTCCTGGGATTTGAGCTTTTCCAGCGCCTTCAGGCCGATCTCGAGGTGCTGGCCGACGCGCTGCCGGTAGAATTCGCCGGCCATGCCGGCGAGCTTGATTTCGCCATGGAGGGGTTTATCCGACACGCAGAGCAATGTGCCGTAGGGTACGCGGAAGCGAAAGCCGTTGGCGGCGATTGCTGCCGACTCCATGTCGAGTGCAACAGCGCGCGACTGCGACAGGCGTCGAATGATGGCGGGACCGCCAATCTCCCAATTGCGATTGTCGACGCTCGCGACCGTTCCGGTGCGCATGACGCGCTTTAACTCGAAGCCCCCGAGCCCGGTGACCTCGCTGACCGCTTGCTCCAGCGCGACCTGCATCTCGGCCAACGCCGGTATCGGCGCCCACAGCGGCAGTTCCTCATCGAGCACGTGGTCCTCCCGCACATAACCGTGAGCGAGGACGTAATCGCCGAGCTTCTGGGTGTTCCGCAGGCCGGCGCAGTGTCCCAGCATCAACCAGGCATGCGGCCTCAGCACCGCAACATGGTCGGTGATGGTGCGGGCGTTGGACGGGCCGGTGCCGATGTTGATCAACGTGATTCCCCGGTAGCCGGATTCCACGAGATGAAAGGCCGGCATCTGCGGCATGCGCTCCGGGCCGTTTCCGGTCTTGCCTCCGCCCCGCCGCGTGTTGTGCGTGATCACATTGCCCGGTGCGACGAAGGCTTCGACGCCGGGATGGGCCGAGGCCACGCGTGCGTGGCACCACCGCGCGAAAGCGTCGACGTAGAACTGATAGTTCGTGAAGATCACGAAATTCTGGAAGTGCTCTGGATCGGTCCCGGTGTAGTGATAAAGCCGGTGCAGCGAATAATCGATGCGCCCGGCACGGAACAAGGCCAGCGGCTCCGGTGAGCCGGGCGGCGGCTGCAGCGTGCCGTTGGCGATCGCGTCATCCATGGCGGCGAGGTCCGGCGTATCGAACACGTCGCGCAGCGGCTGGTCGAACATCGCCTTTCCGCCAGAGAGCGCCGCTTCGATATTGATGTCGCGGCGATAGGAGAAATGAACCGGAATGGGTTCGCTCGACTCGCCGATTTCGACCGGGACGCTGTGGTTTTCAATCAACAGACCGATCTGCTCTATAAGATAGGCACGGAAAAGGTCGGGCCGTGTTACGGTGGTCTCGTGCACGCCCGGTCGCGCGACGAAGCCGTAGGAGAGGCGCGAATCGAGTCGCGCATGGGTCGAGGTCGTGACGCGCACAAACGGATAGGTGGCGCGCACGCGCGTCGTGAGCGGCTCGCCGTTGGCATACGCCTCAAAATGATCGCGCAGGAAGCGCGTATTGCGCTCGTAGATATCGTCAAGGCGAGCCACCGCCGCAGCGGCGTCGGTGAAGGCCTCGGTCGCGATGTGCCGCGGGGTTCGAACGCTCAGTGCGGGGTGCATGTCGTTTAAGTTTCGATCCTGTGGAAGGAGAAGCGGGCGGGCGCTCGTGGGAAACGCCGAAGCGGCGCCCGCGAGCCGGTGTGGGGACTGACGACCGCGGCTGTCAATCCGAGCAGTGTGATAACACGACTCGGTTGGCTGCCGTTCCGGAATGCCGACTGTGCTACGGCCGCTCGATCACGCCATCCTCGCCGGCAACGGCCTTGCTGGCCGCCGCGAGGGCTTGCGACCACTCCGCGCGATTCCTCCATGGAACCGCCGACGACCGCCGAGGGGCAAGACCTGCCGGACGAGGCTCAGCCACCTTGTAAGCGAATTTCGATCGAGTGGAATCGCTTGCAGTCCCTTGTGAGTTGATTCTTGACGTTCGGTGCGAAGATTTTGTCACGCGAGAGCGGGAATGAGAATGCAAAGCCCTGACGCCGGCCGTCAACGCCTGCGTCATCTTTTCCCCCCGGCGGATGCCCGACCGCTATCTTACCCTTGCCTGGTTCCGGCTTCGGTGGGGGAGATGGACCCGCGGGTCAATCCCCGGATCAAGTCCGGGGACGCGGGTGAAGGACAAAGAGGTGGATGAACCAACTCAATGATTCGCCGCAAGCGAGATCTCTTGGCGACCGCCATTGAGATCACGCAGGCTGTTGATGAAATCTTCCGGATACATCCAGGTCGCGGTCGCCGGCGTCCGCAGACCCATGTAACCGGCAATGTCGGCGAGGAATGCCGTACAGTTGTAGACGCCGGCGAGCCACAGCGGCGACGTATCCTGCTTGTGTTTGATATAGGCGAACACCCGCTTAGCGTCCGCTTCCTTCAAATAGACCCGGTAATTGGCGGTCAAATACTGCTCGTCGAGATCGCCGTAGCTCTTTCCGGTTTCCGCCGGGACCGGAATCAGGTGTCCCAATATATAGGGAACGGGGCTGTCGCTCGCGGGATGCAGGCCGGCAACTTCGATCAGGCCGATTTTGCCGCGCTCATTGAGGCGTCCATACCAAAGAAACGCATGACCATAACTCGCCGCCGTCCGCGCCCGAAAGTCGACGAAATACCGACCCGCAAGCTTGGAAATCGCGTGCGGTTGGGCAACTGGCAATGAGTCCGTCGTCGATTCCACGAGCTTGGCCGGAACTGCAGCGGCTTCCTTGTGCTCATCCTGTGCCAGCGCCGTCGGCGCCGTCACAGCGATCAGCATCGCGGCCGCGCACAGGCCGGCAACGGGGCTAAGTCGACGCGGCCTACACCGGCTCCTGCCGTGCCGGGCAAAGGCGTCGCGCACCGGGTATTTGTCACAGTAGTATTTTTCACAGTGGTGTTTTTCACAGTGATGTTTTTCACAGTGTTTTGGGCAGGCATCTTCTTGGGAGATAACTCTCACCTGAACCTCCCTCCCTCCATCAAGCAAAGGATGACCGCAGGAAATCGCATGCGCCCGTGGTGGCAGCCACATGGCGCAATAATTCGACTTCACGCTTGCGCAAAACCGGAACGGACCAACGGTGTCGATCCGTTCGTTTGGCGGATCAACCCCTGGTGACGATCGGAGGGGGAGCGAGGACGGGACCCTTGCCCATCGGACCCTTGCCGATCGGACCCTTGCCAATCGGCCCCTTGCCGATCGGGGCCTTCCCAACCACCGGAGTCGGCGGCGGCGGCTGACGAACCGGGATATCTGCCGCGACAGCGGCGCTTGCGACCCCGGCGGTTGCCATCATGACGATCACGAATTTCTTCATTAGCTTCCCCATTCCATTCCATCTCATTGGGTTCACTGCGCGAGCCCCACTCCGTTGCGGCATGTATCCTGTTTTGGACCGCGATACCAGTGCTCAAAAGCAACAGCAAAATATTTTTGCGGTGCGATTTTCGAGCTATCGGCGCGATCGGCAAAACTACGTAGTCAAACCTGACTTGTCTACGAGCTTCAGCAGCCGTAAATCCTTAAAAGAGTATAAAGCTGTGTACTGCCATATTGTTATATAACCGACATAGCAGCTGCAAATCATCCGTCCGGCATGAATGATTCGCTGATTCAAAATCATGAGCGGCCATATTGCGGGGTCGGACGATGACGAATCACTGACCTATTGCGCTGCTGACCTAATTTGAAATACGCACCACGACGGGATCAGGAAAGCGCGACCAAAATTAAGCTAATTACCCTAAATCTTGTTTCCGCCACTTAATTCACTAAGCCGTCGGGTCGACAATAACAACGCAATTCCGGCTATTTGAGCCATTTCGCGACAATCATGGCTCGCCTTATCGCCGCGATACGTCATCCGTATTCCACCCGCGCCCTGCAGGCCGACGCGCGCTGATCAAGTCCTGAAGCGGACATAGCGGCGGAGACGGCGATTCGATGTCGCCGCAACGCAGTCTGGCGCCAAGCAAACTTCTCAGACGTCAATGGCCGTGACGGCCGGGCCGTGCGGTCGCCCAATGCGCGGCGGCCGTCGTGTGCCCATCTGCACGCCAGGCAACAGCAGCACCGTCACGCCGCAGCGGCATGAGGGGCCGCGGCCCGGGTCGCACCGGCGGCACGCAGATGGCAGTGTGTGTGCGCCATCATGTCGAGTGATGCAACTGGCTGTCAGAAAACATCATGCGCGTGCGCAGCGGCTTGACGAAATTTAGCCACGTTTCAAGTCCGCCGCCGGACGCTCATTTGGAATCGCTCGGGAATTTAGCTGTTAATAAGTGCGCTCTCGCACATTCGTGGAGGTTGCGTGTGTGGCAACATAAAGAGGCTTTCCAAAATAGGGGACTTTCATGGACCTCATGGGTCAAATATCGCATTGGATCATCGATAAGTCGGTCACTGCAGTCATTGTCGTTCCTGCCCTTGGCTACGTCGGCTGGCTGCTTGTTCGATATATTGTTCAGCTGTCGCTGCACGCGTGGCTCTTTGTTCGTAGCCGTCGCCGGGCTCTTCAAGCTGTTGGGCGAGTGATCGACCATCAGGGCGAGCGCGAAGGCAAGGGCGTGTGGCTCACAACTCCCATAGACCGCCCGCGTGATTATTGGCGCGACGTTACGAACTCAAGAACGCTCGCGATAGCAAATCTCAAAGGCGGCGTTGGCAAGACAACTCTCGCGGCTAATATCGGCGCGTATCTCGCCAAGGATTGGCAAAAACGTGTGCTGCTCATCGACCTCGATTTTCAAGGTTCGTTGTCGTCAATGGCGTTTCCCGGCAAGGATTGGCTGCCCGCCGGGCATCAAAGCTCGCTGGCCGCGCGGCTGATCAGCGGCGATATCGCGCCGGTCGACGTCGCGCTTCTCGCTCAAAAGGTTGATCTCAACACCGAAGAAAATAGTCCGGGCCGATTGCAAATCATCACGGCGTACTATGATCTTGCGCAGGCTGACAATCGCATCATGATCGAATGGCTGCTTCAATGCATCCATTTCCGGCCCGCAGATCTGCGTCACGCCCTGATGGAACGTCTAAAGGGCAACCTGTTGCGGACGGCCGACGTGCGATATACGCTCGCGAAAATTCTTCATTCGGACATCGTACAGAGAGCTTTCGATCTCATCATCATCGACTGCCCGCCCCGCCTGACGACTTCGGAAATCCAGGCGTTTTGCGCGAGCTCTCATCTTCTCATTCCGACCATCTTCGATCGCACTTCTGCCGAAGCCGTCGTCACGTTGTACGACCAGATCGAAACATTAAAGCGCGCCGGGATTTGCCCACACCTTAAATACATGGGAGTCGTCGGTACGATGTGGAAGCGCGGCCGCGCTGCTCAAGCCGAGGCGGTAACATTCGTCAAAGATGCGCTGGGAAACAGCCCCATACGTATATTGCCTGAAAAGACCTTCGTCCCCCACGCCGCTGCGCTGGTAAATGACGCCCCGGATGGGATCGCTCATATCGCTATGCCTCACAGCAGGGAATGCCAGCAGATACGTACGGCCATTGCGGAGCTTGCCGAGCATGTTGCCGACCAGATGGGAATTCCGCACCCTGCCTATTTCCACGAAGCGGCCGAATAGCGCGGAGTCGTTGCCATGAAGTGCCGGGATTTCGGCTGCGTTCTCAGGACATTCGCCGACGTACTCGACGTCGCCGGCGCGCCCGTGGCGCGCGATCAGATCGTCACGTTTGCGGCCGTCTTTGATGCCCATCCGACGTCAAGCGTTTCCGACCTCGCGAGGCGGCTCGCCGCATTGGACGGGGCCGGATCTATGGGCAGCCCAAGTTTAGGTGACGTCGCCTGCCTGCTGTCGGCGCTAAAAGGCTTCCTTGACAAAACAGCCAAAAGCGCGGTGCTGACTGATGTCGACGCCATCGAGAAGCTCCTGCGTGATCGCGCTTCGATGGAACTCGGAGCATTCGTGCGGATAACCACGGCGCCGGCCTCCCCTCGTCGTCCCACCACAGGGAGGGATGCTCCCGGACTGCGAGATGATCTCATCGTTCATTACCGGGACAAACTCGAAGCCGCTTTAGGCGACAAGGAGAAGTTTGCCGCCATCTACAATGATCTTCGCGCAAACACAGCGGTGGGCAAGCCGGAGATTATTGTCTTGGCCAATCAGATGACGGGAAGCGGTGCGCGCACGCAAGACGCTGCGTTAAAGAAGATTTGGAACAGGCACCAGTCCTTGGTGGTTTTCAAAGCAAAATCGCGCGCAACTGGAGGGCGATCGGCGGCGTAGCTTGACCGGTCCCTCCGCGGTTGCGGCTTGCGCGGATACACGCAAAGCCTTTATCTTGACGGGCAGGACCGCCCGCTGCGGTGGGGTCCCCCAATTGAGGTCGTCACATGACAATCGAGTGCCTTCGGTGCAAGGCACCTAATCCCGTTGGCAAGCGCTTTTGCGGGGATTGTGGCTCCCCTCTCGATCCTGCTTTTGCGGCCATCAAGGAGATGGTTGGCTCAACCCTACGCGAACAGGTACAGGACATTATTAAAGAGCATTACAAGGACCAAAAAATCGTCGAGCTCGAAACGTCGCAAGCAATCGCGTCACGTCTTTTCGAGTGGGCCAAGCTCTTCGGTTTCTTTGTGGGAATCCCAATTGCAATCCTGCTTTTGATTTTTGGCGCATTAGGAATCCAAAAGTATGCGGATTTTTTGAACCAAGTCGATAAGGCGGAGAAGTACGTTACTGACCACGTCCAAAAGGTTAGTGCCCAATTCGTAGAGAAAACCAACGTGCTAACCCAACAGGTGAAGGAGCTTTCGGACAAGGTTGATCGTCTCAGCTTTACACCTTCTTCCGATGTCTCGCCTGAGATCAAAGGCCGTCTTGACGCAGCATTCGCAAAATATCAGCTATATTTCAAGAATCTCGGCTATCGGGCCTCGGCCGATGTCGCCGTCGACATTCGAAAGAAGATGGACGTTGCAGGCGCATTATCGTACTATGAACCCCAAAAACGGATTATGGTGATCGACAGCAAATATGCTGACGATCCTATGGTTCTCTATCGCGAATACTCACATCACGTCCTGTTTTCCGCAGGGGTTCCAAGCGACCCCGACTCAACTCTGTGGCCCTATTACGCAATCGAGTCGGGCTTGGCTTGGTATTTCCCATGCAGCTTTGTAAACAACCCACGACCTGCAACGACGGCGTCGTCTTGGGATCTAACAAAGAAGCGACAATTTAATGAGATCCAACCTGACTTTAGCTCCGCTTTGATTACTGGAACCGAAATATGGGGCGGCGCATTTTGGGAAATGCGCAATACGCTCGGCCAGGAATTGGCCGACCGACTTCTCTTTGAGACCTGGTACAAACTGCAACCTGAAGAGGTTCGGTCCAATCGTGGCGCAAGCTTCGTACGCAAGCTCATGACAGCGGATAACGCGCATCAGGCGCAAATCCGATCAATCTTCGCGCAGCGCGGACTTGCCCTCTAGGTCCTGGATTTCGAACAGCGCGCGGCGGCGGAAAATTCATCCTCGGCTCGCGAGCGATGCCGCGCACGCGTACGGCCTCTACCCCCGCCACAACGCATCCGCCACCATCCCGGCAAATAGAATGAGCCCCGCATCGCGGTCGGACTTGAACACCGCGAGGCACACGTCCGGATCGTGGATATCGAGCCGCACGATCTGCCAGCCGAGATGCGCCGCGAAGGCCGCAAGGCCGAGCCAGAACAACCCTCCGGCGTCGGCGAGAGCGCCCGCAAGGCCGATGAGGCCGACTGCGAATGCCGATCAAGGCGTCATCCTCGCGATCCTGGTGGGCATAGACGGTGTCGTAGCCGATCACCCAGGCGATCGAGCCCGCATAGAGCACGAGCGGACGGACATCGAGGCTGCCGAAGGCAGCGGCCCAGCCCATCAGGGCGCCCCACGAGAACGCGAGGCCGAGCACGATCTGCGGCCAGTAGGTGATCCGCTTCATGAACGGATAGACCGCCACGATCGCGAGCGACGCGATCCCGGTCGCGATCGCAAAGGCGTTGAACTGCACCAGCACGGCGAGGCCGACCAGCGCCTGCGCGACCAGGAATGCGGCAGCCTGGGCGACGCTCACCTGGCCGGACGGGATCGGCCGCGAGCGGGTGCGTTCAACGCTGCGGTCGAGATCGCGGTCGACGATGTCGTTCCAGGTGCAGCCGGCGCCGCGCATCGCGAATGCGCCAACGAAGAACAGGACCAGGTGGGTGAGGCGCGGGCCGCGTTCGTGCGCCGCAATCGCCGCCAGGCCCGCCGACCACCAGCACGGAATGAGCAGGAGCCAGGACCCGATCGGCCGGTCGAGCCGGGCGAGGCGCAAATAGGGCCGCCCCCAGAGAGGCGCCAGCCGGTCGACCCAGTTGCCGGTCGAATCAGCGACGCGCCCGAGGGCGTCGCTCATCGCGCCAGCGCGCTGCCGGTCAACGTGTCAAGGGTGCCGTTACCCGACTTGGTGGTTTCCGGCGTCGGCAGCCGCGAGGTGCCGAGCGCGTCGCTCAGGCTCGGCGGCGCGGCGGTCGGCCCCGGCCCCGCCGTGCAGATCTTTTCCTTGGTCTGCTCGGTGTTGCTGTGCACCTGCTTTAATTGCTGCGCCACCTCAGCCGGAATGCCGCAACTGGTCACGTTGGCTTCGGTGTACTTGACCCATTTCAACTCGGCGGCGCTGTAGGCCGTGATGTGCTTGCACATCTCCTCGCGGCTGACTTTGCGCTGGCCGGCTGCCTTGGCGGCGAGGCCCCGCTTCTGCACGTCGTCCCGCATCCTGGCGAATTCCGCCATGCACGGCGGCATCCCGCCGCCGCCGCCGAACGGCGAGGCCTGAGGTGGCGCCATCATAGGTGACATGGCAGGCGCAGGCATGGGCGAGGCAGACGGCGCACGCTCCCCGGGCCACGGGGCCGCGGTACCTGCCCGCGGGGAATCGGCCGGCCACGGCAGCGTCTGGGCGGCAGCCTGGCATGCCGGCAGCATGATGGCGGCAATAACGAGGAGAAGGCGCTGACCCGTGCCCATGGCGTGGTTCTCCCCAATCCTCAATCGGCACCCGCGACGGATGCGGTGATTCGTTACTGACTCGATCATCAACTCGAAATCAACCCCCTGATTCCGGCGACAACGCGGCAGACTGTGCAGAATCAGCCTGGAATAAGACAACTTGCCCCAAGCCCGTGCAATTGAATCGCGATATATCGGCCTTCCCCCACTCTAACCTTCTCCCGCCAGCGGGGAGGGTAGGGTGGGGGGAGCCGAACATACGGACCTTAAGGTTCATGGCGCGCTACGATTTTCGCAGTCCCCGGCTGTTTGTCGCGGCGCCGCTTGGCGCTGGCCTCACGGTCACGCTCGACGCCGCTCAAATCCGCTATCTCGTCAGCGTGTTGCGCATGGGGCCTGGCGACTCGGTACTGGTGTTTAATGGGTCGGACGGCGAGTGGAAAGCGCGTCTCACGGCTGTGGCCAAGCGAAATACCGTCCTCCTGGTTGCGGCCAACACCCGGCCGCAACCCGAGCCTGGCAACCTGCATTATCTGTTTTCCCCGCTCAAGCGCGCCCGGCTCGACTACATGGTGCAAAAGGCGGTCGAAATGGGCGTTTCGCGACTGCACCCCGTGATCATGCGCCATACCCAGGCGGAGCGGGTCAATCTCGACCGCATGCGCGCGAACGCCATAGAGGCGGCGGAGCAGTGCGGCATCCTCGCCATTCCGCAGATCGCAGCGCCGCTTGATTTCGCCGCCGCGATCGCT